>Ga0181535_10005699_pt1 | contig 13213 bp, 10 predicted proteins | sample PEATcosm2014_Bin_44_FD_119774 | JGI IMG/M metagenome (GOLD analysis project Ga0181535, IMG submission 119774) | Peatland microbial communities from MTU Mesocosm Facility, Houghton, MI, USA - PEATcosm2014_Bin17_30_metaG | ecosystem: Environmental > Terrestrial > Soil > Wetlands > Peat | place...
AGGCGCGCGCTTGTGGGATTTGCGTGCCGTGTTTGTTCAGACGGGCAGCGCTTTTCCGTTCCGGGAAGGATAGGGAAGTGTTCGGCAATACTGTGGAGAACATCAAGTCACTCGCGGATACGCCCGATGATCTCCTCGCGCTGCTGGCCTTTTTGCGGAGCAACCTCACCGACCGGCAATTTGCTGCCGGCCTTTTGGGAAATGGGAGCCTTCCGATTGACAAACTGCCGTTATACGTTGATATGGTCAAACGGATGCGCAAAGAAGTGCTGAATTGGCTTTCCGGTGTTGGCTCAAAATTCTTGAAAAGCAAGCTCCCCAAATGCTGATTGACACACACTGTCATGTTGATCAATTCCCTTCACCCGAGGGAATTGTCAAGGATTGTGAAGCAAGACAAATACGGGTAATTGCTGTCACGAACCTCCCGTCGCATTTTGCCATAGCAGCCGACAGATTGAGGAACAATTCCCTGGTGTCGGCCGCCTTGGGAATTCATCCCCTTTTTGCGAGCCAGGGACTCCGCGAATTGCCTGCGTTCAAGCGGATGGCTCCCCACGCTGACTACATCGGCGAAATCGGCCTTGATTTTTCTCCGAAAGGGGCACCGACAAAGACTATTCAAGAACGGGTTTTTGATGAGGTTCTAGCGTGTGTCGCAGATCGGCCAAGAATAATCACTCTTCACAGCCGCAGAGCCGAAAAGGCGGTCTTGGAAGGGCTTCGCCGCCATCGCATTCAAAAGGCCATATTTCACTGGTTTACAGGCCCATCCGCCATCCTTAGAGAATTGCTGTCGGATGGCCATTTTGTATCTGTAAATCCGTCAATGATTCATTCTGCTTCCGGCAAGGCTTTGCTGGCAATCGCTCCCAAGGACCAGGTGCTGGCCGAAACTGATGGCCCTTTCACAACGATTCAAGGTGCCACTTGCAGACCTCAAGATGTCATCCTCGTGTACCAAGCGCTGGCCCTTCAATGGAAGACAACTGCCGAGGATGCTGAGCAGATCATATCCCGAAATTTTTCCAAAATCTTGAAGTGATGAAGTTGTGCTGTGAACTTCATGGCCTTGGCGTGCCTTATGTTTCACACTTTTCCCCCGCGTTCACCACTTGATGGGCTACATCACCCTGCCCATCCCAATTTCGCGTCTTGTTCTGACTTTGACCATTTTTCTGGCAGCCAAAAAGCGCTGCGCTTCCAACTGCATTGCCTCATCCGGAGCGGTCTCCGGAAGAAAGCGCCCGAAATCAGGTTTGACCCGCGCATCACCAATTTCGACCTCTTTCGCGAATCCGACGAACTCCTCGTCATCAGAACGCTGCACAGGGAGTATCTGGCGCAACTGCTCTTTGACCGATTCGCCGAAGATGAAAACCGCTTCCGCTTGGGCGCAGCCAATTGTTGCCTCGACCGCGGAATCTCTTGCACGCGATTGCGCCCAACCACTGGCGCAGAAGACGGCGACCTCGGCCCGCTGCGCGATACACAACATGCGCCCAATGGTCAGAAATTCCGCCCGCTTGGACTCGTCTGAAAGATCGTCCCGGCAGAACCCCGATGCGCCTTCAGGACCCGATAGAAAAAGGGTGGGAGGCACCTCTCCAAATCTCGCCATTGAAGCCCTTCCATATTCTTCGGCCTGTTCCATCAGTGACTCCAATGCTGTAGCCACCGGATTTACGCTTTTGTCGTTCATGCGCTTCATCACGTCCTCCACTTCCGACTCGGGAACAATTGTCAGATGCCCCGCCAATTCCTCCAGAGAAATCCGCTTGGAAACCCCGGCATAATACCCTTGCTGTTGAAAATGGTCGCGCCACCCGTGAACGTATGCCAGAGCCTCCTGTTTGCTTTCAAACGGCTCATCCGTGATTGGAAGGCCATCCGGTGAAATGATCTGATATTTTTCTTTGTCGCCGCTCATAGAATCCCACCTTGTTCTTGGAAGATGGGGATTTCCGTTAGTAATAATACAAGCCTCGCTCCTGGGACGTTCTCGGGTTGGGCAAATTGCGGGCAGCCAAATACTCTTTCGCCTTCCTACGCGAAATATCATCTGGAACCTCGGTCGGCATGAAACCAAAGAACTCCCAGTTCACCTTGGCATTGCGGATGTCAGGACCTTCCTCAAACCCCCGGAAATGCCCGTTCCCATGCCGTTCGACAGAGTAGACGGCCCAGCCCATTTTATCCCGCGACTCACCAAAAAGCATAACCACTTCCTGCCCCGCGCCCCTAACGCCGTCAGCAAGCACGGGTTCGATCACCTGGCTATTCCCCTCAGTTCGTATCCACGCGCTGACGCAAACCACGACCGCATCCACGTTCTCGGCAATGCAGATCATTCTCCCGGTGGTCACGAACTCCTGCATTTTCCCGGCGTTTGACAAATCATCCCGGCTGAAGATCGCATCACCACTTGAGGTTGCCGTCACGAGGGACGGAGGCAGCTTCCCACACACAACCATGGTGACCTCTACAACTTTGAGTGCCGCATCCTTCATCAGCTTCGTAAAAGCACATTCACCGGAACTCCTTTCACTGCCCGACTCAACAGGGTTTGCGTCTGTTTGCGTGATTTGATTCGCTGTCATATCGGTTCGTGTGGTTTCGAGTTTCATGTTCAGTAAATGGCGCGACCGCGCCCCTGTTGTTTTTTCTTTTCCACTGTCGTGAATCCAATCGCATAAAGAGCCTCTTTGGCGAGCATCCTCGTTTTCTCATCTGGTGCGCGTGGCGGGACGAAATTGGCAAAACGCCCTTCGACCTTTTCTGCCTCGCCCAGTTCCCGGATTTCTCCGAAACCCATGAATTTTCCCTCTCCCGTCCGCAAAATCGGCAGCAACTTCTGGAAGTGCGCTTCCCGCGTCTCACCCATGACCATTACAATCTCAACGCGGTCCGGCGCTTGCGACGGCGGGATGCTTAGGTCCAGCGGCTTTGCATCTTCTTTCACAGTGCGAAGCCAGGCTTCCGAAATGAATACCGTTGCGTCCGCGCCTTCCGCAACGCAGATCAGCCGGGCTTTGTCCACAAAACGATCCTTGCTATCGGCACCTGCCATTTCATCCGGGCAATACATCCCGTTGCCATTCACGCCATGAATCAGCAGCGTCGGGGTGATGGCACCGTTCTCCCTCATCGAATGGTGGACCATCACTTCAGCCTGTTCCATAAGTTCCAAAACTGCTTCCCGGCCTTCGTCGTCTTGCGCTATTTTCATAACGAACCGAGCTTCGCTCAGCGGGGAGGGAATTCAACGCAAAACCCAATGAATATGGAGGTCTTTTGGACGTAGCGGGACTCACGTGGACTGGGCCGGAAGCGGAGCGCCCAGAACATTTTTGAATGTTGTCAATCCACTGGAATTTCTTTTCTCCGATTGCTACCCTCCGACAGCAAACAGCCACCGCCATGCGAATCTCAAGGCTTAGAATCAAGAATTTCCGCTCGATAAAAGAGCTGGAGTTGGAGCTGGGAGAGACAACGGTTTTCATCGGCCCGAATAATGCCGGCAAAACTGCAATCCTGGATGCCATCCGCATTGCCTTGACCCGACGGTGGGGCCAACGAGGCACCGGATTTTCCGAGTACGATGTTCATCTTGCAAATGAAACGGATGACCCCAAAAAGTCCCCCGGCATCGAAATCGAAATCCGGTTGGAAGAGAGCCAACCGGATGAATGGCCGGAGGCGATACAACAGGATTTGGACGAGATCATCCAAACCGACCCTGCTACGGGGCAAAACTCCATTACGCTGCTGGCTCGGTGCGCATGGGACGCGGCCGAGAAAGCATTTCTGCCCTCATGGCAGTTCCTCAACGCCGCACGATCCCCGCTGGCCGGAGGCTCTGCCCGCCGAATCAACCTTGAGAAATTCTGGCAATACCTCCCCGTCTTTTATCTTAATGCGTTGCGCGACGCAGAAGACGAGTTTTCCGCACATTCCCAATTTTGGGGCAAACTTCTCAAGGCGATGGAGATTCCTGAACCGCTGGAAAAGCTCACACAACGGGTTCTCGATTTTCTGAACAAAAAACTGTTGGCCGCCGATCCCCGCCTGGCGCAAATTGCCGCCACCCTGACCGGCGTCACGCGCATTGCCGCATCCGAACGTGAAGGGGGAGTTGATCTCCGGGTGGTCCCCTTGAAAGCATGGGATATTCTGTCGAAGGCGCAGATTATACTGCGTAACGAGTCTGACCGTCCCTGGCTCCCGCTCCAAAATCACGGACAGGGCGTGCAGAGCCTGTCGGTGATCTTCCTGTTCCAGGCCTTCGTCGAACAACTCCTAAAAGAGCTTTACGAAGCGGACAGCAGCCCGGTTCTGGCCTTGGAAGAACCGGAAACACATCTTCACCCGCAGGCGGCCAGAACTCTTTGGAAGCACATCCGCGCTCTGTCCGGCCAAAAGTGCATCACCACGCATTCGCCGTTTTTCGTCGCCCATGTTCCATTCAGGGATTTGCGCCTTGTTCGATTGACCGCGGGCGGCACCGAGGTGAAATCGTTGCCGGCGACTTTCTCGGCAACCGTTCCGAACAACCCGGCTTTCCTGGCGGTCGTAGCCGCCGCCCCGGAATTGCTCAAATATGACCACGCACCGAAAAAGCTGACCGTCTTTGGCAAACTGGATCAAGCTACCTACAGGAAGCTCATTGCGTGCTTCACCACTCCCGAAGACCGCGCCGCCGTCCACCCGTTTTTGCGCAAGCTTTACGACGATTCGAAGGTTTTTGTCACGGATGGCGAACTCCACGACTTGGAAACATTCGCGATGCGAATACGGGGGGAGATTTTCTTTGCCCGCAAATGGCTTTTGGTCGAAGGTCAGGCCGAGTATTTGCTAATGCACGCATTGGGCCGTGCGTTGGGGTACGATTTGGATGAGCACGGTATCGCCGTCATCGATGCCGTAAACAACGGCAACCCGATAACTTTCGCTGTTCTCGCCCGTGCGCTTGGCATCCCATGGAAAGCTCTTTTTGACGGCGACGCGGCGGGGAATGCCTACACATCGAACATAGCCGCGCGTGACTTTGAGCCCGCCGAAATCACGCTTCGTTGCGCCAATCTGCCCGGAACAGACCTGGAGGGACAATTCGTTGCCGACGGATTTGAACCGGAAATGAGAGTCATCATGGGGGAAATTGGCGTCCAGAACGCCGCCGCCATTTCACCGGCAGAACTTACTGAATCAATGCGGAGGCACAAGACCGATTGGGCCGCCAGGCTTGCCGCGCGGATGGCAACTGATCCGGCTTTGGCCCCGCGATTTCCAAAACCGCTTCGCGATTTGATCGAGGCGATGAAAACACTGACATGAAATACCCCGAATTTGAAAGCGCACTGGCGAGCCTCACGGACATTCAGAAAACCGCCGTCGGATTTGGCGATGGGGCGCTCTTGGTGTTGGCCGGGCCGGGTTCCGGGAAAACCCAGGTTTTGACGTGTAGGATTGCAAAACTTTTGGCCGACTCGCCGGAGAAAAGCTTCAGAATCCTAGCCCTCACCTTTACCAACAAGGCGGCTGACGAAATGAAAGGCCGGGTGAGTAAATTCGTCCCTGGAAGCGAGGAACGCGCCAACATAGGGACTTTCCACAGCTTTTGCGCACAGATGCTGCGGCAACACGGGATACACTTGGGAATCCAATCGGATTTTACAATCTACTCCCAGGATGACGACCGTAAAGCTGTACTGGAGGAAGCGGTCAAAAAGGCAGATTTGCCGGAATCGCGTTATCCTGCCGACGATTCACGTTTCCTCGCTCTTATTGACCGGCTGAAATCCCGATTGATCGCTCCCGACCGGGCACGGGAGGCTTTGAAGACCCTAGCGGATGCGGAACGGGCGGTTGCCGTGTACCAGCACTACGAAAGCGAACTGCGGCGGGTGAATGCCCTTGATTTCAATTCCCTGATTTTTGAGGCCCACAGGCTGATAACGACATTCCCGGCAATCGCCGCCCGGTACAGAAAGTCACACCCGTACTGGCTGGTTGATGAATTCCAAGACACAAACCACGCTCAGTATGCCCTGCTAAAATCGCTCGCCGGTGACGAATTCAAAAACATTTTCGCCGTTGCCGACGACGACCAAATCATCTACCAGTGGAACGGCGCCAGCTTTCGCAACATGCAGCGCTTCACTGCCGATTTCAAAGCCAACTCGTTGCAACTGCCAACCAATTATCGCTGCCCTCCAGCAATCGTCGAGGCAGCAAACAACCTCGTCGCCTACAATGCCGAAAGGACTTCAACAAAAGCACCGCTCGTTGCAGGCAAGAAGCACCTCCGCTTGCCGCCCGAGGAGCATGTGAAACTCATGGTTTTCTCCGACGAAGAAGCCGAGGCAACGGGAATAGCTTCGGAAATCTCCTCAAAGCCAAAAGAATCTTTCGGCGAAACCGCTGTGCTTGCCCGCACACGGTCCCTTTTGGAACGTATCTTGACCGAGTTGCAGAAGGCTGGTGTGCCGTCAATCATTGCGCAACGCCGGGATGATTTCCTGTCACCCCAATTCCGGTGGTTCGTCACCTTTTTGAAACAGGTCGTCCGCCCAATGGATAAACGCAACATGACAGTTCTTGTGGATTCGTTTAACCGGCTTGCCGGCACCAAGGTTTCCGCCGAACAAACCTTTGTCGAGGCTGAGGCCGCTGGCCAAAATTATTTGAGTACTTGGTTTGAGAATCTGCCTCTGGAATTGAGCCCCGAGCTCGCCTCCTTGGTGACTTACGGAGTGCCGCTGCTAACCGGACCACAGGAGTTTCGGAAAGTCGCAGACAAAGTCATCGCTGACTTCGAAAAAAGAACGCAGGGCAACAACGATCACGCCGACCTGCTTGAAGACATCGCGGCTTGGAATGAAATCACCCGCGAAATCGGCAGCACCGTGGGACGAAACATCCCCTTGGACCAGTTTCTTCAAGAGTTGCAGCTTCGGTCGAAGGAGCCCACGCCAAAGGGAGCAACTGTTCGCCTAATGACCATACACGCCGCCAAGGGTAAAGAGTTTGATTTTGTTTACCTAATTGGATTAGCAGAAAGTGTAATTCCATCCTACCAAAGCATCCAGAAAGGCGACAACAGCGCCGAGATGGAGGAAGAGCGTCGAAATTGCTTTGTGGCAATCACACGAACAAAGGAGAGCTTGGTCCTCAGCCGGGCGGAGAGATACCGTGGGTACTCGAAGGAACCGTCGCGCTTTTTGCGCGAGATGGGTTTCCTGAATGCCTGACACCCCAATGCTGCCATTCCAGACTGCTTTTAGGGTGGGGGACTTCGGGCTTTGTAGTCTTTGGCCGCGACGCGGCATTTTGTCGGGTGCCGAAGCAGCCTGAATCCGCCAGAGAGCATCGTCTCATCTGACCATGCCCCGCCTTCGCCCCGATTCCAGTATTCGCTCCACGTCATCACCGATTCCCATCATTTCCACAGCAGCGAATGCCCTGTTCCGTGTTTTATCGTCGGGGATGCTGGCCGAAAGAAAATTTGAGAAAGGGCCATCCAAGCGATCCTGGCGGATTTCAGGGCACTCTCCCAAGCCGATCAATCGCCCATCTTCCGCCCGCATCACCGGCACGATCTTCTGAAATTGCCCGGTGCGGGTTTCTCCCAGTAAGGCCACTGCCGGGATTTCCACAACCTCTTTGGACATCCTTCCGTTCCGAGCTGCGGCATTCCCGATACAGAAACGTATCCGCCCCTGGATGGCAAACACTGTCGCCTCCGCAGCTTGTGATAGGCAAACAAGGCGTGCGTGATCCTCGTAGAAACATTTGCTTTGCTCATCGGATAGTTCCCCACGAGGCTCAAACTTGAATTTCCCGTTGCATCCCTGGAGAAGGAGAAACGGGTGCAGCTTTCCATTGTCTGCCATTTCACGCCGAACAAGACATTCCGCATCAGCAAACAACCGTTCTACGGCCGCGCGTCCTTCGTCATAGATCATTCTCATGAGCGGGACATACCCGCACCCAAGCTCTCATTCAATCACGACAGAGCAAAAAATCATGCTGGTTTGGACCCGTGTGGACTCTTTTGGACTCCTTGAACAAGACAGATTATGTCCAGAGAGCGTTCCGGGCCTCGCTGTTTTAGGCAATGGCATATTTCTTCGCCCCCGCCGCCGCACAATGCAAGGAGCGCGCTATTTTTCCCCGCGCGTCGGGAATACGGCCAACCGCTTGCCTGACTGAAATTGCGGTCCAATTTGTTTAAGCGAAACCCTTTTCGGCAGCAGATCGTTTGCCGAAACACCAAGCACTTTTGCCAGGAACAACAGTTCGCAGTCAGGAACTCGGCGCAGTTGCGCTTCAAGCTTCCCGACCGAGCCAAGGCTGACGCTCCAGCCCTGCAATTGCAGCTTCTGGGCGAGCACGGCTTGCGTCCAGCCTTTCAGGCTGCGGAACTTCCGCACCTGCGGGCCGACGACGTTGAGGGCAAGTTTCATCCACTTGCCATGCTACGCAATCAACAAATCGCATTTACTCCGACATGAGAATGAAGTCAAATCGTAACCAAATTGTTCTTGCATCGTTTTGGCGGAGCAGTAAAGTCGCCGCAGCAGTCATTAGTATTGTGGGGTTTGCAAGCAAAAACCATTATGAAAACAACTAACTGTCAAAATAAGGTTTTGGGGTTATCCAGAATCGTTCCAGCCCACGCTTTCGGCGTTGTGGTATTCCTATTTTTCCTATGCGCCACACAAGCGCAATTGTTGCCGCCCGCCGGGGGAGGCGGGGGGACGAAATATACGCCCCTCAATTCCTGGTCGTTTACCGACACCAATGGCTGGACGAGTGACGGCGGGACGCCGCCCGTTTCGCCAGTGTCATTCACGAATGTTTCAGGTTTGTTTTTCGGCGACGGAAATTCCCTCATCGTGGACAGCACGAACCCGGCATGGGTGCAATACAACGTCATCGAAACGAACGGAGCAACCACGAATCTCGCGCTTGACGTTGGCTCGATTTATTTTTGGTTTGCGCCAGCATGGACGAGCGCAGACCAAGGCGGGAACGGGCCGGGAGTTTATGCCCGCTTAATCGAAGTCGGCTGCTATTCCAGCGACGGCAGCGCCGGTTGGTGGAGTTTGCTTACCGATAATGGCGGCACGAATTTGTATTTCACGGTGCAACCGGGCGATGGCTCCACAACCACCTATTTGCAGGCTCCGATTAGCTGGACAAGCAATTATTGGCATTGCATCACTTTGACGTATTGTTCTACGAACACGATTTTGTATTTGGATGGCGCGGCGGCGACCAATGGCCCAGGCATCACGGCTTGGCCCGGCACTAATGTAACCGCTGGTGGATTTTTCATCGGCAGTGACGGCGGCGGCACAGGGCTCCTACAAGCCCAGGGCGCATTCGACGACCTTTACACGTACAATGTACCCTTGGACAGCAACGCGGCTTATTACATGTATGAGGATTTTTACCCCGATTATTATCTCACCCCAAACAACTGGTTTTTTGTCGCAAACATCGTTTCTGCTCCGTCGAATCCATCAACCAACTTGGTGACGCCGGATGTCATCACCGGCCAAGGGAATTTAATCCTGACCAATTTGACCGAGGATTACGTGTATGGCACCAATGCCAACCAAGTTTGGATCACCAACGTTACGGCTAGCATTGCGTCAGACGGCACCATGAACGCTGCCTTCACAATCGAAGGCGGCACAAACGGCTGTTATTACGATGTTTTTGTGGGTACAGCCATCACTTCCCCATTAAGCAAGGGCAATTGGTCCTGGCAGGGGCAGGGACAACGCCGCCAGCGGTGCGGGCTGTCGGAACTCCCGGAAGGGACCGTCTTTATAGTGCTTGGAACTCCACAAGATACTGACGGAGATGGTCTTACAGATGCTTATGAGCTGCTGGTTTCACATACCGACCCCCACAATCCCAACTCCAATTTGGACGGAATACTGGATGGTTGGGATGTTTTGTTGGGCCTGAACCCGCAAATCAGCAACGTGAACACACCGTCGGAACGGGCCAACTATGGCTACACCCTGGCGGATTGGCTATATACCATCACTGGTGTCCAAGGCAAGAGCGGAACTATCACGACCGACAACGAAGGCAATGTACAGACGGTTTCACAATAATCCAGAAGGCAATTTATATGAAAATTTTCCAAATCCTTTGTTTGTTCGGCCTGACTGCCACCGTCAGTCTTGCGCAGGATAACCAACCCGCGCCCTACGATAGCGGTTGGTTTCTCGCCACGAACGCGATCACTCCTTTGATCGGGACTTCCACCACTCATCCGAACGGTGCCAATCCGACGTATCCGGGAGGTTCCAGCGCCATCGCCGAAGCCATCACGCCGGACATTTCAGCGCTGGCGCGAAATTTGGAAAACGACCCGACACGCATCTACAACTACGTCCATGATCACATTCGTTATGTCCATTATTTCGGCTCGCACAAGGGAGCCGAGATGACGTTGTTGGAGCGCAGTGGCAATGACTTTGACCAGTGCGCCCTACTGGTGGCGCTGTTGCGGTCAGCGGGCTTCTCGCCCAGCTATCAGTTCGGCATGATTTCCATTCCCTATTCCGCCGCCAACCAGCAGGATTATCAGCATTGGGTCGGTGCGATGATGCCAAACACAAACTGGAGCGCGGCACTACAACTCGCTGCCAATATCAACGGGAGTTTTGGTTATCCTTATATGTCTTATTTCTACGGGGACACCAACGACTTGTTATTTCACCATGTTTGGGTGCAGGTGACTCTGAATGGAACCAATTACACTCTGGACCCGGCCTACAAGGTGAGTCAGCCCATCGGGGGTATCGGTTTGGACGGAGCGATGCAATTGAACACGAACACGCTGATCTCCGCCGTGTCCTCTGGCAGCACGGCCACCGCCGACTACGTGCAAAATCTGAATGAGGCCAACTTGCGCAGCACCTTGGGTTCGTACAACTCAAATCTCCTGAGCTACATTCAAAGCACGTGCCCGAATGCCACCGTGCAGCAGATCGTGAGCGGCCAATCCATCGTTCCATCAACCGGTCAGCCCTTGGGCCAGCCCACACCCTTCACGGTGCAAACCCAAGGCGCACAGTGGCCCGTATCAACTTGGACATACATTCCCACCAGCCTGATGGCTGTTTTGAGCGTGAACCTGCCAGGCACGAACAATTCTTTTTACCTGCCGGCGCTGAACGGCAGCCGCCTATCCATCGTTTGCACAGCCAGCGGCGTTGCCCAACTCTGGCAGGAAGACGCCATGCTGACATCGGTCCAGACCACCGGCACCGGCGCAACGTTCACCCCGACCATCGGCATCCAGCATCCTTTTGGCACCAATTGGGATTTCACCGCCCCCGGATTTTATCCGGCGCGCTTTGCCGGCAACGATCAATCCGTCTCGACCCAACCCTACCAGCGCACCAACGCCACCTACATTGTGCTCTATGGCTTGGACGCCAACTCCGCCTGGCTGACCAAAAGGCAGCAGCAATTGGACAGCTACCGCCAACAGTATGCCGATTCGTCCCAACAGGTCAAAACCGAGACGTTGAACGTCATGGGGCTTGGCTGGCTAATGCAAACCGAACTCGCCCAGGAAATGCTCGCCGGTCAAACGGCCACCATTGACCATTTCGTCCATCGCCTTGGGCGAATGGCGGTGGAAACCGGCAAAGGCTATTATATTGACGTTTACGAGCAGGTGCTTCCCACCGTTTCGACCATCTCAACCAATTCAGACGGCACCTACGCCGATAACCAGGCATTTCAGATCGGCTCATATTTCGCCAGCGCGATGGAACACGGCATCATCGAGCAATTGCAAAACAGCAACCTGGTTGCGGCCTCAACGGTAAAACTGCTGGAACTGGCCAGCACCAATGCCCAAAAGATTTATTTGGCCACCGCCGCCAACTGGACGGCAGGCGCGAACGTCTCCCACAATATCTCCAACTACACGACAAACAGCCTTTATACCAACTACATCAGCCAAGGCTACTATTTGCTCTTGCCAGCGAACGGCTCGATCCAGATCGCTGGCAGTGGAAGCTGGAAGGGTTCGGGATATGTGGCTTATCAGGGGCTGCCAACGGGAGCGCAAGTGAGCAAAATGATCATCGGCGGCGGCTACAACGGCGGATATGTGAGCGATCCTCTTTCCGTTCCCAGCACGGATTACATTTCTTCGACAGATGTCAATCAGCCCACTTATTTTAATCCTCAATCGCCCACCGTCTCATTGCCCACTCCAACCGGAGCCGATCCCGTTAATATGGTGGATGGCAGCTTTCAAGTCTCAGCCAACGATCTTTCGCTCGGACAAACCGAGCCGCGCGGTTTGAACCTAACGCGTTATTATTCGTCGGCCCGTCGCAACACAAGTCTGGCGGGGATGTCTCCCGGTTGGGTGAATAGTTATTATTGTACGGCAGTTCCCACGAGCGCCGCGCTTGCAGGTTTGGGCAACACGACGCCGCAGCAAATGGCCCCCATGATTGTAGCCGTGCGGACGGCGGCAAACATTTACAACAGCAGCCAGCCGAGTCCAAAAAGTTGGGTGATTACCGCATTGATTGCCAAATGGGGGCTGGACCAACTCATCAACAACGCCGTGTCCGTCACGCTGGGCAAAGACACGATTCAGTTTGTGAAACAGCCGGACGGATCTTTTACGCCCCCGGCAAACTGCACCATGTCGCTGGTTAAAACCAACGGTGCCTATTGGCTTCTGGAGCGGCACGGTCGTACCTTCAAATTTGGCAGCAGCAGCCTGCTCACCAACATCGTGGATCAATACGGACAGTCGTTGAGCCTGACGTATAATGCCAGCAATTGGGTGCATACCGTGACCGATTGGAAAAATCGCACGCTCACGTTCACCTACACCGGTGCCAATCTCACATCGGTTTCTGACGGCACCCGCTCTGTTTCCTATGGCTACACTGGTGGCGATTTGACTTCGTTCACCGACGCCGAGGGCAAAACCAGCCGCTTTGCCTATGACACCAATCATCAAATCATTGCGACGTTCGATGCTTTGAGCCGGTTGGTCATCACCAATTCCTTCGATGCCTATGGGCACGTCACCACTCAATTGACGCAGGGAAGCACCAACAAGCTCTGGCAGATTTATGCGTCGGGCTACAGCACGGTATCGGTGGACCCGGCGGGAGGGCAACAGCAATACACCTTTGACGACAAGTCC
>Ga0181535_10005702_pt1 | contig 13207 bp, 7 predicted proteins | sample PEATcosm2014_Bin_44_FD_119774 | JGI IMG/M metagenome (GOLD analysis project Ga0181535, IMG submission 119774) | Peatland microbial communities from MTU Mesocosm Facility, Houghton, MI, USA - PEATcosm2014_Bin17_30_metaG | ecosystem: Environmental > Terrestrial > Soil > Wetlands > Peat | place...
CCCGCCAACACGGCGGTGAACGACTCGCCATTGGCGCTTAACTTGAGAATGTATCCATCGATCGATGGTTTGATATCTGCCAGGACCCCCTCCAACCGGACCAGGCACGCGTCGTGTTCCAGCGCCGCGGCGGGATTGGTGAGGCAGATCGGGGCGGGCGCCGGGCCGGAACTTATCTTTCGGTACACGGCGTCTTCCAGCACGGGTGAATACCCGCCGCGAATCGGGAAGCCCAGCACGTCCACTTCATCGCCCACGACCAACGCATTGGTTTGGCGGATCAAGGCGCGGATGCCGTCGCCTTCGTCCTGGAGCCACAACTGCCGGCCGCGTTCACAGGCCGTGACCACGCCATGAATATGCCGTTGATGTCCGTAATTGCCATTGGGCGAGAATTGCAGGAGGCTGCCAATGGGGCAGACGGGCATGGCGAAGGGCTCTTTCGGCGCCGGGGCCTCCACCTGCAGCAAGTTTTCGTAAGGCACAAACAGTTCGGGCCGGATGAGCTGCCGGTTCTGGTTGACCTGATAGAAACAGATGCCGCGCACCCGGACATCGGCATCCACGAGCGATTGGAGGGAATTGGTGGTGATCACCTCCGCGCTCAGCCGGCCGCCGCCGGTGGCCAGCACAAATTCCCAGCGGTGCGGGTTTGCTGCCGCCGCTGCGCATTGGCGGACCACCCCGGGCACTTCCACCCACTGCGCGTCGAGGCTGCCGCTGATCATTTGTTCGTAGGTGGCCGGCCGCGGTTCCGGGACGGTTTTCCGGCCCAGGTGCCGGACTTCTTTGAACAGCAAAATCGGCGCGAATTCGCCCGGATCGCACGCTCCGCCGATGACCACCCAATCGCCGCGGTGCAGTTGCCGGAGGGTGTTGAACGGGCCCGCAACGTAAATGCCGGCCGTGTCGTCCAGCAGCACAATGCCGTCGCCCTCGGACTCGGCCTCGCTGATGACCACGCCGGTCAGGTGGGCCGGGGGATGGGCGCGGGACTGGGAGGGGGTGAGCGCGCGCACCTGCGCGGCGTTCGTCAGGCCGATTTCCGCCACCGGACCATCCGCGGCAAGCGCGCGGAAGGCGGTGGCGAGCGCAAGTAGCGCCGCCGGGAACTGGCGCATGACAACTGGCACAGCCGCAATTTCCCTGAAAAAGCCTCAAAAAGCGAGCGAAACTCCGGCGCCGCACGACGACAAAAAAAACTCCCCCGCCGGGGCGGCGGGGGAGTTGCAAACGCTCCGGTTATTATTTCTTGCCGTAGAATGCCGCGATGGCGTCGCTGACCTTGTCCGCGTCGTCCAGCGGCATTTCGCCGTGGATGGGCAGCGACAGGATTTCCTTCACCGCCTTCTCGGTTTGCGGCAGTTTCGGGATGTACGGGAACAGGCCGATCACCGCCGGCTGCAAGTGGTTTGGCTTCGGGTAATGGATGCCGGTATCAATGCCCTTTTCCTTGAGGAATTTCTGGAGCTCGTCGCGCCGTTCGGCCCGCACCACATACATGTGGTACGCGGGGGTGGCCCATTCGCGCACGGGCGGCGTTTGCACAATGCCCTTGAGCCGGGCATCGTAACGCGCGGCGATCTGGCGGCGGTGTTCATTGAATCCGTCCAGGTGCTTCAGCATCACGCGGCCGATGGCGGCGTTGATTTCGTTGAAGCGCACATTGTAGCCGGTAAATTCGTGGTCGTATTTGCCCTGGCGGCCGTGATTTCGCAGCATCCGCAGGCGGTCGGCATAATCAACCTTGTTCGTGCAGACGCAGCCGCCATCGCCCAGCACCGTGAGGTTCTTGGACGGGAAGAAACTGAAGGCGCCGAAATCGCCCATGCTGCCGACGGTCTTGCCCTTGTATTTGGCGCCCTGGGCCTGCGCGCAATCCTCGATGATCCAGAGCTTGTGTTTGCGGCCGATGGCCAGCAGCCGGTCGTTGTCGATCGGGTGGCCGTACAGGTGCACGCCGATGATGCCGACCGTGCGCGGCGTGATGAGCGATTCCACGTGGTTGAGATCCATGACGTACGTGTCGTCAATATCGGCAAACACGGGGCGGGCGCCCAAGTGGATCAGGGGTTCCATGCTGGGAAACGCCGTATGGCTGGGCACGATGATTTCATCGCCCGGTCCCACACCCTGAAGCTGGTGCAGAAGATAGACGATCATGGTCCACGAGCTGCCGAGGACGCATTGGGCGGTGCCGGTGTGGGCGGCGAGTTCGGCCTCGAAGGCTTGCGCTTCCTTGCCCAGGATGTATTGGCCGGAGCGGATGGCCCGCAACGCGGCTTCCTCCACCTCGGCGTTCACGAAACATTTGGATAACGGTATTTTGCTCATAAATTTGTCAACCTGCGCCCGGCGCGGATTGAGTTTTATTTCAACGTCACGGCCCGGCCGGTCTTGACCGATTCCAGCGCGGCGTTGAGCACGCGCACGGCGTCGTAGCCGGAAGCCGCATCCGCGCGGGGCGTGGCTCGTGTCTTGATCGAATCGAGGAACGCGCGCAATTCGGCCAGCAGCGGCTCCTCCGGCGGACATTCGATCTGCTTCACCGCGCCTTCGATACCCTTAAAATCCTTGCCGTCGGCCACGTGTTTGTTTTCGTAGGTCTTGATCTTGTATTGCGCCACGTTGTAGTCGCAGACCGCGCTCTGCTTATCGCCGCAGACAATGACCTCGCGGAACTTGCCGGGAATGAAATAGTCGTTCTCGACCGTGGCCCAGGTCTTGCCTCGCGGAGTATCGTATTCCAGCGAGAGCAGCGAGACATCGTCCATGCCGCGGCCCATGAAATCGTGGTGAATGGCCAGGACGCTTTGCGGCAGGCCGCCCAAGAGGAAATTGAAGAGGTCCACGAAATGAATGCCATCGGCGAACATGACGCCGCTGTCGTTGCGCGGCCGCTTGAAGCCGCCAAAGTGGCCCCGGATCATCTGCACCCGGCCGAAATCGCCGTTGTGGATGGCGTCGCGCAGCCAGAGGGTGGCGGGGTCAAACCGGAGAATGTGCCCCACTTGCAGAATGCGGCCGCGCCGGGCGGCCAGTTCCATGAGTTGCCGGGAATCCTCGTTGGCCAGCGTCATTGGCTTTTCCACGAACACGTCCTTGCCGGCTTCCAGAAACTCCTGGCAGAGCGGAAAATGGGATTGCGCGGGGGTTACCACGACCACGCCGTCGATCTTGTCGATGAACGTCTTGTAGTTGGTGGTGAGGCGTTCGGCGGGCAGGCCGAGTTTGCGGGCCGGTTCGAGCTGCTTCTCGCCGGTTTCGGCCACGTACAACTCAATCGGCAAATTGTTCAGGTTGCGCAAGTGATTGGCGCCCCAGCGGCCGACGCCGAGCAAAAGAATCTTTGTCATCAGGTAAACGGTTCAAATGCGGGATTGTCGCGCATTGGAGACCGAAGGGTTAATTATACAATTTTTGGCAAAAAACCAAGCCGAAAAAACGGGCGAACACGAGGGCGCCCGGGCCGGTGGAAAATGGTTTGCAATCCGCCCCGCGATATCTGAACAATCAGGCATGTTGAATGGCAAGAATGAGGTTGCGATTTCCCGGGTGGTTGGCCGGGTGGTTTCCATTTTGGCAGCGGCGATGCTGGCTGGGACTGGTGGCTGCGCGCACACTCATGGAGAACGCGCGCGCAATCCAGAAGCGAAGATTTTGCCGAATTTAACCTCCATCATCACCGGTCCGGCGGCCCTATTGCTGACCAACGCGTCTGGTTTTCAGTCCGAATACCAATTGTCATTGGATGACCACGGCAAAGCGCCGGCCAAGCCCTTGGGGCTGCTGTTTGTGCGGGGAGCAGAAATTGAGGTGACGCTGGGAGGTACGCATGGGGGAGCTGGCAGTGGCGGTGCATTTACCGTGGTTTGGGATGCGGCCGCCGGAAAGGGATATGTTTCCAGCGAGGCCTTGCAAGGCTATGCGCCGCTGGGTGGTGTGGTTGGCATCAGCAACTTCGTGATGCAAGCGGCGGGCGGCAGCCCGCAACGACTGGACGGGCATTTGGTGGAGAAAGTGATAGCTACCGCCACCAGCACCAACGGCGAGCGCCTGTCGTGGGAACTGGAAAGTGACGTTGAACATGGGCATTTGCCAGTGGCGATTCACTCGTTGCAAGGCGCGCCAAGCTTTACTTTAACCCTGACCAAGGTTCAGTCTTCCGTGCCGCCGGAGGGAATGTTTTTACGGGCATTTGAGTTTAAGCAATATGGCAGTGAAGAGGCATTGTTGACGGAATTGGAATTGCGGGAACAGGAATATCAGGGCGGGGGACTCGGACGCGGCGCGAATGGGGATGATCATTCCGGTCCTGGCGGTCCCCGCCAAGGCCGGGAGTGAAGCCTATTGAAACTGATCGGGATTAATCAAGGGCCGAGGCCAGCGGCGATGGGTCGAATTGCTTTCTTTCTGGCCATGCTGGGGCGCCGCGCCGGGGAGACCCGACGCGGCACCTGAATTATGAGCGATCAGGGCGCAAGGATCCGATAAAACCGGGCCGTGTTTGTGCCAACCGTGTCCGTAGTGGTCATGGTGCTGCCGGTGGCGGCGGCGCTGGCGAGCGTGACCCAATTGGCCTGCGTCAGGTTTGTTACATATTGCACCTGGTATTGCAGACCGCTCACGCCGGTCCAAGTCAATTGCATGGTGCCGCCGGTCACGGAAGCCGATTGAAAAGCCGGTGCTCCCAGGGGCGTCAGCGTGACATTGTCGAGCGTGAAAAAGCCGTTGTCATTACGGAAACCAAAGCGCAGGGTAGTGATGTTGGTGGAGGCCACTACGGTGAAGACCATGTTGTTCCAGTCAAATGTTCCCATGTCGACTTGGTTGAAAATGGTGTGCGCAGCACTGCCATTGGTGTTCCACTGCACTTGGAACTGGTTGGGTGTGTAGCCGTTCTGCCCCGCCAGATTGGCCAGCCAAAACGAGAGTTGGTAAGCCTCGCCGGAACGCGTGGGCAGTGTCTGGGAAAGATAGGCGAGTGTGGTCACCTGTCCAAAGGCGGCGAAAAAGTCCCCATCTTCGGGCGAATAATAAGTGTACGTACCGTCGTCTACAAAATTGGCTTCGTAGACATACTCGTCGCCGGTCAGCGTCCAATAGCTGAATTCCTCGGATTCGAAGCTCTCATCCAGCACCAGATTCTGGTCCACTTGCAAAGTGAACTGGCGGACCTGCGTCAAGCCGCTGGTTAGGTTGGTGAACGTCAGATTGGCCGTGTAAACGCCCGCCGCCAATGAAGTGGCGGCGCTGTTGATGGCGACGGATACGCTGGTGGCTGCGCCGCTGGGTGTCAGGGTGCCGCTAGTGGTCGAGACATTTAACCAAGCGGCAGTGTTGCCGACCGACCAGTTGCAGGACGACCTGCCGTTATTGGTGAGCAAGAAGGTTTGGGCGGAGGTGGAGAACGGACCACCGACCGGGCCGTTGCCCACAGGGCCGCGGCCAGGGGTGACCAGGAATCCGTCCGGTTGGGTGAGGGCCACCAGCAAACTGCTGCCGTTGGCGCTGCCCCAACCCGTGCACAAATCATAGCCGGAAACGGCAAAATATTGTTTGGCATTGCCATTGGTGTTGTTGCCCACGGTCACATCATCAAGACAAGAGGTGAAAGCGGCGTTAGTCCCGATGCGGTAAAGCGCCGGATTGAGGAAGCCAATCGGGGCCACCTTGTTGTTCGTTGCTTGCTCGTTGACCAGCGCCGCGTAACCGGCCCACAAGGGAGCCGCGGCGCTCGTGCCGGCGGCTACTTCATTATACCCATCGTCTGCCACGATGAAGATATTGTCCGCCACCATGGCCACATCCGGAATATTCCGGTAGGTGGTTGAACCCCCGCTGGTGGACATATTCACGCCTTTCTGCCACGCGGGGATGGGGTAATAATCGCTGACGCCGCCGCTGCTGCCGGATCCAGGGCCGTAGCCGGGATTCCAAACGGTTTCGCTGAGCCAGGGGCCGCCCGGACCCGCGATCCCCAGCGTTGTACCACCAACGCAAGTGACATACGGGTCGTCAGTTGGCACGTCGATCGCCACGTCGTTAGTATAGGCGCCGCTGTCGCCGGAAGCGCAGAAGAAGGTCTGGCCTTGGGCGGCCATTTTCTCAAAGTAATTATCCATGTTGGTCCGCTCGGCCAAGGTGGGGGTGGCCGACGACCAGGAACAGCTGAATTGTTTGATCGCTGTATTCTCGGACATGGCGGCGAGAATGTCATTCAGCAAACCGTTGTTCGGGTCCGCTTCGTAAACCACCACTTGCGACAAGGCGGGGGCCATGGAGATGGCCATTTCAATGTCGAGAGCCACCTCGCCGTTGCCGCTGTACTGTCCGGTGGTTGGCGTGCCGGAAAAACCGTCGAGGAGGACAATGCTCAGGGGCACATTCCTCAACCCCATTTGGGACACATACGATTCGATATCGCTGGCGTAATAGCCATCAAATTCCAACAAGCCAACCTGCTGGCCGCTGCCATTGAGGGACACGCCGGGGGCGTAAGCCGCGCGATAATCGAATCCGCCCAACACGCCGTTGGGGCCGGAACCGAGCAACTCCCGGTTATGGGCCCGGGAGGTGATCGGTTTATGGCGCAATTGGGCGGGGTGCGGCCGGGCGTAGTTTTGCAGGCCGCCGATGCTTGAGATTGGAACATCCGCAGCGATGGATGGCTCGGTATCGGGCGCATAGAAGGTGCGTGTTTCGGTGGGGTGCTGGTAGGTTCGCAAGGTAACCTGCAAAGCCCGTTCAATATCCGGCACCATGGCGCTGACTTCCAACAGCATTCGGTTGGGATGCTGCGCCACGATGTGGAAACCCTGGTTCGTGGCGAAAGCCACCACCGCGGCGTAGTCCTGCTCCGTGGGGCCAAACTGGGCCGTAAATTCATCCGGCGACAAGTAATGGTGATACGAGGGGCTGGCGGGATCGTAGATCTGGGCGAGGAGGTTTGAGAGCGCTGCTTGATTGCGCAAGGGCAGGCCGAGGGACAGTTTCAGGCTCTTGGTGGCGTCCAAGCGGCCGATGGGTTGGAGGCTGGAAACCACCGTTGGCACATGGCCGGGAAGCAGCTTGCGTTGCGCCGATTGGGCCATGGCCAGGGAGGCGGTGACGAGCAAAATCGCCGAGGCGCACCAGAACGTTCGTTGCAGATGGTTTAACTTTTGTAACTTCATTGTGTGGATTTTCTGGGGGTGTATTGAACGAAAAGTATTCCCAACCTTCGTTCGGATTAACCTTGGCGACGATAGTAGATTATCCGCAGGTCATTAAATCGCCCGTGTTACCGCCATGTTCGGCAGACGGCAGCCTATCCATTCCATGAGGAAAAGCTTGACCACGCGGACGGTATTGTAAAGCGGAAAAGGCAAGTTCACCAGCCATCTGCCCTCGGATCTGAGATAAAATCCGGCTCGGCTCCATTAACGCCCATGGTTCGCGGCGCGCACGGAGTGACGCGCCCCACCGGCGCCTGACACGGCCGCGGGTGGGGCGTGTTCTCCGAACGCGCCGCGCCTGCCAACCATCGCGATCAAGCCATACCCAACGGGTCGCCCTGAAATCACGCTTCGCTGCGCGTCCTCAACGCCTCGTTACGCTCGTGATCGCCCAGGACAGCGAGCCGCCGCGTTACGCTCGCGGCGCGCACGGAGTGACGCGCCCTACCCGCGCTGGTAAAAATGCCAACCCTTGGCACAGACAGACGTACCACCGGGCCGTCGCCCCAAAAAGCCCACATCAAAGGCCAAAAGGTCACGGCGGCGAAATGGCAACTCGATAAAATCTCAGCGGAGCATTGCCAGTGGGGATGGAAACGTGCATGACATTATTAGTCGCGAGGATGGAGGCGCCAAGGCTGGCCCAGTCGGACTTGTCGAGATTGGTCGTGGATTCGATCACATAGGAGACATTCACGAAGGCATTCCAACTGAAGGCGATGGTGCCGCCGGAAAAGGCTGTGGTATTAAGAACGGGTGCAGGCACAGGTTCCACGGTGACGTCGTCCAACCCAAATGCTCCGGGGACGTCATTGAAATCAAATTCGAGTGTTGTGCTCGCGGTGGTAGCGGCAGCGACGAACTGCAGGTTGGTCCAGCCGAAAGCGTTCAGGTTGGTTTGGGCATAGAGCGGCGAGTCGTTCCATTCCGCGATAAACTCGTTGTTCGTAGTATCCCCATTGATGTCGGGAACACAGGTCAGCCAGAAGGATATCAGGTATGGTCGATTGGCCGTTGTGGCCACGGTCTGAGAGAGTGAACCGACGGCCGGGTAACCATCCCAAGCCCATTCTCCAAGGTAGGCGCCATAAAGTCCCGAATGCACGAACAGCCCGTCGGGTTGGCCGGGCAAGGCAGCCGTTCCCGCCACGTCCACGTCGTCGGCGGCCAAAGCAAAAACCAGCTCGGAGCTGCCGACCAGGGTCCAATCGGTAAGGTCGCCGGTTTCAAATCCGCCATTTCCAACATAGATATCAAATTCCCGGTTCTGGACCGTGCCGGCGGTCCGGTTGAAAATCGGAACGTTGCCGCTGAAGTTGCCAATCAATAAATTGGTTGCCGCCGCGTTGAGGTTGACGGTGACCGTGGTGCTGGCGCCGGCCTTCAGGCTGCCGACGGTGGCAGAAACGGTAAGCCAACTGGAGGTGTTGACGAGGCTCCAGTTCAAGGAGCTCGAACCAGTGTTTTCCAGCGTGTAAGTTTGAGAGTTAACGGCAAACGGTCCGCCACCGGGCCCAAAAGAAGTGAAGCCCAGCGGCGGCGTGACGAGCAGGGTTTCGGCCGGAGGAGCCAGCAGGGCGGTGATGAGGTTACTGCCGTTAGGCGTGCCCAAGCCCGTGCACAGGTCATAGCCGGTAGCCGCCTTGTATTTGGTTGGACTGGAGCTGTTGGTATTCCAGCCGGTGGTGATGTCATGAAAACAAGTCTGGTAGTTGGTGCTCTTGGCAATGGCGTAAAGAGCCGGATTGGCAAAACCAACCGCGGACTGGCCATTCGCGGCGGCTTGTTCGTTGGCCAACGCCACCAAACCGGCCCAGAGGGGAGTGGCCAGGCTGGTGCCCCCCTCGGGGAAGTCGGAGGAAGCTCCAATAAAGTCATTGCCCCACACCATATTTAGGTTGTCAGCCACGAGGGCGACGTCTGGTATATTGCGCATGGTGGTGGAGCCCTGGTTCGCCGTCATGCTGATGCCCTGTTGCCAGGCCGGGATGCCATAGGTAAGACTGATGCCACCGCCGGAGGCGGCTGCGGGCGTGATATCTCCGAGCCCATCGTTAGAAGCCGGAGTGAGCCAGGTGGTTTCCGACGCCCAAGCTCCGTCCGAGGCGGTTGTCAAAGTTGTTCCCCCCACGACCGTGATGTAGGGATCGTCGGCTGGTTCGTCAATGGCCCCCGGATACGCACCACCATCGCCACTGGCTAGGAAGAAGCTCTGCCCTTGCACGGCGTATTGTTGGAATATTTGCACTGTCGAGAGATTAATATCGAACCCGTAGGAGCAGCTCAATTGCGCGGCCAAGTCATCCGTCGCCATGCGGTTGAGTACGTCGTTAATCTGGGCAGTGGTGGACGCGTCTTGCACATCATTCGTCCCCAAGGGGGGCACATCCGTCGGCGTGGGACCTTCATAGACCAGCACGCGGCTCAACCCTGGCGCCATGGAAATCGCCATTTCAATGTCTCCTGTGACCTCGAACGAATAATCGAGATAACCAGGGTCATCCGTCCAGTCAACGGTGGTGTCATCGCCGCTGGCACCATCAATCAATACCGGTTCCACATCGACGTAGGGAGAGATGCCGGCTTCGTCTTCGAAATCCTCGATGTCCTGGGCGGAGAAAGCAAAAAGTTCGAACAGCCCGAGCGACTGTCCAGAGCCGTCCAGTGAAACCCCGGCGGCATATGCGTTGCGGAGATCATAGCCTTCGAAGGGACCGGTATTGCTGCCAGTGCCTCCACCTCCACCGCCCGACCCGCCCCCGCCCCAGGGCCGAACATCGGGCCGCGAAGACGTGATCGCCGGGTGTAGATGCGGACGCGGCTTGACATAATTATCCAGACCGCTGATGGCCAGCACGGGTGTGTTGAGGTCCAGGGACGGTTCCACATCAGGCGCAAAAAACGTGCGCGCTTCAACCGGGTGTTTATAGGTGCGCAGATGGACGTGAAAAGCCTGCTCAATATCGGCCACCGACCCGGAGACATCCAGCAACGTGCGATTTGGGTGGGTTCCTGTGACCACCAGCCCGTGCGCCATCACGAATTCAATCACCTGTTGGTAATCTTCCTGGCTTGGGCCGAACGAGGCTGTGAACTGGTTCGGCGTCAAATAGTGGTGAAAGTTCGGGCTGGCGGGATTGTAAACATCTGCGAGCAGGTTGGTGAGTTGCTCGCGATTGCGCAGTGGCAGACCGATGGCCAACTCCAGATGGTTATTTGGGTCGAGCGTTCCCACTGAGGGCAACTGCTGGGTGATCTTGGGCACATGGCCGCTGACGACCTGTCGCGGCACGGCCCCGTAGGCCGATGCGGATAAAATCGCCGGCGCCACCAGCCACGCTGCCGCAATAATGGTTGGCGTACTGAACTTTCTTGCAAGGCCCGATTGCCATATTGCAAAACAACGACTCAAGCCGGGAACGTGCATAATAAAATCTCAAGACAACAACTCACTCTAAACGCAAACCTGAAAGGACTCAAATAAACTCAGATTGCCCATTTGGACTCTCAGACTTCCTTCAGCGCGCGGTTCATCCGTTCGATCGCCTCGTCCAGGTGTTCCTTCTTGGTAAAGCCGATCACGATGGCGTCGATATCCTGGCAGGCCATGGCAAACCGAATGGACTTCTCGCGGTCCTCGGGTTTGACGAAGGCGCCGTCGCCGATGATTTTCATGCCGATGATGCCGCGCCCCTTGGCGTGCATGCTCTTGATTTCCGCCATGACCGGCGACACGTCATACTTGGGATTGCCCTCGGGTTGGACTTCTTCGGCCAGCCCGTCAATGCGCTGGCCCTGAGGGTTCACGCGGACCAGATGGACATCGTTCCAGTCCGAGGCATTGGCGGTGCGCAAGGCCGGCAGGCTGTGGCACGAGACGCCCTTGGCACGGATCCACTTCTTTTCCTTGGCTTCGCTGAACCCGTCCATCGCCCGTTTCCATTCGTCGGTCCAATCGTGGTTGATCATGCAATGGACCAGCATGCTGTCCACGTAATCCGTGTTGAAGATCTTGCGGTGATAATCGATAGTGGCCAGGGCATCGCCAGGCACCCCCATGATCTTTGACTGGATGAATAATTTCTCGCGGGGCAAGCCCTTGATGGCGTCGGCTATCCACGGGAAGGTGGCATAGGCCTGCGCGGCGTCGATATAGGTGACTCCATGGTCGTAGGCATAGTGGATGAGATCGATGAACCCGCTCTTGCCCAGGGCGTGCTGGGTGCGGCCGCCGTCGGTGCCGGTGCCAATGCCCAGGCGGCAGATGTGCAGGCCAGTCTTGCCCAGCGGCACCTGGTCCACTGCGGTGCGGGCGGGCGTACCGGCCGGCGCGACCGCGTCCGCGAACGATCGCAGGGCGGGAACGGATCCGAGGAGGGCGGCGCCCGCGACGGCGGAGGTTTGGATAAAGTGACGGCGGCTGATGGGGGTGCGCGGTGTTTTTTTCATGCAATGCTCCTTTTTACTCAAAATACTGGTTGGCCACCGTGGGGATAGGCGGACCGCGCGAGGTGCTTCGGTTGTCGGCGGCGGCGGTGCGGCATAAGGTTACAGATACCACGGCGGCATAAAACTGCAATGATGGAAAACCGGTCCAATGTATGGGGGGATCACTGAGCCGGCAACGCCGCCATTGGGGAGCCGGGCTTGCCTCGCCAGAAATCAAGAACTTCGGTCCAAAACTGGGCCGGGGCTTCATCGATGGCAATGTGGCCGCCATGAGGGAAGCTCCAGAGACGTTTGGGACCGGCATAACCGTCGTAGAGCCGCCGGCCAAATGCCTCCGGCACAATGTTATCGCCGCCATCCACGGAAATACCCACAGGCCCATGATACTGGCGCAGGTAATCCTCTGCGGGGAATCGGTCTAGCAACAACAGACCGACTGGCAGCCAAGGCATGCGCCGCTGGGCCACCCCGGTAAGGCGGTTGTAGGGCGACAACAGGATGAGACCGGCCACCTGATCCGGGAAGGTGCCGGCGAGATGGGCAGCCACGCCGGTGCCGAGGGATTCGCCAAGAACGTAAACCGGCTGGTTGGTGGCCAGTAATCGCATTGCCTCGTCGGCTGCCTGAAAAAGTACCGGTTGGCTGGGTGATCCAGGGCGGTCGGCATACCCGGGATATTCCAGCAGATAAACGTCAAGGGCGGCCACTTGTTGGATTTGATCGGCGTAGCGGGCGCAGCCGACGCTCCAACTGCCGTTGCCGTAAACCACCAGGAGTTTTCCGATGGCTGGCTGATTAGGCGACAGCCGCGCCATGCCGATGGGCTGGCCAGCTGCGTTGTGCCAGCGCTGAAGATGGTTTTCCGCGGCGGCCTGGTCCACGCGCTCCGCTGGGAAACGCGGGGGCACGTAGATCATGTGTCGCTGGTAGACGGTCACGGTCAGGCACACCAGCGCGTAGCCGGCGGCCGCGAAGCCCAAGATTCGTCCGGCTAGCTTTTGCGCTGCTTTGCGCTTGAACGGATCCGTACTCATGTTCGCCAGTTTGTGCTATATTCAGGAAAAATGGCTTGCGAGGGCAAGCGAAACCGACGCATTCTTTCACTATGAGGACATCCCATACCATTGATTTGCCGTTGTGGCGGAGGCTTTTGGTTCCCGCGTTTACCCTGTGCTTTGTCCTGACGGGCTTGGCGGGCGAGTTTCCCGACGCCTGGACCTGGGATGAAAAGGCGGCCAATCGCGAAGATCACGCGGCGCTGGAGGGCCAGCCGATGCCGGCGCTGGCATTGACCAACTGGATCAATGGCACGGTCAGTGCCGCCGATCTGAAAGGCAAAGTGGTGATCGTGGATTTTTACGCGACTTGGTGCGGGCCGTGCATGGCGGCGATCCCCCACAACAATGAACTGCTTAAAAAATACAAGGATCAGGGATTGGTGATTGTGGGCGCCTGCACCTCCAAGAACGGCCAGGAGAAGATGGAGGAGACGGTGAAGGCGCGGGGGATTGAATATCCCACCGCCCAAGACTCCAGCCTCC
>Ga0181535_10005712_pt1 | contig 13185 bp, 14 predicted proteins | sample PEATcosm2014_Bin_44_FD_119774 | JGI IMG/M metagenome (GOLD analysis project Ga0181535, IMG submission 119774) | Peatland microbial communities from MTU Mesocosm Facility, Houghton, MI, USA - PEATcosm2014_Bin17_30_metaG | ecosystem: Environmental > Terrestrial > Soil > Wetlands > Peat | place...
ACGTTGTTGCAACGCGGGCAGCGGTGCCAGCCTGCGCGGTCACCGACGTGTCTAACCGGTCTTCGGTCTCGAACACCGGAACTCGAACGACGCCGCAATCGATTGTGGAGATTGCTAAATTGCGCTGAAAGCGCTCAAGCAAGGGAAAGGCAGGCGTTCGCCTCGCGACCTCCAGGCATTCCGCCGAAGTCCAGTATCCAATGAGCGCAAAAATGCTGGGAGTTTTGCGGCTCCGGAAGGTCCGAACCCCGAGAAACCCGATTGGGTAGTATTTCCTGGCCAGCAGAGACCACAATCCCCCGGACAAGTGCGCACTCAGGAACGCCTGGGCCTTGGTCGGGTCTGGATCGACGATGCAGATTTTGAGTGTTCTGACCATCATGACTTCCCGGTCAAACAAAAATGGCGGCCTGAGCCGCCACGGTTCGAACGTGTAATTTGAATCATCTCGCCGTCGTCAGTCGTCCTCGTCGCAGCAGCAACCGCAATCGCTTCCAGCAGTGGTGAATTTCCAGACGAGAACGAACGGCAGGAACAGAATCGTGAGCGCGAGTTTGACCAGCTTCCAGCGTCCGGCCGCCGAGAGCGAGCGTATCCACTGAATGATCAGGTAAACGAGCAGCACAAAGACCGCATATTGGATTGCGACCGTCGCATATTGCACGACAGCTGTGTTCATGAAGTCCATTAGCGAGTCGATCATCGTTACTCCTTTCCAGGCACGTTGGCGCGTGCCCGAAGAATGTTTGTTGGATTGGAGAAGAGAAGTCCCGGCGCTACGCCGAGTGCCTGGTGCTCATGCCGAAGGCAGCTGGCACGTCAGGCGGCCGAAACCGAGCTACATGATGTAGCTGTTCTCAAAGATGAGTTCCATCTCCCCTGGAGGAAGAGTCTCCTCGTCGGGGTCGTAGAGTTCCGGATCGCGATATTCGCATTCCTGATCATCAAGGCAATCCTCGGGATCTTCGAAGGCGGGACCGTCGGCGCGGGCATACTGTAGTCGCCCACCGCTTAATTCATCGCGATCAGAAACGTGATTGCTTCAATCGCTTTCTTTTTCTGGACCCGGGAGAGGTTGTTCGGAACATCGACCAATAGCTCTCTCAATCGGTCGGCCGCCTCAAGGAGTGAAGGCGCGTCTGCAATCGGGACATGCCGACCGGCAAGCGTATCGATCGCAATCCTCCAAATGTCTTGAGTGGCGATGATTGTCGCACTGTCGCCTGAAAACGGACTTTCATCCACGTCCGTGCGCGCGTAAATGTTAAATGTTCTTTCTAGGCGGCCAAGAGCGATACTACGAACCTTCGCTGCCATTCTTGCCGGCATTTTCATTTTTCGTACTCTCCAATTTCAGGTCATCATCTGCTGTCGACCCGAGGTCGCTGCCGTCGCTCGTACCCAAGCTTAAAGAAAAACCTATGCGGAGACGCTCAGGCGGATGAGCGCGGCATGCGACACTCCACCTAATACTCGGAATTTCTTTAATTCACCCAGGTGCGATTTGCGCAGACGCGCCATTCGGCCCCAAGGCGACCCTTTCGATCGATTTCAAGGATCGTGTCTTCTGTCGCACGCCGCAGCGCATGGAAAAGTCCGCGAAAATCGTCTATCGAATTAGCGATTCGTGGTCGAAGCAGATAGCCTTCGTCATTTGCATCCGCGGTGCTACAACCGATCCGTCCGGCTGGATCCGCGAGATTCAATTCCTCGTCTTTAGGGAGAACGGAAGCAAGCGTGATCAATGCAAACGCTGCTCTCGACCGTAGCCTGGGATCATCGTCGGTGCGGATGCGATCAGCCTTCACACGCCCGTTCCTTAGCAGTGTCAGAAGAAAGAACCTGTGTTCAGCTCCATCATGATGCTTCGGCAATTTTGCCATCGGGTGTGTTGGTCCTTGTGCGCCGGTAAAACCGGCGAGGCGTAGTGAATGAAAGTTTCATACAGTGAAGGAATAGCGAACCACACTGGCTCCGAGTCATGCGGAGGCGCTCGTGAGGGCGTCTGCGAAGCGTTGACAGGGGAAGGTGCGGGCCGGGTATTCAGCCGCGAAACAAACCTCCTTCGGGACGCCGACGCTGTAAGGACGGGCGGAAGGCACCATCGAATGCACCGCAAACGCGAGGTGCATTCGAGTCCCGCGCGGTCACAGACCCCGAGCACGTATCGAAACATCTCGCATGGGAACCGGGAGGTCCCGCGTTCACCCAGTGCAGAACACGCCCTGGGACGCATCGGGAAGTCTAAGGACACACGCCGATGATGAACGAACGCGGGAAGTCGGACAGACCTGTAGTACCAGTGAAGTCCTCGAACAAGGTCGGTCAACCGGCGGCGGAGGGGATGGAGGGAAGAGGTTTGACCAAGGGAAATCCGCAACAGCAAAACGCGTCCCGGACTCAGAGCCGGAGCAACGCGCCCAGTGCGCTGGAGCGGATACGTCAAGCAGCAAGCAAGGATAAGGAGATGCGGTTCACTGCGCTCTTTCACCACATCTACGCCCCGGAAGCGTTGCGCACGGCCTATCTCTGTTTGAAGAGAGAAGCTGCGTCCGGCGTGGACGGCGAGACGTGGCGGCACTACGGCGAGGCGCTTGAGGATAACCTCCAGGACCTTTCCCATAGGCTGAAGCAGGGAGCGTACCGGGCCAAGCCGGTGCGTAGGGTATACATCCCCAAGGCCGACGGGCGGTTGCGACCGCTCGGAGTCACCGCGCTGGAGGATAAGATCGTTCAGCGCGCGGCGGTCGAGGTGATGAACGCTATCTACGAAACGGACTTCCTCGGGTTTTCGTATGGGTTCCGCCCCAAGCGAAGCCAGCATAATGCGCTGGATGCGCTCTATACGGGACTTCTGACGAAGAAGGTGAACTGGGTGCTCGATCTGGACATACGCGGCTTCTTCGATGCGATTTCGCACGAGTGGCTTGTCAAGTTCATCGAGCATCGCATCGCGGACCGGCGCGTCGTGCGGCTCATCCAGAAATGGCTGAACGCAGGCGTGCTGGAGGATGGAAAACGAGTACGCATGGAGGAAGGGACTCCCCAGGGCGGCAGTGCGTCGCCGCTGTTGGCGAATATCTATCTGCATTACGTCTTCGATCTGTGGGCTCAGGCAGGGCGTCGAAAGCAGGCGCATGGCGATGTGATCGTCGTGCGATACGCGGACGACATCGTGGTTGGCTTCCAGAGTGAAGCGGATGCCAAACGGTTCTTGGCCGAACTTGCCGAGCGGTTTCGGAAGTTCAGTCTGGAACTGCATCCCGACAAAACGCGGCTTCTGGAGTTCGGACCATTCGCGGCCCGTAACCGGAAGCGGCGCGGAGAAGGGAAGCCGGAGACGTTCGATTTCCTCGGCTTCACGCATATCTGCGGGAAGAAGAGGAGCAACGGACGCTTCACGGTTTTGCGGCAGACGATTCGTAAAAGGATGCAAGCGAAGTTGAACTCGGTGAAGGCCGAGTTGCGACAGCGAATGCATGCTCCCATCCAAGACACAGGCAAGTGGCTGCGGTCGGTGGTAAGTGGACACTTCCGCTACTATGGAGTGCCCATGAACAGACACGCGCTGAAGAAGTTCCGATTCAGGATAGGCTGGCTCTGGCACCGGGCGCTGTCGCGCCGGAGCCAAAACGGCCGAGTACCTTGGAATCGGATGCGGCGCCTGATCGATCACTGGCTTCCTCCTGTATGCGTGTATCATCCTTTTCCTCTGCGCCGCATGGGCGTCATTACCTGAGGTAGGAGCCGGATGCGATATGTGTTCCCGAAAAATATGTGGCGCCGAGCGGACAAATCTTGTGGAATCAGAGAGACGGCTGGCCTGGACACCACATAAATAATGCCTCAAAGCTTGCGCAAGAACGTCATTAACGCCGGATCACTCCGCCAATTGCGTTTCGGGAGGTTGTCTTCGGAGATTTCGCAACGAGCCAAAGCCATGGCCTTCATCTCCAGGTCGATGTCGGCGTAGATGTTGGTCGTATCGAGGGAAGCATGCCCGAGCCAGGCGCGAACGGTGTTTATATCAACGCCGGCGCGGAGCAGGTGCGAAGCGGTTGAATGTCTCATGGTATGGGGACTAATGCGCTTTGCCGCGAGAGAAGGCATTTGGACCCGGAGCTTGATGGCGTAGCGTTTGACAAGGGCATAAATCCCAAAGCGCGTCATAGGATGCCCGCACCGATTGAGAAAGACATATTCAGTGGGTAGGCGATTGGCGACGAGATCCTTGAGTTCTTCGGTGGTACTTGGCCACAGCGGGCAATGGCGCTCCTTGCGACCTTTACCTCGGATCTTCACAGATCGACCATCCATGTCCAGTTCGCAGATGAGCAGTTGTGCGGCCTCATGCGCACGCGCACCGGAGTTGTACAGAAACAGCAGCAGTGCGTGATCTCGACATCCCTGATTGGTTGTTCGGTCAGGGGCGCTAAGAAGAGCGTCCATCTGCGACTTTTCCAAGTAAGGAACGACTGCCCTGTTGGATTTTTTGAAAGGGATGGAACGAATCTGACCACACCAAGCGATATGTTCTGGGCTGTGCTCTCCAACAAACCGGGCCAAGGCATGAACTGCAGCCAAGCGCTGGTTGCGGGTTGGAATGGAACATCTTCTGGACTGCTCCAAGTCTGCCAAGAAAAGGCGCACCATATCTGCCGATAAGTCCAGTACCGTTAGGCGATCGACAGATTTGCTCAGCTTGTCTGCAACAAAAGGAATAAGCAGGAGCAGAGCATCGCGATAACTGCATTGCGTGTTGTGAGCAAGGTTGCGCTCCGTCACGAGATATTCGAGCAAAAAGCGTCGTACCCAAGGTCCCAGCAAGGTGCAATCGTTCATTGCAAGCCTCCCTGAGCATAGGACTCAAAACGTTTGCTGGCCTCATGGAGCAGTTCGGGTGTCATCGTGAGGTAACGCTGGGTACCCGAGATATGGACATGGCCGAGATAAGTAGCCAGTTGTGGCAGTAATCGGTTTACATCCGCCCCCTCGCGATACCACGAAACCAGCCGATGTACCGCGGCGGCATGGCGAAGATCATGAAGCCGAGGTTGATATCGGCTGCCGTCACTACGCCGCACGCTTGCGTGAATGCACAGCCGGCGAAAGGTATTTTCCGCTGTAGACCTCGCCAACGGGTTTCCATTGCGGGTCAGAAATAGTGATGCCTCTGGCTTCGCGGAGTGTTCATTTGCGCGATGCTCCACAAAAGTCTTGAGGTTCCTGGTGAGATCCGGGCCGATGGGCACCAGGCGCGTCTTGTAGAACTTGCTTTCGCGGATAGTGAGGAGGTTGGCATGCAGGTCTACGTCTGTGAGCGTAAGGGAAAGCGCCTCGCTGATGCGCAACGCTGCCCCGTACAGCAGCATGATGAGCATGCGGCAAGTAGTTGGTTCCAGTTTGCACCGAGGAGTGTCACAACAAACGCTGGCATCGAGCAATCGCTGAAGTTCCTCATGCGAGTAGATATAAGGAACAAACATCAGCGGTTTCGGTATGCTCTTTGGAAGCGGCGAGGATTCGATATACCCCCGCGCAATCGCATATCGATAGAAGCCGAGAAGCACCTCATATTTGCGATGCCAAAAGCGCGTGACAGGCCCTTTGCCAGCAATATAGGAATGTACACAGTCGGCCGCAATATCGTTGGCGGCCATGTTGCCCATGGCTCGACAAAATGACTTCAAGGTCCGATTCTCGGTGTTGAACCGCATGCCCATGTTCTGCTTGTAGGCAACGTATTGGGAGATGAGAGCAGCCAGTTTCATTGCAGACCTCCCAGATCATAGTTTGCGACCTCACGTAATCCCACCATATCCACCTTGGCGTAGATACGCGTTGCAGATGCACTGCTATGCCCAAGATGAGAGCCTATCTCTTTCAGAGAAAATCGTTCTGCTACCAAGTGGCCAGCACAGGCATGACGTAAGGAGTGTGGCCCAGAGCGTGGTACGTAAATTCCCAGAGCACGCAGGCGAGTGCTGACCAGATGATAGATGGCACCCTGCGAAAGCCGGCGATACGGCGCCTTGAAGGTCAGGAACATCTCCCGCTGAGGGCAGCTGGGGCGCCCCCTTTGAAGGTAGCGCAAAATAGACTCGCCAGCCGCACTGACGAGCGGATATTCCTGAGCGCAACGCTGTTTGGGACGGGTGATGGAGATTATCTCACTCTCCCAGTTCACATCTTCCAAGCGTAGGCCCGACACTTCGCCGCTGCGCAAGCCGTAGGTCGCCAACAATATCAGGATCGCGTGGTCGCGGATGTCTCGTGCTGAATCGCCCGCGGTGCTGCCGATCAATCGTTGCACGTCAGACCAAGGGGGACCGATAGGAAGGCCTTCATGCTGAAACATGTGCGGGCCATCTATACCGCTGGCGATGCTGTGTGCACACCACCCGCGTGCTGCCGCGAATCGAAAGAAAGCGCGCAACGCTTTGGCACTGGTAGCAACCGACACACGGCACCAACCGTCCTTTCCTTTGTCGGCCAAGAAGACATCAACGTCTTCCAAACAAACATGAGCAAAGTCGCGTTTCCGTTCGCTCAACCAATCCAAGAATTTCTCTATTTGCCAATTCTGACTACGAATGGCGGCGAGAGACAGACCGCGTTCATCTCGCCGATAAGCAGTAAATTCGGCACTCAGGTCAGAAAACGCAACCGCCTTGGACGGCGCAACCTCCAAACGTCCTAAGAAGCAAAGCCAGTCTATAGCCGTCTTGACAAAAAGCTCTCGCGACCACCGCAGGCCGCCCGCATGCTTCCTTTGCTTCTGCTCACGAGCCCATTGTTCGGCGGCTGCCTCAATGGCCGCTGATGCGATGATTTGTCCCGTTGCAATGTCAATTCGCTCGGCTACAACCAAAAGTTCCTGAGCGCAGCGCTGCAGGGTTGCTGGAGCATAGCCTTGATGGATGCGATGTTCCAGAAACCGTTCTCGGGCTTCTGCAAATGGACCATTCCGATGTCGATCGATGATCGCGGGATAGCGGAATAGGGTTTCGAACATATTCGGATCTCCTTTCTCCGTTGTGGAGATCCGATCAGTATCGAGGCATTATTTATGTGGTGTCCAGGCCAGCCGTCTCTCTGATTCCACAAGATTTGTCCGCTCGGCGCCACATATTTTTCGGGAACACATATCGCATCAAATGTGTTCGAGCACATTTGATGCGGGAAATCCGCTCGTCCGGATCTGTGGAGGGGGTTGTGAGTAATCATGATCCCTACTCCGACTTCGGTTATTCCACAATTGGTCGAGAACCTGAATTTGCGGCTCTCTTCAACCGCCCAGATTTATCCGAATTTGATCCATCTCTTCGGGTCGAACCGTGGTGCGAAAGATAGATTGCCCTTAGGAACGTCCCAGGTCATGTTTTCCGGCCAGTCCCGTTCCCTCAGATTCGATGGGATTTGTTTCAGGTTCCCGCCCTTGCCGCGGTGGTCTCCAACCCCGTAGACGCCTAACTTGATGGCCAGTTGTGTACCCAACTGTTTGAAGTGCAGACTGCACCCCGCCTGCTTGCTCGATGAAAACAAATACTGAGCATCCTCGAGCGTCATGAGGCGTGAGTCCTTCTTCGATCCCGACTCCCCGCCGATCACACTCCAAGCGATCCCGCTATCGCCAAGCAGGCTGGCGAGGTTGGGACAAGCTTCTTCGAGTGCGATCTTCGGATCGGAGATCCAGGGTTCGAATGACACCCATTTGACTCGCGCCTGCGTCTTCTCGAGCGCGGCAATCTTGTTCAGTTCGCCTTTGGCCTGCGTGCAGACCAATACGCCCATCCACACGTTCTGGGGCCACTCGCCGAACTCCTTGATCACTGCGGCGTTCAGTTCCTTGAGCCGGTTGGCGCGCTTGGTGAGCACCTGGAATTGCAGCCACGGAACACCGCGAAAGACCCGGAAATGTTCGAGAATGACGTCCATCGGAACCGCGCTGTGCAGCAAGTCCGAGAACTCGTCCACGAAGACGAGGTTCCCGGGGGCATTCTTCCTGAGGAATGCGTACATCTTGGCGGGATTGAACAGAATTCTGCCAGTAAAGCGCAGTCGTTCCTTCGCCTCCTCGGCGCCGGCGCGCGAACCCGGCCTTCGCGCTATCTCGACCAGGTCGCTATAGCGGTTATCGTGGTTCGTTGCGCTGCACTTTGAGAAGCGATAGGTGCGCATTCGCGCGTAGCAACTATCGCAGCCCCGAGAACACTCCTGGCAGCCCACGAGACTGTTCATTGCCTCGTTTGTCCAGGAAATTCCTATATTGCCTTTCGCCACGTACTCCTCCTGCTTCTTCGTTGTACAAATCTGAGGCGTTTGAGACATTTCTATTGCCGGCCGGTCCTTCCCGGCGGTCAGCAACGAAGCTTAATTTTCCGGCTGCGCACCCCCATGTCAAAGTTGCTTTCCGGCCTCATCGACGCTTCCGATATCGACGCTTCCGATCAGGACAAGGGCAATTCAAAAACAGGACGCCTCACTCCTTTATCGACGAAGGAATCACATCTGATTAGGGATCGAGGGGAATAGGCCCAGATATTGACGCTTATCAGGGGCTATCTGCGTGACATTCCCCGCGTCGTCGATTGCATCCGAAACCTGGCTCTGTCTATCTGCAGTGAATCTGACAGCCCTTCCGCAAAACGACGATTGCTGTCGATTCCTGCGGAATTGCGCATTTTTAGCGTGGAATTATTGAACAGAAGTCCAAAGGAGGGCCGACTTTCCTACCTCAAAGAATTCAGCATCTTGCCGATAGGCAGCTTATAGCCTGAACCGGCTGAATCCGAGGTGCGCGTGACCGTCTGCATTTCTGAATCCGAAGTCAGCGATAAACTGCTGAGCATATATCTGGGAATCGATCATACCTGCAGGAAAATTGACTCTCGACTCGAGCCGACCGCTGCAGGAGAAGTGCACTTCATCGATCCGGACCATGGAGAATACAAATTCCGGACCCATCAATTAGGCCGTCGTTCTGAGCTATTGGAGGCGATTCGGACTGGCTGGATCCCATGCGGTTTCATCGTAGTCCAAATCGTGGGCGGACGTTCGGAACTCCATGTCGGAAATTTCTCATGGATGGAGTCCGCCGACGAGTGCGCTCAAAAGGGGTGTAATCGTTATATCGCGAAACGAATGAAAGAATTCGTAAAGCGCAGAAGTGCGACCGAGGAAGTAATCAGGAGCCGGCTAATCAAAATTTGAAATTAATTCCGTGCGAATCCACGGAAGCTGCTTCATCGCTCGGAAGAGCACAACGAGTACACTCGTTCCATGTTTGACCGACTGTTCCACGGTTGGTTGCGATTCTGATGGCCGCACCGGAAGTGCCGGGCCAGGAGGCTATCGCCCGAAGAGGCGCAACGGTCTATTCCTGTGAAGAGTCCCCTGGGCGGCGAGTCCCTTCTCCAATCGGGTTCTTATATATCCGCCATAAATATTTTATTCGCCTTCATAGCCGTCGAATGCTTCGCGTACGATGGCCTCGATCGAGGTCACTTCAGCATCCGTCAGCTGGGCGAACTCGGCCTCACGCCGATTGCGCCCCAGCCTGCCCTCGTTCAAGCGGATAAACCTGACGAGGTTCTCCGCTATCCTGTCCGGCATTTCGACTGTGTTCATGACGCGGCGCATCGCCTCGTCATTGCGGCGCAGGAAATCGATCTCGCGCGGCAAGTCCCGGTCGACGGCCTGTGCGACGCAGCCATAGAGGAATTCCGCCGCCTCCGTGCAGTCAAAATAACGGTAGAGATCGACGGTGTCATTCTGCACGTCGACGTTGCGCTCTGGCGTCGGGCGCCAGTCGATATAGTCCATCAACGGACCCGAATGCGCGCGCAGCGTGTCCCGATAAATATCGATGCGGTCAAGCATGACCGGCGAAACAGGGAACACCATGCCCGGCGGCGTGAATTTCCGCTCCGCCAGGACGTGATGGATCAGGCAGCGATGCAGACGGCCGTTGCCGTCCTGGAAGGGATGGATATAAACGAAGCCGAACGCGGTCGCCGCCGCCTGCAGCACGGTGTCGAGGCCCACCTCACTCATCCGCTCGTTCGCGTAGATCAGACCCTGCATGAGCGTCTGCAGGTCGTCCGGCCGCGCGCCGATGAATTCGGGCAGCGGATCGCCTTCGTGATCGCGCTCGCCGAGAAACACGCCGTCCGGCCTGAGGCCTGCCCGCGTGAAGCGCGTGTCCTCGATCAGCACGGTATGCAGCCGCACGATTTCATCAAGCGTCAGCTTGTTCTTGCCGGCCTGCAGCACGGCGCGGCCCCACCGCTCAAGGCGGTTGCGCGGCGGTTTCTCGCCTTCGATCTCGAAGCTCGCGCGGCTGTCCGCCAGCAAAAGGAAACTCGCCGCGCGCGCGACGACGTTCGCGCCGGTGTGGCCGATGATGTCGTTGGCTTTCGCCGGGAGAGAGCGCGCGCCGAAATCGGTCAGTGCTTTCGTCTTGCGGATGACCGGGCAAAAGTCGCGGTTGCCGAGCAGATTGTCGCGCACCTTGTGGCGGCGCGATGGCACGGGCGCAGCCGTGAAATAAAGACGGCTGTCGAGCAGGTCGGTGAAACTGACCCCGGAGACGTCCTTGATATCGAGCATGCGACCCGTCATGAATTCATAGAGGAACCAGACGCGGCGGTTCGGGGCGCCGGTTGGGGCGCTGCGCACGAAGGTGGCGACTGTGTCCTGGGGAACAGCGTCGAATATGCGTTTCAGTGCGAGCAGATCGAGATTTTCATGGCGCAGGGCGAAGCCGAAATGATCGCCGAATGTGTCGCCCGGCCAGTACCGCTTGTCGTAAATCGTCCACTCGCCCGCCTGCCGGCGGCTCGCCTTGACGTACTGGTCAGAGACTACGCTCGGGCGGCGAACCGGCGCGCGCGCGCCGAAGCTTTGAACGAGCCAGGCCCAGCCCGCCAGTTTTGCCTCTGCGGGCACGGTCTTTTCCTGGAAGGTACCGGGGCGATAATTGTTGATTGGTTGATTTCGGGTCGCCATGGTCGAAAATCCTTCTTTTCGGTCGAAAATATATCAGTTTTTAGCTTTCTAGTCGAAAGCAAACATAACAGGTCTTTGGTCGAAAGGCAATCGGTTCGGTCGAAAACAGCTAATACTTTGGCCTTTAGGTCGAAAATAGGATTGGAATAATGCTTTGTCATTCATGGGCCAAGCTTTTGTAAATAAAGGAAATATTGACGGCGTGCACTCCTGCGACTCACCCGCCGCCGAATAAAAAGACTGAACATCTAGAATTCTTTGCATTTGCTGCCATCGAACATCGGAACAGTGAGGGCTCTTATCAGTTCGCTGATAGACCCGGAGAATCATGCCTATATGGGGCTTTCTGTGCCGCATTCCTCGCATCGTCGGCTGCACGCGGAAACTAGCACAGATCCAAGTTCGTAAATCCGTCCTCAATGCTCTCTGCAGTCAATCTGACTGCCCTTCCGCGAAAACGGCAATTGCTGCCGACTCCTCAGCAATTGCGATGCGCCCCACCGGGTGAAACATGCGTGAACAACCTGAGTAGGCATAAGGCGGTGCGCGAAACCTGAGCCGGATCGCGCTGCATTACGATCCGAATTCGGAGTGAGTTGCGTTTTCGGATCGCCGAGAGCCAGAGGTTGATGGCTGAAGCCGAAAGTCTATGGTGTGCACCCGCCGGCTGTGCCGGGAGTCGACGTAATTGGCCAGCATCGCGCGCAGGTCTTCGAGTCCGTTATCGCTCGTGTCCCTGGGAGAGGGGGAAATATGGACGAACACATAGGTCATCCTCATGGGAGATGCATGTGCTGATGGGGGTTGAACCTTGAATCTGACCTACCTAGCCACCTTCTGTAAAGAACGAAGATTTTCTGCGCTGCTGGATATAGGTGAAAAGCCGAATATGTAGGACCCTAAGTGTAGGCAGAAATTTGCAAGTTAATGAGGTGTTTTAATCAGTGGCCCAACTCAGCCACAACACGGAGACGGGAAATCCGGAGGGTGCCGAAGCCTCCCCTGGCGAGATCCTTACCCCCGCCCCCGAGGGAGAACAGACTGTCGAGGAGATCATTCTTACACAGCCGACGAATACTGCGTCATCCGCATCGGATGCCCAGTTCAGTGAGGGGTCCAGCACACCCCGATCGCGCAAGAGACCGGAGCCGATATTTATCGAGCGGTCGATCGATGAGGTCCACGTGGACAGCCGCTATGGCCGTAGCCTCTGGGAGGCTGGCTTCGTCAAGCGGTTATTGCCAAGAATGAATCTCCTTAGCGAAGAGGGGGTGCGAATCCTATGCAAGGCATTTCCGATACGGGTCTCTGTGATCGATGGCAAGTACTATACGTTCGGCGGCATGCTCTCCTATGACCTTGCGCGCCATTGTCTCGGGGGCTCACGAAGGATAAGCGTATTGCGCTACGAAGAGGTATCTGAGGGCGAGGTACTCGATGCGGCTCTCTTCGATCAGATCATCTTGTCCTTACTAATGCTCACGAATGATCAGGCTGACTCCTGGCTTATTGACGAGCTGCTTATGGTGCTGAGGCTCCGGCCCGAGATCTTTGCGCACCCCGGCAAGGCGAAGCTGATCGCAGACTTCGGTCGCTCCTCACGCAACTTTCGTTCCAAGAAGTCGGCAAAAAAGCCGATAAGGGGGGAAGAGGATGCTGCATGAAAGCGGTAACCAACTATCCCCAGCGACAGGCCGTGCTGCTGGCAGCCGATCGTGCCGGACTAAAGACTCAGGAAGTCGAACAACTTCTGTGGCTGATCCAGGCCTGCCCCACTCTTGAGCGGCTGCCGCTCGCACTCGCCGGCCTGAACAATAGTCTCGTCGCCGCAAGCAGGACCTGGCCGGGACTGCTCGCCAAGCTCGGACTGGACTACCTCCTCCCACTTTGCCAGAGGTTGATACCCCTACTCGCGGGTACACCGCTCCCGGCGACGCCAACTAACGCTCCGGGGTTCCTGGATTGGCTCAAGGACGGCGAAAACATAGACCGTAATCCCTTTTACGCGGCTCTATGCGAGCTTCCCGCAGAGCTAACCCCATATGCCTACCGTTAGCGCCACAGCACAGGCACTTGTGGTCGTACTGTTCGAGCAACGCCTGCCATTGCTCTTTTGTATGTTGCCCCTTCTGTCGGGCAGACCGCAGTTGATCCGCACGAGTTGGACTAAGTGCT
>Ga0181535_10005713_pt1 | contig 13183 bp, 9 predicted proteins | sample PEATcosm2014_Bin_44_FD_119774 | JGI IMG/M metagenome (GOLD analysis project Ga0181535, IMG submission 119774) | Peatland microbial communities from MTU Mesocosm Facility, Houghton, MI, USA - PEATcosm2014_Bin17_30_metaG | ecosystem: Environmental > Terrestrial > Soil > Wetlands > Peat | place...
CACGCGTGCCCGGCAGGGAACGACATTTCAAAAATCCTCCTGCTGTTGGCTGGTGGCGACGTCATCGGCGCTGGACGGCTGCTGCGTTCCGGTAATCCCTTGCCCGCAACACTCGGTAGAGTTTGTCCCCATTTTTGTGAGGGCCAGTGTAATCGCGATTTGTTGGGCGGTGCCATCGCGGTTCACATGATCGAGCGGTTTCTGGGCGATCTTTTGCTTCGCGACCACAGCGCTCCGGAGCCCATTTCTCCGAGCGGCAGCAAGGTTGCGGTGATCGGCGCGGGGCCGGCAGGAATTACGGCGGCGTACGCGCTTGCACTCAAGGGACACAAGGTGGACGTCTTCGACGACAAACCGAAGCCAGGGGGATTCCTGCGCACCGGCATTCCCGACTATCGTCTGCCTAAAGAAATACTCGATCGTGAAATTGAATTCATCGAACGCCTCGGCGTTAGATTCATCCAGAATGTTCGCATAGGGCGCGACATCCGATTCGAGGACCTCAAAAACCAATTCGATGCCGTGATCGTGGCTGTCGGATTGCACGAATCGCGGGCCTTGGAAGTCCCCGGCAGCAATCATCGGCATATCTACGATGGGGTCGAGCTTTTGGAGCGAATTCTCACCGGAGAGATCCCCGAGCTTCCACCAACGGTCGCGGTAGTCGGCGGCGGGAACACTGCCGTCGACGTTGCCCGCTCACTGTTGCGCGTGGGCGTGAGTCCCACCATCGTCTATCGCCGAAGCGAAACTGAAATGCCTGCTATCGCCTCTGAAGTGGAGGAGGCCAAAAGAGAGGGCGTAGGTTTTCGATTCCTTGCGGCTCCCACCGCTGTGGTAATCGACGACGATGCGGTGGTCGCACTCGAGTGTTGCAAGATGCAGCTAGGCGAGCCTGATGCCTCGGGACGGCGGAGGCCGGTGCCGATTCCAAACTCCGAGTTCCGGCTTCCGTTCGCGGGTATTGTTACGGCAATCGGTGAGACGGCGAACCTTGGTTTTCTTGCAGCGAACGGAAAACAAAGTGGTGATGGAATTTTTATCGCCGGCGACGCATCGACAGGCGAGGGCACGGTTGCCGCCGCGGTTGGGTCGGGACGCAGGGTCGCCGCAGCGGTCGACAGCTATCTCGGCAACGGCCGCACGACAGCGGATGAACCCACGCTTCAGAGTCTATGGCCGCGTAGAGTTAATTCGGCGCAGGTGGCCAACTCACAGTATCTGAACCCTGTCTATTTCGCGACCGCGTTGCGTCCCAAGATATCGACATTGAACGGTGAGCAGCCGCCACACTCGTTTGCCGAGATTGTCCAGGGGTTCGTGGCTGAGACGGCGTTGAGCGAAGCCCGCCGATGTTTGCTCTGCGGCACCTGCAACGGCTGCTTGAATTGCTACTACTGGTGTCCGGATGTGGCTGTCCATCGCCACTCGCGGAACGGCGCCGGTCTGGAAATCGACTCCACCCACTGCAAGGGTTGCGGGATATGCGTGGAAGAGTGTCCACGGGGAGCGATTACGCTTGAGGAGGTGGCCCGATGAGGACGCTGCTGAAGGGAAACGGAGCTGTGGCACGCGCGGTGCAAATGGCCGGCACGCAGGTCATCTCGGTGTACCCGATTACACCGCAGACCTCCATCGTGGAAGAGCTGGCAGACATGGTAGCGCAGGGGCGCCTGAACGCCCGATTCATCAAGGTGGAATCGGAGCACTCGGCGATGGCCGCCTGCATCGCAGCCGCATCGGTGGGCGCGCGAACCTTCACCGCCACGTCGGGGCAGGGTCTTGCTTTCATGCACGAGATGCTGCATTGGGCCGCTGGTTCACGCCTTCCCATCGTAATGGTGAATTGCAATCGTGCGCTGGGGGCGCCATGGTCGCTGTTTACCGAGCAGACCGACTCGCTTTCGCAGCGCGATACCGGATGGATGCAGATCTACTGCCAATCGGCGCAGGAGGCGTTCGATGCGGTGATCCAGTCCTTCGAAGTCTCGCAGCGGGTGCTGCTGCCTTGCATGGTGCTTTTGGACGGCTTTTTGCTTTCGCACACCTTTGAGAACCTGGATATTCCGGAACAAGGCACGGTAGACAAATTCCTTGGTCCGCTGAAGCTGCCGCACCTGCTCGACCTCGCCCGGCCCGCAACCATCGGAGGGCTAAGCGATCCCGATTGCTACGCGGCATTCCGCAAAAAGATCCAGATTGCACACGACCAGGCGCTCGAAGCCTGGGCCGATGTTGGCCGCGAGTGGGGTGAACTCACCGGCCGCAGTTATGACGTGGTTGACGAATACCGGCTTGACGATGCGGAGCTGGTGCTGGTGGCCAGCAGTACGCCGGCGCTAACGGCCCAGGTTGCGATTGATGCGCTCCGCCAGCGCGGCATTGCGGCCGGCTTGCTCAGACTGCGTGTCTTCCGGCCTTTCCCGGCGAATGCGGTGAGACGCGCACTGGCCGGGAAACATGCAGTGGTAGTGCTGGATCGCAATTGCTCGTTTGGGCATCATGGTATTTTTTATCAGGAGACGAAGTCCGCGCTGTACGAGCTGCCTGCGGCGGACCGTCCGCCGATAAGAGGCGTCATTGCAGGTCTCGGCGGCAGCGATATCACTCCAGAAGACATTGAACAGATGCTGCTCCAGGGATCGGCGGGCGAGCGGTTGGAGCCGGTTACCTGGTGGAAGATGTTGCCGGAAGAAGAAGCAGTGGAAGCCGAGCCTTGCGCTGTGACGAAATGAGCGCGAGCAGGCTGTCATTGCCGGGCCGAATGTCCGGCAGCTTCATGGGATGTAGCTTTCGCAAAACTGGTTAGAGCGATGGACGTCATGCAAACACAATACGATCCAGTGAACTTGCACCTTCCCGATCGGGAGCTGATGCACTCCGGCCACTTTGGATGTCCCGGATGCGGTGCTGCCCTTGGAATGCGAATCGCGATGAAAGCGTTCGGAGAGAATACGCTCATGGTCATCCCGGCGGGCTGCTGGGGCACTCTCAACGGACCCTACCCGTTTGCACCGCTCAAAGTGCCGGTGCTGGAGGTTGCCTTTGCCACGACCGCCATTTCGGCGGCGGGGGTTCGCGCCGGCCTCGACATGATGGGAAAGCACGATGTGAATGTTGTGGCTTGGGCTGGGGACGGCGGCACATTCGATATCGGCCTCCAGTCTCTCTCCGGGACCGTCGAGCGCAATGATGACATCATCTACGTTTGCTACGACAACGAAGCGTATATGAACACCGGCATTCAGCGCTCTTCCGCCACACCCTATGCGGCGTGGACTACAACGACACCTGCCGATTCACCGAAGCTTGAGCCCAAGAAGGACATCGTTGGCATCATGGCCGAGCATAGGATTCCCTACGCCGCGACCGCATCGATTGCCTACCCGGAAGATTTCCTGCGGAAGCTGGACAAGGCAAAGGCCATTCGAGGAACAAAATTCATCCATCTCTGGGTATCGTGCCCCACCGGACATAAATCGGAAGAGCGGCACTCGGTAAAGATAGCTCGACTGGCGGTTGAAACCGGAGTGTTTCCGCTCTACGAAGTAGAGCAGGGGGTGGAATACACCATCAACCATGAGCCGGCATTTACGGATGTGACTGAGTATCTCAATCTGCAAGGCCGCTTCCGCCACCTCGATGCGGCTCAAATCGAGACGACGCGGCGCAATGTCGATTGGGAGTGGAAGCGGCTTCGCGCAAAAGTCGTCATGGGCCGCGAGCTGCTGCTGCAAAGCCGGCCGCCGACGAAGTAAGCTTTTCAATTCACGGTTTCGGCGCTGTAACGGGCAATGAGGCCGGTTCGGACGGCATGCCGATACATGCGCGTGAAGAACCAGGAAGCAAGCAGGACGTAGAGTACGGCAAGGCCCAAGCCCAACAGCAGAGCGATCCCCGAAGCCGTGCCGCCGGAAACAATCGCTCGCATTCCCTCAAATACATAAGCAGGCGGCAAAATACGCGAGATGAGGCGCATCCACCAGGGAAGCGTCGAGAGTGGATAAAAGACGCCGGCAAATGGCGAAAGTATGGCGGGAATCGGCCACACGAACCACTCGGCTGCCGGGCCAAAGCGCAGAACCAGGGCGCTGCCTACAATGCCAAAGGCGATTCCGAACAGGAACAACACGAACAGGAATGGCACCAGGAGAAGGCCGTAGGCAAAGAAGGAAAGGCCGAATAAAACAGTCGACAATCCCAGCATTACGGCAAGTCCAACTAAGCTGCCCGCAGTGCTCGTCAGCACCAGGCCGCCGACATACTCCGCTATAGTAAGCGGCGTCGCAAAGATGTTGAGGAAATTTCGCGACCAGACGTCCTCGAAGAACGTCATCGTCACGCCCTGCATGACACGGGTGAAGAAGTCCCAGAGGAGAACGGCTCCCAACAGGGTGGGCACAAAATTGAGGCCTGACGCGGTCACTGAGTTCAGGTACTTGGTGATGAATCCCCACAAAATCATGTCAATCCCAACCCAGACGAACAGCGGCAATACGCGCGAGGGACTCCCACGCATCAGGTAGAACTGGCGAAGCAGAATAGCTGAGGTGCGGCCGAGAAACATAGCGCTAACCTAGTGTAGTGTGTCCCGAAAGTCTGTGACATTACTTAGCGTCAGGTGTAGAACTGATTCCGCGCGGTCATTCTGAGCAGAGCGGAGCGTCCCAGGAAGCTGTCCTACCTCGTGCTGTTCACTCTTATTAATGAAATCGTTCGGCTGCGTCTCGCTCCACGCCGTGCTGGGTTTCTGGGTTCCTTCGCCTCGCTCAGATGACACAGAAAATCTATCACACGAATTTCCGGGAGGACATGGGGGCAAGAATCCTCCTTCCGACTCCGAGGTACTTCATCCCTGGTTTTGCTATAAGTCGAGGGTGAGCGGTTCGCGCGCCACGGTAATGAACAGCTCTTCGAGGCTTTCTTTACCGTACTCCCGCGGCAAGGTCTTGGGGTCTCCCTCCAGCAGAATCCTGCCACGCGAAAGGAACAGTACGCGGTCGCAGACCTCCTCGACTTCATACATATTGTGCGATGTCCAGAGCACGCCGCACGTGCCCTGCGTCGTGCAATCGCGAATCTTGACGCGGATTTCGCGAGCCGAAGAAGGGTCCAGCGACGCGGTCGGCTCGTCGAGAAGCAGCAGCCGCGGGTTGTTCAGCATGGCCTTGGCAAGCGCTGCGCGGGTTTGCTCGCCTGAAGAGAGCAGGCCGCACTTGACGTTTCGATATGGCTCCAGATCGAACTGCTTCAGCACCAGCGCAATGCGCTCTGCAGCGTTCTTCACTCCATAGATCAGGCCGAAGACGCGCAAGTTCTGGTATACGGTGAGATTACCGGGCAGAGGAGCATAGACGGCGGCGAAATTCGTGCGTTCCAGCGCTTGCGAACGATGCGACGCCAAGCTGACGCCTTCGACCCAAACGCTCCCGGCGCTTGGTTCCAGAACGCCAAGAATCATGTTAATAATGGTGGTCTTGCCGGCTCCGTTTGGACCCAGGAGGCCAACGATTTCCTTCGGCTGCACGGCGAATGAGACGTCGTCTACGGCGACGGTGTCGCCGTAGACCTTGCGGAGCTGTGTTACAGAAAGCGCCTTCTGCTTCGAAGGCGCAGTCGTGGACTGCAACTCGCTCACTTCGCCGCCTGAGTTGGTGGAAAATCGGCGCTGAGCGACGTCTTCTCCCAAGTGTCTAAGTCGCGGCGCAAAAGCTCGAGCTTGCCGCGCGCGGTTTCCAGGCCCATCCGCCCCAGTACCAGGCGCAGCGGCGGGTTGCTTGACTGCACCACTTCGATCATAGCCTTTGCGGCGCGAACCGGATCTCCTGCTTGCTTGCCGCTGCCATTCGAAATTGCTTGCCGGCGCGCAACCGCGGTTTTGGCGTAATCTTCAATTCCGCCGGTGGCCAGCTTCAGGGAGCGCCCGGCCCAATCCGTGCGGAACGGCCCCGGCTCCACGATGATCACTTTGATTCCGAGCGGCTCAACTTCTTTCGCCAGTGCTTCGGAAAGGCCCTCGACGGCAAACTTGGCCGCGTTGTAGTAGCCCACACCCGCGAAGCCGACGAATCCGCCAATCGAAGAAATATTTAGGATGTGCCCGCTCCGTCGCTTCCGCATACCCGGCAAAACCGCCTTGGTCACCTCGGCGAGACCAAAAAAGTCAGCCTCGAACATGGCACGAACTTCATCGTCCTCGCCCTCCTCGACCGCAGCCATGTAGCCGTAGCCGGCATTGTTCACCAGAACATCTATTTTGCCGAATGCAGCTTCGGCTTTCTTCACGGCCTCGGTTACCTGCGCCGAATCCGTGACGTCCAGCTTGAGCGCAAGCCCACGGCCATCGGTTCCAGCCACCAGATCCTGAACCTTCCGCGGGTCGCGCGCCGTTGCCACGGCGCACCAGCCACGTTCTAGCACAAGTTTTGCCAGCTCCCGGCCGAATCCGGTCGAGCAGCCTGTGATCAACCAAACGGGAACATCTTGCCGCGGCATGAATGGTTCTCCTGAGGACAAAGCAGGTTGAGCTGCTCATCCTTATGTAAGTGGATTAACACATAAGAAGAAACTATCTTAATATCCTGGCTCACTAGATGCCCAATCTGCCGATGCAGATTCCGCGAAAACCTGTGCGCGCATTCCGGCCTCGGGTTTCCGCGAGCGTGGAGCTTGGGAGAGGTGTGCACGGGTGCTTGCGGGGGCAAGCAAATCCACGCTTCACGCAAAAGAGGTGCATGGAGGGGACTTTGGGTAAAGGCGCGCCCTCCAAGACCTTACTTCATGACGGCAACTTCAGGAGAAGCTGAAGATTCCGCATGCGGTTGCCACGCTCCTATGTCGGTAAAGTTCCCGGCTGCATCGAAGAGCCACGGTTGCGGTTCTCCGAGCACGACGATGCTGCGATGCTTCCGGGCTTCCTCCAGCATGCATTCGGAAATATAAATCTCCCCGACATGCAGGGTATTGGCTATGCGGGCCATGCGGATTCGACCCAAGTCGGAAGCATTGCAGGTCTTCAGCGCCGCCTGGATGGCCAGCCGATCAGAGTCCATGATTAACCCAATGCGCGCCGATGGCGTTACGGTTGAGGTCAAGACGTTGGCATAGGTGTATTCGAAATCCATTTTGTTGAATAGCCGGCGAGTCGTAATGTCGGCCATTCCCACGCCACAGGAGTTTCCGTGGCTGCGGTCGGTGACATCCAGAACCACCACTCGCATGGCCGTGGGACCGGGATCGAGGTAAGGCGTCGGAGCGCGTCCGGTGATGTACGGGTCCATACCGCCTCCGGAGAACTCTTTGCCCAACTGGTCGACCACCAGAATGTCGAGCGGTTGCAAGAGCAGCTTGGGCATGTTGCCCTTCGCCTCAGCCAGCAGCTTCCGCTCGGTCTCAATGATCTGCTCGGCGGGAATCGCCGCTACTTTCGCTACCCGGTCGTAGGCGTTTTCCACACTTCCGACGCCAAACAGAATGGGAAGCTTGGCCAGTTTAACTTTGGCCATCTCGACGCTGAACTCGGCCATGCGACCGAAGCCGAGCGCATGGGCGGCGTCAGCTCCTTTTTGTTTACCAAGACCGATAGTAATCATCTTCACCAAGCCGCTCTCGTTCGGACCGCTGAAAGCGTTGTGGGCCTTGATGCGATTGATCACGATAATCCCATCGGCTTCGTATGCGTGCTTGTCCATTAGCACTGCAAGGCCGTTCTCCAGAACACCGAGTTCGACAACGTCCATCGAGGAAACAATGGGGCAGCCGGCGCTGTCTTCGGTGACTCCCAGGCCGGCCAGCACCTGCCTCTGGCCTTCGGCGGTGGCGCCTCCGTGACTTCCCATGGCAGGCACGATAAAGGGCTTGGCCCCGAGCCGCTTTAGTTCCTCGATGGTGACGCGGACGATCAGCGCGATCTCCGCCACCCCCCGGCTCCCAACACCCACGGCAATGCGCATGCCCGGTTTGACCCGGTGGGCTATCTCCGGCCGGCGAAGCTCTTCCCGTAAGGTAGCAGCCACATCATGGACCTCCGGGGCGGCAAATTCCTGTCTCACCCGGACCATCTTCGGCAAAGCGATGTCGGCTAACAGATCGGTGACAATGCCCATGTTATGAACCACCTCTCTTGTGACTCTCTTCTGAAATTACGCCGAGAAGGACGAAATGCCCACCCCAAAAATGTCTATTGGCGAAGTTTTGTTGCGCCGCATTCAGCAAGCCGAAAATCTATTGACAGGCAGATAGCGGAAAAATAGATTGGCGAATCGAGGCTTGGCGCCCGGCGTTGAGGCCGAAGGGGGTGCACTGTGACCGAAGAGACGGCTGCGAAGTTGAAGAAGCTTGACGAGGCGATTGCCCGCTTTGTTAGACCCGACAGCTTTCCGCTTGCTATCAGGATGCTGAAACCAGGAGAGGAACTTCCGCCGGACGTAAAGGTTCCGAGCAGCAGCTTCGGCGAACAGTGGATCGTCTGCCAATCCATCGGCGTCGCACGCCGCTACGGATGGGCAATCGCGGTGGGCAAGCAGGATGTGATCTGCCCGCTGGCGGCGATTGCCTTCGGATTTCGCCGACCGAATGACGAATTCTTGAAGGGCTTCGCCAGCGTAGAAATGTACTGCAAGGACGAGCCAGCCGCCGCAAACCTGGAGGCCGCCGTTTGGAAGTTCGAGCCCGGGCAGTATGACTACACGTGCGTCGCTCCGCTGAACCGCACCAAGTTCGAGCCGCACATCGTGGCCGTTTATGGCAACAGCGCGCAGGTGCTCCGGTTAGTTCATGCCGCGCTCTATCGAAATGGAGGACGGGTTGTAAGCACCACCGGCGGGCGCGTGGACTGCGCGGAAATCGTCATCCAAACCATGAGCACGAACGAGCCGAAGGTAATTCTGCCATGCACCGGCGATCGCGTGTTTGGCATGGCCCAGGATACAGAGATGGTATTTGCATTTCCGTGGGGTTATGTCGACGAAATCGTCGAAGGACTTGAGGGAACGCATAAGGGCGGCGTCCGCTACCCGATCACCGTGGCCATGCGCGGGACAGTTACCATGCCGCAAACCTACCAGGACTTGATGAAGATGCTGCGCGAGCGCGACGAGGGCGCGTAAACGGCGCACTTTGCCAAACTGTTCAGAAGGGGAGTTTAGACAGTCGCGGTTGGGCACAACACAGCCCGGAGTGTCATTCTGAGCGAAGCGAAGAATCCCATTACAGTGTGGCGCTGATGAGCGGCCATCGGATTTTATAGAGAAGTCGCCAGCGGCGCGGGGCAGGACACTTTCCGGGGATGCTTCGCTACGCTCAGCATGACAGCCATCAAAACTAAACGCTCTCGCGTAATTGTTGAGAAGGGGATTTCACTCCTGCAAACTTTCGTAATACCTTCGATTAAACAAGTCCTTTGAAGACTGCCCGAGTTGGACGACAATATCGCGATGAATCGATTAAGAAAACTAGGCTTAGCCCTATTTCTTATGGGATTAGCCATCGAAGCGGGATCGCGACTATGGGACAGCACGCGTCAGTGGGTTTCGGTTGATATGCCGATTACTTTATCTCCCGGTCGTGTCGCGACGAGGGAGTTCAGGGTTAACGTAGACGCCCTGTACGACATCGAAATTGAAGTCCAGAAGAAGATTCCCTTCGACACTCTCAACTGCCTTTTGGGAATATCGATCAACGCCGGAAGTAAATGCCAAGATACCCCTTCCGTTGTGGAAGCAACATGGACCTTGTTCAGCGGAGATCAGATTACAGCGCGGGGGACATCCAGCGGTTCTGATGGAGCAGTTTGGGGAGGCTTAAGCATATCTCGCGGCCTCGGAGATTTCCACGGAGACAATGGCCGACGCTATATTTTGGAACTCAAATTTCTAAAAGATGGCAGCAGGTTAGCTGTTTGTGATCCCCATCTCAAAGTCTTCGTGACAAGGGAACAAGCTCAAGGCATCCAGATAATGCGCGCGTTCGTCTTGTTTGCTGCAATCGCCCTTTGTTCGTCAGGAATCGCCGTGTTCTTTTATTCCATCCTATACAAACGCCAACAGAAGGCCATGGCGAACGAGCGTCCAATTCCAAGCTGATAACGCAACGTGCAGGAGCCTTGGCGTTAACTGTCGTGAATAGCCAGCACAACCTAGCCCAAAACGGGAACCCCCGCCGTGCCGTTGCTCCGCCGGCAGGTGGCCCATTCAAGCGCTGCAGTTGCGCTTGAGTGGGGCTGTTTCCTGTACAAAAAACAACGACCCCACACAAGCGAAGAAGCTTGTGTGGGGCACCCTCTGGATCATTGCTGTCAACAACCGTTCTATATTCTCATTGCCGCTCCGGTGTCGGCGCTCATGACGTGCTCAGCGTAGCGTGCCAGCCATCCACGCTTGACCTTGGGCTCGAATGGAGGAAGTGCGGCGAGTCGTTTCTGGATCTCGGCATCGCTGACTTTCAATTCGAGCTTGCGGGTTTTGGCGTTGATGTAAATGCGGTCACCCGGCTGAATGGCCGCAATCGGGCCACGGGCCGCGGCTTCGGGCGAAATATGCCCGACGCACAGGCCGCGCGAGCCACCCGAGAAGCGGCCGTCGGTGATGAGCGCGCAACGGATGCCGGCGCCCACGATCGCCGCCGTCGGGGAGAGCATTTCCTGCATGCCCGGACCGCCGCGCGGACCCTCGTAGCGCACCACCACCACGTCGCCATCCTTCACCTCGCCGGCCAGGATGCCACGCAGCGCGTCATCCTGCGACTCGAAGATACGAGCCGTGCCTTCGTACTCCATCATGTCGGCACCCACGCCGGCGACCTTGACCACAGCACCCTTCGGGGCCAGGTTGCCAGAGAGAATCGCCAGTCCGCCGGTCTGGCTGAAGGCGTTTTTGACGGTACGAATGACGTCGCCATCCGCATTGGGAGCGCAGGCAGCCGCATCGGCCAACTTGCCAACAACGGTTGGAACATCGAGGTTCAAGCCACGCACACCGTGGCGATTGAGTTCCTTGAGAATGGCGGGAATTCCGCCGTGCTGATGCACGTGCTCGACGTGAACTTCGGGACGGCTGGGCGAGATCTTGCAGATGTGCGGCGTGTTTTCAGAGATCTCGTTGAGCCGGTTGAGATCGAACTTGATATCCGCCTCATGCGCGAGTGCCAGCGTGTGCAGAATGGTGTTGGTCGATCCGCCCATGCCAACGTCGAGGATAAACGCGTTGACCAGCGCCTGCTCGGTGATGATGTCGAGCGGGCGAATATTGTTATCGAGGCAGCGCTTAAGGGCGTGTGCCGCCTTCTTCGTCAACTCGATGCGCGCAGGGTTCGGTTCGGTCTTCTTGTAGGTGTTGTCAACCCAGCGTTCGGCGGGGATGGTGCCGTTGCCGGGCAAAGCCACGCCGAGAACCTCGCCGAGACAGTTCATGGAATTGGCGGTGAACATGCCGGCGCAGCTTCCGCAGCCGGGACAAGCCGTTTCAGCCAGCGAGCGCAACTCTGCGTCCGTCATTTTGCCGACGCTGTGTTTGCCGACCGCCTCAAACACCGTAATCAGGTCGGTGTTGCCAGGACCGGCGAGCATTGGCCCCCCGCTCAGATAAACGGCGGGGATATTGATGCGGACCATGGCGTTGTACATGGCCGGAACAATCTTGTCGCAATTGGCGATGCCGATCCAGGCGTCGCACGGGTGAGCGCCGATGATGGTTTCGATCTGGTCGGCGATCAGCTCACGCGAAGCCAGGGAATACTTCATGCCAAAGTGGCCCATGGCGATTCCGTCGCAGACCGCGCCGCCAACATTGACATACCAGACGTTGTAGCCAAGAGCTTTCAGTTCGTCACGGACGATCGCGCCGATCTTGTCCAGGTGCGCGTGACCGGGAATCTGGTTGGTGTAGGAGTTGATGACTGTGACAAACGGCTTCTTCAGATCGTCCAGTGAGCTGATAACGCCCTCGGCGATCATGAGAGAAGCCGCCGGCAGCATATGGGCGCCTTCGGCGACAATACGGCTGCCCCGTTTGCGGATGTTCTCGATTCCTGGATTCATGGCAAAATTCTACTAGAGTAGCGGCTGGATGGGGAGCTCTGGTTTACCTTAAGCTGAAGAATTAATTGCAAGATAAGCCCTGGAACGGAAGCGCAGCAGCGTTGTCGCAGCCTACACGACGGGAGTTTCGCTAAACGGGGCGATGTCCTGCTCGGTTGGTAGATTTCGTAGGGCGAATACCACCACCAAACCCAGGGCAAGCAGCGTGCAGACCATGGCGGTAACACCGGCCCAACCCTTTGCACTCCAGAACACGCCTGCTAAAGTGCCCGCCACGCTGGAGCCGGAATAATAAAAAAACAAGTAGAAAGATGAAGCTACGGCCTTGGCGTTGCGTGCGCGGACTCCGATCCAGGCGCTCACAACCGCGTGCCCACCAAAGAAGCCGAAGGTCATCACGGCCAACCCGGTGAGTACTACCCAGGTGGCATGAGCCATCGTAATGAGCACCCCGGCGCCCATTAGAATGATCATCCCAAAGAGCACCGCGCGGCGCCCTCGACGCGCAGCCACGTGTCCCGCCCATGCCGAACTGAACATCCCTACCGAGTAGACGGTGAACAACAGGCCCACTGCCGTCTGTGAAAAGTAGTAGGGCGCAGCCATCAAGCGGAATCCGAGATAGTTGTAGATCGAGACGAAGCTTCCCATCAGCAAAAATCCCATCGAGAACAGAAGCGGCAGCCCTCGATCATGAAAATGGGTGAACAATGAGGATTTTAGCTGCTCGAAATTGGGAGAGTGGGGAGTAAATTGGCGGGACGGCGGCAACAGCACCAGAAACAGAATGCTGCCGCACACTGCCAGACCGCCGATGATGCCAATCGCCCAACGCCATGACAACAGATCGGTGATGACGCCGGTTATCAACCGCCCGGTCATTCCGCCAAAAGCGGTGCCGCCGATATATAAACCCATAGCGAGTCCACCGGAAGCCGGATCGATCTCCTCGCTGACATAAGCCATCGCGACAGCCGGCAGTCCACTGATGGCCAGACCCACGAGAACGCGAGTCAGAAGCAGCAGATGCCAAGTGGGTGCGACGGCCGTGCAAATGGTGAGAAGCGCGGAGGTGATCAAGGAAGTTGCCATCAGAGGCTTGCGGCGAAGCATCTCCGAGGCAATTCCCGAAGCAAGCATTCCGATCGC
>Ga0181535_10005715_pt1 | contig 13181 bp, 10 predicted proteins | sample PEATcosm2014_Bin_44_FD_119774 | JGI IMG/M metagenome (GOLD analysis project Ga0181535, IMG submission 119774) | Peatland microbial communities from MTU Mesocosm Facility, Houghton, MI, USA - PEATcosm2014_Bin17_30_metaG | ecosystem: Environmental > Terrestrial > Soil > Wetlands > Peat | place...
GGAAACAAAGTGCGCGGCGAAGCCGCGCCTAATTGCCCGCATCTGCCCGATAGCACCTGCCAACGCGCGAGCCAACCTCGCTTTGTATCAGGGCTCGGCTTTAGCCGTGTCGCAACCAATCCCACCATTTTTCTCGGAAACAAAGTGCGCGGCGAAGCCGCGCGAGCCCGCGCCGTAGGCGCAGCGGCCGTTAGCCCCGCGCTTCAGCGTGGGGAACGCAAGCCCCGAAACATTTTTCCTGGAAACAAAGTACGCGGCGAAGCCGCGCCTAATTGCCCGCATCTGCCCGATAGCATCTGCCAACGCGCGGGCCAACCTCGCTTTGTATCAGGGCTCGGCTTTAGCCGTGCCGCAACCAATCCCACCATTTTTCTCGGAAACAAAGTGCGCGGCGAAGCCGCGCCTAATTGCCCGCATCTGCCCGATAGCACCTGCCAACGCGCGAGCCAACCTCGCTTTGTATCAGGGCTCGGCTTTAGCCGTGCCGCAACTAATCCAACCCATCTTTCTTGGGAACAAAGTACACGGCGAAGCCGCGCTAACCCGCGCCGTAGGCGCAGCGGTCGTTAGCCCCGCGCTTCAGCGTGGGGAACGCAAGCCCCGAAACATTTTTCTTGGAAACAAAGTGCGCGGCGAAGCCGCGCGAGCCCCCGGCGCGCTCTCTTTAGCTCGCCACCGAACCCCGCCGACCGCCACACCCTAACCGCAACTACGGAGGAAGCGCGGGCCTTCAGACCCACGAATGATCGATCGACCTAGTGGCCGCCCGCCACTTTCCAAGGAACGCATAACCGTCAAAAGGCGGTAGGCGAGAGCCGAACCCAGTGCAGACGTTACCAAGAGCAGCGGCCCACATCCACGATGCGCGCTACAATCCGACCATGGCCGGAAATGGCGTCACATTGTTCGATTTGGGCAGCGCGCTGCCTTGGGCGGAGGAAAAGATCCGCGTTCTGTTTGGCAACGACGAACTTACAGTTCTGCGAAAGGCGATGCTGAAGCAACTCCACGAAACCGCAGTTGAGATGACGCGATCTGTCCAGTGCATTGGAATGCATAAGCCTGTTCCATTCGAGAGAATCTATCAGCCCACAAAACTCCGCGTGCGTTCTGGACTAGACATTTCGACCGCTTCGGCATTTTGGCAGCAGAATCGAAGCGCTCAGTCCATCGCCCTAGCAGCTTACGAGGCGATGTCGACCGTATCGGTGGAAAGTTTTTTGGAATCGCCGGAAAATGCCATTATCTTTGCTGGCCCGGGATGGGGAAAAACCACCTTCCTACATCATATCTTTCGTCGAAAATCCCAGGAGAAGGGCCTCTACACAGTCCTCATCACCCTGCGCAGGCCCACCGCGATCGATGACTTAGAGGAGTTCACGAAACTTTGCATTGACGGCCTGCTTGCGAAACATCGCTCGAGAGTCTTGCTGCTGGTCGACGGCTACGATGAAGTCTCAATGAGCGATCGGAGAAAGGTGTCAGACGCCCTACTTAGGTTTAGCGCAGAGAGAATCGGTCGATTCATTCTGACGTGCCGCGACCACTACTCCGTTATCGGCCTAAACGCATCGCAAGTGCACATAGACTGCTTTGATAAGCAGGACAAGTATCGATTCGTCACCGCATTCCTTTCAGCCTTTGAGTCGCGCCTTGATCCTATCGAGGTGGTAAACAACTTCGAGGATCGTGCCTTATCCGATTTCCTCTCACACCCACTACTTCTAGCACTCGCTTGCATCGTGAAGTGTGGGAGCAGTTCAGAGCAACCAAGGAGTGCAATTCGCCTCCTGGAGAGGGCGCTTATGACACTCCAGTACGCGTGGGATACGGACAAAGGAATTGATCGTGAGAGGCTTACCTGCCTCGACGCCGGGGACCGAATGCAAATCCTAAAGTGCATTGCATTCGCTTCCCGTTCTCCATTCATGCAAGCCAGCCGAGTTGAAGCCATTACCAGGAAGGCGGTCGACAAGATGCAAGTCGGGAAGGTCGATCCGGCATTAGTCCTACGGGAAGCCGCGCAATTCTATGGGATACTCGTGCAGTCCTCAGAGGGTTGGGAATTTGTGCACAGGAGCATTCAGGATTATCTGGCGGCGAAGTATTGGGTGGAATCTGGTGCCTTCGCCAATGAAACGAGGTACGCATGGAACACGCGCACTGCATATGCAGCCTGCATCGCAGGTGACGCCACCAAAGTCCTAGTCGGCGCTCTTGCTTCTCCCGAGGGCCTAACCTGCGCAACCGAGGCGCTAATGAACGCACCCTCGTTCAATATGCACAAAGTTTCGGAGTCGCTCAAGGAATTTTACTCGGGTAGGGGGAGGGTTGTTGTGATTGATACAAACAGCGAAAAGAGCGTCGCAGGTGGTGTGGAGGTGAATCTCTTTGGGCTGCTAAGCCACCGTTTCCTAAGCGAGTTGATCGAGCAGTTCGCTAGGGAACGAAACTCCAGGAACGACGTCCTTCTAGGCTATTGTCTCGCAGAGCTTAGGCGTCGGCGCCTTAGGATGGACTACACCACCTTCGCAATCGTCGAGTCGGCCTTCCCGAACATAGGCTTTCAATTCAAACTGGCCGACGGCTCGTTCGTGACGCCCGAAATGGCCCGTCCGATATCGAGCTCATAGTAAATACGCACCGCGGTCCGTCTCTTGAACTGTCACCGCCAGCCACTCCTCGATCCGCCTCCCGCTCTCGGTCCGCCGAGCCGCTAATCCCTAACCACTCTCTCTTCTTGTCAAGCCCTCCGCCCTCAAATCCGCGCCGCCTCCGGCGTCCTAACTCCCTGCCTTTTCCATCACTTATCCACCCCCAAATTTTCTCTCCCAAGTTTGCCGATAGTTATCCCCGTTTGGCGCACAATGGTTTCAGAGATCAGAAGAGCAGGGACCAAGGGACCGAGGGAACGAGGACCGGCGCCGTCTCGTTCATTGGGTTTACCAGAGCGTACGATTGGGGCAAAACCCGCTCCTAACTCCCTTTGGATGGAAGACTTTACGATGTAACCCCTTTGGAATCAAAGATCTGGCCGAAGTGATCGAGGTACAGGTGATTGAAAACAAATCTCTTAACCACCAAAAGGGGTGGGGGGGGAGGGCGGGGGGGAGGTACCGAAAGGTAAACATCGCAGCAAGCGACTGCGAACTACGAACTGTGAACTGCGACCTGTCATTCGTCCTAGAATGACTCCATGATCCTCGAGTCCTTTCCCGTCGGTCCGCTGGCCTGCAACTGCACGATTCTGGCCGACGAGGCCACGCGCGAGGCCATAGTCGTCGATCCCGGCGACGACGTGAGTCGCATCGCCAAACGCCTGACCGAGCTGGGCCTCAATCTGAAACAGATCCTGGTGACGCATGGCCACATTGACCACGTGGGCGGAGCGCTGAAGCTGAAGCGCCTGACCGGCGCGCCGATCTACATGAACGAGAACGACCTGCCGCAGCTCGACATGATGGACACGCAGGCCGCGTGGATCGGCCTGCGCGCAACGCCGGAAACCGCTCCGCCAGACGCGGGCCTGGCCGAAGGCCAAGTGGTGGGCCTGGAGCATTATCCCGCCGAGGTGCTGCACACGCCGGGGCACACGCAGGGCTCCATTTGCCTGCACTTTGCCCCGCTGAATCTGCTGATCGCCGGCGACACGCTCTTTGCCGGAAGCATCGGCCGCACCGACCTGCCGGGTGGCGACTCGGACCAGATCATGGCCTCTCTGCGCACACGGCTGCTCGCCCTGCCCGACGAAACCCGTGTGCTCCCCGGCCACGGCCCCGGCACTACCATCGGCCAGGAACGAAGGTCGAATCCCTTCCTGCAAGCGCGCGGCCGTTAGCGGAAAACTCGATCGGGGGACTTAAGCCCCGCAAAAGTCGTAGAAAAATCACGCAAAATTAAGGCAAATTTATTCAATGAGATAGCTAGATTAGTTCAAGAGATGGTTCTTGTGATCAGGCATTTTTGTTACGTCCGTGATTCGTTCCCAAGTAGTTAATCAGGGTGGCAACTCCGTTACTGAACTCCGCCAGCGGCGCGAGCAGGCTCATGACCAGCCAACCGCTTTCCGGCATCCCGAAAAAGTAGCCCGGATGAACCCAGACGCCGCGCTCGAGCAGTGCCAGAACCGCCTGCTCGTCGGGCGCAATGGCCGGAATCCGCAGCACCGCATACCAGCCGCCTTCGACCTCCAAACGCTGGACGGCTTCCACGGTTCCGATGGCCAGATCGAGCACGGCCAGGTTCGCGGCGACGCGCTGGCGAATCTGGTCCTGCATGGCTGCGCGTCCCTTGAGCCATGCAGTCATCGCAAGCTGGACCGGAGCATTCATCGACAGGAACGTGTCGGCGATAACCTCGAGCCGCGCGAGTGCCTGCTGGCGTTTGGGGCCTTTAGCGACGATCCATGCAGCCTTCATCTGCGGTAGCGCGGCGATCTTGCTGAGCCCGCTGACCACGTAAACAGGAACGCCGTCGAGGCCACGGGCAAAGCTCTCGGCCTTGGCGCCGAAGCTATAGTCCAGAAACACCTCGTCCACGATGAGCGAAAGGCCGAACTCGCGGCACAGGCCGGCGAGTTGCTCGGCCTCCCACGGCTTGGTGAAGTGGCCTGTCGGGTTATTGGGATGCACGAGGACAATCGCGCGCGTTTGCGGAGTGATGGCGCGGCGAACGCCCTCGGCATCGATCTGCCACCCGTTCTCGTAGACCAGAGGCGCGGCGCGCAGGCGCACGTCGTCAATGTCGGCCAGGAAGTCGAAGAGCGGATAGCTCGGCTGCGGGATGAGAATCTCGCCGCCCGGATCGCAGAGCAGGCGGAAGAGAAAGCTGTATGCCTCGCTGGTGCTGGTGGTGAGGACAATCTGCTCGGGCGTGAGGGCGAGGCCGTGGTCGCGGTAGTATGCGCAGACCGCCTCGCGCGCGGAGAGCAGCCCCTTGGGCTGGGGATCGTATTGGAGCGCGTCCGGGCTGGTGAGCGGATCGAGCAGAGAGGCGGAATAAGCAAAGCCGCAGCGCGTGGGGTTAGATGCGGTGAGGTCGGCAATGGGCAAGCCGGATGCGAGACGCTCGCGGTGGGCGCGGGCCAGATCGCTGTCTTCGGTGTTCCAGTTGGTTCGGTGCGAGAAGGGCATGGGATTTGACTCTGCGGATCGCCGGAGACGTTTCAATGGGCGGCGAATCTCGATCGTGCACAATGAAAGCAGCGCCTTCTGCAACGATACATCGAGAACCACGGGCGCGATCAGAATGAAGTGGAAGGGGTCACGTTGGCTCTGCGCGCGGTGATCTTTGACTATGGAAGAGTGTTGACGGGGCCCCCGGACCCAGCGGCGTATGCCGAGTTGCTGCGCATTACTGGGCTCACAGCAGATCGGCTGGACCGCTTTTATTGGAAGGATCGGCATGCCTACGACGAGGGAAAGCTGACCGGTCTGGGTTTCTGGCGCAATGTGGCGCGCGACGCGGGGCTCATGCTCAGCGATTCCGCGCTCGAAGAGCTGAACGAGTGGGACGCGCGCATGTGGACGCGCGGAGATCCCGCCATGCTGGCGTGGCAAATGGCGATCAAGCAGCGCGGGTTGCTGACGGCCATCGTCTCCAATATGGGAGATTCAGTGCACGAGCACATGGTGCGCGAGCTCGACTGGCTCTCGCGGTTCGATGTGCTGGTGTGGAGTTATCGACTTCGCGTGGCCAAGCCCGACGCAGCCATTTATCGCTACGCTCTGGAGCGGCTGGGGACACGGCCCGAGGAAGCGCTGTTCATCGACGATAAAGCCGAAAATGTTGAGACTGCCGAAGCGTTGGGGATGAAGGGAATGATTTTCTCGAGTGTTGAAAAGCTGCGCGCGGACCTTGTGGAATCGGGTCTGAATCGCGAACTTCCGTTGCCGTGAGGCGAAAGCGTCAGTGCGCGTCGCTTTGCTTTTTACTGTGCAAATGGTAGGTCAGGCCCATGGTGGCGTTCATTACGTCGAGGCCGGGATTGACGGGCACGATAAAAGCGTCGGAAAAATGATAATCGCCAAAAAGACCCAGACGCAGATCGAAGCGTTCGTTCAGCCGGACTTCGAGTCCAACGGACGATTGCAAGGTGAGGTTCTCATATGTGGTCTTGTTTGAAAGCGGCTTTTGCGCAAAAACGAGCACGCCGCCCTTCGCCATCATGTAGGGTTTGATAGCCTTTCCGTCCCGCCACAGCCAGCGAATCCCGAGGGGAGCGATCTCGATGCCGGGCACGGTCTTTCGGGCGGCCGTGAGAGTGTTGCCCCAAATGTCCATCTCCTTCGGCTGGTTCAACAGAACCATGGGCTGAATTTCGGCAACCCAATCGACGCGCGAACCCAGCAAGTGGCCCCAGGTGTGGCGATCGTATTCGATGCCAACGTCGTAGAGCTTGCAGTTTTCGCCGGACGCAAAAATGTGGTAGTTGCCGTAGGAGACCAATCCTTCGACAGTGATTTCGCTCGCCGGCGGCGGTTTAATGGGGTGCTCAGTGGCCGTGACCAATGGCGCTGCCGGCGGACTGCTCGCGGGTAATGCGTCCTGCGCCGACGCCGGGATCCGCAGGGCAATGCCGAGCGCGACGAAGCCGCACAACAGGGCAAAGCCGGAGTGCAGGGCAGTGCGGCGGCGGCCAAACGCCAAGGCTGGATTTAGGCCGCACCTGGGAAGCCGCATGGAAAAGAAACCTCTTGATGTTGATTCGGCGAGCGAGCCGCGCAACGAAAGACAGCGTATATGGCGGTTAGTCTACTGGCGGGAATCGTCCATGACAAGACGTCATTTCCAAAGCAGTGCACGCGTGATAACGGATGTGTGGGGCTGGCGATTGCCTGAGTGCAGGACGAGTTGGCGGGTTGAACGGGTCGGCTGAAACTACGACGCCATTCCCAGGCCAACCAGATTGGCGGCGGCGATGATGACGAGGATTCCTGCCCATAGCAGACGGATGGGCCGGCTGCGCACTCCCTGCCACTCGCCCAGCGCCAGGCCGACGAGGCCGCCGCAGAGTACATAGATGCTCATGTGTAGCATCCAGTTCACATAGCCGAGGCGCTGCGGAATGTTGGCCGCGCCCCATGCGTAAAAGAAGAACTGGAGGTACCACATGACTCCGCCGGCCGCAGCCAGTGCGCCGTTCCTGACGAGGGTTGCGCGAGGCTGGCCTAGATCGGCGCGGAGAGAAAGATTTCTTTTGAAGGCCAGGCGGAAAAAGCAGTAGCTCATGTTGATGACCGCACCGCCGCCCATGATGAGCACGTAACTCGGCAGCGCCGCGTAGAGCGGATTGACGCCCGCATGTTCGGCTGCCGCTGCGATGGGCTTGGCGGCATCGATGGCGAACGACATGCCCGACGAGAAAATCCCGCACAGGACAGCGAGCGCGAGACCGAGCTTCACATTGAACTCCTGCGCCCCGACGCCCAGTTGCACTTCTTTCTGATGGCCGGCGTAGGAAACGACCGCCACTCCGATGACGGCCACCAGAACACCCGCCATGGTGAGCAGGCCGCTGCGCGTGCTGAAGAGCATCGCTGCCTGGCCGTGCATCAGGGGCGGGACCAACGTGCCGACAATGAGTGTGACGCCGATGGCCACGCCGATCCCCAGCGACATTCCCAGGTGGCGCATGGTGAGTCCGTAGCTGACGTTGCCCACTCCCCACATGGCGCCGAAGAGCGCAACTCTTAACATAAGGCCGGCGTCGAGCGACGCGTAGAATCCGTGGAAGTTTGGCAGCAGAAGATAGCTGACGCCGATCGGCAGCAGAATCCAGGAGAAGAATCCAGCAATGGCCCAGGTGGTTTCCCAGGACCATTTCCTCACCTTCTCAATCGGCGCATAGAACGAAGCAGCGCAGGCCGCTCCGATGATGTGCCATCCGATTCCTGCCAGGATCGCTGTCGGCATTCAGTCTCCGTTTCTTGCGTACTGCGGCGGACTCAGGGTTTCCGCCCGCGGTGATTTCAAAGCCTAGCGGTTGCATGCGCACCTTGTACAGAGACGAAGTTCTGGGCGTGCCACTTTACACTCTCTCTATGGCAATTCGGCTTTATGCTGCCACTACGAGCGAGGGCAAGCTGCGCGACTTTCGCACGGCGGCGGAGAAGTATTCGGTGAACATCGAGCCACTGCCCGGGATCGAAGAGATCTTGCCGCCGGAAGAAGATGGCGACACGTTTCTGGCGAACGCTGCGACCAAGGCTGTTTACTATTCGCGTTTCGCGCCCGGGGAGTTGGTGGTCGCGGACGATTCGGGTTTGGAAGTCGATGCGCTCGGAGGAGCGCCCGGCGTGCGCTCGGCGCGGTTTGCAGCGGATACGGGCCTTGTGGACTCGCCTGACGCCAACGACAACACCGACGTTTGGAACAACATTCTGCTGCTGCAAAAGATGGAGGCGTTTCCAGCGGAGTTGCGCACGGCCCGCTACCATTGCACCCTGGTTGCCGCTCGCGATGGTGAAGTGGTGCAGGTCGCCGATGGAACGGTGGAAGGGACGATTCTGGATGCGCCTCGCGGAATGGGCGGCTTCGGCTACGATCCTCTGTTCTACCTGCCGGAACTGGGTAAGTCGATGGCCGAGATCGATCTCGAAACCAAGCTGTCGCTCAGCCATCGCGGAAGGGCGATTGCGGCGCTGCTGGCGACGCTCCTCTAGTCCTGCCGATTCACTGTTCCAAAGCTTCGAAGTGCGGAGCACCGCGGAGCGCCCGCCTTGACGACTGTAACGTCGGCCTCGAATAATGCGTGTGAACCAAAGCGCCAGTTTCCGTCCCTCAATATAGGACTGCATGGGCCAAAGCGTCTTCGGTTAGAGACTGCTTCGGCCCGAGCCTGTAACTCTTAGGAGCCAAACTCTCGATGGCAACCGTTCAACCCGCCGCGCCGACCCCTGCGCATAGCGTCCGCCGCGGCGTGGAGCCTTTGCGCGCCGGCGAGGGCTCGAGTTTTATCTGGCGCAAGCTGCATTCGCTGCTGGGCATCGTTCCCATTGGAGCGTTTCTCCTTGAGCACTTGCTCTCGAACTTTGAAGCGCTGAAGGGACCGATCGCTTACGGCGAGCAGGTGAAGTTTCTCAACGGTTTGCCGCTGGTGCGCGTGCTGGAGTGGGTCTTCATCTTTCTGCCCATCCTGTATCACGCGATCTACGGCGTCTATATCTGGCTGCGCGGCAAATCGAACATTGTGTATTACCCGTGGGCGGGGAACTGGATGTACCTGGCGCAGCGCTACACCGGGCTGATCGCATTTGCTTACATCGCCTATCACGTGGCCACCCAGCGCTTCATGGGAGCGAGCCTGCCCGAGAATCCCGGCATGGCATTCGCGAAGGTCCAACATGAGCTTGCCAATCCGTGGATTCTTGCCGTCTACGTGATCGCGATGATCGCCGTCTGCTGGCACTTTGCCTACGGTGTTTGGCTCTTCGCAGCCAAGTGGGGCATCACGCCGGGAGAAACTGCGCGGCGCAGATTCGGATACTTCTGCGTTGCGTTCGGCGTGCTGCTTGCCGGCATGGGACTGGCCAGCATCTGGGCGTTCGTTGGGCCGAAGTATCAGAACGCTCCCAACAACGTGCCCCTTGCGGCGATTCAGCTCCGCGCGGAGCCTGCCCAACAGGGCGGTCCGGGGACAATCAACTACGAACTACGAGCTGTGAACTGCGAACCGTTCACTGTCAGCTAAGGACGCGTCAATGGCAGCACCCAGAATCATCGTGGTTGGCGGAGGGCTGGCGGGGCTCGCGGCCGTCATCAAGATCGCCGAGGCCGGCGGCAATGTAGACCTGTTCTCTATTGTGCCGGTCAAGCGCTCGCACTCGGTCTGCGCGCAGGGTGGCATTAACGCGGCGAAGAACCTGAAGGGCGAGGGCGACACCACCGCGCAACACTTTGACGACACGATCTATGGCGGCGACTTCCTGGCCAACCAGACGCCGGTGAAAGCCATGTGCGAAGCAGCGCCGGCCATCATCGATCTGCTCGACCGCATGGGTGTTCCGTTCAACCGCACGCCCGAAGGGCTGCTCGATTTTAGGCGCTTCGGCGGCACGCTCTACCATCGCACCGCATTTGCAGGCGCGACCACAGGACAGCAACTGCTCTACGCGCTCGACGAACAAGTGCGCCGCTTCGAAGCCGAGGGCAAGGTACACAAGTTCGAGGGTTGGGAGTTTCTCTCCGCCATCATCGACGGCAAGGGCAACGCGCGCGGCATTGTCGCCATGAACCTGCGCTCGATGGAGCTCAAGTCCTTCGCGGCCGACGCGATCATCCTGGCGACGGGCGGCATCGGCGCCATCTTCGGCAAGAGCACCAACTCCGTTGTCTGCACCGGATCGGCCCAGTCGGCCATCTTCCAGCAGGGCGCATACTACGCCAACGGCGAGTTCATCCAGGTGCATCCCACGTGCATTCCCGGCGAAGATAAGCTGCGGCTGATGTCGGAGTCGGCGCGCGGCGAAGGCGGGCGCGTGTGGGTTCCGCGGACGCCGGGCGACAAGCGCGCGGTGAAGGCGATTCCCGAAGCCGAGCGTTTCTACTTCCTCGAGGAGTGGTATCCGAAGTACGGCAACCTGGTGCCGCGCGACGTGGCCACGCGCGCCATTCACAAGGTGGTCTACGAGATGGGCCTCGGCCTCGACGGCCAGCCGATGGTCTACCTCGACCTGACGCACATCGACCGCGAGACGCTGCACTACAAGCTGGGCGGCATTCTTGAGATTTACGAGAAGTTCGTCGGCGTCGATCCCTGCGTGGAGCCGATGAAGATCTTCCCCGGCATGCACTACACGATGGGCGGGCTCTGGGTTGACTTCAACCAGATGACCAATGTTCCGGGCATCTTTGCCGCGGGCGAGTGCGAGTACCAGTATCACGGCGCCAACCGGCTGGGCGCGAACTCGCTGGTCAGTTGCATCTTCGGCGGCTTCCGCGCGGGTCCGAACGCGATGCAGTACGCGAAGAGCGTGCCCGCAATCGAGGGCGATGGCGGGGCCGCCGCCGAGGTGCAACGCCAATCCGAGACCAATGAAAAACTCATCAAGAATGAGGGCGGCGAGAATCCCTTCAAGCTATGGCGCGAGCTGGGCGAAACCATGACCGAGCACGCAACAGTGATCCGCTACAACAAGGACCTGAAAGAAGCTGACAGCAAGATCGTCGAGCTGCTCGAGCGCTACAAGCGCGTGAACCTGAGCGACAAGAGCCAGTGGGCGAATACGAGCTTCGCCTTTGCGCGGCAACTGTACAACATGCTGCAAATTTCGCGGACGGTTGCGCAGGGCGCGATCTTGCGCGACGAGTCGCGCGGCGCGCACTACAAGCCGGATTTTCCGGAGCGCAACGACGAGCGGTTCCTGAAGACGACGAAGGCCAGCTTCACAGGCAGCGTCGAAGGACCGAAGTTCGAGTTCGAGGAAGTGGATACGCAGTTCATCAAGCCGCGGCCGCGGCGGTACGACGCGGCGAAGTGACATCGTTCGTGCAACGAATGATGTCATCCTGAGCGAGTCCGCCGTGGCGGACGAGCCGAAGGATCTGCGGTTGCTTTTCAACGGCGGGTTTTGTATCAGGGCACGAGTTAACTCGTGCCGTAAAGTGAGCAAAGAAAATCGAGGGGCTTTAGCCCCTGAGGGATCATGGCGACCAGGACAGTCACTTTCGAAATCAAGCGCCAGGCCAGCCCAGAGGCGCCGGCCACGTGGGAGCGGTTTGAGCTGGAGTGGCGGCCGGGGATGAACGTCGTGTCGGCGATGATGGAGATCGCCCGCAATCCCACCACCGCCGATGGCCGCCCAACCACGCCCATCGCCTACGATTCCAATTGCCTTGAAGAAATCTGTGGTTCTTGCGCCATGCGCATCAACGGCAAGGCGCGCATGGCGTGCTCAGCCCTCGTCGACAATCTGGAGCAGCCCATCAAGGTCGAACCGCTCACAAAATTCCCTCTCGTCCGCGATCTACAGGTCGACCGCTCGGTTCTGTTTGAAAACCTGATGCGCGTCAAGGCCTGGGTTCCGGTCGATGGCACCTACGATCTCGGATCGGGTCCGCGCGTCTATCCACAGGAGCAGGAAGCAAACTATCCGCTCTCAAACTGCATCTCCTGCACCTGCTGCATGGAGGTTTGCCCGCAGTTCAACGATGTCACCGGATTCGTCGGTGCGGCCACCATCGCGCAGGTCAAGCTGTTCAACAACCATCCCACCGGCAAGGTCTACAAAGAAGAGCGCCTGCGTGCGCTGGCCGGCGACGGCGGCATCCAGGAGTGCGGCTTCGCGCAGAATTGCGTCGAGGTCTGCCCCAAGCAGATTCCGCTCACCAACGCCATCAGCGACGTGGGCCGCGATGTGGTGGCGCAAAAGGTCAAGGACTGGCTCAAGAGCTGAAAAAAGCAGTTCACAGTTCTTAGTTCACAGTTGGCGGTTGCTCGCCTGTCAGCCGGGCTGTTTACCTTTCAGTACCTGCCCCATCCCCCCACCCTGTTTTGAGGCTAAAGGGTTTGTTTTCAGTCACTTGTACCTTTCACCGTTTGCCGCAACCCGTTGATTCTAAAAGGGTTAGGATCTAAAAGTCCCTCCATTCAGCAAGTTAGGGCCGTTTTTTGCCCAAATTGCACTGCTTTGATTGCAAAACCAGCGGAGTTGGCCGACGTCGAAGGATCTCTGATCTCTGATCTCTGACCCCTGATCTCTGACCCCTGATCTCTTATCTCTGATCTCTGATCTCTGAAATCATTGTGCGCCAAACGGGCATAATGATCGGCAAACTTCAAAAAAGAATTTGGGCAATAACATACTTCCCTCATCAGCCTGATTTTGAGGTTGGTTTGCTTCCCTCTCTTGTAGCGGCTTTGGGCGATTTTCGGACAGGAGCAAACAAAGAAATTATTGGAAGGCGGGGTGAGCAGGGAAGAATAAACGCTCAAGGGCATATTTGCGGACTTGCCACTGTTCTAGTGGGGCTCCGTGATGAGTGAGTTTACAGCGACCATCGTCGCAAAGGCTGATCCGGTATTCCTGTTTATCCGACCCGTTATGACTGATCTCGGTTACAGTGATCGTATGCCGCTCGACGGCAAACGTCACGACCGGCTTTATCGCCTGCGCTCTCTTTACCGTGAAAGCGTCTCCCTCCCGGTTAGACGACACTTCAAATCCGGTATCTTCTGAGAA
>Ga0181535_10005718_pt1 | contig 13175 bp, 11 predicted proteins | sample PEATcosm2014_Bin_44_FD_119774 | JGI IMG/M metagenome (GOLD analysis project Ga0181535, IMG submission 119774) | Peatland microbial communities from MTU Mesocosm Facility, Houghton, MI, USA - PEATcosm2014_Bin17_30_metaG | ecosystem: Environmental > Terrestrial > Soil > Wetlands > Peat | place...
AACAAACACGCAATGATTCCATCTTTATCGGTAGTCCATGCGCTGCCGTCACGCCGGAGAAAGGAGCAACCGGCGCTCTCCTCGCCGCCAAAACCCAGCCAGCCGGCGAGCAATCCTTCGACAAAGAACTTAAAGCCTACCGGAACTTCATAAAGCCGCCGCCCCAGGCGAGCGCTGACGTGATCGATCATGCTGCTGCTTACCACCGTCTTGCCGACGGCAACTTCCTTGCTCCAATTTGGCCGGTTCGCAAACAAGTAGTTGACGCACGCTGAAAGATAGTGATTGGGCGGCAGCAACCCGCTTCCTTTGGTCACGATGCCGTGACGGTCGTGATCGGTATCGCTGGCAAACGCAATATCGAACTTGTCTTTCAGCGCGATGAGCCTCTGCATCGCATAAGGCGAGGAAGGATCCATCCGAATCTTCCCGTCCCAATCCACGGTCATGAAGCGGAATGTAGGATCTACAGATTTGTTGACGATGGTCAGATTGAGACTGTACTGCTCGGCAATCCGCGGCCAATAATCGACGCCCGCTCCCCCGAGAGGATCGACGCCGAGCTGAAGCTTGGCATCGTGCACCGCATTCATGTCGACGACACTGTTGAGATCGCTGACATAGAGGCCTAAGAAGTCGTGCTTGTGCGTCGTGGGTGCAGCCAGCGCTTTTGAAAACAGCATGCGCCTGACGCCGTCGAGGCCGCTCTCGAGGAAAGCATTGGCCTTCGATTCAATCCACGAAGTCACGTTCGAATCCGCCGGTCCTCCGTGCGGAGGATTGTATTTAAAGCCCCCATCATCGGGAGGATTGTGAGACGGCGTAATTACGATGCCGTCGGCAAGCCCTGAGTTTCGCCCGCGGTTGTAAACCAGAATCGCGTGGGAGACAGCTGGTGTCGGAGTATACGGTGTGCCTTCAGAGAGCATTACATCGACGTCATTCGCCGCAAGCACTTCCAACGCGCTCGCGAATGCAGGTTCGGACAGAGCATGAGTATCGATCCCCAGGAACAGCGGCCCGTCAATGTTCTGAAGTTTGCGGTAATCGCAAATCGCCTGAGTGATGGCCAGGATGTGGCCCTCGTTGAACGCCACGTCGAATGCAGATCCGCGATGGCCTGACGTGCCGAAGACAACGCGCTGTCTGGGATTACTCGGATCGGGCCGCAACTCGTAATAGGCGGTGACGAGCTTGGGAACGTTCACAAGGATGGAGGGGTCAGCCGGCTTCCCGGCAGCAGAGCTAATTGTCACGCGGCACCTCGCCGTCATCCGTCAGGAGAATTGCGCTTGATCGAGGTTCGAGCCGAAAATCGATTTGGCCCTGCATGGAAGGCTCTTTTCCGGGGTCAAAGAGATCATAAGGAGCGGGGCGGGATGTATCGACCGCCAAGCGCCATGTCTTCCCTGCCGGCAAGGCAGGGACAGAGTAATCCATTGATGTTATTTCGGCGTTAAACAGGAGGAACAAGTCGGGTTCGCTCTGTCCCCGAATCAGGCACGCAAAGGCTTTCTGCCGCTGGTCCGCCCAGTCAGGACTGGCACCGTTTGGCGCGAACCACTTTATGTCTGTGTCCGAGTAGAAAGTTTCCTTTCGTAAAACAGGATGTGCCCTACGAAGCGCGATCATTCCACGCGTGAAGCGCTGGATCTCTTTGTGCTTCTCGAGCAGGCTCCAGTCAAACCAGCTCACCTCGTTATCCTGGCAGTAGGCATTGTTGTTGCCGCGCTGAGTTCGGCGAAATTCATCGCCGCCGAGCAACATGGGAACCCCACGAGAGACAAACAGGGTTAACAGAAGATTCTTGATCAACCGGATACGTATTCGCTCGACAGCGGGGTCCTGGCTTGGCCCTTCGACTCCGCAATTGTCGCTGTAGTTGGCATCGGTTCCATCGCGGCCGAACTCGCCATTTTCGTAATTGTGCTTCTCCTTATAGCTGACCAAGTCGTTCAATGTGAAGCCGTCATGGCAAGTGACGAAGTTGAGACTGCTTGCGGGTCCCTTGCCTGAGCTTTGGTACAAATCCGAGCTTCCGCTGATTCGGCTCGCAAACGATCCGATCATGCCCGCGTCGCCAATCCAGAAGCGGCGCACATCATCGCGGAAACGGCCATTCCATTCCGTCCAGCGGTTGGTGGAAAAGCCTCCCACTTGATAGGCACCCCCCGCGTCCCAGGCTTCCGCAATAATCTTTACGTCACGCAGGATGGGATCCTCGGCAATGCCTTCGAGGAGTGGAGCGTCACGCAGAACGTTCCCATGCTCATCCCGGCCGAGGACGGAAGCGAGGTCAAAGCGAAATCCGTCAACGTGCATATGCATGACCCAGTAACGGAGCACACTCGTGACGAGCTCTCTCACGACGGGGTGGTTCGCATTCAGCGTGTTGCCCACGCCGGTAAAATCCCTGTAGTACCGGCGATCGTTCTCCTGCAACATGTAGAAGATTGAGTTCTCGATGCCGCGCAGGCAAATCGTGGGTCCCAGTTCATCGTTCTCGGCAGTGTGGTTTAAGACGATGTCCAGGATCACTTCAATGCCGGCGCGGTGAAAGGCCTTGACCATTCCCTGGAACTCCACGGTCTGGCGCCAGAGCGATCCTTCAAAACTGTAGGACTGCTTGGGAGCAAAGAAGGCGACGGGATTGTAGCCCCAGTAGTTCTTGAGTTTCTCTCCTGTTGTTGGATTGAGCAACTGCGCCTCATTTTCGTTGAACTCAAGAACAGGCATTAGCTCAATGGCGGTCACTCCCAGGTCCTGGAGGTACGGAATCTTTTCGGTGAGTCCGGCGAAGGTTCCGGGACGCCGTACGTTCGAGCTGCTATCGATTGTGAAACCGCGAACGTGTGTCTCGTAGATGACCGTATCTGACGCGGAATGCCTTGGAGGAGAATCCGTCCCCCAGTCGAAATCGTCGCGAGTGACGATGCACTTCGGGGTGGTGCCAGCGTTATCAACGGTCGAAATGCTCAAGTCAGCTAATTTGCTCGTGGAGTCGTAACCGCGAGCGGCCGAAAAGTCCCAGTCCTGGACACCGGCAATTGCTCTTGCATACGGATCCAGAAGCAACTTGTGCGGGTTGAAGCGATGACCTTGTTCGGGTTGATAGGGTCCTTCAATGCGATAACCATAGAGCTGTCCCACCGAAACCCCTCGTACCCAAATATGCCAAACGTCACCGGTCCGATGACGTATCGGGTCTAAATCAACGATCCTAGTCGGAGAAGAATCGTCAGGATGTTGATAAAACTCCAAGCGCACACGGGTTCCGTGACGACTGAACAAAACGAAATTTACGCCATCTCCTTGTTGATGCGTGCCCCCAATCGGGAGTGGATTTCCCACCTGAATGTCACTTTCTCCAGGCGATGTTCCGAAATCATTCGCCATGATTTCCCTCCCCGAGCAGTCCGATACCGCAGTAGATCGCGGATAGTGGCCGCGTTATTTCTTCTGGCCATTCGAGGGCGTCTCCATACCCGAACGCTTGTTCCACCCGTGGAAACGCGAGTGGTCACCAGCGTTCCACGCCTCGCGGAGCCCTGGCGAACTCAGATCCCAGTCCGGGCGGATTTCGCTCGTCGCGAGACGCAGATCGCGCCAGAGATCGGCGATCGATGGACGGCCCCAGAACCAGTAGCCGTTATAGATGCTATAGATCACGAGGCCCGGCTTGAGCACGAGCGTATGCGGGATCATCGGATTGTGCTCGGGGTCGGTGTACTCCTGAATGTCGAGATCCTTCTGAATCGTTCGGCCGGGGTCCGAAAGAAAGGTCCACTGGGCTCCGACTGAAGCGCGGAATTCCTGCAGAGTGTGGTGGTCGTCCGTGGCGATCGTGACGACTTGAGTGTAAGCCACCGCGATCTTGGGGTAGAACGCGGCGAGCTCCAAATGCTGCTGGTGTTCCTTTGGGCAGTAGTGACCGCGTGCGAGCGTCAAGATAAGCGGATCATCGCCCTGCAGCCCGCTAAGCTTGCGCATTTCGCCAGTTTGATCGGGCAGCTCGTAGTTGGGGAAAACGCCTCCGGGAACGATGTCAGAACGCATAATAGGACTCCTCCTTTGAGTCCGTGGGGCCCTCAAAGATCGAGAGTGATATCTGCGTTTCGGTGGAAACAGCATACGAGCATATTCCCGGCGGCAGGCCTCTCCAGCGACCATCGATATCGAGCTCGCGCTCCATTCGCCGTCCATCAACTGGAGATTTCCAGATCGCGGTACGGACGGTCTTACCGTTCCACGTTACGTCGCGTGGAAGACCGACGTTTACCGAAAGCAATCGGGGCATTTCTCGCTCCTTGAAGTCCGGCCCAGGCCAGAACCTCTGTGTCTTCGATGCATCGGGCCAGCTTGCGGCTACCAGCGACGAGCCGGAGCGGCCCCATCCACGTGGAGAATCTCTCCATTCACATGACCGGCCTGTACAAGGTAATGAACAGCGTCAACGATATCCTTTACAGTCGCCTTGTTCATATCCGCCCGCGTGGAATCGTTGGGAACATTCGGGTGCATTGGTGTATCCACTTCGCCCGGAGCCACAGCATTAAAGCGAATGCCATCCTTTTCATACTCGACGGCGAGGTTCCGGGTTGCTGCATTCAAGCCACCCTTCGTCATCATCGAAATCGAGCTATTTTCGCCGGCAATGGGCCGATCTGCAAGCGCCGCGCTGATGGTCACGATACACCCCGATTTCTGTTTCAGCATCTCTTTCACGGTGCGCTGCGTGATGTAGAAGAATCCAAGTAGATTTGTGGAGACAAGGGCTTCGAAGTCTTCGGTAGTGAAGTCAGTGAAAGGCTTGTTGAGGAAGATGCCGGCGTTATTCACGAGGACATCGATGGTCCCGAAGTCGTTGATCGCCGCCTCGACAGCCTGGGCAGCAGTTTCCTGGTTGCCGATATCGCCATCGATGCGAACCAGACTTCCAGAAGAAGCCAATCTTCGAGTGGCGTGACGAGAAGTTGCGACGACGTTATAGCCCTCTTTCAGAAACCGCTCGACCAGGCACGTACCAATACCCCCCGACGCTCCGGTGATGATTGCTGTTCGATTGCCCGGCATAAATGACCTTTCGCTTCAAAGGTTCGAACCGAATACGCATCTTACGGAAGCCACAGATTCTAGTGGCCAACAAGCGCCTTCGTAAGCGTGGCCGGACGAGTCACTCCAAATACGCAAGCGTGAGGGAGTACCAATCGCGTCTGTCCTTCCATGTCCCTCCGATCTGAAAACCGGCATCACTGAGAAGGCTTCGAATAACCCGGTCGGTGAACTTGTAACTATTCTCGGTGTGAATCGTTTCGCGGGGCATCAAGTGAAGTTCAAGGCCCGCCTGCTCGATACTCACATGCTGCTCTCGCGTGCTCTCGAGATGCATCTCGATCCGACACTCAATGGAATTCCAAATCACGCGATGACGGAAGCAGGAAGGATTAAAGTTGGCACCCAGCTCTCGATTGAGGCGATGCAAGACGTTCAGGTTGAACGCTGCGGTGACTCCATCGTTGTCGTCATATGCAGTCAGAAGAGTCCGTTCGTCTTTCACCATGTCCGTACCGAGCAAAAGTGCGTCGCCTGTTTGCAACTCAACACATAAATCCCGCAGGATGAGGCGCGCTTCTTGAGGCGAAAAGTTGCCGATGCTCGTGCCGATATAGAGTGCGAGTGTGGTGCCGTCGAAAGGTTCAAGTTGGAGCGGGTGAGCGACATAGTTCCGGACAATAGGCTGAATGCGCACTTCCGGCAACGCGCATGCGACGTTTTGACACGCCACCTCGAGAGCATTGGGGCAGACATCGACTGGCACGTAAACAACGTCGTCCGAAAGGCGTAAAGCAGCTTCGAGAAGAATGCAGGTCTTCGAAGCAGTGCCGGCACCCAACTCAACCAGGCGCAGTGGCAACGATCTGTCGCTGTGAACTTCGGCGACGATCGCATTCGCATGTCCCGCCAAAATGGCTCTTTCTGTGCGGGTGGGGTAGTACTCGGGAAGCGTCGTGATGCGCTCAAAAAGACGCGAGCCTTCTGCATCGTAGAACATCCAGGGTGAGAGCGAGCGTGGTCGTGCGCTCAAGCCGCGCCGAACCTCGAAGGTCAGTGCCTCGCTCTCACTTACCGGGGTGAGAGCCTCGAAGTCAACTGTCTGAAGGCAGGTAGCCATGTGCGAGATTCCTTTCAGGCGGCCAAACGAATTCCGCTGAACTGCCATCTGGTTGCGGGTGAAAAGAAATTCCGATAAGTCGCCCGAATATGACTCGAGGGAGTTGAGCAAGACCCACCGCGCAGAATCATTTGGCCGGACATGAACTTGCCGTTGTATTCGCCGAGCGCACCAGGTAGAGGCTTGTATCCCGGATAACCGGTGTAGGCACTCGCGGTCCACTCCCAGCAGTCGCCGAACAGTTGCTCAATACCGTCACCTCGCGCCGTGGCGGGATGGAGTCTACCGGTTTCGAGAAGGTTTCCGCGGACCGCTTCCTGGCTCGCGACGTGTTCCCATTCCGCCTCAGTCGGAAGCCTGCAACCTTTCCAACGCGCAAACGCATCAGCCTCGAAACAACTTACGTGGCATACCGGTGTGTCGAGCAGCGCGGAAAGTCCGCGCCAACCCATCAGCGTGAATACGCTCCAGCCGGTCTTATCACCAGCATCACGCCGCCAGTACAGAGGCGCCTGCCAGGCCGCGCGCTTCACGTTATCCCAACCGTCGGAGAGCCAAAGCTCGGGGCGCGTGTATGCATCATCCGATATGAATTCCAGGTATTCGCGGCAGGTGACTTCGCGGCTTGCGATCTGGAAGGCTTCTAAGAAGACATTGTGGCGCGGAGTCTCGCTGTCAAAACAGAAATCAAGGGGATCCTCCGCTTGAAGTGGATAGCCAATCTCCACCAATCCCCCATCAAATGTGTGCCAAGTTAGTTCGGAAACCGAAGGATCCTTCGTTTCTGAGAGAGGTGCCGTCCTGTACGAGGGGCCCAGTGGATTAGAAAAAAAGGCGTTCTTAATGTCTGTCAGAGCGAGTTCCTGGTGCTGCTCCTCGTGATTCAGGCCCAACACCACCCGTCGAGTTGCTTCCTCATCCGCACCAGTCGCGAGAAATGTGTCCATCTCGTGATCAACATGACTGCGGAATGCAAGAACCTCACCGAGCGAAGGTCGCGAGAAAACGGAGCGCAGGCTTTTGTCGGGAATGTCCTGGCCGAGCGAGTTGTAGTAGCTATTGAACAGCCAATGAAACTCTTCTCGAAAAGGTTGGTACTCCTTGAGGAAGGGACGCAGCACGAACGTCTCGAAAAACCATGTGGTGTGAGCCTGGTGCCATTTCATGGGACTGGCTTCCGGGCACGACTGCACCATCTGATCTTCAGCCGACATAGCCGCAGTCAGGGCCTTTGTCCTCGACCGCACGGTCCTGTATTTTGAACGGATGTTCGCGTCCCGTGCGTCCCTTCCGACTCCGCCTTGATCCGCTTTAGCAGTCCCGGCTTGGCTTCGCGTTGCAGTGGCACTCGCTTGAACCATAGCGTCCTCCCGCGCAGTCTACGCTCGCGCGTAGCGGATTGAGTCCTATGTGCTGAATGCATAAAAACAGAGTGCTAGGAGCGGCGCAATTAGACAATGGTATCGGCCATACGTTGGTATCAGCTCTTAAAGTCCTGGCATTGGTTGCCGGTGGCACCCGATAACATCACCGGATCACCACTCGGCCGGGGCTGCCACCGTTACCGACTGGCTTCACTCTCGGATCGGCGTCCATCACGAGAGGAGGACGCAGCGCCCGGTACTACGCGAACGGCTCTAGCTTGGCGAGGATGATCGGCAGATATTCCGCGACCGTCGGATGAATATTCATCGCGCGCTGGATGACCGTGTAAGGCGCCTTCGTATACATGACGTCCAGCAGAACGTGAATCACTTCATCGCCCCCGACTCCGAGAATCGCAGCTCCCAGAATCTGTTTCGTTTCCGCATCGACGCAAATCTTTATAAAGCCTTGTGTCTCACCTTTTTCGGAGGCCCGGCTCACTTGACTCATCGGATACTTTGCAGCCAGGGCACGAACTCCGGATTTCCGTACCTCAGCTTCCGTCATGCCGCATCGCCCCAGCGGCGGATCAATATACAGCGCGTAGGCCTGAATCCGATCGGAAACCCGGCGGTGGTCTGCGTTAAAGAGATTGTCCGCAACAATCTCGTAGTCGTTATAGGAAGTGTGCGTGAAGGCGCCGCGGCCGTTGCAGTCCCCCAGCGCCCAGATGCCAGGCACGTTCGTTTGCAGTTGATCGTCAACCGTAATGTAGCCACGCTGATCTAAGGCGACGCCAGCTTGGTCCAGACCCAGGTCGCTCGTGTTGGGAATGCGTCCCACGGCCATAAGAACGTGCGTTCCCACAACCTCTGGCGGACCTACTTCGCACGTGAGGCCGACGGCGACGCCGCCATCGCGTTTCTCCAGGGAGATGCATTTGGCATTCAGTCGGATGTTTATGCCTTCAGCCTCCAAGATTTCGCGCACACCTTGGGAAACGTCTTCGTCCTCCCGTCCGATCAGGCGCGGTCCCATTTCCACGACAGTGACTGCGCTCCCGAGCCGGCGATAAATCTGAGCGAACTCCAGCCCAACATAACTTCCGCCGACGATGATGAAATGCCCGGGCAAGAAATCAATGTCCATTATTGAGGAGTTGGTAAGAAACGGCACATCGTGAATGCCCGGCATTTCTGGAACCCGAGCGCGTCCCCCGACATTGATATAAATCCTGTCGGCCTCGAGGACTTCATCGTTGACGGCGACAGTGTTCGACGACTGAAAGCGGGCTTGGCCCTGTATGACCGTACAGTTTTTCGTTCCTCGAAGCCACTCCTCCACTCCCTTGCTGGACGTCGTAGAGGCCGCGTCTTTGCGGGCTTTGACTCGCGCGATATCGACGCGCATATCACCAATGGAGAATCCATATTCCGCACCTCGACGCGCGACATGGATCGCGTAGGCACTGGCCACGAGCGTCTTTGTCGGGGTGCACCCTGTATTCACGCATGTTCCGCCAAATTTACCTCGCTCGATAATGGCGACAGTTTTGCCGGCAGCCGCAAACCGCGCCGCCAGCGGCGGTCCCGCCTGGCCCGTCCCGATAATGATTGCGTCGAATTGCTTCATGGCGCGGTCAGTGTGCCCCTTCTATATGGAGCTTGGCGTCTTTCGATGCCTCGTCGGGCGTCTTTCCGCCCTGACGCGCGACAATGTAGGCCGCGTACCAGGCAGACCACTCGTGCTTCGGAGCTGTAGGTTCGTATTCGCCATGATTCTTTTCAGTCTCCTGCAAGAGTTCGGTCAGTGTCGCGACATCCAAATTACCAAGCCCTCGGCCAGGCAGCCGCTTTGTGACTTCCTGGATCAGCCATCCGTTGCCATCGGGATCACGAAACGTGGCGAACGAGCCGTATGTGGCATGCTCGGGTGCCGGCCCGCTGATCCGGCCGCTGCCGTCAATTTGGAACTGCGCGCCGGGCGTTTCCGGGTGGAATACTTCACTCACCTGGATACCGCGTGCGACGAGATCTTGACGCGCGGCCACAACATCGGAGACGACCAGGTAGAGTCCCTGGGCCGATCCCGGCGCTGCCGATGTCATCTTCGCACCAAACTGAACCGAGGAGCCTGAGCCAGGAGGCGTGAACTGGATGACGCGGAAGCCGTTGTCATACGGGAAGTCGGCGTCGAGTCGCCACCCCAATTTGGTGTAGAAGTTCTTCGAGCGGTCAACGTTCCCGACTGGGATCACGACCACTTCGAGCCTCATGTCGACTCTCCCTGCACTAACCAAGCCGATCGGTTTGTTGCTTGGAGCAATTCTTAGTGTTGACACTTGTTCCCCTTCAACTCCTTGCGCGGATCGCAATCGCCGTCAACTCGATTAGGCCAGAATCGCGATAACAAATCTATTGGACAAACGTATCGGCCAACGCTAGATATACGGACTGGATGCGTGAGCAATCCACGGCGTCTCCCTTCCGTCTGCTCCGATACCAAAGTATTGGCAATACCATCGTCCAATTGATCCGCTTCACCAGCTCGGGTGTAATCGCTGCATCGCGGCGTTGCTGCCGCCTGCTAACCAAATTCTCAAAGAAAGGATGGCAAAAGACATGCCGGATGCGACCTGGAAGCCTCATGAGAAACACGGACATCTGACGATGCAAAGCGACCTGCCCGACAGCGTCTACGCTTTTCCAAAACAGCGTAAGGAACCACTGACCGACGCGGACCATGTGCGCAACGCAGTCGCGCGGTTCGATCAGGTCATCGGCGTCTCCGATGCCGACCGTGCTTTGGCGTTCGCGAATATCGAGAAGGCTGCAAATTATTACGGCGTAAACCTGACCGAAACTTCGTGGCACGATCTGGGCAGTCATCCCCAAAAGAACAGAAAAGAGGCCGCCGCCAAGGGGGCTGCTACGCGAGAACGCGAAGCACAGAGCTGAGAATCCACCGGTCAGAGAGCCGGCGTAAGGAGATGAACCATGAAAGCCATCGTGGTCCACGAATATGGCGGTCCGGAAGTACTGAAGTTCCAGGAGTACCCTGACCCGGTGGCCGGTCCCGGAGAAGTACTGGTGCGGGTCGCAGCAGCCAGCGTAAACCCGATCGATTGCAAGCGGCGCGCTGGACTGACGAAGGATTTTTATCCCATGCAGTTCCCGAGCCTCATAGGAATCGATATGTCGGGGACCGTGGTGAAGGTGGGTCCAGGCGTCGTAATCTTTACCGAAGGCGATCAGGTCTTCGCTATGGCGGATAACACCTATGCCGAATTGTGCGTGGTGAAAGGAGACGTTCTCGCGGACATCCCCATGGGACTTGACACGATCGAGGCGGCGGCGCTGCCGTTGGTAACTGTAACCGGCAACCAGCTCCTGGCAGCGACCGAAATCAGAGCGGGCCAGACTGTGCTGGTGGTGGGTGCGATAGGGAATGTGGGGCGTTCGGCGGTATTCACTGCGAAGGATCGCGGAGCGATTGTGATCGCGGGGGTCTTGAAACGGCAGATGGATGAAGCGAAGAACATCGGCGCGGACCAGGTGGTCGCAACCGACGACGACGCTGCGATTGCGAATCTCGCTCCGCTGGACGCGGTGGCGGATACGGTGGGCGGAAAAATCGCGGAGACACTGATCGCCAAGGTCAAGCAGGGCGGAGTGTATTCCTCGGTTGTAGGGCCGCCGCGGAACTCCGCGGAGTACCCGTCCGTGAAGGTGGTAAAAGTATTCTCGCATTTCGACAGAGGGACTCTACAGTACATGGCCGAAGCGGTGCGAGATGGCAAGCTGGTCATCCCGATCAGCGAGAGACTGCCTCTCAGCAAAGCGGCCGAGGCGCAGAAAGCGGTAGAAAAGGGTAGTGCCGGAAAGATCTTGCTGGTGCCCTGACCTTGCTTTGCGGGACAGGGATCACGAATGGGAATTAGAGCGAAAAATCATCTGCGCGGAATCAGGCCACCGAGGCGCGAGCGGTAACAAATATGCGAATCGCCTGGCGCCGAAAGATTGCAGGGTTTTCAGCTTCGCCGACGGCGATAGCGCAGGTACAGATACGCAGCTTTTTCCTTGACGCTGACCATTTGAAACCAAGGTGCAGAATCCGGAACAAACTCCACTCCTTCGACAATTGCCGGTCGAGTTGCACCGTCCTTACGGCCCGCGATTTGCGGCGCGAGCGTCAGAAAGAGCTCGTCTATGGCTTCTGCCGCCAGAAACTGCCCGAACAGTGTAGGGCCGCCCTCGTGGAGAAGAGTATTTACCCCATATTGCGACTGCAGCAGTTGCAGGATCGCCTCCGGAGCGATGCTCCCGGCACTCAAATTCAAAGCATGCACCTCGACGGAGCCTAGACTCGCGGCGCCCCGGCGCGTGAGCTCATCCCTGCCAGCAGAGGTTGTGATCACCACGGTGCGCATAGCCGGCGTCCGGAAAACCGCTCTCTGCAACTCCAGTTGGCCACTTCCGCTAACGATCACGAACAGGGGATACTCTGGTTTGTGCTGGCTGCCTACTCGATATTCAGCATATAAAGGCTTCGCATCGGGGTACACGTATTCGGGAGTCCAAAGGCTGTTGGCGCTTACGTCGCGCAGGGTTCCAGCGCCGACGATGATGGCATCCGCAGAGGCCCGCAACAAGCCCATGATGAAGCGGTCCGCAGGATCGCCACCGCTGATGGCTGAGCCGCCAGACTTACCCTTCATCTCGTAGCTGACGACGCCGTCGAGAGTGGAAACAAAATTCGCAAGGACGAACAGGCGCGCGGCGGGCGATGCCTGAAAGTGCAGATCCCCGTCATACAGTTCTCTCAATTGGCGCGGGAGTGCGGATTGAGCGTACTCCTGGTCGCAATCAATCAGGGTTCGTACGAGCCCCATTTGCCGCCTTTCTTGAAGCCCCCCTCAGAGGATGAAGCAACCTATGTTCTCAGTGGCGTTCGATTTGCACCTCGCCGCCCGCAATCCTTGCGATTGTAAACGTGCACGCCGAATCAGCGCCGGAAATCGACCAGCTTGCCAACATCCGCCAAGCATCCCAATCCGCGTGCCATCCGGACCGATGGTGGGCGTCTCCGATCTCATGCCGCTGAAACCAGCTTTTTCTTCTCATTGAGTGCCTGTAGAAGAAGTTTCAGAACTGCTTCATCAGAGAATGGGTTCTGGCCCGAGATCAACTCGCGATCCTGAAGGGCGTAGCTCCCCCATGGAGCGACCACACTAACGTCGCCCCCCGCCGTACGCAAGGCGAAGTCCGGGTAGAAGAGAACCTTGCCATGAATCTCAAGCGGCTCCCGTTGCTGCTCTTCCGCCGTCGAAAAGATCGTCATCTTGTATCCGGAATAGATCCAGCCTTGAGCCTTGGCGTGCGCTCCGGCGACATCGCCCGCTGCCAGCGCTGCGACGAATTCCCACGAATTCGGAAGAGCCGAGAGCAGTGAAATCGGGCCATGGCAGAGCACAGCCGTCGGCTTGGACGTTTCGTGAAAGTGCCTCAGCACGATGCCGGCATTGGGATCATCCAGAAGATCGATCATCGGGCCATGGCCGCCCGGAACGAAAACAGCGTCATATTGATCCAGGCCCGACGCGATGACATCCCTGATGCGAACTGGATCTCTGAGCCCA
>Ga0181535_10005720_pt1 | contig 13174 bp, 10 predicted proteins | sample PEATcosm2014_Bin_44_FD_119774 | JGI IMG/M metagenome (GOLD analysis project Ga0181535, IMG submission 119774) | Peatland microbial communities from MTU Mesocosm Facility, Houghton, MI, USA - PEATcosm2014_Bin17_30_metaG | ecosystem: Environmental > Terrestrial > Soil > Wetlands > Peat | place...
CCATTTGCACCCAGATTCTTCAGCCTCGGGATCAATGCGCCGAGCAGCCGTAGGTGCTTGGGCTGGCGCTGACGACGTTCGCCGGCAAGGGTCGGAGTTTGGTGATCTTGATCCGGAAATCCGAGGGGCCCCTTTCGAGGTATTCCCAGGTGAACGCGCCTGGAAACTCGCCCTCGAACTGGCGATGCAGCGGGAGGGGGTCGTGGTCGTTGAGCAGGATGAAGTAATCCCCCGCCGCCAACTCGCCCCAGGTCTTCAGGATTAGCCCGTGCTTGACGGCGCAGGGGATCGAACGGACATCCATGACTTTGCCGGCTTCCGCCGGCGGAGATTCTTGTGTCATAATTCAGGCGGATTTAAAGAGCGTCAAGAGCATGGAGAACTGGCTGGTGGCCTTGACGGCGTGCGGGGCGTCGGGAGGCATGTAGAGGAAGTCGCCGGACTTCAAATTGTGGGCTTTGCCAGAGAGCGAGAATTCACACTCGCCGGACAGGATTTGAATGAGGGCGTGCTGGGTGGAGGTGTGCTCGGTCAATTCCTGGCCCTGGGCGAAGCCGAAGAGGACGACCCGCGCCGCGGGTGTCCGCAGGAGAGTTCGGCTGACAATCCCGTTGGGCGCGAATTGTGTTTCCTGGGTCAGAGAGATGATCTTGCCCTGGCCGACATCGATTAACGGTTGTTCGTTCATGAGTGCAATATGCACCCTGGAGCGGGGGGGCGCTTTGACCAAGGTCAAAGTAAATCAGAATTGCATTTGCCCAGGATTCGAGCCTTGCTTGGCGCGCCTAAGAAGACACTCTTATCTCTGACGGGCATCAAGTTCTTCACTGCCGCTCGCGCCGCGCTGGTCAAAGAGCAGTGAGGTGGACTCGGTCCATCCGGCCACTCCGCGAGCAGGGGGAGCGAGACATCAGGCGGACGGCTCTTCCGCCAGTGGAAGCTCGCCGGGCGCCGGAGGCTGCAACGAGGGATAATCGGGGAACCAGAAAGAGGCATCGAGTTCGGCCTCGATTTCCGCGTCATTGAGGGCGCGGCCAAAGCCTTGGTCGCGGGCGGTTTGGGCTACCTTGAAGGCAATGAGGCGGCTGACTTCACGGAGGTCGCGGAGGCTGGGGTAAAGCGGGCCATCGGCGCCATTCCTGGCGAGGGTGAACTCGGCCAGAGTGTGGGCCGCCGCCAGAAACATGGAATCGGTCACGCGGCCCGCCTCGCTGACGAGCACTCCGGCGCCGACGCCTGGGAAGACAAAGACGTTGTTGCACTGGCCGATGACGTGCTTCTTGCCTTGGAACAGGACCGGCTCGAAAGGCGAACCGGTGGCCACGAGGGCGCGGCCTTGGGAATGGAGGAGGGCCTCGGAGGGGGTGCATTCGGCCTTGCTGGTCGGGTTGCTGAGGGGGAAGAGGATGGGGCGTTCGCAACTGTCGGCCATAGCCCGAATCACGGCTGGGGTGAAGTCTCCGGCCTGGCCGGTCGTTCCGATTAAAACCGTGGGTCGGGTGGCGGAGACGATCTTCTCCAGTTCGGTCGGGCCCGGGTAGGACAAGCCCACGGCGGCCAAATCGTCCCGGCGCAAGGCAAACTCGCGCTTGTGGGCGTCGAGTTCGCCCCGGAGGTCGCAGACCACGCCGTTGGAGTCGACGAAGATTTCGTGTTGGCGGACTTCCTGTTCGGCAAGTCCTTCCGCGAGAAAGGCGGTGCGGAGCAGTCGGCCAATGCCCACGCCGGCGGCGCCGGAGCCGACCAGGAGGACCCTCTGTTCGCGCAACGGGCGGCCAATGAGGCGCAGGCCGGAGAAGATGCCGGCCAAGGCGACAGCGGAGGTGCCCTGGATGTCGTCGTTGAAGCTGGGCAGGCGTTGGGAGTAGCGTTCGAGCAGGCGGAACGCGTTGGCCTTTTTGAAATCCTCCCATTGCAGGAGGGCGCGGGGAAAGACAGTTTTCACGGCCCGCACGAACTCCTCCACAAAGGAGTCGTACTCGGCGCCCCGCAGGCGGCGCCCGCGGTAGCCCAGGTAGCAGGGGTCCTCCAGCAAGGCCGCGTTGTCCGTGCCGACGTCCAGGCTGATGGGCAGGCAGAGGGAGGGGTGAATGCCCGCACTCGCGGTGTAGAGGGCCAGCTTGCCGATGGGGATGGCCATGCCGCCGGCCCCCTGGTCGCCCAGGCCAAGGATTCGTTCGTTATCCGTCACGACGATGAGGCGGATGTCGCGTTGGCGAAAGTTGCGCAGGCGCTGCGCGAGTTGGCCGCGGTCGTTGGGGCAAAGGAACAACCCGCGCGGCCGGCGAAAAATATGGCTGTATTGCTGGCAGGCCAACCCGACGGTCGGCGTGTAGATGATCGGCGTCAGGCGCTCCAGGTTTTCGGCCAGGAGTCGAAAAAACAGGGTCTCGTTCCGGTCCAGCAGCGCGACCAGCCCAATGTATTGCTCCAGCGGGTCTGCTTTGGAGAAGATATGCTCCAGTTCCATGGCGACCTGTTGCTGGATCGTCAGAACGGCGGGCGGCAGCAGGCCCTGGACGCCAAGGCGGTGCCGCTCGGCCCGAGTGAAGGCCAGGTCTTTATTCTGAGCAGGGTCGCGCAACACCTGTTCGCCGCGCGACCAACGAACGTTAGAATTGGATCTTGGGTCCATGATGCTTAAGTCGAACCTCGCCTCCATCTTCTCCATTCGCGTCGCTTTGTTCTACCCTCGGATTGTCGATACCTTGGCATTTTTTGTTTTCCTGACGCCCGCGGCCCGCCGCAGGCGCGTGGCGTGAACGCCAACCTCTTCTTGCGGGTTCTGCCCAATCGGCTACCCTCCCGCTCCAGGATTCTGGTGACGGGAATAGCCACGCACATTATGAAATCGCTTTATGGACCCAAGACTGGTCTCGGTTTGATCGCGCTGTGGGCATCCGCAACCGTGGCGGCCCACGCGGCCTCGGTTCCGAGCGTGGTGAGCATCGCTCCGGCGCCCGGCTCCACCGGGGCCTCGGGCCTGCCGGCGATCGCCGTCACGCTCCAGGATGGAGACACCGCTGTTGTTCTCTCCTCCATAAAGCTCTCATTCGACGGCGCTCAAGTCACGCCCAGCGTCACCAGGAACACAGCCCTGACCATGGTTGCCTACTCTGTGACGAACCTGCTTGCCGCCGGCTCCACGCACTCGGTCAGCCTCACCTTCACGGACAACAACTCCCCTCCCGACCCACTCGGCACCAACTGGTCGTTCGCAGTGAACAACTACGCCACCGTCCCCGCCGGCGCCGCCCAAACGGCCGCCACCGTTCAGACCAACGCCCCGGGGTTCAGCATGCGTGTCAGCCAGTACGACGATGCCGTCATCATCCAAAATGACGAGACGCCCAACGGCAATTTGCCCGGCTCGGTGGCCCACGCCGAGGCGCAGTTGGCAGGGGTGCTCGTCGACCCGATGACCGGGCAACCCTTCACCGACGATACCACCATTCCCGGCTCCCTCCCGAACGGCGCTTACGGCATCAGCGGCGTGGTCAACTTCAGCTACACCGGCAAAGACCAGGGCAACTTCACCTCCGCCAATGGCTACCCCAAATCCACCATCCCCGGCCTGGTCGGTGGCGACGAAAACAACCTGGCCATCGAGCTTGTCAGCTATCTTTATTTACCGGCCGGCCTTTATGAATTCGGAATCAATAGCGCCGATGGGTTCCGCATGACCATGGGCGCTAACGCTTACGACGCCCTGGCCCCCCAGGTGGGAATCTACGACGCCCGCTCGATCCCCATCGATACGACCTTCCAGCTTTACGTGACCCAAACCGGCTATTATCCCTGCCGCATCGTCTGGTTCCGCGAGTCGCCCCTGCCCAATAACCTGGGCAGTGCCGGCCTCGAATTCTACACGGTTTCAGCCTCGGGCCAAAAGACCCTGGTCGGCGATACCAACACCCCCGGCGCCGTGCTGGCTTACCAGACCAGCACCGCCTCGGTGGCCCCTTACGTAAAATATGCCGGGCCGACCGCTTTCATCTCGGATTTCCGCGGCAACGACTTTGGGATGCCCAACGTCATCGTTCAACTCCAGGACGGCACGATCTCAAGGGTGAACCCGACTTCCGTGAAATTGAGCATCGACGGCGCCCTCGTTGCCGCCGCGGTGACCAATCACTCCGGGCTGACGACGGTTAGCTACGCGCCCCCGGGGCTGCAGTTGGCCCGCACTGTCCATACCGGCCAGGTCTCATTCCAGGCCGGCGGCACGGCCATCACGAAGACCTGGCAGTTCAACAGTCTCCGGAACTATGTGCTGCCTGCCCCCATCTACTTTGAGAACTTCGACGAGGTCGCGGACGGCGTTTTGCCCACCGGCTGGACCCAGACCAACTACACCACCGAACTCACCCCCGGCGTCGATTTCTCCAACCCCGACTCGGACTCGTTCCTGGGCTGGACGGTGGTGAATTCAGGCGACGGGGGGAGTTTCGGAGATTGGAGCGACCGGTTCAACGTGGGCCTGTTCCAGGAACTCAACGGCCAGTTCTTCGACGCGACGACCAACGCCCTGCTCCAGAACCAGTTCCTTTATGCCGAATCCGAGAACCGGAGCGGCCGGCAAATCCAGTTCGTCTATACGCCGTACTATAACTTCAGCAATCAAACCGGCATTGTCGTCGCCTTCAATAGCTCCTACGCGCAAAGCCAGGACAGCCTCTGCTCGCTGGAATACACCGTGGACAACGGCACAAACTGGCTGCCGCTGTTGTACCTGCTGAGCGGCGATACCGACAACGCGCATGCGGCGCGGACGGTCTGGGACGCGGGCGGCGTCCTGGATGTCGCCAAGACCATGGCCTTCCCCATCAGCCCGCAATACACCAACGCCCTGGGCAAGGTCATCGGCGGGTCCCTGGGCGCCTTCGTCTCAGCGCCCATCTCGCAGGCCCTCGATCCCTTCATCGCGGGCCGCGTCAACGACGATCTCTATGAAAGCATGCGCTTCGAGGCCTACCGGGTGCCCAATGCCGACAACCAGCCCGCGGTGCAGTTCAAGCTCATGCAGGTCGGCGCGGGCGGTTGGTTCTGGGGCATCGATAACTGGGGCCTCTACTCCGTGCCTTCGTTGGTCACCAGCGCCGGCCCCGGCGCCCTCGCCATCCGTCTCAACGGCGCAAGCGCGGCCCTGACTTGGACCCCGGCGGCCAATGTCCAACTCCAGCAGACCTCCGCCCTGGGCGCCGCCAACTGGACCGACGTGCCCGGCACCCTCGGAGCCGGTTCGTACAATGCCCCGGCTCACGGCGCGAATACGTTCTACCGCCTGGTCCAACAGTAGGCCCATCGCCGCCCCGCCGCGCGGGAAGCGATGGGAAACTCAGTTCAATTGTCCATCGGAGTCCAGCATTCCAAATCCTCTTTTTCCACGCCCGCCAGCAGGGCGGCCATCTTGCGGCGCGCGTAAAACAGGCGCGACATCACCGTGCCAATCGAGCAACCCATGGCCTTGGCCACGTCTTTATAGCCCATTTGCTCGAACTCATGCAGGACCAACGCTGTCCGGTGCTCGTGCGACAACTGGTTGAGGGCGCGGTCGATGCGCTGGCGCAGCTCCGCGCGTTCAAGGCCCGCGGTCGGATTGACGGTTACGGCTGGCATCTGCCGTTCCGCCCCGCCGGGCGTGGCGACGAGTTCTTCAAACGACTCCAGGCGCTGCCGTCTCTGCCGCCGCAGGTGGTCCAGGCAGAGATTGATCACAATCCGCATTATCCAAGTGCCGAAGCCCGATTCTCCGAGGAACTGCGGCAGTCGCTGCCAGCCTTTGACCCAAGCCGCTTGGCAAAGATCAACGGCCTCATCTTCGTTGCGCACCATGCTGAAGGCGCGGGCGTACATTCTGTCCCGATGCCGCGCCACCAATTCCTCGAAGGCGCCCATATCACCCTGCCGCGCCGCCCGCACCAGCGCCGCGTCCTCATCCTGAGAATGATCTCTAGCAGTCACTCATAGCCTATACGGTTTCGATGGCGGAATCTTGCAATCCTCCTCGAACAACCGGAGAAGACCTCACCGCACTGAAACAATGATCCTCTCCTACTCCGCTGGTGGCAGGCCACTCCTACCGCTATCCCTGGCGTTGGGCCAGAACAGTCTTTCCGTAGAGGGGTTGCTGGACAGCGGCTCCGACGTGAGCCCGGAGCCAATGGGGTGGCCGCCGGCTCCCGCTGGAGCGGACTCACCCGAGTGAAAACTGCGAACACCGGCGAGCTTGAGCAGGCGGTCGAGCAAAAAGTGTCATAAAGTAGAACCGGCGGGGGACTGCCCCCCCCCACGCGCGCTGGCGTCCACGAACACGCCAGGATGGTTGCCATAAAGCTCACCATGTTTGTCGGATAGTCCGATTCTAGCAGCGCCACCCTGTTTGTCTTTGCACAAATTGGCTGACCCCCCCGTCCGCGAAAGCAACTGTCCGGGTGGGCCTAAACCGTCTCAGCGACCAAACCCCATGAGGTAGAACCGAGATGCCACCGGCGCTTGGCGCACAGTCTCGTCCACAAAGACGCCCGGGCTCCTGACGTAGGCCCCAAGCACAGTGCGTGTCAGCGACACGTCGTCGTAGCCATAGACCAACATGTTCTGTACCGGGATAGCGTCGTAGAAAAACAGCATCTCGCCCGTGGGCAGCCTTCTGGCGCCCCACACGGCGTAGTACGGGACTATCGTGATGGTGACGGGTTGTGACGAAGTGACCACGCCTGCGCTGTCGATCGCCTTGGCCACGAGAGCATATTGACCCTGAGGCAGGTTGGACCACGCCGCCGCATACTGGGGCGAAAACGGAAGGTTGGCTCCGGCGGTTCCGATGCCGATGAGGTTCGTACCGGCAAAATACTGCATCTGGGTGATATTGTCCATGTTCGTCGCCCATGCCTGCACCACCTGGAGCGTGTTGGGTGAAAAAAATGAGCCGTCCAGCGGTGTGAGGATTGTTACGGCAGGCGGCGCGCCCGTCCAGCCGTTGACGGTGACAGTTCCGGGCAGCCCCTTCGTCCCGCCATAGCCACTCACCCCGGTCCGGTAGGCGTAGAAGCCAGTGTTGGTGAACGTGAACGAGAACGAATCACCGACATTGACCATTGGCGGGCTACTCCACTCGCCGCCATAGCTCTCGACGAAATTTGTTCCGAGAAACAAAGGTTGTTGGTTGACCCACACCACGGTGTCACCCACGTTGATGTTGAGCCAGTACTGCACCCCGTCGCGGCTCAGGTAATTAGTAATGGTCGCGGCTGGGGCACGCCAAAGCGCGAGCGGGAGCTGGAGGGCCAGCAAGAAGAAGCACGCCGGACCGCGCGTTTTAGCCATCCAGCCGCGTAATAGATGTTTACGCTCAAAGGCAGGTGGGACACGACCGACCGCTGCCCGCCCCCCCGCTCCCCAGGCAGAGCCGCGCGGTCCCCGCCCGCATGCCGGAGTATCATATTGTCTCATAAGTCGGTAGTGACTCCATCAATACTTCACCCTTGCGACGTAAATGTCCATCTGCCAGGTCGGATTATTATACGGAGGGCAGTCCGGGTTATTGCCGGTGCTGATGGAATTGTCTGCCCAGGCCGTGAGCCGGGGTTAAGCAGGGGTCATCAAGCAGGGGTCAGTCGCCAAACCCAGTCCGGTAGAACCTCTGTGACGCCGGCGCTCCGCGTACAGTCTCGTCCACAAAGACGCCTGGGCTTGCGACAGGGACTTTAACAACGGCGTTGCTCGACTGCAAACTGTCGAAGCCCAGGACGACCATGCTGATGTTTAACTTCACTACCACGGCATCGTAGAAAAACACGGCCTCACCGGTGGGCAGTCGTCTCAGGCCCCACACGGGCCAGTAGGGGACGATTGTGATGTTGACGGGCTGTGACGACGTGACCACGCCCGCCTTGTCGATCGCCTTGGCCACGAGCGCGTACCTACCCTGCGGCAGGCCCGGCCACGTCACGGCGTATGGGGGACTGGCTGCAGCCGTTCCAATGCCGATGAGATTCGTACCGGCAAAGTACTTTATTTCGGCAAGATTGTCGGTGTTCGTCACCGATGCCTGCACGATGTCGGGGCCCGCGATAAAAAATGAGCCGTCCAGAGGCGTGAGGATTGTTACGGCCGGGGGCGCGCCCGTCCATGCGTTGACCGTGACCACTCCCGGCAGCCCCTTCGTCCCGTTCCAGCCTATCGCCCCGGTCCGATAGGCGTAAAAGCCGGCGTTGGTGAACGTGAACGAAAACGAGTCGCCGAGGTTGACCATTGGCGGGCTACTCCACTCGCCGCCATAGCTCTGGACGAAATTTGTTCCGTAATACAAAGGTTGTTGGTTGACCCACACAACCGTGTCGCCGGCGTTGACGTTGAACCAGTACTGCGCCCAGCCATTCCCCAGGTAATTAGTAATGGTCGCAGCCGTGCCGTGGTGGGGCACACCCAGGAGCAGCAGGCCGAGGAGAACGGCGTCAACAGCGCGTTTCGCCCCGGGCCTCCCCAAACTATAATCCGGGCTATTGCTTAGAGATTTCGTTGGCTTTTCTCCATCGATAATGCTTCGCATCAAGGCTCTTCCAGGTTCCCGTGCGCAATCGGGCCGCGATCCAGGGGAGCGCCAGCGTCGTTTCCCGGCGCAACCGCGCCGCCATGGCCGGCTTGGCGGGGTCCCTCTTGGGGCGTTGGCCCAATTCGCCCTTGCTCCAAGCCAGGCGTTTGATCTCCTCGACTCTCAGCTTGCGCGGCATAGGAACGAATATGCCACGGTTGCTCAGGCGTGGCCAGACCGTAGTTTGAGCCGGTCTAAACATGCGGGTTTCGGTGGGGCCGTCGGTGCTTAACCGTCAGGATTGCTCCCGGTCCACAGGTCATTGGAATTGTCCGCTCACGCCGAATAGAAATATCCGCCGTAATACGCCAACCCGGTGTAGTCAGCGTGATCCCATTGCCACGATGACGGTGGGGGGGCGTCAGTGAACGGCGCGTGCGAACTCCCGGACTCGAGCTGAATGTTCGACGAGAGCGATTGGCCGCCGGTGCGGCCGATTTTTGATGGATTGTTCGGGCGTTTGGGGTTTAATGGGTTCGGTCACGGTTTGGTGAGCATTGAACTGAACACTGATAAACAGATGAACCATACCCAGCTCGCATCGATCGGGATTCTTGCCGCGCTCTTGGTCCAGACCGCGGGTAGTCTTGGCGCGACCCCACCCCAACGCCGCACTCTTTCTCTCGACGGCGCCTGGCAGATTGCCGAGGGGAAGATGGACCAGGCCCCGACTACTTTCGATCGCACCGTGCCGGTGCCGGGCCTGGTGTCGCTGGCCGTGCCCGCGTTCGCCGATCCGCCGGGGCCGAAAGTCGCGGAACGCAACAAGATGCCGCAGAAGGACCCGACGCGGGACGCGTTCTGGTACCGCCGCGTTTTCCAGCTCGATGCGCCGCTGCCGGCGGTGGCCTCGCTCAAGGTCCGCAAGGCCATGTTCGGCGCGCGGGTGATCCTCAACGGACAGGTCCTGGGGGACCATTTGCCCAGCTTCACGCCCGGTTATTTCGACGCCAGGTCCGCGCTGAAGGCCGGCGAGAACGAATTGCTCATCCGCGTCGGCGCGGATCGCGACGCCGTGGGGCCGGCAATCGCGTCGGGATTTGATTTCGAGAAGGAACGATACATCCCCGGAATCTTCGATTCCGTGGAGCTCATTCTGTCGGGCACGCCGCACTTCACCCGGGTGCAGGTCGCGCCCGAAATCGCCGCCGGGATGGCGCGGGTGCAGGCAGTGCTGCGGAATGACGGCGAGGCCGCGCGCGGCGCGGTCACGTTCGTTGTGCGCGAGGCCAAGACGGGGCGGGAGGCCGGGCGTCTGAAAATCGAGGCCTTGGGCATTGCCAAAGACGCGGAGGCGACCGTGGATGTCCGAATCCGGATTGCCGATTGCCGCCTCTGGTCGCCGGAAGACCCTTTTCTCTACACGCTCGAGGCCGAGACCGGCACGGACCGTTTCCAGACCCGTTTCGGAATGCGGGAGTTCAAGTTCGACGCGGCGACGGGCCGGGCGATGCTCAACGGCAAGCCCTATTTCATGCGGGGAAGCAACTTCACGCTCTACCGGTTTTTTGAAGACAGCGAGTGCAAAGACCTCCCGTGGCGGGGCGACTGGGTCAGGTTGCTCCACGAGCGCGTGAAAGAGATGCACTGGAACTGTCTCCGATACTGCATCGGCTTCCCGCCCGAGGCCTGGTACGACATCGCCGATGAGGTGGGCATCCTCATCCAGGACGAGTTTCCGCTCTGGCACGGCGGGGCGGGCTGGAGCAATTGGCCCAAGGAGTTGAAGAGCGATGAATTGGCCCTGGAATATGCCGAGTGGATGCGCGAGCATTGGAATCATCCCAGCGTCGTCGTGTGGGACGCGAGCAACGAAACGGCCAGTCCAGAGACAGGCCCCGCCATCCGCAAGGTCCGGGACCTGGACCTGTCGCATCGCCCGTGGGACAATAGCTACACCGAGCCGATGCACCCGGGGGATGTCTTCGAGTCGCACCCCTACCATTTCAACGGGAGCTTCCGGTTGCGGGACTTGGCCGCCGCCGACCCGGTGCCGCAGGGAAACCAACTCCGCAACGAAGGCAAGCATGCCGTCATCATCAACGAATACGGCTGGCACTGGGTCAACCGGGACGGGACCCCAACCACGCTCACTCGCGATATATACCGCAACGTTCTGGGGGAGCACGCCACGGCGGAGCAACGGTTCCATTTGCAGGCCACCTGGCTGGCGGCGGATACGGAATTCTGGCGCGTTCATCGCAAAGCGGCCGCTGTAATGCACTTCACGACGCTGGGTTACTCGCGTCCGGACGGACAGACCTGCGACCATTGGAGGCTGGGCGGGGTCGAGAAGCTCGAATGGGAGCCGGAGTTTTACCGTTACGTGCGCGACGCCTTTGCGCCAGTGGGTTTGGCCGTGGATTTCTGGAAGGACAGGCTCATTCCCCAAACCCAGTCCCGGGTCCCCGTCATCCTCATCAACGACCTCGACCACCCCTGGAGCGGGGCCGTGACCCTTCGGTTGCGCCGGGCCGGAGAGGCGGCTGCCGTCCTCGAACTCAAACGTGAGGCAACCCTCGAGCCTTTCGGTCAGACAACGGTCGACTTCCAGCTCACCTGGCCCGAAGCGCTCGGTCAATACACCATCGAAGCGGAGTTGCGTGGTTCGGATGGACAACCCGTCCGCAGCGTGCGCGAGTTGGAAATCATCGATCCCCGCGCATTGGGGCTGGCCTATCAGAAACAGACCTCCGCCTCGTCCACCTACGCCAAGGAGTACCTGCCGGCCAACGCCGTGGATGGCGACCCGGCGACCTACTGGTCGTCCACCTTTGCCGATCCTGCGTGGTTGGCGGTGGACTTGGGCCAGGTCCACACGATCAGCCGCGTCCGTATTACCTGGGAGCGGGCTTACTCGAAGGTGTTCGCGGTCCAAGCATCGCTGGACGGGCAGCGTTGGACCGACCTCTTTACGGATGAAAACGGCAAAGGCGGCGTCAGCGAGGTGAAGTTCGCCCCCGTGGAAACTCGGCACGTCCGCATCTCCTGCATTAAGCGCGGCACACAATGGGGCCACGCCATCCGCGAGCTCGAGGTGTTTGAGTGACCCGACGCCCGGCTTTCACGCCTATGGCGCCCACCCCCACCGAACTCAGGATTCTGGCCCAAGTCGAACGGCGGTTTGACGAAATGGTCGATTTGACCGCCCGGTTGGTGCGGATCAACACCGTCAATCCCTACAGCGGCGATAGCTCCGCCGGCATCGAGAAGGCGGGACAGGAGTTGATGCGCAAAGAGCTGAAAGCGGCGGGGGCGCGCGTCGAGGTCGTCCCTGTGCCGGAGGACATCTACCGCCAGTGCGGCGTGCTCGGTCCGAGGGACCGGAGTTGGGAGGGCCGATACAACGTCGTCGGACGGTTTGAGCTTCCCGCTCGGACCAAGCCGGGGCGGAGGACAAGCCAGGGCGGGCAGCCCGTCTCCTCGGCCGCCCGGCGGCGGGGGAAAACGCTCATCCTCAACTGTCATATCGACACCGTCGGCACCGAGGGCTACGAGGGCGACCCGTTCGAGGGGGGCGTCCGCGAAGGCAGACTCTGGGGCCGCGGCACTTCCGACAGCAAAGGCAACCTCGCCATCGGCCTGGGCGCCATCAAGGCCCTCCTTTCCGTGGACGCTAGCCTGACAGGTGAAATCCTCCTCGAAAGCGTGGTGGACGAAGAGTGCAACGGGACGGGCGCAGGGACGCTGGCCTGTCTGAAGGCGGGCGTAGTGGGCGATGCCTGCCTCGCGCTGGACGGCGATGCGCATTGCCCGTATCGGGGTTGCGACGGCGTGGTCACGCCCGAGATCGAGGTCGTGGGCCGCAGCGGCCACTCCGCTTATGGAGCGGTCAATGCCATCGAGAAGCTGACGGTGGTCAAAGGCGCGATCGATCAATTCCGGGAGCGGCGGTTGGCGATGAAGCCACCCAGGCCCGTCAGCCTCGGCCTTATCCGCGGCGGGACCCTCCCGGCCATCGTCCCGCAGAAGGCCGTGATGCAGTACAACGTCAACTACGGCCTGGAGGAGGTTGTCCCTCCGCCCCTCTTTCCCGGGGCGGAGATCATGCGGCAATTTGAGGCCGTCGTCGGCGAGGCGGCGGGCAAAGACCCATGGCTGCGCGAGCACCCCCCGCGAATCACCTGGCTCAAGGATGCCCCGCCGTACCGCATCCCCGATGACGCGCCCATTGTCAGGCTGGCCGAGGAGGCGAGCGCGGAGGTCTTGGGCCGTGTGCAGCCCGGCGGAATCGTCGCCTGGGGGGACGCGGCGCATTTCTGGAACCAAGCCCGCATTCCCGTCGTCGGGATGGGCGGGGCGAATGCGGGCACCGCGCATTCCTCCTGCGAATACGTCGAGCTGAAAGGCATGTTAACCGCGGCCAAGGCCCTCGCCCTCGCGTCGTACCGGTTCCTGGCGGGTTAAGATGGCATCAGTTCATTTCTGGACGTTGATATAGCGGTCGGCCCATTTGAGGAATGCCGGCCAGTTCGGACCGGTGGTATGCCCGCCGCGATGCTGGCGGAAGGCCAGTTCCCCTTCCATGAGACCGGTTTCCAACGGCGGGAATTCCGCGGTGCCGAGGTCCTTCTTGCCCAG
>Ga0181535_10005723_pt1 | contig 13173 bp, 10 predicted proteins | sample PEATcosm2014_Bin_44_FD_119774 | JGI IMG/M metagenome (GOLD analysis project Ga0181535, IMG submission 119774) | Peatland microbial communities from MTU Mesocosm Facility, Houghton, MI, USA - PEATcosm2014_Bin17_30_metaG | ecosystem: Environmental > Terrestrial > Soil > Wetlands > Peat | place...
ACGAACGCACGGTGCCCAGGCTGTTCTCGTCCACCGCGCCCGCCCAAAGGTAACGGGTGGCCAGCACTCCTATGCGCAAACCCATCTTGGCCTCCTCAAACCCGCAATAGCTTGTTGATACCGTTGAAGGCGGCCATCTTGTAGCATTCGGCCAGCGTCGGATAGTTGAACACGGTATCCACGAAGTAATTCACGGTGCCTTTCAGGATCATCACCGCCTGGCCGATATGCAGAAGCTCGCTCGCGCCTTCGCCGATGATGTGCACGCCCAGCAACTCGCGCGTTTCGCGATGGAAGATCAGCTTCAGCCGGCCGGTGGTGTCGCCGCGTATCTGCCCGCGCGCGGTCTCGCGGTAATACGCCAGTCCCACTTCGTATGGCGCATCCTCTTCCGTCAGCTGTTCTTCGGTCTTGCCGATGAAGGAAATCTCCGGGATGGTGTAGATGCCATACGGGTACGTGGCCCGGTTGGACTCGATCTCCAGTCCGAAGGCGCGCGCCGCGGCGATGCGGCCCTGTTCCATCGAAACCGACGCCAGGCTGGGAAAGCCGATCACATCGCCGGCCGCGTAAATATTCGGTACGCAAGTCCGGTAGTTCTCGTCGACGGCGATGCGGCCGCGATTGTCGGCCGTCAGGCCCGCAGCCGCCAGGTTCAGGTCATCCACGTTGCCCTGGCGGCCCACAGCATACAGCAGGGCATCGCCGTTAATGCGCTTGTTGCTTTTCAAGTTGGCCACTACTCCGCCGCCGGGCACTTCTTCCACGCTGGCTACTTCCTCGTTCAGGCGCATCGTGACGCGGTGGTCGCGCAGATTGTAGGAAAGCGCCTCCACCATCTCCTGGTCGGCGAACTCCAGCAGTCGCGGCCGTTTCTCCACCAGAATCACGCGCGAGCCCAGAATCGCGAACATGCACGTGTATTCCACCCCGATCACGCCGCCGCCTACCACGATGAACGTCTTGGGGATTTCCGGCATATCGAGGATCTGGTCGCTGTTGATGATGTTGCGGCCGTTGATCGGCACCGAGGGAGAGCCGGCTGGCTTGGTGCCGGTGGCGATCAGAATCGCAGGCGCCTCCAGGTCGGCCTGGCCGCGCGCGTTCTCCACTCGGACGTGCGTCGGGTCCAGGAAGGAAGCGCGCGCGTAAATGACCTCGACGCCATTGCGCGCCAGCTGCGCCTGCGTCACATCCACTTCCGTCTTGATCACCTGGTTGACCCGGAATCCCAGATCGGCGATCGAGATCTTTTCCTTCACGTGGTAGTTGATGCCGTAGATGCCCTGGTATTGGAAACCGGAAAGGTGCAGCACCGCTTCGCGGATTGTCTTGCTTGGAATCGTTCCCGTATTCACGCACGCGCCGCCCACAATTTCGCGCTGCTCGATTACCGCGACTTTGCGGCCGCACTTGGCGCCTTGAATCGCGGCCCGCTGTCCCGCCGGACCGGAGCCAATCACGATAAGGTCGTATTTCTGCATGTCGAACCGGGAGGTCCGCCTATTTTCTCACAGCCGGGTTACTGTATGACTGCACACCCTGATTTTTCCCCAGTGGGGCAGGTCCCCCACCCGCCAACCGTGAAGCGACCCAGGTCGCCGGCCTGCCAACCTCAGTCACCTTGCCAAACAAAACTCCCAACTCATTGCCGCCGCAGCCCTTCACCCACTCTTCTCCGCTGCAGCCGCCGGATTCCTTTGCCCCCCGTGCCATAGTTACTTGTGGGGGCCGGGCAGGCCCGGCCCGCGGCCGCAAACAGGGGAATGCTCCCCCCTCTTGCGCAGCCGCGTCAACCTGGGACCGCCGCCCGAGTGGGCCGTTTCCGGCCCACGGATGAACAGCGTTTAGTAATGGTTTCAGCTACTTGCAGACGTGCCAGTGGGCCGACTTGGCCCACTGCGGTCCACCCCCTGGCGATCTACTTCGAGGAGTTGAAGCGCGATTCGATTTCCGGCCAGTTCACCACGCTCCACCATGCGGCGACGTAGTCCGGCCGGCGGTTCTGATACTTGAGATAGTAGGCGTGCTCCCATACATCCAGGCCCATCACGGGGAACTTGCCCTCCATGACCGGGCTGTCCTGGTTCGCGGTCGAATAAATATCGACCTTCCCTCCTGACTTCACCAGCCAGGCCCAACCGGATCCGAAGCGGGTGGCGGCGGCGGCGTTGAATTTCTCCTTGAACGCGTCGAAACTGCCGAACGTGCCCGTGATCGCCTGAGCCACGTTGCCCACCGGAGCTCCGCCGCCGCCGGGCTTCATGATTTTCCAGAACATCGAGTGGTTGATGTGGCCGCCGCCGTTGTTGCGCACTGCGGTGCGAATACTCTCCGGAACACCGGCGCAGTTGGCGGCCAGCAGCTCTTCAACGGTTTTGGCCGCGAGGTCCGGCGCCGACTCCAGCGCCTTGTTCAGGTTGGTGACGTAAGCATTGTGGTGCTTGCCGTGATGAATTTCCATCGTCATCTTGTCAATGTGCGGCTCGAGCGCGTCGGGCGCGTACGGCAGCGGTGGAAGCGTGAATGGCATAATTGTGTCTCTCCCTCTCCTTGTGTGTTGTCAGGCAGGACAGACCATCGCATTTCGTGGTCTGTCACGCTTCGCCGGAGCGACGCCTTGACAGACGACCCAAAACGATCGTCCGTCCTACCTCACTTCAATTCAATTCACTCCGCCGGCTCTCTCAAAAGCATCGGCGATGCGAAACATCGTGGCCTCGTCGAAATGCCGGGTCAGGATCTGCATCCCCACCGGCAATCCTTCGGCAGTGCGGCCGCACGGAACACTCATGCACGGGATGCCAGCCAGGCTGCCGGTAATCGTGAAAATATCGGATAAGTACATCGCCAGGGGGTCATCTACCTTCTCCCCCAGCCGGAACGCGGGAAAAGGCGAGACTGGCGCCACCACAGCGTCCACTTCTGCGAACGCCTGGCTGAAATCGCGCGCGATCAGCGAGCGCACTTTCTGCGCCTTCAGGTAGTAAGCGTCGTAATAACCGGCACTGAGTACATAGGTGCCCAGCATGATGCGGCGCTTGCATTCGGCGCCGAACCCGTCGCCGCGTGTGTTGCGATACATTTCGGCCAGAGTGGCGGAGTCGGCCGAACGAAAGGTGTAGCGAACACCGTCATAGCGCGCCAGGTTGGAGCTGGCCTCGGCGGTGGCGATTACGTAATAGGTGGCGATCGCGTAATCGGTATGCGGTAGCCCAATCTCTCGCACTTCGCAACCGAGTTGTTGCAGCACATCCACTCCGCGGTGAATGAGGCTGCCGGATTCGCTCGTCAAATCCTTTAGATACTCGCGAGGCAGTCCAAGCTTCAGCCCTCTTACGTTGCCGTCCAGCGCTTTTGTGTAATCCGGCACGGGTGCCTCGGCAGAAGTGGAATCGCGCGGGTCGCGTCCTGCGATCACCCCCAGCACGCGCGCCGCATCCTTCACCGTGCGGGCGAACGGCCCGATATGGTCGAGCGAACTGGCGAAGGCCGTGAGGCCATAGCGCGAAACGCGGCCGTACGTCGGCGTGACGCCGGAGACGCCGCAGAACGAGGCTGGCTGGCGGATCGAGCCGCCGGTATCGGAACCGAGCGCCACGACCGCCGTTCCCTGCGCCACCGCGGCCGCCGAGCCGCCGCTGGAACCGCCCGGAACGCGGTCCGGCGCCACCGGGTTGCGCACCGGCCCGAATGCCGAGTTCTCGGTCGAGGAGCCCATCGCGAACTCATCGCAATTGGTCTTGCCCAGGATCAGGCCGCCGGCTTCCTCCAGCCGGATGATGGCGGTGGCGTCATAAGGCGGGACGTAATGCTCCAGCAGCCGGGAGCCGCAGGTGGTACGGATGCCGCTGGTGACGATTACGTCCTTCACCGCGACCGGTACACCGGCCAGCGGGCCCGGATCCTCGCCCCGCGCTATCTTTTCGTCCACCCGCCGCGCGGCCGCCAGAGCGCGCTCCGGCGAAAAATGCAGGTAGGCGCCGGTCTTGGGGTTTGCCTCTTCGGCGAATCCCAGCGCCTCCGCGGCCAGCTCCTCGGCGCGAAAGCTACGCGCCAGCAGCCCTGCGCGGATTTTGTCAATTGTCAGTGAAGCGATTTCCATGTTGGGTGGGACATGCTTCAGCTTGCCGACGCTCGCTGGCGGGCGCGCTTTGCTTGATCAGCGTTCGATCACCTTGGGCACCTTGAAATACCCGGCGCCGGATTCCGGCGCATTGGCCAGCGCCGCCTGGTTGCCGAGCGGCGGCACAATGACGTCGAGCCGCAGCGTCGCCGTGTCGCCGGTCTCGAACAACACCTGCGACATGGGCGCGGCCTTGTCCGTGTCGAGTTCGTTCAGTTTGTCGATGTGACTCAGAATCTGGTCGAGGTCCGCCTGGAATCGGGCGACTTCCGCGTCGCTCAGCCGCAGATTCGCCAGGCCTGCGACGTAGCGGACTTCCTGTTCGCTGATCTTCACGCCCGCGCCTTCGTCCGGGAAGCTTTGTAGAGGCCGCGCAGCACCGGGTCGGCTATCGAGTCCGCGTCATCGGCGGGAAGCGCCGGCACGGACTGCGCTGCGCGTTGCGGCTCGCGCCGCCGCGGCACCACGCGGAATTCCAGATCGTCCACCACCCCCGGACCTAAGTGCCGTTCCAGGTTGCACACGATGTGGTAGCTCAAAACGAAAAGCTGCCGCTGCCAGATCTGGTCTTCCACTTCCACCACCAGACGCCGGCGCACCAGCTTGGAAGCGCGCGTGTGGGCTGCGATGCGCTTGCCCACTGCTTGCGGCCATGCTGCGCAGGCAAGATCGTCTTCCGTGATCATGTCGCCAGGCAGTCTCAAGCCGTGAATGAGCTTGCTCAAGCGTTCCATTTTGATGGCCGGTTTGGTTATTGTAGCATGCGCCTGAAAAACCGGTGTTCGGCTTCTTCGCGGCCTACGTAACCTCCCAATAGACGGCGTAGCGCCTGCCGAAAATGCTGTTCAGCGGCGCCAGAGTGACGTCCTTGGCCTGGCCGGCGGTGCGAAACGTGAGCGGCGCATCGGCTGGCTGGATCCAAGAGGATACGTCACCCGCGGCGGCGCGGAATCGCGGAACCTCGATCGCCGGGACGGCGGAATGGTGCACACCCGGTGCGTCCTCGCGTACCTGTCCGGGCGGCATGAACCGGGGCGCTGAGTCGCCGAAAATGCGATTCTCCGTGAGACCCTCCGCTCCCAGGTCGGCGGCCAGCACCAGCGGCCCGTAGAGGAAAGCCTGCAGACTTGGATCGTCCGGCATGGCCTCCGCGGTGAGGTGCATCGGCAGCTCCATGGCGATGCGGTCGCCGGCTTTCCAGACTCGCGAAATCGACAGGTAGCCGCCGGGCGCGGCTGTGGCACCGAGCGCGCGGCCGTTCAGCGTCACCGTGGGTGCAGTCCGCAGCCATGACGGCACCCGTAAGCGGAAGGCAATCGGCGCCGGCGGTGCCGCCGTCACCACCAGCGCGGTGGACTGCTGTGAGGGAAAGCCGGTCTCCTGCCGCAGCTGCAGCCCTTTTTCCTCCCAATTGAGCTCCGAGGGGATAAACAGGTTGACGTAAAGGCCGTCGGCATCCCGCCAGTAAATGCTGTCGTTCAGCTTGGCATATTCCTCCACGCCGGTGCCCGTGCAGCACCAGAACGACCCGTCCTCCGTGTTGAACGTTTTCCAGGTGCCGGAAACCAGTGAGAGGTAATACTGCGTGTAGCCCTTTTCGGGATAGATGGTGCCCAGCCGGTGGTTGAATAGTGCGCGCTCGTAATAGTCGAAATAGCGCGGATCGCCCGTCCAGCCGAATAGATGCCGCGTCAGCTTGAGCATGTTGTAGCTGCAGCAGCATTCGGCCGTGGCCGTGCCGCGCGTGGTGCGCAGCTCGACGGCCATCCGGCGCGGTTCCACGTTCCACGTCTCGCCGTTGCTGGTGCCTTCGGTGACGTAGGACCGTGCGCCGGCCACCTCATGCCAGAAGTAGTCGGCGACGTCGTGAAATCGCGTGTCTCCCGAAATCTCGTAACGCCGCGCAGCCGCGATCGCTTGCGGAATGTGCGTGTTCACATGCAGCCCACGCAATTCGTCGCGGCGCAACGCCAGCGGGTTCACGAAGCGCTTCTTGGTGAAGCGGTCGCCCGCCTTGGCCCACTGCGGGTTGCCATCGAGGACCGAGAGATTGTATAGCGCTTCCGCCATGCCGCCGAATTCGGTATTGAGAATCTCCTGCATGTGCGCTTCGCTCTTGGACGCGCTCCAGCGATCCGCCCAATCCGCCATTCCCTGCGCGACGGCCAGCGCCTGCCGGTTCTGGGCGAGCTGGTACATGTCGATCATGCCGGCGAGTATTTTGTGAATGGTATAGAACGGCGCCCAAGGCAGGTGGGGAGCGTGCGGGTCAGCCCGGCCGGTTGCGGGATCCACCGGACGCGGTTTTCCCGAGAGGGCATCCAGCCGGTCGAACAGCTCCATTGGAAAAGCGCTGAGATAGCCGCCGCCGAGCCGCGTCTGCACCTTGGCCAGTTCGTCCACCATGTAATCGGCCTTGGCCTTGGCAGCCTGGTCGCCGGCGGAGGCGTAGAGCAGGGCACTGGCAGAGAGGAAGTGGCCGGTGAAATGGCCGCGCAACTCGCTGGCGCGGGTGCCGTCGGCTGGTGTTTCCCATCCGCCCAGCGGCGTGGCGCCTTTCACGTCCAGCCCGGCGTTCTGGCGGAAGTTGTAGAGCAGCCGGTCTGCGGCCAAGCGGCTCATGTATCCGCGATTCCAGTCTTGCGCATCGTGCAGCGGGCCGCCGGTGATGCGGACCTGCGTCATCGGAAACGGCTCGGCTTTGGGTTTCACGGCCGCACCGGCATATTCAATCGGCCCATCGAAGGGGAGTTTGTCAGGAATGGGCGTCGAAGGCTGCGCCTGGCTGGGCGGCGCCAGCACGGCCGGGATGGCGGCCGCACCGGCGGCGGCCGCTCCGAATTGCCGCCGGCTGAAACGCTGGCCGCCTGTGGAATGGTTCATCGCGCACCTCGAGTGGGGAATCGAACCGTTCCATTATGCCACCCACGCGGCGCGAGGATCGCTCGGAGAACGCTGCCTGGGCTTCACTCGTCGCGCAGGGTGGCGTTCGGGTCAATGTTGACGGCGCGGCGGACCGGTCCCAGGGTCGCGGCGAGGCCAGTAAGCAGCATGGCCAGGGCGACGGCGGCGAAATTCAGCGGGTCAGCGGGCTTGAGGCCCGGCACCAGGAACATGGCCAGCGGCTTGGTCACGAACAGCGCCACCGCTAACCCGATCGCGGTGCCTGCGATGGTGACGAGCGCGGAATCGCGAAGCACCATGCGCGCGATGGCGGCCCGGCTGGCGCCGATCGCGATGCGGACGCCGATTTCCCGGGTCCGCCGCGCCACCGAGTAAGCCATCACTCCATACAACCCGATGGTGGCCAGCAACAGCCCGAGAAGGCCTGTCGAGCCCATCAACAGCGCCCCCACCTGGCTGGGAAGAAATGCCAGGCCGATGCTCGAATACATGGTGTTCACTTGCGCGCCGGCCATCGGCTCGATTTTATGCAGCGTGCGGCGCACCGTCTCCAACTGTAGGGCGGGCGGAATCGCCGAACGCATCACGAATTCGATACCCTGGCGATCGTTCACGATCTGTGCCAGTGGTTCGTACAACTGCGGTTGCGGCTCTTCCCCGATTGTAAGAGTCTTTGTCCCTTCGGCCACGCCGATGATCCGATAGGGAGTTTTGCCGTCTGCGCCCCAGAGAAACACGGTGCCCACCGGCCTCCGGTTGCCGAGATAGTGGGCGACGAATGCGCGGTTCACGATGACTACCTTTTCGCCGTGATCGGCCGCGGAAAACGTACGGCCCTGCAACAGCGGAATCCCCATCGTGTGGAAATAGCCGGGAGTTACGCCATTCCAGAAGAAGAATGCATGGCGTTGTTCCCGGTTATCCGCGAAAACGATTCCGACCATAAATCGCTCGCCGCCATTGAAAGGAACGACGCGCGCGGCCGCGGCGCTTTCCACGCCGGGCAGCGCGGCCAGCGAATCCACAACCCGATGGATGTATTCGTCCTTCTTCGCCGGGTCGGCGTAACCGACGGGGGGCATGTTGACATTCGCCCGCACCGTATGGAGCACGTCAAAGCCCGGGCTGATGGCGGTGGAATCGAGAAGGTTGCGCAGGAAGAGGAACCCGGTGGTGAGGACGATCACGGAGACCGCGATCTGCGCCGCCACCAGTGTTCGCCGGAGGCGCATCCTGCTCTCGCGGCGCAGATCCTGGATCAGGGATTGCTTCATCGATTGCCACGCCGGCAGCAGCCCGCAGGCCAGCGCTGCGAACGTGGTGAGCACCGCGGCGTAGATCGCCAGACGCCAGTCCGGTTCGATCTGGAGGCGGATGGGGATCGGCATCGGCAGATGGACACGCGCCAACAGAACCGCCGTGGCCTCGGCGAGGGCCACGCCCATCGCGGCGCCGAGCAGAGAGAGCAGGAGGCTTTCCGCGAGCAGTTGCTGCAGCAGCCGGCCGCGGCTGGCGCCCAGGGCGAGGCGGGTGGCGATTTCGCGCCGGCGGGAGGAGGCACGCGCCAAAAGCAGGCTCGCCACGTTGACGCAGGCGATCAGCAGCACGAGCCCGGTAACGGCCAGCAAGAGGGCAAAGAACACTCCAACCGCCAGCATCTCCGATTCCGACTGCAGGCGCGCGAATCCGGCAATGGGCGAAACGCGAACTGCGTCCGCGTACTTATAATGCGCGGGCATCTCCGCGTCCATCCGCCTGGCCACCGCCGCCAAACCAACACGGGCGGCCGGGATCGACATTCCCGGCTTGAGCCGCGCGTAGAGGGCGAGCGTGGTCGTTTCCAGATACTGCGGCAGGAAGACATCGGGCGAATAGCCGAAACCGATCAGGGTACGATGATGCTCCGGCAGAATTCCGACCACCGTGCACATACGGCCGTTGAGGTTCAGGGTCCGGCCGACCGCCGCAGGATCGCTGCCGAACTGTTTCTGCCAAAAGGCGTAACTCAGGACCGCGACTTCGTTTGGATCGTCGATTAGAATCCCGCGGCCGTGCAGCATGGGAACGCCCAGCATCGTGAAATAGTTCTTGGCCGTATAGACGCTGAAGACCGGGCGCGTTACGTCGCCATCATTGAAGTTGGTGACTGCCTCTTCATCTTCACCGGTGACATCGGCAAACAGACCGCTGGAGCGCAGGAAGTCGGCGACCTGCGCCGGGGAATTGCTGTTGCCGCCCAACTGCACAGACACCAGCGAGCCCGCATCGCGCACCGACGGCTCGCTGAACAGGAATTCGACGCCGAGCGAGAACATGGCGGCGTTGACGCCAATGCCCAGCCCGAGAGACAACAGGGCGGTGAGCACCAAGACCGGACTGCGGCGCAAGCCGCGGGCGCCATAAACCAGGTCGCGCCAAAGATTCTCGAGAAAGGTGAAGCGCCACAAATCGTATCCGTACTCGCCGATCACGGCCGTGTTTCCCAATGGGATGGCATTGTCGTGGCGGGCCGCCATGTCGCGATGAAAGGCGAGTTCTGCCTCGATCTGCTGCTGCATTGCGCTGCGGCGGAAAAGCTTGAGAAAGAAACGGCGCATGCCTTAGCCTCCGAGAACGCGGCCAACCGCCGCGGAGAGGCGGCTCCAGGTGGCTTCCTGCTCAGCCACCAGTTTCCGCCCATGCCTGGTGATCTGGTAGAACTTGGCTTTCCGGTTGTTCTCCGAGAGGCCGGATTTCGACGTAATGGCGCCATCCAGCTCCAGACGCCAGAGCGCCGGGTAGAGAGAGCCTTCTTCCACCTTCAGAACTTCGTCGGAAAGCAGGTGGATGGTTTGCGCGACCGCGTAGCCGTGCATGGCGCCGCGCTGGAGGGCGTGCAGGATCAGCAGATCCAGGGTGCCCTGCAAGAGCGTTGGTTGAGTGGATTTTCCCATGTCCCTATGACGATCTATGGGAAATATACAATCCTTCCCCATGATTGTCAAGGGGAGAGTAAAAGCCGAGGCAAAGAAGAGCCGAGGCAAAGAAGAGCCGAGGCAAAGAAGAGCCGAGACGACTCCCGGCTCAGCCGGCTGGACAGCCGGCGCCACGCTCAGGCAGGTTCCTGGTAAATGCCGAGAATGTTGCCGGCGGGGTCGCGGAACCTGGCGGTGATCTCTCCGGGGTCCGCGCCCACGGGCTGCACGATCTCGCAGCCGTTGGCGACGATGGCGTCGATGGTGGCGGCTACGCTATCGACCATGATGTAGACGAGAAGGCCCGGCGCTGCGGCGGGCTGACGCCCGAGGACCCAGGTGCCGCTCACTTCACCGACGCCGTCGTCAAAGGCGATGGTGCCGTCCGTCCTGCGCCGGATGTTCCAGCCGAACGCACGTTCGTAGAATTCGGAGGAACGCGCGATGTCGGAGGCGGGTATCTGGATGTAGCAGATCTTTCCGTTGGCGAATGTGGGAGGCATGACGTTCCTCGTAGAGCATTGTCAATCGACTCGTCGCAGGTCGGGGACCTGCGCCACTCTTATCGCGCCATCGTCGCGCCCCATTCTTCCGGGCTGACGTCACGGGCGTGGCGCGAGAAGAGCCAGTGATGGGCTTCCAGGTCGATGACCCCGTACTGGCGTTCGCCATACGCGGTCTCGTGCAGGTCCTCGACGATCCTGGCCCCTGCCAGTCTGGCCTTTTCAAAGTGGGCGTCCACATCTTCCACGAACACGGTCAGGCTTTGCGTATCGCAGCCGGCCTGCACCGGGCTGGCGCTGCCGGGACGCGCCCGATTCAGCATGATCCAGGCATCGCCGAGGTGCATCTGCGCGCCGTCGATTCTGTCCGGTTCGCCGTAGTGGTAGTGTTCGACGAAGCCAAACGCTTTCGCCAGCCAGGCCATGGCCTCAGAAACGTCCTGGTACGTGATATGGGGCAGCAGGATATCCGCCGGAACGGAACGATTCTTCAACATGAGTCCACCTCGGCGTCATTCCCAGCGCAGCGCCACCACCGGGTCCACACGCATGGCTCTGCGGGCGGGGACGTAGCTGGCCAACATCGCAACGGCCATCCATGCCAGTGATGCTACCGTAAACGCCACCGGATCGAGCGGGCTCATGCCATATAAAGCCGCCGCCAGGAGGCGCATCACTCCGGCGCTGAGCGCCAGGCCGACGGCGATCCCGGCTGCAGTGAGGCCGAGTCCGCGGGCCAGCACCATCCACAGCACGTCCGCCCGCTGCGCTCCCATGGCGAGCCGCACGCCGATTTCGCGCGTCCGCTGCGCCACGCTGTAAGCCACCACGCCGTACAAACCGACGGCCGCCAAGAGCATGGCGAGGCCGCCGAAGACCGCCAGCAGGGAAGCCTGCCAGCGCACCTTCCACAGGGAGTCCGATGCGGCCAGTTCCAGCGTCTGGATCTCATACACACGCAGATTGGGATCCAGGCGGTGCAGAAGCGCGCGCAGCGGGGCGGTGTACTCCGCCGGAGAGCCGGAAGCGTCGACGATGAGGGCCACGAACCCAACCCAGCTTTGCGCAAGCGGGCGATATATGAACCGGCGCGGCGCCTCATCGAGCGATTCGTACTTGGCGTCCCGTGCCACTCCGACCACTTCCGCCATGTCGCGCGGCCGTTTCACATCACACCCCAGCCAAACTGTCTTTCCGATCGGATCTTCGTTCGGCCAAAAGCGGGTAGCGAAGGTCTGGTTGACGATCACCACCTGCGGCGAGCCGGGTTGATCGATGGGAGCAAACTGCCGTCCGCGCAAAATGGGAATGGCCATGGTATCGAAGTATCCGGGAACGACGACGTCGGACGAGGCGCGGCGCGGGCGCTCCTCCGGGGTCGTGGACGTGCAGGTGGAGTCCGAAAAACTCAGCGGCGTCGTATAGCTGATAGTTGCGCTTCGCACGCCCGGCGCCGCGCGTACCGTGTCCAGCAGGCGCGCCAGAAACAGCTTTCCGGACTCCGGGGTGTACTCCGGCTCGGAAATGTAGATCCGCGCCGCGAGGCGGTGATCCATGGCGAAGCCGGGATCGATGGTCTGGGCGTGCTGCATGGCGCGGACCACGAGGGTTGCGGCAATCAACAGCGTCAAAGACAAGGCGACCTGCACGATGACATAAACGTCGCGCTGCCGCATACGCCGCGTCCCCGCCTGGTCGCCTTTCAGAGAGGAGGTCAAACCGGGGCGCGAATGTTCGAGCGCCGGCGAAAACGTGAACAGGACCGCGCTCGCCAATGCCGCCACCGCCGCGAAGATCGCCACCCGCCAGTTCACGTTCAAATCCAGCATCACTTTGCCGACGTGGGGCAGAGCGGGGATGGAGCGGGCCAGCAGGCGGTTGGCGCCAATGCCGAAGAAGAGTCCAAGCACGGCGCCGCCCGCCGCCAGCACCATGCCTTCGGCCAGCGTCTGGCGGGCGAGGCGCCAGCGTGAGGCGCCCAGCGCCTGCCGGACGGCCATCTCGCGCCGCCGCACCGCGGATCGCGACAGCAACAGGTTCGCCACATTCACACACGCGATCAAGAGCACGATGCCGGTGACGGAAAGCAGCATGATGGAGATCGGCGCCGCCACTTCGCGGACCCCGGGATTGGAGGCGCCGGCCGATACCGCCAGGGTGAGCGCGCCGGTGGATGTTGTGTCGCGGGGAAACGCGCGGCGGATTTGCTCGTCTACGGTTTGCAGAGCAGCTTCCGCCGCCCGCACTCTTGTTCCAGCAGCGAGCCGGCCCATCAACTGCACGCGCGGCCGCTCCCGTTCTCCGGGGTTTGCCAGCAGTTCTCTGGCGTAAGGCTGCGACGTGAACGGGATCCAGATCTCCATGGCATGCGGCGGCGACACTCCCAAGAATCCCGGCGGCGCGATACCGACCACACGGAACCACTGCGTTTCGATCCGGACGCGCTGCCCGATGGCGCTCATGCTGCGGCCGAAGCGCCTTGTCCAGGCGCCATCGCTGAGCACGGCCACCGGGTCGCTGCCCGGCTGCTCGTCTTCCGGCGCGAACCAGCGGCCGGCCTGCGCCGGCACCTGCAGGACGTCCGCAAAATTCGCCGAGACAGCCTCTCCCATCACGATCTGGCTGCTGCCTTCGACGTCGAGTGAGATGGGTATGTTATCGTACGCCATCAACCCGGAGAACAGCC
>Ga0181535_10005726_pt1 | contig 13169 bp, 14 predicted proteins | sample PEATcosm2014_Bin_44_FD_119774 | JGI IMG/M metagenome (GOLD analysis project Ga0181535, IMG submission 119774) | Peatland microbial communities from MTU Mesocosm Facility, Houghton, MI, USA - PEATcosm2014_Bin17_30_metaG | ecosystem: Environmental > Terrestrial > Soil > Wetlands > Peat | place...
CCCTCGAAGACGGGCGATGTTCCACGGATGATGGAACAGAATTTTGACGTTTACATCATCGATTTGGACGGCGACCAGCGCTATGCGCTCGAGCTGGTCGAAGAGATCTCCGCCAATCCGGCCGTGACGGTCATGGTCTTCTCGATGAATAACGACCCCAACCTGCTAATGAGCTGCATGCGTTCAGGGGCGCGCGAGTTTCTTTCGCAACCGGTGGCGCTGGGACCGCTGAACGAGGCGTTGTCGCGAGCTTCCTCACGCCGCCCAGCTACGCGCATGGCCTCCAACAAGCCGGGCGGAAAGGTATTGGTTTTTCTAGGCGGCAAAGGCGGCTCCGGTGTCACCACCGTAGCTTGCAACTTTGCGGTGTCGCTGGTGCAGGAGTGCGCGCAAAGCGCGGTGTTGATCGATATGGATCTTCCCCTCGGCGATGCTGCACTGAATCTCGGCATCAGCCCTCAGTTCTCCACCGTGGATGCTCTTCAGAACTACACCCGGATGGATCAAAACTTTCTTTCGAAGCTTCTCACCAAGCACAGTTCGGGGTTGTTTGTGCTCGCGGCCCCGGGCAAATTTCCCCAGGTGGAAGTGAGCAACGAAGCCATGGAGCGGCTGGTTGCCGTCGCCCGGATGGCCTATGACTTTGTGGTGGTCGACGCAGGTTCGCGATTTGATTTGAGCGGGACCACGCTGGTGGATCAGGCGGACACTGTCTACCTGGTGATGCAAGCCGGAATTCCGGAATTGCGCAATTCACACCGCGTCATCTCGGAGTACTTCAAGAACGGCGGATCCAATCTCGAGATTGTGCTCAACCGCTTCATGCCCCGTTCAGGCGGGGTGGACGAGGAACACATTTCGAAAGCGCTGACCCGGCCGGTGCAATGGAAGATTCCCAGCGATTACGTGACGGTGCGGCGCATGCAGAATGAGGCCACGCCGCTTGCCCTGGAAGATTCGATGATTGCCCGGGCTATCCAGGACATGGCACGGACGGCATGCGGCATGCCGGCGAAGCCTGAAAAGAAAAAAGGGTTCAGTCTATTCGGTTGAACGATGGGGTCTTGAAAATCCCGTGAATTGGAAGGTCGAAAAGTGGAACATCTAAATCTTGAGAATTTTAAATCGGAAGTACATCGCACTCTGATCTCGAAACTGGATCTGGAGAAACTGTCGCGCGTCAATTCGAACCAGGCGCGCCAGGCGGTGTCGAGCATCATCAGTGAAATCATCAGCGATCGCCGGGTACCGCTGAGTTTTGACGAGCAGGAAAAGATCCAAACCGATTTGCTGGACGAAGTTTTTGGACTCGGGCCGCTCGAGCCATTGCTGAAAGACCAGAAGATCTCCGATATTCTCGTCAACGACAAGGACCATGTCTTCATCGAGCGCGGCGGCCTGCTGACCCGCGCGGATGCAGCATTTCGCGACGATCGCCATCTGCTCCAGATCATTGACAGAATCGTGTCACGCGTTGGACGCAGAGTCGACGAATCGTCGCCCATGGTGGATGCCCGCTTGCCTGATGGATCGCGCGTGAACGCCATCATTCCGCCGCTGGCTCTCGACGGCCCATCGTTGTCCATTCGCCGATTTGGCACTGGCCCTCTGGCCGCGAATCAGCTGGTGCAGTTGAAGAGCATTTCCGCCGAGATGATGGAATTGCTCTCATCCGCGGTGCGTGCCCGCCTCAGCATTCTCATTTCAGGCGGCACCGGCGCCGGTAAAACAACCTTCCTCAACATTCTTTCGCAGTACATTCCGCAGAACGAACGCATCATCACCATCGAAGACGCGGCGGAATTACAGCTGGCCCAGGAGAACATTGTGCGCCTGGAAACGCGCCCGCCGAACGTCGAAGGCCAGGGAGCGATCCGGCAGCGGCAACTGCTCATCAACAGCCTCCGTATGCGTCCCGACCGCATCGTCATCGGTGAGGTGCGCGGCGAGGAAGCATTCGACATGTTGCAGGCCATGAATACGGGCCACGAAGGTTCAATGACCACCGTCCACGCCAACACGGCGCGCGATGCCCTGACCCGTCTTGAGTCGATGGTGGCGATGAGCAACCTGAGCCTTCCGGAAAAGACTGTGCGGCAACAGATCGCCTCCGCACTCACCATCGTTGTGCAGTGCACGCGTTTGAGCGACGGCTCGCGCAAATGCGTAAGCATCCACGAAATTACGGGCATGGAAGAGAACGTCATCAGCATGCAGGAAATCTTCACGTTCCAAAAGAAAGGGATCGGGCCGAATGGAAAGGTGCTTGGCTTGTTCAAGCCGAGCGGCATTCGTCCGCGATTCCTCGAGCAACTGCGGACCGCGGGTATTTTCCTGCCACCGAGCTTGTTTGAGCGGGTCACCGAAGTCAATTAGGCAGAAAGGGGGCTAAGCAGCGATGGGACTGATTGTCGTAGTTGTATTTCTCGGGGTCTTCGCAGTAGTCGCTTTGCTGGCCGCTGCAACCGGCACTGGCGCCACAAAGCAGGACAAGGAAATGCTGGCCCGGCTTGATTCAGCTCTGGCCACGGGCAAGTCGAAGGGCGATATGTCCGACTTGCTGATTGACGTCCGCAAGAATGAGTTGCTGAGCACAATCCCTTGGATCGACAAGGCTCTGCGCAAAGTCGAACTCACGCCGCGCCTGCGCCGTTTGCTCTATCAGGCCGACTTGAAATGGACTGTCGGCGGCCTGATGATGATGTGCTTCGTAGCGTTTGCGATTCCGGGCTACCTCGTCTACTGGCGCACCGGCGCGATTCTTTTCGGAGTGCTCATCGGCGCAGTAACCGGATTTGCGCCCATCGGCTACGTGATGTTCAAGCGCACCAAGCGGCTGAGCAAGTTTGAAGAGGGGCTGCCGGAGGCATTGGATCTGGTCTGCAGCGCGCTTCGCGTCGGACACAGCTTGAATTCCGCGCTGGGCCTGGTCACGCGTGAATGTCCCGATCCCGTGGGCACTGAATTCCGGGTCTGCTTCGATGAACAGAACTACGGCCTGGAACTGAAGACGGCATTGGAAAACATGACCAATCGGATGCCGGTCCAGGACTTGCGGATTGTGGTTACGGGAATCCTGATTCAGAAAGAGAGCGGCGGCAACCTGGCCGAAGTGCTGGAAAAGGCCTCCGAAGTCATTCGCGAGAGATTTCGACTCAAGCGGCAAATCATGACTCATACCGCGCAGGGACGGCTGACCGGATTGATTCTTACCTTTCTGCCGATTTTCCTGGGATGTGCGTTGTATTTCGTCAATCCTGAAATGATGAGCCTGCTGTGGACGCGCGAGATCGGAATCAAGCTTCTCTACGCGGCGGGCGGCATGATCGTGGTGGGTGGACTCATTATTCGCAAGATCGTCAACATGGACGTGTAAAGGGGACTTATGGGAGTTGCAATAGCATCATTTTTTGCGGTGTTCCTGCTGGTCTTGAGCGGCGGCGTCCTCATTTTCTATCGCGAAACCATTCAGGCACGCATCAGCTCCGCGATCAATCCGCAAGTAAAGCAGCAGAAGACCCTGAAGACCACCATCCTGGACACCCGCGAAGTGCTGGAAGGGGTGGTGGAGCGGTTCGAGAAAGTCATTCCCCGGAGCGAAGCGGAAGTGTCCGTCATCCAGACGCGGTTGATCCGCGCCGGATTCCGCGAAGATTCTGCGATGAAGATCTTCTACGGCGCAAAGGTGATCACGCCGCTGTTTCTCTGCCTGATTGCCATGTTGACCGGTTTCGCCCGGCAGAATCCGTTCTTCATCTATGTTGCCTGCCTGGGCATCGGATTTCTTGGCCCGGACTTCTGGCTGGGAAGGCAGATCTCGAACCGCCAGATGAAGATCCGGCGTGGCTTGCCAGATGTGCTCGATATGCTCGTCATCTGCGTCGAGGCCGGCCTCAGTCTTGACCAGGCCACCGCTCGTACCGCGGAGGAGCTCAAAGTATCACAGCCGATCCTGAGCGATGAGTTGAGTGTCGTCGCACTGGAACAAAGGGCAGGTAGCGCTCGCTCGGAGGCCTGGAAGCACCTGGCCGATCGCACCGGCCTCGATATTGTCCGCAATCTGGTTTCGATGCTCGTTCAGTCGGAGCAGTTCGGTACGAGTATTGCGAAGACTTTGCGAGTTCATTCTGACACGCTGCGAACGAAACGCGTGCAGGAGGTTGAAGAGAAGGCAGCAAAGCTATCAGTCAAACTTCTCTTTCCGCTTGTTCTATTTATCTTCCCCTCTCTGTTCGTTGTGGTTCTCGGACCTGCCGTGATCCTTATGGCAGATTCGTTCAAATCTCTATTTGGTCACTAAAAGAAGGAGGGATTGCAATGGACAGCGCGACAATCATCCGAGTGGTTTCCGGAGTGCTTTTCGTTCTGGTTCTGGGATTCTTAGTCCAGCGCCGCCGTAGCCGTGTTAAGTAACCACGATTCGTGAGGACCGTGGTAGACCTGCATTATTCGCACCATGTGAGTGAGACGGATCCAAACATGGAAAGGGGGTATCGCGATGGACACTGCGACAATTATCCGAATTGCTGCCGGCGTGCTCTTTGTTCTTGTGCTGGTCATTCTGATTCAGCGCCGACGCACGAAGGTTAAGTAGGTCACTACTCATCGAAGATCCTGTGGAGCCTGTAACACTTCGCACCATGTGACCCAGATGGATCCGAACACGCGAAAGGGGGAATCGTAATGGACACAGCGACAATCATCCGGATTGCTGCCGGCGTGCTTTTTGTTCTCGTGCTGGTCATCCTGATTCAGCGCCGTCGCACCCGCGTCAAGTAGCGGAGGCGACACGAGTAGAGAAAGTGGCCGGGCGGCAATACAGTCGGCGAATCCACCGTTCGCATCGCCGGCCGGAAGTTTCGTTTCTTTGAGTGGGAGAATTTTAGACTGTTCCATTTAGATAAGACTCCAGGAAACGTGACCCGGCCGGTAGCTTTAGAAGTATTGCCATTCAATCATTGCGTGAATTGAATTTAATAACAGGGAACAGAGACTAGTTAAAGAGCAGCACGCCCTGCGGTCGCGCGGAAAGGGTGAGGAGATATGGAAGGTCAAAGATACTGTGTTTACAATCAGACGCGCGAGAGTTTCCTGAGTTTAGGAGTTACTGTAGCCGACGCTGCCCCAGGTTATGTAAGAGAGTTAATCGATAGAGTGAGCGTCAAGCCGGATAGCGGCCTATGGATGATTCCTTATCGCGGCATTCTTCCAGCGCACGTTCATTCCCCAGTGGATTTGGTTTACCTGGACAGTAACTATCGAGTTATACAAGAAATCGAGTCTTTTCTGACTTCTACTGTCGAACCACTGAAGGACGAGGCGGCAAGCGCACTGGTGTTGCCGGCGCACACTATTTATTCCTCGCAAACGCAGCCGGGAGATCAGATGGTGATTTGCGTGGCGGACGAAATGGAGCGCCGCTTAGAGCGGCTGTCGGGCTCTATTGCTTCCATGTCGAATTCCCAGAGCGGTGCAACGACAAAGGAAAAGCATTCCGGCAACGGCTCCTCTACCCATGCCTCATTGCAGATTCGCTCGGCGGGTAAGCAAACTACAGATCAGGGGAAAGACACTATGGATAACTTAGGTTTAAAGACCGGAAAGCGAGGTTCACTCTTAGGCTGGATCCAAAACTGGCTCTCATCAGATCGTCGGCGTGCGCCCCGCCAGCCACTGCCGGGGCTCGTTGCCTATTACTGGACGGGCAGCACCCCTCGCGCTTATCAGATCGCCGATATTAGTATTAGTGGCTTCTACGTGCTCACTGAAGAGCGGTGGTTCCCAGGGACCATGGTTCTCATGACGCTACAACGAACAGATAGCGCCGGGAAAAACCTCGATGATTCGATAGCGGTTCAGTCGCGGGTCGTCCGCTGGGGCAGCGATGGATTGGGCCTTGCCTTCGTTCTCTCGAAGGCCGTCGATCCGAACAGCGGCGAATCGATGCGGGAAAATGGCGCAGACAGGAAGATGCTCGATCGCTTCCTTGAACGGCTGAAGGAGAGCAACGCCGAGCTGCGCTTCGCCGGAAGATAAGCCGAGTTCAACATCGGTCATCGATCGTCGTCTGCATCCGGCGCGGGACACCAGCGAAGGCATCCTGAATCCCTGGTAGTCCGACCTTGGCACACATTCCAGATAGAAAACCGGGAATTGAAACGAGCCGCTCATCACGAGAGGGGTTCCACAATCCACGTGCCGTTGCCAGTTCAGTGCAAAGTGGCATTTTAAGGAAAATCCACTCGGCAGTAGCGGCTCGGGGTCCAGCACTTGTGGAACTGCTGCAGCCGCTTTAATCCGCGTCTTCCGGGATGATCAAGAGCACTTCTACCCGGGCGATTTGCCCATTGTGCTTCGCCGGCCGGAATTTCCACTGCTGCAGGGCCTGCAGCAAAAGCCGAGTCTGAGTAAACTCCGGTGGGAAAACAAGCGCCAGCGATTCAAAATGTCCGGTTTCATTCACGAATCCATGAACCATCAAGGCGTCCGCATTTACATTGACCGGGCTGTCGCCGGGCCGAACGATGTAAGTCGGCCACGGAGCGTCGATGTGATTCACGTTCCCTGCTGTAGCTGCTTCTGTCTTAGACGGAAGCGAGTATTGCAGGATCCAGCTCCTCGCTAAACCTACCTTAAGATACACGGAATAGACGAGCCGTCCTCCCCAGAGCCGGGATGTCTCCGGGAATTCCTCAGCCATGGAAGAACCGACAACGACAACACCATACTGACCGTTTTGCGGCAGAGTCATCCGAGTGAACGTTGGCTCGGTTCCCTGCCCGCCGCCTCCGTTTCCAGAGCCGGAGTTACCACTCGCGTTGCCGGAGTTTCCTCCGTTTCCTGCATTGGCGCCGCTGCGCGTGCCCGCCGGGCCGGGCGAGTTTCCAGATGCACCTTGACTTTGCTGAAGACCTTTTTCGGCGCCGTTGCTTTTAGGATCGCCGGTGCCGGACTGGGAAGAATTCCCTGCTTTGCCCGGTCGCATGGCGCCGGACTCACTGCCAGGCCCGGTCTGATTGACAGCCGGCAAGGCGATGGTCCCCTTGGCCATCTCCTCTTCCGAGATAGATAGCATGGCTGCCGAACTCGGCTGAATAGAGGACTTGGACGTTGTCTCAGGCAGCAGATCGGAAACGGTGGCGCCCGAAACTACGACAGGCGTCGATGAGCTGGGCGACGGCATTGGCATCGACGTTGAAAACGGCGTTGATGTTATCGGAATATCCGAGACGTGGGTCTCGGGCGTCGGGCGCGTCAGGACCGGACGCGTATTGTTGATGGCAAGCTTTTGCGGTTGCGGCGGGGTGATGAGTTGAAGCTTGGGCCGCTGCGCCGACCAAAGCAGCAGGGACGGAAGCTTGGCTTTGGTAATCAGTTGATTCGGCGGAATGTCAGGCTGAACGATCGTCCTGTCGGCAAGGTGCAGCTTTGGAACCTGGAGAGGACTCGACGTGGGCGCGGCGGGAAGATCATGAGCAGACGTCGTGTGCGCGGTCGAGTTTTGACCGGGGTACATACCGCTGTTGGCTGAATTCTGCCTTCTCACGGGATCGGGAAGAGTAATGTCGACCTGCCGAAGCGTATAGCGGTCTGCGGCGGATCTCATGTTAATGCGTGGAGCGAAAATGAAGCCGTAAGCAACAATGCCCACAACGAGAATGTGCACCAGGACCGATACCACAAAGGAATACGGTCTTTGGTGCCCTCGCGGCGGTACCGCAAAAAGTGAAATCGGGGGAGTCCCCATATCGGGATCGGATTCCTCTCCTGCTTGGCTTGATCCTACTTTACATGGAGAGCGACTCCTTGTGAGCAGGTAGATATAACAAATGCAGATGCCTTTTGTTACCTTCGCGATGAAAGGAACTGTGGACGATTCCGGATCGGGGCTTGGGAGACTCTCATGGAGTTTCTTCTTGAACGAACCTAATGCAATCGGCATTTTCGATCCATAGGTAAGCCGAAACTCCGTTGGAGGGGGAAGTTTTTGCCCCTGGGAAAACTGTGAGGAGTTAGAAAGAACGTGGAAGGGCTCAACCGAATCCGAAAGTAACTAGACAGGGTTATTGGCATTGCTCATAGTAGTGGCACAGATCAGCTTGCAGTAACAACGTACCGAAGGGACAAGTCAGGCGGGCTTGCGTTCAATTGAGACTGGTTTATGACTAACGCTGAAGCTTCAAGCGGTGAAGTTGCAGACCTAGAGGATGCGGGCAACTTCGCGCATTTTCTTATGGGAAAAAGCTAGGTGACAGCAGGGGTACTATAGGTTAAAGGTTCTTTTTTTTGTTGACGAAGCGCTCCTGCAGTGATGCTATACTTCATCGTCATTAATCCTCATTTGGAGCCCAACCAAGTGACTCCCTAACTCGGCGGACTCGCCCGCCGTTTCCTATGCGTTCGCGGACGCTAGGATAACGGGGCCGATGCCAAACCATAAAGTTAACGAAGACAGGATCTCTGAATGAACCGAAGATTGTTGATCATCCTCCTCAGTGCTTTCGTGATCGCAGCGATCAGCACATACGTCGTCTGGCGCATGGTGGGGACGCGTTTGAGTGTCGCCAAGCCGCAGGCGTCGACGACCGTCGTAGCCGCTGCCAAAGACATCAAAATCGGGATGATCCTTGCCCCTACTGACCTGACAAGCATCCAGCTTGTTGGACAAGTCCCGCCAGGCGCCATTCTTGATAAGAAAAGCGCGATCGGCCGAGGGGTGATTTCAAATATTTATTCGGGAGAGCCGATTCTCGATAACCGCTTGGCGCCCATGGGATCTGGTGGCGGACTGGCAGCGACAATCAAGCCAGGCATGCGCGCCTGCGCGATCAAAGTAGATGAGGTCGTCGGCGTGGCGGGTTTCGTTACACCAGGCATGCGGGTCGATGTGCTGGTTTCGGGAATTGCGCCGGGACAAGGAAATAATCAAGACACGCAAACGAAAACACTTCTGCAAAACATCGAAGTTTTGTCTGCCGGCACGGATATCCAGAAGGACGCCGAAGGCAAACCACAACAGGTCCAGGTCGTAAACCTTCTGGTTACACCTGAGGACGCACAGATTCTGGCGTTGGCGAGCAACCAGATGAAAATCCAGTTGGTGTTGCGGAACCCGCTGGATACCACGACCGTGGTTGTCCCGGATACACAGATGACCAATCTGTTTACAGGCGGCAAATCGCCGCAGAAGCCGGCAACAGCGGCGGCCGCGCCAAAGAAGGCAAGGGCAGCTGCACCGCCGCCATTCACGATTACGGTGATTAACGGCGCACAAAAATCAGAAGAGAAATTTGTTTCTCCCGGGGGGCAACAGTGAAAGTGAGAACCGGCGTTAGCATTGCCAGTCTTGGTATTTTGGCGTTCGTTGTATGCGCCCCGATGACAATCCGAAGTCAGGCGGCCGCTGAAGCCGCTCAGAGTGGAACACCTGCTGCTCAGGTAAATCCCCCGGCGCCGCAGAATTCTGCGCCTCCAGCACAGCCTGCTGCGGCCCCGACGCCGATGCAGCCGATTGGACCATCCAGCCAGGACTCTGCGAACGACTTATCTGTGACTGTCGGCAAGTCTGTCGTCCTCGATCTCGCGCGGCCCATCACGCGCATTGTGGTCGGATTGGGTGACTACGCCGAAGCCAGCGCCGTCAGTCCTACACAAGTCCTCGTGAACGGTAAATTGGCCGGAGAAACGACGCTCATTTTGTGGGACACAGGCGGCGGCCGTCAGTTCTTCAATGTCACTGTTCGTCCAAGCACCTTCGCCACACATGATCAGTTGGAGGCAGTGCGGCGCCAATTGCGCACCGAACTACCGGGCCAGGAGCTCAACGTGACTACGGAAGGGGGCAACGTCTATCTTCGTGGCACCGTGGCCGACTTGAGCAGTTCCAGCCGGGCCGTTCTCATTGCGGGCACGGCGGGGAAAGTCATCAACCTGCTGAACGTGAAGGTTCCGGAGCCGGAGCGGCAGATTCTCCTGAAAGTGCGCTTTGCAAGCATCGATCGCACCAAAGAGAGGCAGCTGGGCATCAACGTGTTCAGCACTGGAATTGGAAATACGATCGGCTCGGAGACAACCGGACAATTTTCTTCGCCCTCGGTCACCCCGGGCACGGCGGGCTCTCCTACGACGGTTTCTGTCACGAACCCTCTCAACCTATTCGCCTTTTATCCCGACTTAAACATCGGAGCCACCATCGAGGCCATGGAGCAGCGGGGACTGGCTGAAACGCTCGCCGAGCCCAATATCCTTGCACAGAATGGAAAACAAGCCAGCTTTCTCGCGGGCGGTGAATATCCCTTTCCAATGGTTCAAGGAGCCGGAGTCGGGGGAAGCGGCGCCGTCACCATCGCATTCAAGGAGTACGGCATCCGCCTGAACTTCATTCCCACGATCACGCCGCGGGGCACAATCCGTTTGCAGGTCTCCCCCGAAGTGAGCGCACTGGACTTCGGCGACGCTGTTTCTATCGCCGGATTCGTGGAGCCAGCAATTACGGTGCGCCGGGTCAAAACCGAGGTGGAACTCGGAGATCGCCAAAGCTTCGCCATCGGTGGCCTGCTGGACAATACGGAAAACGAAACCTTTCAGAAGATCCCGTTTCTGGGTGACATTCCGATTCTTGGCAAGTTCTTCCAGAGTATGTCGCGAACCAAGAACAATACAGAGCTCATTGTCATCGTCACGCCCGAGATCGTCACTCCCGTGCCGGCTGGAACGGATATTGCGTTGCCAAAACGTCCACAGCCGTTCCTGCCACCCAACTCGAATACTCCTATGAACACACCCGACACGACGGCAATCGTCCCACCGGCCGCGCCGGCGACGATGCCAGTGGAGCAACTCATCGAGACCATGAAACCTGAGACGCCCTTGTCGGATAGCGGCGGCTACGGTAGCGGCGGAGGAGGCGGAGGTGGAAGCGGTGCCAGTATGGGTGGTTCGTCGCCTCAATAGCTTCGACCGTGATTCGTCCGATCGCTCGAGAAATAATTCCTGTGTTGTGCAAGCCCTGTCCGCAAAGGACAGGGCTTGTTCTTTAGTCCCGGCTCTTTACTTTTGATTGTCTGACTCGCTTCGTGAGTTCGGTCCGTCCTAAATATCCAGGCAACCAGGCTGGTTGGTCTACGAAGCTCAGAAGAGGTGATCGATCGATGTCTCTACGCGAGTGGTTTACGCGAAAACATGTTTCTGAAAAGGCTTCGAGGCTGCGGGTCAAGAACATCACGCGCAATACTCAAATTGCTACGGACGTCGAGCTTGCTAATAGTGGTGCTAGACGATCACGAGGGCTGCTGGGCCGCAAAGGCCTTGCTGCCGGAGAAGGGCTTTGGATCGTCCCATGCGAAGCGGTCCATACCTTCGGTATGCAGTTTTCGATCGACTTGGTGTACATCGATCGGGAATATCGGATAAGAAAGATCCGTAAGAACGTGCCGCCGTGGCGCTTGTCAGCTTGTCTTCGAGCTCATTCTGTAATCGAGCTCGCGGCAGGCAGCATTCAGGAGAACATCGCACAGCCAGGAGACATTGTCGAAATTGCGACCTTCCATCCAGAATAGACTCGCATAACTGCGGCGTCCGAAGTTAGTTAGCAGAGCGGCGCTTGCAATCTGTTCAAGTGGGAGAATCCGATTGGGGTCAGTATTGCCGGGGCGGATTTCTCAGACGTTACTTTGATACTGTCGCAACTTGCCTGAGGCACTCAAGTAGCCGGTGCTCCTTCGCCTGAATTTCAAATTTCCGTCAGTGCGAAATGGCTAACGAATCTGTACGTTGCCGCATTCTGTGAGGTAACACTTTCGTGTGATGTATACGAAAAGGGCAAACTCACGAGCAACTGTATACGGCAGTTTACATCCAATTGTCCTTGACTCCTCGTAAGTTATTGAGTTTTAATGAATGCAACGTACCCTTATCGAGTGGCAATGGATTTGCTATGAGATAGCTAGCTCAGCGTGTAGCTGGGACACAAACAATGCTTAGGAGAACTGGAGATGAATGAAATGATGCTCAAAACCTACTTGAAGTTGCAGGCCCTGATGAATCGGGAAGAAGGTCAGGACCTCGTGGAATATGCGCTCGTCGTTGCCTTGATTGCTTTCGGTGCGGTTGCCGCCATGAAGGGCCTGTCCAGTGAAATCAACACTGCATTCAACGTGATCAGCAGCGATCTGCAGACTTCCCTGTAATTAGTATTGGTCCGATGGTAACTGCCAGAAGGACCGACTGAATATTTAGAGAGCGGTGAAGATAGTGTTCCCCAAACTCCATATTTACTTCGCAACTCTCTTAAATAGGGAAGAAGGACAAGATCTAGTCGAATACGCGCTCGTTGTGGCGCTGATTGCATTCGGTGCAGTCATTTCTATGAAGGGCCTTTCGACTGAGATCAAGACCGCGTTTAATGCAATAAGCAGCGATCTTGCCACTTCGCTCTAGTGGATTGCGTCCGGAGGTATTCCGGGAACAATTGGCTTGAGTGAGACGTCAAGATCAAGACATGAACCGAGAGCGGCAAAAAGACGGATTTGGCGCTATTGCTTCGCATCACTTAGTACTCGTTGATGCTCGGCAGCAGGTTGCACGATCTGTTTGCGTCTCTCTTAGCAAGTTGTAGTGAACGGCCGATGGACGACTGAGAAACGTGCAACCACAGTTTCTGCAGTTTATTTATGTAGATTAGTTGGATTTACCTAGTGAGCTATTGGATAGGGGGGGCTCATGCCTCTGCCCCCCTAGAGCACGGCCTGCGCGTAGACGCAGCGGGCTGTGGGCTTTCCATTATCCTGCGCGGTTGATCAGCCGCCTCAATCCTTGTTCCACCTCTCTTCGAAGTCCTACGGATCGCTCTTGCTTGCGATCGTCACTCGTGATCTGTGAAGCACAGACTTAACGAGCAAGTCTAATCTGGCAGCAAGATGGTGCGTCTCGATTCGGGAAATGCCCTCCCGCCAAGGTTATCTGGCGCCGAGAATCATCTCCGCGAATAATATAGAGAGTAGAGTTCGAGAATTGGCTTCGCTGAGAGAGGAAGCCCGACGCATTAGAGGCGATATCTGCTCTTGCCTACCTAGGTTACCGCCTTCACACGACGTGCTTTTACGAGCTCTCAGGGACGAGAATAGAAATATCTCCATGGAGAGGCGATGATCAACGGAAAGCGCGTCGCG
>Ga0181535_10005727_pt1 | contig 13165 bp, 8 predicted proteins | sample PEATcosm2014_Bin_44_FD_119774 | JGI IMG/M metagenome (GOLD analysis project Ga0181535, IMG submission 119774) | Peatland microbial communities from MTU Mesocosm Facility, Houghton, MI, USA - PEATcosm2014_Bin17_30_metaG | ecosystem: Environmental > Terrestrial > Soil > Wetlands > Peat | place...
GCAGGACTCTCTCCGGCCGTCGAAATGGCAATTTGCAACTTGCCGCGGCTGACCACAGAACCGAAATAAAAATCGCAGTGGGGAGGGTCATCCACGCTGTTTGCGATAATGCCGCGTTCGACTGCGCCCTGATAAACGGCAGCGTTGACTTCAGCGGAATCGGTGGCTGCGATAACCAGGATATTGCCATCGAGGTCGGAGAGCTGGAAAGGCCGCTCGATCCATTCAAGACGGCCTTCAATAGCGAGGTCGCGAATTGCAGTCTTGGCAGACGGCGCAACGACGCGCAGCCGCAATCCTGTTTTGAACAGACTGCCAATCTTGTCGAGCGCGACAGCTCCAGCGCCGACGATCAGGCAGCGTCGGCCGTCGAGTTTGAGAAAGACCGGCAACAGGCTCATGGCTTGATCCTCAATCGGCGACGCCGTGGGGCACCGGACCGGCGGGCAGGTCGCGCTCGACGGGTGCTACCGCTTCTCCGGCGAGATCGGCACGCAGCTCATCGTTGGTGTGGCGCAGGAACCATGAGCGCAGATTCTCTTCAGGCAGGCGGCTGGCAAGGTAGTGGCGGAGCAGCCGCTCGATTGCTTCAGGCACGAGCGTCGCGGGGCAGCGATAGCCTACCGGGCGGGCGATGGAAGCGTGCAGGCCCAATGCTCCTCCGAGACAAAAATAATACGCATCGATGAGCCTGCCCTCGTGCTTGATTTTTTTGCCCTCGATGCCGATGTCAGCGATCCAATGTTGGCCACAGCTATTGGGGCAGCCGGTTACGTGCAGCCTGAGTTGCTGGTCGAATTCGGGCAGCCGCTCTTCGAGCTCATCTACGATCCAGCGTGTAAAGCCTTTGGTCTCCGTGATGGCCAACTTGCAAAACTCCGTGCCCGTGCAGGCGACAGCGCCGCGCCAGAAGTTTGAGCCATCGACTTGCAGACCGATAGCGTTCAGTTCCCGCGCCAGTTCTGCTGTCTTGTGGTTGGGAATGTCAACGAAGATCAGGTTCTGCGCTACCGTTGTTCGCAACGCTCCGCTGCCAAAGCGCTCGGCAAGCTCGGCGGCGGCTTGCAACTGCTCGCCGCTCATCCGACCGCGCAACACCGAAGCGCCAACGTAACTCAAGCCCGGCTGGCGTTGCGCATGAATGCCCGCGTGATCGCGGAAGATGTCATCTGGAACTTGCTCGGCCACGCCTGGCAACAGCGTGAAGTCGAGCCGCGACTGTAATTCGGCGAGAAAACTTTCGGAGGTCCAGCCTTCTTTCAGAAATAGATACTTCATGCGGGCCTGTGCGCGATTTTCGCGCAGACTCAGCTGATCGCGAAAGATCTCCGCTGTGGCTCGCACTACGCGGACTGCTTGCTCAGCTAGAACGAAGGCGTTGAGGCGCACAGCCAGATGCGGTTCCTTGGAGAGGCCTCCGCCCACGCGCAGCGAGTATCCGAGCTGGCCGTTGAATTCGGTCGCCGTAAGGGCAATGTCGTTAATCTCTGGATGAGAGCACCAAGACGGGCAGCCAGTGACGGAGATTTTGAATTTGCGCGGCAGATTATAGAACTCCGGGTTTCCCTTGAGCAGTTGCGAAATCTCGGCGGCGAGGGGAGAGGCGTCGATCAACTCATCGGCAGCTACTCCGGCCAGCGGGCAGCCGGTCACATTGCGCACCACATCGCCGCAGGTTCCTTTGGGCGAAAGCCCGATGGCGTTCAGCGCATCCACAACTTCGGGCAGCGACTCGATGGTAAGCCAGTGAAGCTGGATGGCCTGGCGCACGGTAATGTCGGCCAGGTTGCGCGCGTACTTTCGCGCGAGGCCGGCGATGATGCGAAGTTGTGCGGCAGAGAGGATTCCGTTGGGTATGCCGATGCGCATCATGAAATATTCCGAGGCAAGCCCCTCGCCGCCTTTGCCTCCTGTAGCGCCCACGCCGTCGCCCTGGGTGTAGATGCCCCACCACTTGAAGTACATTGAAGCCCAGTCGGGCAACACGCTGGCGCGGCCCTGGCGCGCAAATGCGAGCACCTCATCGAAGGCCTCCCACGGATTCTTCTCGCGCTTGATGCGTTCCGCGCGTTGCGCCTTTGTCTCTTTCTCGTGAACTGCTTCAGTCATTATGTCCTCTTCGCCGAAGACAGAAAACCCGCGACAGCTTTGGCTGTATCGCGGGCTTTCTGGAAACCGTGGATTACGATCAGAACTTTATACCCAGGCCACCTGTACCGCGCGAAGCAGCGTACAGCGGCGACAACAGAGTGAGCCCTTCATAGTCAGATGGTATCGGCGGAGCGAAAGAAAGTCAAGTTGAGCCTGTTGACAAGAATCTGAATCTCAATTAGGTTGGAAAAACAGAGTTGCTCAAGAGATGAAAGATATCTTCACAAAAATCGCGTGTTGTTGCTGTCTCCGCTAGCGCCCGCTGGCCCGTCCGCGGTTTTGTCCTTCCTTATCGAAACACACATACTGATTTATCGAGTATCGGATGCCCGTCCCCACACCCATCCCCGCGCACGTGTTTGAAGACTCTGGTAGCTCCATGAGCATGCTGGAAACGGCGCTGCGCTTGTGTTGTTGTTATCTTTCCACCTGTCGATAAAAGTATGTCGCCTCATGCGGGCCAGGGGCTTAAGGTCCTGGACCATCCGCAACTTCCCCAAATATCAAGGAGAATCCAAAGTGCAAAAAGCTCTTTATGCTGTCCCGTCTGCTTCTCTGCTTTGGTTGCCGCTATCGGTCTTTACAGTACTCTTTCTATTTGCTATAGCGGCCGACCTTCCCTTGGCCGCGCAGGATGACATCACCACGCAAAACGCGACCTCCGCGTTCAATGGCGCATACCTCACTGGGCCGGAGGCGAACCCGTTGAGTTTCCTGAACGGCGCGGCCTGGCGGACAACCGGCAACCCGGCGCCCTACGACTTTCACGACTTTGCCCCGGCGACTTATGTCGATCAAAAGCTGCCAAAGTGGATCGACTTTCAGGCCGAGGAGCGGTTTCGCTACGAGGGGTACAGCAATTCAAGTCTCAAGGCGAAGGTCGATGACTCTTACCTGTTGAACCGCTTCCGGTTCCAGGTGGATCTGCATACAGCCAGTTGGTTCCGGGTTACGGCGCAGGTGCAGGACGCCCGCGCGGGCTTCCAAAACCCACCGATCGGCCCGCCAAACACGGTTCGCTGGGATCTGAAGAAGGCTTACCTCGAGATCGGCGCGCCCGAAAAGCACTGGTTCAGCCTGCGCGTCGGCCGGCAGATCATCAACTACAACAACACCATCATCGCCAACTCCGAGTGGCGCAACCAGGCCCGTTCCTACGATGCGGCGGTGCTGAACATGAATGCAAAGCGCGAACACCTGGGCATCTTTGCCGCCTCGGCTGTGGTGCCGCAGGCCGATGGCGTAAGCCCGCATCAGGAAGGCAACAACATCCACGGAGCCTACGCCCGCATTGATGATTTTCTTGTGCCGCATTCGAATCTTGAGCCGTTCTTCTTGTGGCGTGTGCAGCCGGAAGAGGTTGTCGAAGCGGCCGTCAGCAAGACTACCGGCAAGGAAAACGAAAAGGTCTTTGGCGTACGCTTCAAGGCGCAAGCCCACACGGCGCTCGATTATGGGGGCGAGGTGATCATCGAAACCGGCACGGTGGGAGCGCAGTCGATTCGAGCCTCGGCAGCGCAGGCCGGCGCGGCATACCAGTTCCTCAATGTAGCGGCCAAGCCGCGCTTCTTTACGCAGTACGACTACGCCACGGGCAACAGCAATCCGGCAAAGAACGCAACGCACACCACATTCGATACGATCTACCCGACTGCCCACGACCGCCTTGGCATCACCGACCTGTTCGGCTGGCAGAACATTGAGTCGGTTCGCGCGGGCGCTACCGTTGAGCCTCACCGGCGGCTCTCCTTGACGGTGCAGGGGCTGGACGATTGGGCAGCTGATGCGCTGGACTCGATCTATAACACCTCGGGCAGCGCGATCGTGACCAACAAGACCGATCACGGCCGCCATCTGGGCGCGGAAATCGATGGCTACTCCTGGTATGAACTCAATAAGCATTTCAATCTGGGCGGAGGCATCGGCTACTTCGGCGCGGGGGAATTCCTGGCGCATGTGACAACCAGCTACTCGTACACGTACTACTACTTTGCGTTGAACTTCAAAGACAACGGAAAAAAGTAGCCAATGCCATACTGGAACTCCGGCCGAGGCCTGGCCGATCAAATTGAAAAGCGCCGGTGGCGAAGCGGTTAACGCGCAGGTCTGCAAAACCTGTACTCGCGGGTTCAACTCCCGCCCGGCGCTCCAATTTTTTCTGAAACGATTTCCGCTTTGGGCGCATCTTGAACAGAAATCTATTTGGATTGCTTTTGTCCAGAAATGTTGGTACTATGAAAAAAACACATGGTTCGTGCCACTCAAAGCCGGCTTTGTTGTTGCCTGTCGAAGATCTTCGACGGGTGTATGAACTAGTCTCTGATTTACCTCTCGTATTTCATCAGAAGACGCACCCCTCGCTGAAAAGCCGGTGTGCCGACCCGCAGCATTGGCCTTCAGCAATCCACTCACTGAAAGAGGTCATGCATGCCGGTTGCCGAAGTACTATCTCCAACATCGCCGCCAACAAACTCTTCTGCTCCGCACCGCTTGAGTCATTTGCGCCTGCTGGAAGCCGAGAGCATCCACATCCTGCGCGAAGTCGTTTCTGAGTTCGAGCGGCCCGTCATGCTCTATTCGATTGGCAAGGATTCATCCGTCATGCTGCGGCTGGCGCAGAAGGCCTTCTATCCGGCGCCGATTCCATTTCCTCTACTGCACGTGGACACCGGCTTCAAGTTTGCTGAGATGCTCACCTTCCGCGATGCGATGGTTCGTTCGGTGGGCGCGGAACTGCTGGTTTGGCGCAACGAAGCAGCCATCGCAGCGGGTACGAATCCCATTGCGCTGGATACCAAGCGCTGCTGCGGATTGCTGAAGACGCAGGCGCTGCTCGATGCGCTGCGCCACTACAACTTCGATGCGGCTTTCGGCGGCGCGCGCCGCGATGAAGAAAAATCCCGCGCCAAGGAGCGCATCTACTCCTTTCGCGACAGCGCCGGGCAATGGGATCCCAAGAACCAGCGCCCCGAGCTTTGGAACCTTTACAACGCTCGCGTTCACCCCGGCGAAAGCATTCGCGTATTTCCGCTCTCCAACTGGACGGAGATGGATGTTTGGCAATACATCCACGAAGAAAAAATTCCGATTGTCGATCTTTACTTTGCCAAGGAGCGCGCCATGTACGTGCGCCCAATGAGCGCGGGCCAGGATGCGCTGCTTCCAGTCGAACAAGCCTTTGTGGCGAGGGAGGGTGAGCAACCCCAAATGATCAAGTCGCGGCTGCGCTCGCTGGGTTGCAGTCCATGCACAGGAGCGATTCGATCAGACGCGGATACCATTCCCGCCATTATTGCGGAACTGCTTTCCTTCCGCTCGTCCGAGCGCGCCAACCGCGCCATCGATCACGATCAGGAAGGGTCCATGGAACTGAAGAAACGGGAGGGATATTTCTAAATGGCCACGATCGGGGCACTCCCATTCTCTGTCGAAGATTTCCTGGCCGAAGAGTGCGAGAAGGATTTATTGCGTTTTTCGACGGCGGGAAGCGTGGACGACGGTAAGTCCACGCTCATTGGCCGACTGCTCTACGACACGCAGTCGGTCTACGAAGATCAGGTGCGTTCCATCGAAGGCAAGGGAACGACGGCTCCAGGGCAGATTGATTTCGCATTGCTCACCGACGGTCTGCGCGCTGAGCGCGAACAGGGCATCACCATCGATGTCGCCTATCGCTATTTTTCTACGCCACGCCGCAAGTTCATCATCGCCGACACGCCTGGCCATGAGCAGTACACACGCAACATGGCGACTGGCGCGTCAACGGCCGATGCGACGGTAGTGCTGATCGACGCCAGCAAGGGCGTTCTTATTCAATCGCGCCGTCACGCAACCATTGCATCGTTGCTGCGCGTACGTCACGTCATTGTCGCAGTCAACAAGATGGATTTGATTGGATACGAAGAGGCGGCCTTTCGCGCCATCGAGCGGGACTTCACAACAATCCTTAACCAGATTGCAGCCGATACTGGAAGCCCAGTCGAGTTGATCTTTGTTCCGGTCAGCGCGCTCGCCGGCGACAACATCGTTCACAGCTCGATTGCGATGAAGTGGTACAGCGGTCCAACGCTGCTTGAACTTCTTGAATCACTGCCATCGTCGCTTGATGCGAGCACTGCCCCGTTTCGTTTTCCCGTTCAGCGGGTACTGCGCCCCGATCACACCTTTCGCGGATTTGCCGGTCAGGTTGCATCAGGAATCGTTCGCCCTGGCGATAAGATCACGGTGCTACCCTCAGGCAGAAGCGCAGCAGTGGTGCGCATCGTCACCTACGATGGAGACCTTTCCGAAGCCGTAGCACCACAATCGGTCACACTTGTACTGGATCGCGAACTCGACATCAGCCGCGGCGATTTGATGGTCTCAACACTCGCGCAGGCCACTGTCGCCAAGAGTGCCCAGGCAGCGCTCGTCTGGATGGATGCGCGGCCGCTTCAGCGCAATCGCCGCTATCTGCTCAAGCACACCTGCCAGACTGTTCCCGCATTCGTTTCATCCATTGAGCATCGCATCAACATCGCCACGCTGGCGCGCGAGGCCACCGATACGCTGGAGATGAACGGCATCGGCATCGTCAACATCGATCTACTCCGTCCGATTGCGCTCGACCTATATTGCGATAATCGCTCGACCGGCGCATTTATTTTGATCGACGCGGAATCAAACAGCACCGTCGCGGCGGGGATGATTACCGCGGCTAATGCGACAGCTGCGACAGGCAGCCTACTCCCGGAAGACTCGTGGGGACCTGTGACCGCCGGCGAAAGAGAAGCACGCTGGGGCCATCGCGGCGCTGTTCTCGAACTGAGCGGCCCTTTTGAACTGATCGATTCCATCGAGCGTTCGCTTTTTTCCGTGGGGGTCGTTTCAAGTCGCATCGATGCCAGCGATGAAGCTTTTCTTCTTCATCCCGATCTGTTGAAAATCGTCACAGGATTGCAGCTTCAATCCGGCCTGCTTGTCCTGGTTGTGAGACCGAATGAAAGCTGCGCGTTCGCCGCTCGCGTGGAAGATCATCAACTGACTTTCAATACGAATAATCCTGACAAAATTGTTGCGGCTGTCTCTGCTGTTCATCAACTATTGCACAGCGCGGGCATCTTTGTTTCACCGGAAAGGGCGGGTCTCTAATGAGCACAACGGAAATCAATGCGCTGGTGAAGAGCAGACTCGATGAAGTACGCGCCGCATTGGCGCGCGAAATCACCGGCAATCAGGATGTATGCCTGACGTGCAGCTTTCAGGCAGAAGACGTATTGCTTGCCAGGCTGGCCATTGAGTTGGATGTGAAGATTCCCATTCTGTTTCTCGATACCGGCTATCACTTTGCTGAGACCTATGCATATCGCGATCGCATCGCCAAAGAGTGGCAACTCAACCTGGTCAATCTGCTGCCTGAGAAGACTGTCGCCGAGCAGGAAGCCGAGCGAGGCCTGCTCTATCAATCCGCGCCGGACGAGTGTTGTAGGCTGCGCAAGGTTGTACCGCTCTTCAAGGCGGTGGCCAAGTTCCGCGTATGGATTACCGGCTTGCGGCGCGAGCAGGCAAAGAGCCGCGCGGCTCTGGAAGAGTCAGCCCTCTTCACGCTGCCCGGCGGTCGGCAAGTATTGAAACTTGCTCCTCTGGCGGCATGGAGCACACGCGAAGTCTGGTATGCCTGCGAAGAGCTGTCGATTCCTCTGCTGCCGCTCTATGAGCGCGGCTTTTCCTCCATCGGTTGCGAACCCTGCACAACGCTTCCGCTGGATCCCCACGATCCGCGCTCTGGCCGTTGGGCAGGCCTCAAGGTTGAATGCGGCATTCACATCGCGGCAGCGCCGTCGCAATAAGGAGAGGAATGCAATACATCATTGGATTTGTCATCGCCTTGTTTATCGCGCTTACAGGGGTTGGCGCGGGAACCGTTACCGTGCCAGTGCTGATATTGTTTCTCGGAGTGCCCGCGCCGGTTGCCGTCGGCATTGGACTGATGTTCGCCACCGTGATTAAGTTGATTCTGGTTCCGGCGCAGATCGTCCGCCGCAACGTGGCCTGGCGAACTCTGGGGTTCATGCTTCTCGGCGGCGTGCCAGGTGTCGTCATCGGATCGCTGTTTCTGAAGCATCTGGTCAATGCCGGATCACAGAACCTGTTGAACGCGCTTCTAGGCACGATTCTCGTGACAACATCTGCATGGCAGATATTCGTATATTTTCGTCCGATGCGTCAGAATCCGCAGCCTCCCGACCACAGTCCGCGGCTGGCGTGGCTCATGTTCCCTGTCGGCACCGAGGTAGGCTTTTCATCGGCCGGTGCGGGCGCGCTGGGATCGGCCGCGCTGCTCGGCCTCACAACATTGCTTCCCGCGCAGGTCGTTGGCACTGACATCGCATTCGGCTTCGTCATCTCGTTGATCGGCAGCGGCGCACATTGGTTCTCGCACGCCTCGAATCCTGAACTGCTCTTTCACTTGATCGAAGGAGGCGTCGCTGGAGCCATTTCAGGAACCCTAATCAGCACTCGCGTCCCGCGCCATCAGTTGCGCTTTGCTTTGTGGGTCTGGCTATTGATCCTGGGCGGCCAGTTCCTCTTCAACAGCTATGTTGCGCTGGCAATCCCCCATAAGCTCACAGTTAGCCAGTCTCAGTTTCATTGAATCAAGGGCAAAAGACTTTATGGAAGTTCGGATTGAGTCGATAGATTGAAACGGTATGTTTTAGTCGTTCCGTAAGTTGCGCAAAATCAATGCGTGCTTTATTGTCAAGGGCTGAGAAAAAGGGAGCCAGTAGGCGGTCAGGAGCCGGGTTTTCGGGAGAGGAGGGCCGCTGGAGCGTAACGAAGCTGCCCTCCTCCCCCGAGGCGCGCTTGGCGGGGTGTGTTGGATGACGAATCAGGCTTGAATGCGGCGGCTTTGCTTGAGGGGGTAGCTATCGCTGTTCATCTCCAGGGCATGGTTGGATGAACAGACGATACTCCCTTTCCACGTTGAGATCCTCAACTCACTCAACCGCCGCAATTCACATACTTCGATGTGGACGTTCCATGTGGCCTGATTGGTGCGATCAGCGCCAGTTCAAATCTGCATTGCAAGGCGAAAAGGTCAACTCAATGCTTAGCTGTTTTCAGCACTGCCTCAAATGCTGGCTTGGGCTTGCCGTCACGGTCAAAGAGCAGGGGGTAAGAGGTTCGTCCCCTCACTGGCCAGTTGTTGAGCCATGATCCCCGATCCGTCACGCCCCAAAACGTCACGCGGCTGACTACATCGCGATGTTTCCAGTACACCGCGAAGAGGTCTGCATATCTTTTCGCCAAAGCCTGCTGAATGGAGTTTGGCAGGCCATTCGGATAAGGGTTAAGTTTTGCATTGCTGCTTACACTCATCGAGACGTCGGCGGTTTTTTCCCAGGCAGACGGCAGCACATCAATATCGAGTTCGGTGATGGCGACTTTAACGCCGGTAGCAGCGAGGTCGGTGATGGTTGCATCTTCTTCGGCAGCCGACGGGCCGTCGAGGTGCAGGTGTCCCTGATCGCCGACTACTGCAATGGGAACGCCGGCGGCCTGGAGCTTTTTAATAAGCGCGATGGCGCCTTTACGCTTGGCCGGAGTTTCCAGGTTGTAGTCGTTGTAGGTCAACTGTGTGTTGGGATCGGCTTCGTGTGCAAATTGAAATGCCTTGACGATGTAATCTTCGCCGATAATCTTCATCCAGCGAGACTGGCGGAGGGTTCCGTCCTCATTCAAGGCTTCATTGACAACATCCCAACTGTTGATTTTTCCCTTGTAACGGCCGACCACGGTCTGAATGTGGTCATGAAGGCGCTGGAGCAGCGCATCGCGTGTAATGGGATTGCCCTTTTCATCTGTGAATACCCAAGCCGGCGTCTGCGAGTGCCAGCATAGGTTGTGGCCGACGATGAACATATGGTTCTTCAGGCCAAACTCAACATACTTGTCGGACTGCGTGAAGTCATACGCGTCGGGCCGGGGATGAATCACCTCCCACTTCATTACGTTTTCAGGAGAGATGGAGTTGAATTGCTGCGTGATAAGGGCTTCATCGCGCGCATCCCTGCCGGTAATCTGACCAGTGTTGATCGCCACGCCGATGACAAAGGCGCCTTGGAATGCATCCTTGAGGGTGGTTGGAGCAGGAGCCTGGGCCATAGTAACCAGGCTCGACAAACATATGGACGAAACGAACAGAATGGAGCTATGCAGTCGCATCTTCAATCCTCTTCTTGGTTGGTTGCCAGTTTCCAGGTACGCCACTAAAGTGCACCACCCGCGACGATTCCCACCCGAACGCAAGGGACAACTTTCGTTGTCCCCTCCATGCGGGTAATCACTGTGCAGAAAAACTCTTGCGTCGTTCACTCAGGTCATGCGAGATGGTGAGGTTGAGTTTCATGTTGATGCCGTAAAAGAGCAGGCAGATTGCGGTGGCAAGGAATGCCACGCCGGACCAGACCGCGGCAATCAATGTGATTCCATGCATTGCGTTTGCACTCTGCTGAAGAATCTCTGGTCCGCCGAATGCCTTTGACTGGTAGTCATAGAACGAGAGAAGCCAACCGGCGATCGCTCCGCCCAGAGCCAATCCGATCCACAGCGCAAAGACCACCGCCGATGTCACTGTGCCGGTGGCGCGGCGTCCCGTCTTCCATTCGCCATAGTCGGCAACGTCGCCCATCATCGACCAAAGCACCGGGCCAGAGCAGCCAAAGGCGAATTGGCGCAGAACTTCAAGGCTAATGATTGGCACGGTAGCCGTCGCCGGGATAAATAACAGGGCAATGCAGAAAAAGCCCGTTAAAACCATACTCCAGAAGAAAAGCGATCGTTTGCCCACGCGCTTGGTGAGTGCAGTTGAACAGGCAACGCCGACGAGCAGCGCGGTCAATCCGAAGCCGTTGAACCAACTGAAGATGATCGGGTTGCCGGCGCAGTATTTAAAGTAGGGCAGCATAACACTGCCGCGGATCATCAGGCCGATAAAGTAGAAGGTCGTGGCCAGGAAGAGCGCGATCCACGGGCCGTTCTTCAGAAGATCGCCCAGATCTTTCTTGACTGAGGACTCCTGCTTAGGATCGGGTTGAATACGCTCTTTTGAGACTGCAAAAGCAATCAGGAACATTACCACGCTGGCAGCAAGGAATATCCCCATCGTCAACTGATAGCCGCGGGCGTTGTTGCCCTGCCCCAGGAAAAGAACCATGGGAACAGCCAGACTCTGCACGATAAAACCCGCCCCGTTGGCAAAGAGCTGACGGTAGGTGGCAATGCTATTGCGCTCGTTCGGATCATCGGTCATCACGCCGGTCAGCGAGGCATAGGGGACGTTGTTCATCGTGTAGATGAGGCGAAGCAGCAGATAAGTGACCCAGGCATAGATGAGCTTTCCGGATACGCTGAGATCCGGAGTGGTGAAGGTGAGAACGCCGATTACGCCAAAGGGCACGGCCGTCCACAACAGCCAGGGACGGAATCTTCCCCAGCGAGTGTTGGTGTGGTCGGCAATGACGCCCATCACCGGGTTGAGAACTGCCATCCCGAGGCCGACGATAAGAAACATGGTTCCCGCCTGTCGCGGAGTCAGCCCGAAAGTGTCAATGTAAAAGCTCAGTTGCAGGGCCATCATCGCCTGGAAGACGAAGTTGGCGGCCATATCGCCCAAGCCGTACCCGAATTTCTCAGAAAAGGCCAGCTTTGTATTGTTGCCGCTCATCCGTTCCTTCTCACTTTCCACTTCCACGCCAGTTGGCGAGAAATACAACAGCTTGATTCGACTCTACACAGTCCCGGAGAGAGCCACCGTGGCGAGAGGAATCGCCTTCGATGCCTGCCCTGCGCCGTCGTTGGGATTTAAGGCGCAACGCCCGCTGACTGTGATTCGCGCCATACAACTATAACGCTTACCTCGGGTAGTTTAGCAACTGCAGCCAAATTTGCACGAGAGAATCAATTTTGGCGTTTCGGTTCTGCTGCAAGCCGTTCGGCGAGATATAATTCGCAGCGAGGAACTCTCCATGACCCAACGTAAATCGCTTTCCTGCCATACGGGCTTTAATGCACAGCATTCGCCGATGGGCGCCTTCATGAGCTTTACCTGCGGAAACTTTGGAACCCGTGGCGGCATTGGCCTGCAGATCGGCCAGCCCGGCGATCAGGAAGTCTTCATCGGCTTCAAGGAAGGCGATCGGTACTCCGATGAGCCCTTGAAATGCCTGCCGTTCTACACCGCAGCGGTGGACCGTTCGGCGGATGCCTTTCTGGTGGAGCAGGCTGGTCCCGCCGAGCAGAATGTGAAGCCCGATGCCATGCCCATTGGCGAAGGCGCATTCGAGCGCTCCTATGGCTGGGCCAGCGACCAATGGACGGCGCAGGGGCTAAGCTTTTCAGTCTATTCACCCTTTGGCGCGATTCCCGATCCGACAGCCGCGAGCGATGAGCAGATGCGCGAAGGCCTGCTGCCTGCCGTGATTGCGCGGCTAGTGCTCGACAATACGCACGGGGCAAGCACACGGACCGCTATGTTCGCGCTCAACCATGCCCGGCCCGGCAGCCGGACTCTGCCGGAGGATCTGGGCAGCGGCCGCGTGGCCTTTGCCTTCCGCCGGGAGGCCGGCGGCGCTGCGGAACTGCTCGATTTCACATCCTCGGAAAAAGGCATGAAGGTCGACGGTGGGCCTTTCCTCTTCATGCGCTGGTCGGCTAGCGACGGCGTGCGCGAACGCCACAATCCGGTCCACCTGCTGGGTTCCTGCCCCGGTTTTGGTTTCGAGGTTCCGGCAGGCAAGAAGTATGGAATCACGATCGCGCTCGGATCCTACCTTGAGGGCTTCCAGACCAACGGACTTGATGGCCGCTATTTGTATACGCGCTACTTCAAAGGTCTGGCGGATGTGCTGAAAACAGCGCTCGACAACTCCGGCAAGATCATTGCGGCGGCGCGCTTGCTGGACAGCAAACTGGACAACGCGGCGGTCAGCGACGAGCAGCGATTCCTGATCTCTCATGCCACGCACAGCTACTA
>Ga0181535_10005728_pt1 | contig 13165 bp, 13 predicted proteins | sample PEATcosm2014_Bin_44_FD_119774 | JGI IMG/M metagenome (GOLD analysis project Ga0181535, IMG submission 119774) | Peatland microbial communities from MTU Mesocosm Facility, Houghton, MI, USA - PEATcosm2014_Bin17_30_metaG | ecosystem: Environmental > Terrestrial > Soil > Wetlands > Peat | place...
CTGCCCGGCCGCATGGCGCCGGTCCAGCACTTGCCGTCGCAGATCTCGCCAACCAGGCGCCAGCGGCCGAGCGGTACCGGCATCGGCGGCGCCTGTTCCCCCGGGGCCGCGCGCAGGCCAGGGCCGTCGCCGAGCTGCATCATATCGATGCTGCCGCGGTGAAGCATCACGCCGGTCGCATCCACGACCCGGCCGGCCAGCGCCGGATCGAGCCCGGGGCCGGTCTTGCCTTCGCCGGCCAGCAGCACGGTGTGGCCGTCCGGCTGTTGCGCCGAGGGCGGCAGGTGGAGCAGCGGGTATGGGGCGGCGGTGATGACGCCGCGCAGCGTCTGCTCGCCCGCGGCCCAGTCGAAGCTGCCGCTGCCCGGATCGTCGATGCGCGCGGAAAGCAGCAGCGCCAGCAAGGCGGCGGCGCCCAGCAGGGCGATCGACAGACCCGCGAGGAAGCCGCGCAGGGCGGTTGGAGCACGGGGTCGCCAGCCCACGAAGAACGCGTCGTCGTCTTCGTTCATGCGGTGATCTCCAGGGGCGGCACGCGCGTGCCGGGCTGGTTCGGGCGCGGATCCAGCAGCACGCGGCCGCCGGCGAGCTTCAGCCGGTAGGTGGCGATGCGCTCGGTGAAGGGCGGCGGCGCGCAGCCATCCTCGAGCCGGTACTGGTAGCCGTGCCAGGGACAGGTGATGCAACCATCCACCACCCGCCCCTCGCCGAGCGGGCCGTTCTGGTGGGCGCAGACGTGGCTGACCGCCGACAGGTGATTGCCGTGACGGAAGATCGCCACCGGCTCACCCTCGGCGAGGCGGACCACGATGGCGCGGCTCTCTGGGATGGCGTTGGCCTGCCCGGCGTCGATCCAGGGGGGGTCGGCGGCGGACCGCGAGAAAGCGGCGTCGCGCCGGTGTTCTTGCCGCGCGGCGGCGAGGTGCAAGGAGCAGAGCGCGACCACACTCAGCAGGACGACCGCGGTGAAGGTCGGATCGCGCGCGTCCTGCAACGCCCCGAGCCCGACATGCAGCACGATGGCGGCATAGGCGGCATAGACCGCCATGTGCAGCGCTTTCCAAACCGGCGGAGTCAGGAAGGCGAGCCAGAAATCGTGGCTGGTCGCGGCCATCGCCAGCAGCACGACAAAGCCGAACAGGCCAAACGGGATGAACGGGAAGCCGTGCACCTGCCCGAAGCTGGTGTCGGCGCCGAGCAGGGCGGCGAGCGGCGGCGTCGGGCTGTAGGCAAAATACCAGTCGAGCACCGCCAGCACGTGGCCGGCGGCAACGGCGCAGGTCATCACGCCAAGGTGCCGGCGGTTGTACAGCACCGGTAGGAAGCGCCGGTCCAGCCGCGCCAGCGGGCCGATGCCAAGAACCAGCGTGAGCAGCAGGAAGGCACAACTGCCGTACGCCTTGATCGCCAGGGTCTGGTCGTCGGGCGGCAGGGTGACGTTCGCCAGATGCGGGCCGAGCCGGAGATAGACCAGCAGGTAGATCGCGATCCAGCTCAGCACGACGACATCATAGCGGATCTTGCTGCGGGTCCAGCTCACCGGCTTGTACTTGGCGCTCACGGTGCGCGCTCCGACAGACGGATCGGGGCGGCTTCGCGTGGGTCACCCTGCCGGAGCGCCAGCGCACCGAGCAGCAACAGCGGCAGCAACGCCGCCAGCACGATCCAGATGCGGCGATGCGCGGCGCGGTGGCGGCGCTGCATCAGGACCCTCGCGCGCGTTCGAGCGCGATCCAGCGCGCCAGCACCAGCGGCCAAAGCAGCACGACCCCCGGCAGCAGAAGCGGGCGGAAGGCGATGGCGCCGCGCGCCGCCGCGTCGATGCGGTCAACACCGACCAGGATGAAGGCGAGCCCCACCGGCAAGCCCAGGCCGGCATAGGCGAGCGTCAGGTGGTACAACAGCATGGTGTCCCGAGCCTAGCGCGCTTCCCCCACGAACCCACGCTGCAATGCGGCCAGCCGCGCGAGCGCCGGGGCGGGCAACGGGCCTCGCGCCACCGCCGCCAGCGCCGATTCGAACTCGGTCAGATCGGCCATGCCGACCAGCACCGTAGCGATCGCCGGATTGGCGATGACGAAACGCGTGGCCGCCTCCGCCAGGCTGTCGGCGTAGCCTTCGCCAACCAGCGGCGCGAGCCGCCGCGCGCGCGCCAGGTCGTCATCGTAGCGCATCGCCGATCCGATCGGCTCGGGCGGCGCGCTCGCGATGGGGTGGCGCGCCGCCGTGCCGGACAGTGCCCCTCCCGCCAGGACGCGGATGCCGATCGTGCCGACGCCGGCGGCGGTCGTGTGATCGAGCAGCTGCCGGTAGTCCTGCGCCGGATAGCCCGCCGGAATCACCGACCCGGCGGACGGGTTCAACATGTTGTAGCTGACCTGGGCGCTGTCAAACGCGCCGGAGTCGATGACCTGGTGCAGCGCCGCGGTCTCGCCGATCGCGGTGATCCCGAGGAAGCGTGTCTTGCCCTGTTGGCGCAGCGCCTCGAACGCCGGCACCACCTCCTCCAGCACCGCCTTCACCGACAACGACCCGCCCGCGCCATCCGCCGTGATGGGGTCGTGCAGGTGAAAGATGTCGACATGGTCGCGGCCGAGCCGCTTCAGGCTGCCGTTCAGCGAAGCCGCGGCCGTGGCGGCGATGTTGCCGGGCTCGGACCGGGCGAACCAGATCTTGGTGCCAATCAGCGCCGCCGGCTTCAGCTTCGCCCAGACGCGTCCGAGGTTGGTCTCCGACGCGCCATCGCCGTACGACACCGCGGTGTCGAAGTAATTGACCCCCGCCTCCAGCGCCCGCGCCACGGCGCGCTCCTGATCCGCCGGCGCGCCGCGCACCATCAGGCCGCCGACCGCGCCGCAGCCGAAGCCGAACACCGAAACCCGCAGGCCGGTGCGGCCGAATTCCCGCATTTCCATGACCCATTCTCCCCTCGTTGTGTGACGCCGGCGCGCCGCTCACGCCGGGTCTGTCGTGTCCCTCGGTACCACGATCAGCTTGTCGGCCGCCAGCACTGCCCGGATCTCCGTGCCGCGCGGATACACCGGCGCTCCGATCGGAGCCTGCGCCTTGAGCTGCAATCCCGCCTTGTGCCGCAGCACATACTCGACGTGATCGCCCATGAAGGCGAGATCGGCCACCGTGCATGCGATCCGGTTCGGCCCATCGGATGCGGACGCTTCCAGCACCACCGCACTGGCATGGATGAAGGCCGTGGCCGGGCCGGTCAGGCCAATGGGCCCGGTCTCAAGCCCGGTGTTGTCCGCCTCAATGCGCGCCCGGCCGTCGGTGACCACCACCGGCAACTCGTTGGCGTAACCCAGGAAGCGGGCGATGAAATCGTTCACCGGCGCGCCGTAGATTTCCTCGGGCGTGCCGAACTGAACGACCCGGCCGAGCTTCATCACCGCGATCGCATCGGACAACGCCAGCGCCTCGTGTTGGTCATGGGTGACATAGACCGCGGTGATGTCGAGTTGGCGCGTGATCTGGCTGATTTCCAGTCGCATTTCCTCGCGCAGCGAGGCGTCCAGGTTGGATAGCGGTTCGTCGAGCAGCAGGATCGTGGGCTGATACACGATCGCCCGGGCCAGCCCGACGCGCTGTTGCTGGCCGCCGGAAAGCTCGCGCGGAAAGCGCTCGGCCAGGGCATCGAGGTGGACGATCCTGAGTGCCTCGGCGACCCGCCTCTGCTGCTCGGCGCGCGACACGCCGCGCACCGTCAGGGGAAACGCGATGTTGTCGGCCACGCTCAGATGCGGAAACAGCGCGAAACTCTGGAACACCATGCCCATGTTGCGCCGGTAGGTCGGCAGGCCAGTGACGTCGAGCCCATCCACCACAACCCTGCCGCCATCTGCCGTCGCGCTGCCGGTAATCACGCGCAGCAGCGTCGTCTTGCCGCAGCCGCTCGGCCCCAGCAGCGACAGGAACATGCCGCGCGGCACCGTGAGGTTGATGTCCGACAGCGCCGCGAGCCGCCCCCAGTTCTTGGCGATATGCTCCAACACCAGTCGCGGTTCGGTCATGCGCCCTTCAAGCCTCCAAGCAAATTCTCAGGATTCACCATGCGCATCATGGCGAGCAGGAACAGCATCGACGGCACCAGCAGGATCGTGCTGATCGCGCCGGCCACCGAGAGATAGCCGTTGCCGAGCGAGAGGTAGGTCTGCACGGGCAGCGTCACCGTGTCGGCGCCGTACACCATCAGCGTGAGGACAAAGTCGTTGTAGGACGCAAGAAACGAGAACAATGCCGCCGCCACGATGCCGGGCAGCGCGAGCGGCAACGTCACCCGCCAGAACAGCCGCAGCGGACTGCAGCCCATCACGGTGCCGGCCTCCAGCAGTCTCGAGTCCAGGCCCTCGAAGGTGCTGACCAGCACCAGCACGGCGAACGGCGCCGCCAGCATCACGTGCGCCAGTGCAATGCCGATCGCCGTGTTGGTCAGATGAATGGCGTAGAAGATCCGTGCGACGCCCAGCGCGAACGTGATCTCGGGGATCATGCGCGGGAACAGGATGGCCCCGATCAGGATCGCCTTGAACGGCAGCCGGTAGCGCGCGATCGCCCAGGCCGCGGGAAGGGCGGCGGCCAGGGTCAGCACGGTCGTCATCAGCGCGATCTCGACGGTATTTAACGCCACCGCACCGAGATCGATGGTCTGCGCCGCCCAGACGAACCAGCGCAGCGTCCATTGCGCCGGCAGCATGCGCATGCCGAACCAGTCCGCGCCGAACGCATCCAGCAGTATCATCACCAGCGGCAGGCTGATGAACAGCACGAAGCCGACCACCAGAAACGCGCGCAGCAGTGTCGCGGGCAGGGTCCTCATGCGACGCGCCGCCGCTGTCCGATGGACTGATAGAGAAACACCAGCCCGCCCTGGATGATACCCATCACCACCGCCATGGCGCTGGCCTGCGGCCAGTCGAGAAAGACATTGGCGATCGTGTAGATCTTGACGCCGATCGGCTGATAATTGCCGCCGGCGATCAAGGGCACGCTGAACGCGCCGAAGCATTGCAGGAAGATCATCACGGCGCCGGCCCACAGGCTGCTGCGCAGCAGCGGCAGCATCACGCGGCGGAACACCACCATCGGGCTCGCCCCCATCACCAGCCCCGCTTCCTCCAGCGCCGGGTCGATCGCGCCGAGGCCGGACATGATGACCAGTCCGCCATAGGGGAAGAACATCCAGACATAGAACAGGATCAGGCCAGGAATCGTATAGTCGATGGCCAGCGGCTCGCTCAGCACATGCCACTTCAGCAGAACGACGTTGATCCACCCGGTCCGGTCATAGAGGATCAACAGCCCCAGCGCGCCCACCAGCGCCGGAATGGTGATCGGCAGCATCATCAGGAACTGCAACGCGCGCCGGCCAAGGAACTTGCGGCGCAGCAGCAGCGCGAGCGGCAGACTCAGCAACACCGAGAGCAGGGTCGCGGCCAGCGACAATCCGAGCGTCAGGGCCAGCACGCCGAGACCGGCCCGGCTGCCCAGGAATTCCGTGTAGTGGGCCAGCGTCAAACCTGGCCCGGCGGTCGGCGTGACACTCTCGGCCACCGTGTAGACCAGCGGATAGTAGAACGCGGCGGCAAGGAACAGCATCAGCGGGCAAACGAGCAGGCTGCCGGCCAGCACATGACGGGCATGGCCCGCCGGCATCCCGCGCGTCGCCACGGTCATGACGCGATGTAGTCCATCCCATGCTTCTGGATGAAGGTGATGGCATCCAGATTGGTCATGTTGATGCCGCGCGCCTGCGCCACATCCACCCGCGCGATCTTGTCCCACACCGTGGCGGGTGCCTTTTGCCACGCTTCGGTGCCGGGATACTCGTACATCGTCTCCAGCATATGAAGCTGCACCTCGTCGGACAGCATGAGGTCGATCACCTTGTAGGCGTCCGCCTTCTGTTCGGCTGTATCCACGGCCGGCACCGCAAAGTAGGAATTCGACGCGCCGATGATGTTCACGTCGAGCGGTGTCGAGCGTGTGGTTGGCGGAAGCTGCCCCTGCTCGGCGCTCCACAGCGAGTAGTCCTGCGCGTAGCTGGTGATCCAGACCTGCTCGGTCTGGAACTGATGGAACATCACCGGCGGCTCCGGCGCGACCGGCTGCGCGAAGGAGCGGCTGAATTCGGTGAAACGGCTCCAGCCGTTCTTCCAGGCCGCCGATTCCTGAAGTTCGGCGAACGGCATCTTGAAATCGACGCCGCTTCCGGCGAGGAAGGCATAGATGAAGGCGCGTCCGCCGCCGGAACCCGCGTCGGGACGCACCATGCCGATATGGCCCTTGAACTCCGCGCGCCGGTCGAAGAATTCCGCCCAGGTCTTGGGCGGCGACTTGACGAAGGCGATATTGTGGATGAGCCCGAACTGCGAGCGCCAGAACAACAGCCCGGCGCCGTGCAGGGCCACCCCGTTATCGTTCTCGATGTATTCCTTCACCACCAGGTTTTGGTTCGGAATCTCCTTCACCCGGTCGGGGTACAGCGGATCGAACCGGAGCCCGGCCGAAACCATGTTGGCGAGGTCGAGGTCCTTGATGAACAGCAGCGGGAAGCCCGCGCCGCCGTCGCGCCAGGTTTGCATCTGAAGTTGCAGCGTCGGGCCCGACCCGACGGTGTATTTGATCTCGACACCGGTATCCTGGCGGATCTTCGGGATCAGGTAGGTGCTCCAGAACGCCTGGAAGTTCGGCCCCGAGACGGTATCGACGACGGCCAGGGTGCCGGCGGCGCGTGCCGGTCCGAACGGCGCCGCACCAACGGCTAAGCCGGCAGCAGTGCCCAGCAGCCCTCGGCGTGACAGGCGTTGGTGTCCGATCATATCGTTACCTCCCTTGGCAGACCCGTTCTCGCGGGGTCGTTGACCCGGTTTCCCGAAACAAGCGCCGGGAACGCCTTCATGGCAGAATGTTAGTCCCCGGTCCGAGCCCCTCGCAACGGCAATAAGTTTCCTTTCCGATCCTCAATCCCAGGTTGCGAAGCCGACCGCGGCGGCGAGGGCGTCGGCGATGCCGGGGGCGGCGGCCAGGATGGGGTTGCCCTTGCTCCGCCCGTGTCCTTCCAGGAACGGCGAGACGTAGGCGCCGGCCTCGGCGAGGATGGCGAGGCTGGCGGCGGCGTCCCACAGGTTGATGTGCAGTTCCACATAGGCGTCGATGCGGCCGGCGGCGACGTCGGCCAGACCCATGGCGCCGGAGCCGCCGAGGCGCATCGCGGCCCCTTGCCCCATGACGTCGGCGATCGCCTTCCAGAAGCGCGGGTTGGGGCGGCGGGGAGACCAGCCGCATTCGACCATGCCGCGGGCGAGGTCGGTGGTCGCGGCGGCGTGGATGGGCGCGCCGTTCAGCGTGGCGCCGTTGCCCTGGCGGGCGGCGAAGGTTTCGCGCAGGGCGGGCGCGCAGATCACCCCGAGCAGCGCCGTGCGGTCCTCGATCAGCCCGAGAGAGACGCACCAGCGGGTGGCGCCGCGGGCGAAGTTGGCGGTGCCGTCGATCGGGTCGAGCACCCAGCGCAGCGTGCCGGTGCGCCCGCTGCCGGTCTCCTCGCCCTGGAACCCGTCCTCGGGGAAGCTGTCGGCGAGCGCCCGGGAGACGAACGCCTCGGTGGCGCCATCCGCTTCGGTGAGCCAGTCCTGCGCGCCCTTCAGCGTGGCGATGGGGGCGCCGGGCGGCGGGCGCATGCGCAGCGCGAGCGCGCCGGCCGCTTCGGTGATGCGGGTGGCCACGTCCAGTCGTCGTGCGAGTGCGTTCATCGGATTCCTGCGTGCCTGAAGCTCCCCATGAATTGCGCCGCGACAGCGGGAACGCAACCGTCCCGGCGCAGATGTCACGGTGCCACGGCCGGAAGAGTGGGCACCCAGGTCGGGCACGCGACGTGCTCTACTGGCACGGCCAGGCGCCCGTAATTGACCCCCCGGCCGCTCGCTTGTAATGATTACAGTTGCGTCAAGGGTGGAGGTTGGCATGAAGATTGGCATGATCACCGACAGCGTCGCCACTCTCGATTTTGACGCGATGCTGGCGCTCGCCACGCGGCTCGGCATGGACGCGCTGGAATTCGCCTGCGGCAACTGGTCGCCGGCGCCGCATCTCGATCGCATTGGGCTGCTGGAGGACGCCGGCAAGCGGCGCGATTTCCGCCGCCGCCTGGACCAATCCGGGATCGAGATCAGCGCGTTGAACTGCTCGGGCAACCCCTTGCATCCCGGCGAGGAAGGGCGGCAGCACGACCAGGTGACGCGGGAAACCATCCGGCTGGCCGGGCTGCTCGGCGTGGAGCGGGTGGTGATGATGTCGGGCTGTCCCGGCGCGCCCGGCGACGCCTATCCCAACTGGATCACCGTGCAGTGGCCCGCCGAAACCCGGGCCATCCTAAAATACCAGTGGGACGACGTGCTGGTGCCGTATTGGCGCGACCTGGTCGGCTTCGCCGCCAACCACGGCGTGCGCCGGTTGTGCCTGGAGCTGCATGGCCACCAGAACGTCTACAATGTGCGCACGTTGCTAGCCCTGCGCGAGCGGGTGGGCGAGGCGGTGGGCGCCAACTACGACCCGAGCCACCTGATGTGGATGGGCGCCGACCCGATCGCCGCCATCCGCGCGCTGGGGCCGGCGATCTATCACGTGCATGCCAAGGACACTCGGGTGGACCCGGAGATTGCCGGCGTGAACAGCCCACTCGAGACCATCACCGCCGAGCATTGGCGTGAGCGGGCGTGGAATTACGTCACCCTGGGCTACGGCCACGGCGAGGCCTGGTGGGCGGACTTCGTCACCGCGCTTGCCGCGGCCGGTTACGACGACGTGCTGTCGATCGAGCACGAGGACTTCATGATGTCGCCTGTCGAGGGCGTCGAGAAATCGGTGGCGCTGCTCAACCGCGTCACCTTCAACCGGCCGAAGCGCTGAGACGGCGGACGGCGCGCCTTCTCTGCCGGCGGCGTGAGGGAGGGGCGGAAGCGATGACAACCATCCGGCTAACCGCGGCGCAGGCGCTGGTGCGCGCCATGACGGCGCAGCAGACCGAGATCGACGGCGCGACCGTGCCGCTGTTTGCCGGGGTCTGGGCGATCTTCGGTCATGGCAACGTGGCCGGCCTGGGCGAGGCGTTGTATGCGGCGCGGGCTGACCTGCCGACGTATCGCGGCCACAATGAGCAGGGCATGGCCCTGGCGGCGGTCGCCTACGCCAAGGCGAGCCGGCGGCGGCGCATGATGGCGGCGACCACCTCGATCGGACCGGGCGCGCTCAACATGGTGACGGCGGCGGCGGTGGCGCATGTCGATCGCCTGCCGGTGCTGCTGCTGCCCGGCGACGTGTTCGCCACCCGCCGGCCGGACCCGGTGCTGCAACAGATCGAGGCTTTCGGCGACGGCACGCTCTCGGCCAATGACTGCTTCCGTCCGGTGTCGCGCTACTTCGACCGGCTGACGCGGCCCGAACAGGTGGTGCCGGCCTTCGAGCGGGCGATGCAGGTGCTCACCGACCCGGCGGAGTGCGGCCCGGTGACGCTGGCCTTCTGCCAGGACGTGCAGACCCAGGCCGCCGACTACCCGGCGCGCTTCTTCGAGCCGCGGCTGTGGCGCCGGCGGCGGGTGCGCCCGGACGAGCGCGAACTGGCCGATGCCGCCGCCTTGCTGCGCGGGGCGCAGCGGCCGCTGGTGGTGGCCGGCGGCGGCGTGCTCTACGCCGAGGCCGAGGCCGCGCTGGCGCATTTCTGCGCCGCGCATGGCCTGCCGCTGGCCGAAACCCAGGCCGGCAAATCCTCGCTTGCGGCGTCGCATCCGATGAACATGGGCGGCATCGGCGTCACCGGCACCGGGGCGGCGAACGTGCTCGCCGCCGAGGCCGACGTCATCCTCGCCGTGGGCACGCGGCTGCAGGATTTTACTTCGGGTTCGCGGGCGCTGTTTTCGGCGCCGGGACACCGCATCGTCGGGCTCAACGTGCAGCTTTTCGACGCCGCCAAGCACGGCGGCACGCCGCTGCTGGCTGACGCGCTGGTCGGGCTGGAGGCGCTGGAAGCGGCGCTCGCCCATTGGCAGGCGCCGGCCGCCTGGACCGGGCGGGCGCGGCAGGAGAAGGCCGCCTGGGAGGAACTCGCGGAACGCTACACCGCCGCCTCCAACACCGGGTTGCCGTCGGACGCGCAGGTGATCGGGGCGGTGCAGCGCCAATTGCGGCCGGGCGATGTGGTGCTCAACGCCGCGGGCGGGCTGCCCGGCGAACTGCACAAGCTGTTCCGCGCCGAGGAGCCGCTCGGCTACCACATGGAATACGGCTTCTCCTGCATGGGCTACGAGATCGCCGGCGGCATCGGCACCAAGCTTGCCCTGCCCGACCGCAACGTCATCGTGATGGTGGGCGACGGCAGCTACCTGATGCTGAACTCCGAACTGGCGACCTCGGTCCTGCTCGGCCAGAAGCTGACGGTGGTGGTGCTGGACAATCACGGCTTCGGCTGCATCAACCGCCTGCAGCGGGCGACCGGCGGGGAGAGTTTTAACAACCTGCTGACCCACACGCTGCACGCCGAACTGCCCGTACTGGACTTCGCCGCCCACGCGCGCAGCCTGGGCGCGATCGCCGAAAAAGTCTCCGGCATCGCCGATCTTGAGGCCGCGCTGACGCGGGCGCGGGCGAGCGCGCGCACCCATGTCATCGTCATCGAGACCGACGCCGTCGCCAGCACGGAGGCCGGCGGCGCCTGGTGGGACGTGGCGGTGCCCGAGGTCTCGCCGCGCCCGCAGGTGGCCGAGGCGCGCGCCCGCTACGAGGACGCGACCGCCCGGCGCGCGGCGATCGACCGACGATTCATGATGGACTGAAGGAGATCCCCATGACTGTCCGCATCGGGGCCAACCCCATCTGCTGGTCGAACGACGACATGCAGGAACTGGGTGACGACATCTCGCTGGAGACCTGCCTCAGGGAAGCCAGCACCGTGGGCTTTCAGGGCATGGAGATGGGGCACAAGTTCCCCCGCCAGGCCTCGGCACTCAGGGACGCGCTGGCGCCGTTCGGGCTGGCCTTCGTGTCGGGCTGGTATTCCTCGGAACTGCTGGTGCGCGACGCCGCGGCGGAACTGGTCGCGCTGCGTCCGCACCTCGACCTCCTGAAGGCGATGGGCTGCACGGCCCTGGTGTTCGCCGAGACTTCCAATGCGATCCACGGCGACGTGGCCAAACCGCTGTCGCAGCGGCCGGTGATGCCGGCGGGCGGCTGGAAGGAGTTTGGCCGTAGGATGACCGAGGTGGCGGCGGCCACGCTGGCGGAAGGCGTGCGGCTGACCTACCACCACCACATGGGCACGGTGGTGCAGAGCGAGGCCGACATCGACGCCTTCATGGCGGCGACCGGCCCGGAGGTGCATCTGCTGCTCGACACCGGTCACGCCACCTTCGCCGGCGCCGATCCGGTGGCACTGGCCCGGCGCTATCGCGGCCGCATCGGGCACGTCCACACCAAGGACGTGCGCGCCCCGATGATGGCGCTGAGCCGTGCCATGGACTGGAGCTTTCTCAGGAGCGTCGTGGAGGGCGTGTTCACGGTGCCGGGCGATGGCATGATCGACTTCGCCGCGGTATTTCGCGAACTGCCGGGCTACTCGGGCTGGGTGGTGCTGGAGGCCGAGCAGGACCCGGCGAAGGCGAACCCGCTGGTCTATACGACAAAAGGCTACGCGCACCTGCAACGGGTGCTGACCGGGACGGGGTTGCGCTGATGTCGCCGCTGCTCATCAAGCCCGCGCGGGGCGCGGCGGACGGCCGGGTGCATCGCATCACGCCGGAATCGGCGGGCTGGTCTTATGTCGGCTTCGAGGTGTTCGACCTCGCCGCGGAGCAGGCGCTGGCGCAGCCGACGGGAGACCGGGAGGTCTGCCTGGTGCTGCTCTCCGGCCGTGCCGAGGTGAGCGCGGGCGGGCAGGATTTCGGCACGATTGGCGAGCGGAGCAGCCCATTCGAGGGCGCGCCGTGGTCGGTCTACGTGCCGGCGCGCGCGCAATGGCGCGTGGTGGCAAAAACCCCGGTGGAGTTGGCGGTGTGTTCCTCGCCCGCCGAGGGCCGGCTGCCCGCGCGGCTGATCCCGCCCACCGACGTCGGCCAGGAGACGCGCGGTAAGGGCACCAACACGCGCTACGTGCGCAACATCCTGCCCGACAGCGCGGCGGCGGAGACGCTGCTGGTGGTGGAAGTGATCACGCCGGGCGGCAACTGGTCGAGCTATCCGCCGCACAAGCACGACACCGACGCCCCGCCGCGCGAGACCTATCTGGAGGAGACCTACTATCACCGTCTCGTCCGCCCTGGTTTTGCCGTCCAGCGCGTCTATACCGACGATCTGTCGCTCGACGAGACGATGGCGGTGACCGACCGCGATGTGGTGCTGGTGCCCAGGGGCTACCACCCGGTCGGCGCGCCGATCGGCTTTGACCTCTACTACCTCAACACAATGGCGGGCCCGGTGCGGCAGTGGCATTTCACGCTCGCCCCGGAGCACGCCTTCCTCGGCTGGTGAATTAGCGGAAAGGAACGACAACATGGTTCGCTTCGCGGTGCTCGGATGCGGCCGCATCGGCCGGATGCACGCCCGGAACCTCGCCCGCCATCCGTCGGTGGAGCTGGTCAGCGTGTTCGACGTGCTCGCCGGCGTCGCCCAGGAGGTGGCGGGCGCGCTCGGCGTGAAGGCCGCGGCCTCCGTCGAGGACGTGCTGGCCGACAAGTCGGTGGAAGCGGTGCTGATCGCCACCCCCACCGACACCCATGTGCCGCTGCTGATCGCCGCGGCGAAGGCGGGCAAGGCGGTGCTGTGCGAGAAGCCGATCGACCTCGACATGGCGCGCGTAGAGGCCTGCTGGAAGGAGATTGCGCCGCTCAACCCGACGGTGATGATCGGCTTCAACCGCCGCTTCGATCCGTCGTTCAAGGCGGTGCACGACCGCATCGCGGCGGGCGAGATCGGCACCCCCGAGCTGGTGCTCATCAGCAGCCGCGATCCCGCGCCGCCGCCGGTCTCCTATGTCAAGGTTTCGGGCGGCCTGTTCCGCGACATGACCATCCACGACTTCGACATGGCGCGCTACCTGGTCGGCGACATCGTCGAGGTGCAGGCGACCGGCGGCAACCTGGTGGACCCGGCGATCCGCGAGGCCGGC
>Ga0181535_10005730_pt1 | contig 13163 bp, 8 predicted proteins | sample PEATcosm2014_Bin_44_FD_119774 | JGI IMG/M metagenome (GOLD analysis project Ga0181535, IMG submission 119774) | Peatland microbial communities from MTU Mesocosm Facility, Houghton, MI, USA - PEATcosm2014_Bin17_30_metaG | ecosystem: Environmental > Terrestrial > Soil > Wetlands > Peat | place...
CTCTGGGTGATCGCGGCGCCCATCAGCAGGCCGCCATTCGATCCGCCATAGATGGCGAAATGTTCCGGAGAAGTGTAGTTGTTCGCGATCAGGTACTCCGCCGCGGCGTAGAAATCGTCGAACACATTCTGTTTCTTTTCGAACATTCCCGCTTCGTGCCAGCGCTCGCCGTATTCGCCGCCGCCACGCAGATTGGGCAGCGCAAACCAGCCGCCCTCGGCGAGCCACCACGCGTACATCGGTCTCCACTGCGGGAACATGCTTATGTTGAACCCGCCATAGGCGGTCATCAGCAGCCGTTCCGTGCCGTCCTGCTTCAATCCCTTCTTCCCGGCAATGAACATGGGAACCTTGGTTCCGTCTTTCGATGTGTAGAAGACCTGCTTCAGTTGGTACTGGCTGGTATCGAAGGGGACTTTGGGTTGCGCAAAGATCTCTTGCTTGCCCGTTACCGTGTCCAGCCGGTAAATCGTGGGCGGCGCAATGAACGACTCGAAACTATAAAAACCATAGTGATCGCTGGCGCGTCCGGAAACCGCGGTAGCCATTCCGATGCCGTCGTGCTCCACTATGCCCGCCGGCTTTCCGTCCAGCGTGTAGACATCGGTTTCCATCTTCACATCGTGAAGGTGATTGACGTAAATCTTGCCGCCCACGATGTTGAAGCTATGAATCGCATCAGGCCCTTCGGGCACGATCGTCGTCCACGCATCGGGCATAATGCCCGGGTCGGCCTTCATGATTCTCCTGTTGGGCGACTTGTAGTCCGTGCTCACATACCACGCGCCCTTTACGTAATCCGCGGAGAATCGCGAGTCCACACCCCAGATCAGAATTTCAAAGTAAGAGCCTGGCTTGGTCAAGTCGCGGTAAACGATATCGACGCGTTTCGCCGGCACGCCGCGGTCGATCTGGATCACGAGATAGCGATAGTCGTCCGACAATACAGCTTCCATCAAATCGTTCGGTCCTAACGCCTCGCCGCGAAATTCCTTCCCGAACACCAGCGTGTCATGCGAGACGCGCGCTCCCAATTCGTGCTCGTAAATCAGCGTTCCCTTCTGGTCCATGCGCGAGTAGTAGAGACCCTTACCGTCGGGCGTGAAGGCTACGCTCAGATAGATCCCGCTCGGCAGTTCGTCCTCAAGCGTCTTTCCCGTTTTCACACTGAAGACGCGCACCGTGCTTTCATCCGCGCCGCCCTGGCGCACATCGTAGGCCACCAGCGTTCCGTCGCGCGACACATCGTCCAGGTTTACTGACGTGTTGGGATCGCGGCTGAACTGTGCCGGGTCGATAAGCCGCTTGTCTTTCTCCGCCCAGCCGTGGCGCACATAAATCGATGACTGCTCCTCGCCCGCCAGCATCTTCTCGAAAAACAAATCATTTCCGCGCTCGATGGGCACCTTCCAGCTGCTCACGTGCTCCAGTGCGTCCATGTCGTCCATGATCTGCGGGCGGATGCGCGCCTGCTCCATGTAGCGCTGCGTGTAAGCATTCTCAGCATCGATGAACGTCGTGGTCTCAGGGCTGCCGGCATTTTCCAGCCAACGGAAATCGTCCTGAATCTTCGTCCCGAAATAATCGTCCGTCACCGGAACGGCGTCGACATCTGGCGGAGGCGGAAGAGTGAATCCGCCGCGTGAGTGAATCGCCTGGCTTGTGGCGGTCACTCCGGAAAGCGCCCCGAGCAGGGCGCAGGCAAGAATCCGGCGCACGCAGTAGCACATTTGAACAGGATACTCGCGCGATTTCACCAGCGGCATCCACGCCGCTGAGCCTGCTTCACCGCCGCCGGGACTTACGTTATTCGTCAAAGCGTATTTGGCCTCAACTTCTGCTTCGGGCCCCAACCTTTGCTCCAGCTGAATTTTATTGCCACTCGGTTCCCATATTGTCGTCGGTTATGAGGCGCAATCCCTTTAGCCTCTTCAAAAGGCTCGCTCGATCTTCAAGAACAGCAGCGCGCTCCAAGATGGGGTCCGAACTCGTCGATTCCGTCATCGTTGCAATTTGTTCCAGCTTCGCTTTGTCCGCGGGTCGAGAAAGATCGAACGCCGGGCGGCCATCGATGCGGTAGGCGGCGAGCGTCGATCTCAGCCGTGCCCCGTCAAAGACAATCGGGCTATCGCTCACGGCAATGAAGTTTGCCACGCGCAGGGCGTAAGGGAAGACCGTCGCGCCCGTCAGTTGCACCTCTCCGGATCCGGTTGTGTTGTAGTAATCCACACCGCCCGGCTTCAGGTGCTGGCGGATCATCTGAAGGAAGTTGACGGAGAGGAGATTCGATGCATTCGCACGCCAGTTGAATGTCATATTCAGCAAAATGAAGTCAAACTTTCGATCGGGGTGCGCGGCCAGCCACCTGCGCCCGTCGTCGATCACGATATTCACTTTGGGGTTCGTGAGGAGGCTGACAATTCCTGGCCGTTTGCGAATGAGCGAAAGATAACCGGGATTGATCTCGACGATCGTTACATTCTCAACCTGTGGATCGTTCGTCAGAATCTGCGCCCACGATCCCGAAGAGAGCCCGATGATGAGTACGTCCCTGGGATCGGGATGAAGGGCGGGTATCGCATAAGCCCTGAAAATACCGTTGGTGTCGTTCATCGGGTCGATATTGAAGTGACCGTCGTATACGCCTCCTCCGTAAACCGTGTCGTGCGCGTCCACCGCGATCACGCCGCTGCGGTTTTCCACCAGATCGGTGAATGCCATTCCCCGATGAAAGAGCTCCTTGAAAAGGAGACGCTCATACATTCCTGAAAACAATATTCCGCGCGATGCAGCGAGTATTGAGAACGCTGCCAGGGCAAATAATACTGCGGCCTTCGAAGGTTTGGGAGTCGCAAGGGCCCCCAGAATCGCCGCAATCGCCATCCCCAATCCGAGGAGTAGCAATGAAGTCGCACTTGTTGACCAATGATCCAGAACCACGAAGCCGACCAGAAAACTCCCCAGCGCCGATCCCACGATGTTGCTCAGATACAGATAACTCAGTTTCTTGCCTGCCTGATCCTCAGGGCCAATCGCGCCATGCGACAGAATGGGGAAGGATGCTCCGAGCAGCGCAGCCGCAATTGCAACCAATCCATAGAGGTAGTCATATGGGACGCGCCGGGCGAGCAGGGAGATAGTCGGACCCACCAAAAACGCTGCGATCGCGCCCAGCGTGACCACCGTTGCTCCGGCCCTCAGCGTGCGTCCCAGATCGTTTTTGAGCTTCTTTTTGCATGCATCGTGCACCGCCAGAGCACCGTAGGCGATGCCGAATAGATAGTAGGCCAGCAGGTTGGCGAAACTCGGTGCGCTACCCCCGCTGGCATAGGAGTAGAGCCGGTACCAGATGATCTCGTAAGCCAGTGCGATGAATCCCGTTGCCGCAGCCAGCAGCATCGCAAAATCGAATCGAATCGTGCTGTGCTGCACGCAGTCGTCGGCCCTTTTGGAACTGGATCCCGGATCGGCGGCAGCGCTGCGTAGCGAGAACATGATCGCTGTGCTGCCGACTAAAATATTCAGGCAAGCGGCCAAGCTTACGCATCCTGATTCTCCAAGAACACGCATGAGAAAGAGAGCTGCCAGCAGGCACGCAGCCGCCGACCCGAAAGTGTTGGCGGAGTAGAGAGAGCCCACCGACTCACCCACATTTTCGGTGCGCCGCACCACGTGAGCAACCAGCAGCGGCAGCGTGCTACCCATTAGCAACGTGGGAACGAGGAGCAGCAGGAACGTGATCACTCCCGTCGCAGCCGTCGAAACTCCAGCCGTAAACTCGGCAACATGATGGAAGATCCCGAGCGAAGCGAAACCAAATGTGCCAATGGAGACTTCGATTAAGCCAAAGGCTCGGAGCGCCCGAACTCCGCCGGCGGTCGAGAGCCTGCCGCCCGCAAGGCTGCCCAAACCCAGCCCCAGCATGAAGACGGTGACGATGATTGTGACCGATTCAATGTTTACGCCGTAAATCGTGAACAACGCTCGTTGCCAGACAATCTGATAGATAAGCGCTGGGAAGCCGGAGACAAAAAAGAGCAGGAAGTAAGGCCAAAGCTTTTCCAGCTCCCGAGGCTCTGGGAGCGATTGCGGCTGGGTGGTCATATTAAGTCCCCGATTATAGCAGTCGCATAAAATCCCAGTAGAATCGACAGAAGTGACCACCCTGCCTTCAGATCGCGATCCTGAGCAGTTGGAACTCACCGCTGAGGTAGAAGCCCAGCCGGCGCCGACTTCATTGTGGCGGCGTTTGCTCGGACTTCTCCATCCTTCTCACAGGCACAGCATCTTCTCCGCAACCGTTGTGCTCATGGTGTCTACATTTCTCTCGCGCATTATCGGGCTTGTGCGGGTTAAATATGTTGTCTGGCTCTTCGGGCGTGGCATGGAGGCCGATGCTCTCAACGCAGCCTTCGTCCTGCCCGACATGATTTCCTACTTCCTCGTCGGTGGCGCCGCATCCATCACCTTCGTGACCATCCTCACCCGCTATCACGAGCAGGGCCGCGACGCTGAAGGCGAGCGCTCGCTCTCGGTCATTCTGACCACCATGTACCTGGTGCTGGGCGCGGCCATTGTGCTGGCCGAAATCTTTGCTCCCTGGTATGTGCACTGGTGGTTCAACGGCTTCGATCCGCAGAAGGCCGCGATCTGCGTGCTGCTCACCCGCATCCTTTTGCCCGCTCAACTGTGCTTCTTCGCCGGCGGCGTATTTGGCGCAGTCCTGTTGGTGCGCAAGCAGTTCAACGTGCAGGCCGTGGCGCCGCTCATTTATGGTTTGGGCACGATTGTTGGCGGTCTGCTGCTGGTAAGGAAAATCGGAGTTCCATCGCTGGCCATCGGCACCGTCGGTGGAGCGGTATTCGGGCCGTTTCTCCTCAACTGGTTCTTCGCGCACCGCGCCGGCACGCGCTATCACTTCATTCTCGACTGGCACGACAAAGGCCTGCGCGAATGGGTGCGCCTTTCCTTGCCTCTCATGGCTGGCGTCTCGCTCGTCACCGCCGACAACTGGATCATCGCCCACTTCGCGTCTCGGATCGGCGGTGCAGTCTCGCTGATGAGCTACGCCAAGCAGGTCTTCACAGCGCCCATGTCCGTTTTGGCACAGGCCGCCGGCGCAGCCTCCTTGCCCTTTTTCGCAACCTTGTGGACACGCGATCGCCGTTTCGAATTCGCCACCGGCGTCGCCGATTCCGTTTCCCGCGTAGCCGCGCTCGGCCTTCTCTTCGCTTCAATCATGGTGGCGCTTGGCTGGCCGGCCATCGATCTGGTCTTTACCGGCGGCCGCTTCTCGCCAGATGATGCGCGCCTGTGTTCCAGCTATTTCGCGGTCTTCTCGGTTTCGCTCTTTCTCTGGTCGGCGCAGGCCATCTATTCGCGTGCCTTCTTCGCTGCCGGAAACACCTTTGTGCCCATGGTGGCCAGCACCATCGTTACGGTCGTCTCACTGCCCATCTATGACCTGCTCTTCCACTGGCGCGGCGCCATGGGCCTGGCTCTCGCCTCTGACATCGGCATCGTGCTCCAGACCCTCACCATTGCTTTGCTCCTGCACCAGCGCCGCATGGTCTCTCTCGCTAGCCTCGACTACGCGGAGCTGGGCCGTTGTCTGCTTGGCGCTTTTTCAGGTGGCGCGGCCGCGTGGTTTATTGCCTGGATCGTCGCCGGCCTGTTCCACCTTCTACCGCGCCTGGCCGCGCTTCATCACGCACGTTCAATCGCCGACACCACGATTCTCATTGGCGCCACCGCAATCTGGACTGCCGTCACCATGTGGGTTCTCGATATCTCGGGCTCGGCGCTGCCCCGCGTCGTCCTTCGCCGCCTCCGGCTCAGCTAAACTTCTGTCGCGCATGGCCCTGCACGCGGCCGAACCGGCGCGCCCATACCTGAAGCCGTCGCACAAAAACGCAAGCGCTCCCGTTCACGCGGAAGCGCTTGTGCCCGATACAATGATTCACCGACGTGCCGGCAACTACAGCTCTAGCTGTTGTGCGCCTCATGGATCGTTGGCGCCGGGCCAGGGACCGCAACCGGACCCGAAGTCCCGGTCGCTTGCAACGGCTTCGAGTCGGGCTTGCGAATGTCGATGCCGCCCTTGAAGAAAGCGCCATCTTCAATGCTGATACGCGCCGCCGACACGTCGCCGTTCAGCGACCCTTCCGCGCGAATATCCACGCGGTCGGTGGCGGAGACGTTGCCCTTCACCTTGCCCAGCACCACGACTTCACGCGCCGTAATGTTGGCTCCAACCTGGCCGTTGCGGCCCACCGTTACACGGTTGCCGGGAAGATTAATGGAGCCCTCAACTTTGCCGTCAATATATAAAGATTCCGAACCGGTAATCTCGCCTTTGATGAACAGGCTCTTGCCGAGCGTGGCTTGATCGGCGTTTCCGGCCTGCATCCGGGCAGGTGTTTCAGGCACGTGTGCCGGGGGCGCCGCATGCTGCGGCTCCGGCGTTGCATTCGGGATCGATGATCCAGTCTGGCTTGGTTTCCACATTGCGCTCAAGGTGTTCTTCCTATTCTGTCCGCTTCAGGACTGGGGGGATGCCAAGGCAAGGCCAATGGCTCGAACCCAAAAAGTGAATAATTCCGCTAGCCGCTGCTTACGCCGCGGCCATCTCCTCGGCTGCCTGCAATCGGTCGAGTCAATCTTCAGGCTCCGCCAGAACAACGCGCTTCCGGCACCGCAAGGATGGCGCGCAAGCCCATTCTACGGCAACTCAGTGTTTTCTGTGCAAGCGCCGCACTCCAAAGTCATCGCCGCCCGCCGCATGTTCTAGTCTTGGCGTATGACCGATCGCGAGTTGCTCGCCCGGATCGCCGCCTCCCCCGGCCAAAAAGCCGGATACAAGCAGTTGGTCCGCGAACTTTCGCTCCCCGGTGGGCGCGCGCGGCGACTCCTGCTTGAACAACTGGCCCGGCTCACGGTCCGTGGCCAGCTGATGCAACCGGATCGCGATCACTGGACCCTTCCCCGTGCAGCGTCGCGCGACAATCTCGTCGCTGGCCGCCTGGATCTGCATCGCGACGGCTACGGCTTTATCCGTCCCAATCGCAAACCCTCCGCCACGGATTCAAAGATCCCCTCGACCGGGCAGGACATCTTCATTCCGCCCAGTGAAATCAACGCCGCCATGCAGGGCGACCAGGTTCTGGTTCAGCTCGAACCTCCCAAAGCCGATGGCCGCCAGCAGGGCCGCATCGTCCAAATACTCGAGCGCCGCAACCCCACTGTCGTCGGCACGTTTCGCGTGGCGCGTGAAGATCGCGGCCGTAATAACGTCGTGATCCCTTTCGACGACCGTATGACGCAGCCCATCGTGATTGCTCCCGGCGCGGAAATTCCGTCCGCCGCCGGCTCCTCTACGCCGCATCGCGTTCTTGGGCATGAAGCAAGAATCAGTCCAAAACACGAAATCGCGGAGCGCCCCGAGAGCCCGGAGGGCCTGGAAGGCATCGTCGTCGACGTTGAGATCACAAGCTGGCCAACCCCCACGCGACCTCCCATCGGCCGCGTCATTGAAGTTCTTGGGTCGCCTGATGATTTTGGCGTCGACGTGGAGATGATGATTCGCAAGCATCAGCTCCCGCGCATCTTTCCCGATGCGGTCCTTGCTGAAGCCCGCCGCGTAGCGCACTTCGATCAGGCCATCGCCGCCCGCCGGGCCGACTTCCGCTCTCTGCCCATCGTCACCATCGACGGCGAGACCGCGCGCGACTTCGACGATGCTGTCCTGGTCCGCGAGCACGCCGACGGTGACTACGAGCTTCAGGTTCACATCGCCGACGTATCCGAGTACGTTCTTCCCGGCTCGGCCCTCGATCTCGAAGCTCGCATCCGCGGCACCAGCGTCTACTTCCCCGATCGCGCCATCCCCATGTTGCCTCAGGAACTATCCACCGATATTTGCAGCCTTCGCCCCAACGAAGACCGGCTCGTGCTGAGCTGCATCATGCATCTCGACGCCGCTGGCAATATCGAGAGCTTTGAGGTCGTCGAGGGCGTCATCCGCTCCGCCGCGCGCATGACTTATACAGATGTTCACTCAATCCTTGAGGGCGACCCGGAAACGCGCACTCGCTATTCGTCGATGGTTCCTGAATTCGAAAGAATGAAAAAGCTTGCCGCCCTCATGAATCGACGCCGAGAGGAACGAGGCTCCATTGATTTCGATTTGCCGGAGCCGGTCATCGAGTTCGACGAGAACGGCCAGATGCGCGGCGTCACGCGAGCAGAGCGCACATGGGCCAATCGCCTGATTGAAGAGTTCATGCTCGCCGCCAACGAGTGTGTCGCCGTCTGGCTCGAGGATCTCGGCGTCCCATCGCTCTATCGCATCCACGAGAAGCCCGATCCGCGACGCGTGGTTCAGTTTGAAGAGCTCGCCGCCGGGTTTGGTTTTTCCCTTGGTCTTGGACCGCTCCCCGTGAAGCGCGTCGTCACCCGCGCCGAGCGCCGCGAATCTCACGGCCAGGGCCGCAATCCCCGCCAGCACGAAGTGCCAGAGGACATCGCTGTCACGCCGCGCATGTATCAAAAGCTCGCCGCGCGCATTGAAGGCAAGCCGGAGGAGCGCATCCTCAGCTACCTTATGCTGCGGTCGCTATCGCAGGCACGCTACTCCGAGGTCAATGAGGGCCACTTCGCGCTCGCCGCACCCACATACACCCACTTCACCTCACCCATCCGCCGGTATCCCGACCTCATCGTCCACCGCATCGCCAAGACGCTTCTCCGCGCCGGCGTCCCCGGCCGTCGCACCATCACCGCTTCGCGTCTCAGCTCGCCATGGTCGCACCCGAACGAGGGTAGAGCACAACATGGGGTGGCCCCGGCCGCTCGCACATGGGGACCGGGGAAGGGAGGCGCCTCCGCCATCGATCCCCCCATCTCCGAACCCGAACTTGCCGAGATCGCCGAGGAAACCAGCTACAACGAGCGCCGCGCCGCCGAAGCAGAGCGCGAGCTTGTCGAGTGGAAAAAAGTTCGCTTCATGCAGGATCGCGTCGGCGACGAGTTCGCCGCTCTCGTTCTGAATCCCGCCAAATTCGGCCTCTTTGTCGAGCTCACCGATCTCTTCGTCGAGGGCCTCGTGCCCATCGACACTCTGCGCGCCGACCGCTACACCTGGCGTGAGAACACGCACGAAATCATCGGCGAGCGCACAGGCCGCCGCCTCCGTGCCGGAGACCGTGTGCAGGTCATCCTGGATCGCGTCCTTGCGCAGGAGCGCAAACTTCAATTTGCTCTTGTGGAAGATGAATTGCCGCTCACCGGCAGAAAGACCGCGCCGTCCTCTTCAAAATCCAAGAAAAACAAACGCAAAAACACATCGCCGCCACCCCCGGGTGGGAGCAAGCGGCGATTCAAGAAGGGCAAAAGGCGATGAACTCAGCGGCATTCGGGGCCATGCGCCCGGCCGCTCGTCCTTAGACACCCGCCTGCTTTGCGGCAAGAGGCCCAATGAAGGGGATGACGAATCTCTTCCCCTGGAATGCCTGGATGATGGCGATGATCCAGCAAACGAAGAGCGCCAGGACGCCGAGAACACCCACGATCCAGCCGAGGATCGGAATGATCATCACAACTGAACATGCAAACCATCCGATCGTGAGGAAGACGTTCTGCCATGCGTGGAACTTGATCTTCGGATTCGTGTTGTACGGCGCAACGATCAGAAAAATGATCGCCGGGACAACCGTCAGATAGGCGAGGCCGCTGGCGGCATCCTCTGACAGCCCGGAGCTGGCTGTTGCTCCTGTGTTCGGTTCATCGGCCATAGCAATTCTCCTTTTCAAGGAAAAACGGTTGATGGGGAGGGGTTCTTGGCTTCGGTACCTACCCGGCGCACCGGCAGATTCAGCTCATGAGGCCGACCACGTCAAGCGAGGTGGAGATAGAACAACCTGCCGCCCATCCTCTTGTCAAGATAATTTACGCGCAATCAAGCTGAGTTTGGGCCGCTTAAAGGCAGAGGTCGGGCGGAACGGGCAGTCGGCACAGACAAAAACGGCCTCCTTCGGAGGCCATTCTTGATATCGGCGCTGCTGGGGGGCAGCTACCGGTTCGCTTGTTTCTCGGCCAGTCCGCCAACGATGGGCAGCAGAGAGCGCTTGCCGTTAAATGCGCTGACGAAGACGATCACCAGTACGACAAAAAAGGCGAGATCCACAAATTGCCACAAGGACAAGGTGAGGAAGACGACCGTCGGAACGAGGTTTTGTACGATCTCAACAAGGATGTGCACCACAGCCCAGGCGACGTAAAAGAAGATCGACTGCCAGGCGTTAAAGCGGACAAAGGCGCTTTTCTTGTAGGGCTCAAGGATCAGGAACACAATGGCCGGGATGATCGTAACGTAGGAAAGACCTCCGGCGGCGTTGTCAGAGAGGCCGGATGCATTAACGCCGGAAACATTCGTATCGGACATGGAAGCTCCTTTTTGATCGGGCTGCTTGCTTTGAGTTCGACCGCTTCCGGAAGATAGACAAAGCGCCAAGATGATTCTGGTCTGAATCGAGAGAATCGGTCTGGTCAGATTTGCTCAGGCTGAAATGCGCAGCGAGATGCCCAAGCGCCGGCCGCGGGCAAGGGAAGCAAACCGCCGCACGCCGGGACCCTCCCGGCCATGCAATTTACAATGGCATCTGGGAGCAATCTTCATGGCGCACATGGTTTTTTGCGTTCGCAATAAAAAGGAAATGGAAGGCCTCGACGAGCCGCCTTTTGACTCGGAGTTTGGCCAGAAGATCTATAAGAACGTCTCGAAAGCAGCCTGGGACGAGTGGCTCGCCCGCCAGAAGATGCTGCTCAACGAGTATCGCCTCCAGCCCTGGTTGCCCCAGGCGCAGCAGTTCCTCGTCGACCAAATGGAGGAGTTTTTCTTCGGTTCCGGCTCGGCCCTACCGGCCGACTACGTTCCCCCCGCGCACTAACCCGCGACATCGACAGCCGAGGTCGCGCTTAGTGGCTGGTCGCTCCGCTATCGTTCGAAACCATCAGGCTTGATACATTGACCGGTTCAAAGTCAGAAAGCGTCAGGCTCGTCAGGCACGAGAGATCGGCGTCGTTCCAGCGCGCGTCCGGCGTCCCAATCAGGCCGCCGCTGTCGCCGTTGTCGGCCAAAATGATTCCGTAATTCCGGAATCCGGTAATGATGATCGCAGCCTGCGGACTCGTGGCCGCGCAAGTTGGAGTCACTACCGACGCCTTCAGCCGGTAAATCTCCCCTGCCGCGCCGCTCATCGTGCAGCTTGATGGCGGCGTAGACTGCGAAATCTCGCTCTCCACGGAAATTGGCGCGCCGCTGCTGTCGTCGCAACTCCCAACGCCCGCCGTTTCGGTCGCCGGCCACACCCAGTAATTCAGCATGTGATTCAGCGTGAATCGGATCGGATGCTGAACAGTCCCGTTCGGCGCTGTCGGCGTGCCCGTCCCAATCACTTCATCCGCATTGGCCAGCAGCGGGCCTACCGGCAAACCGGCGGCATCCGATGTTCCCTGTCCCTGGGGCGTCAGTGCATCCGTCGCCACATTCGGCCACTCAGCGTTTGAGGAATCGGTCCAAGGACCATCCAGATATATCCCCTGCCACATCTCGTAGAGCGCGGGATTATTTCCGTTGCCCGGCTCCAGGTACACCAGCACGTGCCGGTCTCCCGTCGAGTTGCTCGTGCCTTCTATCGGCGCGTAAGCCGGGATCGGCCCGGAAGTAAAGTACTGCTGATACATCGTCGTCGAAATCGAAACGTCCGGCTGGTTCGCCGGAACCTCGATTGCTGGAATTCCGTTGGGGAACGGCGCACCCGAGTTGTTCCCGAAGAACGGTTTGATCGTCTCGGGCAGATACCCGCTGTACATCGGCGCCGCGGGCGACGCGTCCACGGGCAGATTCGTGGTCGCCGCATCCACGCGATGATGGAAGATCGAAGCGGACGTGAATACGTTCGCCAAAAACGCATTGCTCCCGTTCATCGCGAACGCGATCTGCGCCTTGGCCGTCGCACTTGTCGCATCTGTCACGACGAACTCGGGCGTGTACGTCCCCTGGCCGCCAATCAACGGGCTCGTAATCTCACCTGACGATGCGTCGAGCGTCAACCCTTCCGGCAATGGAGGATAGTTGCCGCTGTCGTCGATCGAGAAGGCGTAGGGCGGATTTCCCCCGGTCGCTGCGATCGTGCAGCCTGCATAAGCCGTGTTCTGAGTTCCGCCTGGGCAACTCGTCGTCGTAATCGATAGCGGCCCGCCTGCCGAAGTCAGCGTTACCTTGGCCGAAGCCGTTACCGAACCCGCAGCATTCGTCGCCGTCAGAACGTAAGTGGTCGTCGTCTCCGGGCTCACGTTCACCGAGCCGCTTGCGGAGGTCGACGCGAGGTTTCCCGGCGCAATATTCAGCGTCGTCGCGCCTGAAGTTGTCCAGCTCAGCGTGCTGATCCCGCCCAATGAAATGCTCGTCGGGTTCGCCGTGAAGGAGCTGATTGCAGGCAATGTCGGCTCCGTTACCGTCACCACCTGCGTAGCGGTCGCGGCGCCCGTCGTGTTCGTCGCTGTCAAAGTGTAAGTAGTGGTCGCCGTCGGGCTCAAAACCACCGAGCCGCTCGCGGAGGTCGACGCAAACGTGCCCGGCGTAATGGCGATGCCGGTCGCTGCTGAAGTGGCCCAACTCAGAGTGGTCGTTGAGCCGTTGATGATCGACGTTGGGCTGGCGGAAAAAGAGGTGATCGTGGGTCCCGCAACCTGTTTGAGGGTCGGGGTCTTCTGCGTGCAACCCGCGAGTCCCGCACAAGCCGATAGAAGCACAAGCGCGCGGACAACGCTGTTGCGCGGGTTAATGCCTGATTGCATTGCATGACGCGATTGGGGAGAGTGCATGTGCCGCCTTTCCCTCGATGATCCTGTCGCCGATCCGGTTGGCCGGGCGTCGCCGCGAGGCTTTCCCGGCAGCGGTTTTTAAGACCATTCGAGGTTGCGCAGCCCTGGGGGGAAGATGTCTCGCTTCTCTGTACACGTTTCATGAACCGGCCAATCGCGGCCACAAGCCCATGCTGGGTTCTTTGCCCTGTCTCTTCACAATGCGCGAAGAATCTGCTTTTGGGTACATGACAAAAGTCATGTAGGCAGGGAGGGCACGCCTTAACAACGCCCGATTC
>Ga0181535_10005735_pt1 | contig 13158 bp, 12 predicted proteins | sample PEATcosm2014_Bin_44_FD_119774 | JGI IMG/M metagenome (GOLD analysis project Ga0181535, IMG submission 119774) | Peatland microbial communities from MTU Mesocosm Facility, Houghton, MI, USA - PEATcosm2014_Bin17_30_metaG | ecosystem: Environmental > Terrestrial > Soil > Wetlands > Peat | place...
ATGGTCAAGATGGTCCGGGGCGTCCTCGACCAGGACGCCCCGTCATCAACTCCAGCCTCCTAGGCCAGCGCTTCCCCGCCGCCGAACGCCCGGGCCGGGCTCAGCTCTTCCAGGATCGCGGCATCACCCTCGCGCAGCTCGTTGGTGGCGACGCGCGCTACCAGGGCGCCCACGCCGGGGCCGAGCATGTAGCCCTGGCCGCACATGCCGATGGCGTCGATGTAGCCGTCCAGCGACTGGGAACGGCCGATGATCGGCGAGCCGTCCGGGGTCATGGGATACAGGCCGCGCCAGGTGCGGCGGATCTTCAGGTTGCCCAGCTTGGGCATGAGGTCCACCATGCGCCGGGAGATCATCGGCAGGTAGGCGGAGGTCTCGCGCCGGTCGGAACCGACGATGGCCGGGTTGGGCGTGTAGCAGAAGATCACCTGCCCGGGCTTGTGCTGGTAGAAGTAGAAGTTCGCCGAGCCCGGGGCCGGGCGGATGTCCACCACCATGGGATCCAGGAACGGCGCCACCGGCTCGGTGATGCCGCCCTCGTGGCAGTCCGGCGCCACCGGCGCGTCCAGCCCGCCGGCCTGGGCCACGGCCCGGGCCCACGGCCCCGCCGCGTTGACCACGCAGCCGGTGGCGTAGCCGCCCTTGTCGGTGCGCACCCCGACCACCTTGCCCTTGCGCCGCATGATATTGGTGACCCGCTCGTTGAAGCGGAAATCCACCCCCAGTTCGGTCGCCCGCTGCTTGAAGGCCAGGTTGCTGCGCATGGGCGAGGCGGAACCGTCCTCGGGCGAGAAGGTCCCGCCCAGCAGCCCTTCCTCGCGCAAGCCGGGGCTCACCTTGAGCAGGGCTTCGCGATCCAGCCAGTCGATGTTCAGCCCGGCCTGCTTCTGGATCACCAGAAGCTCCTTGAGCAGCTTCTCCTCCAGCGGCCGGTACGCCACGAAGGCGTAGCCGCCCTGGAACCATTCGATATTGAAGCCGTGCTGCTCCTCCCAGTGGGAGAACACCTCCAGGCTGTCCAGGCACAGCTTGATCTTGGCCGGCGCCGAGTGGGTGGCGCGGATGCCGCCCAGGGCGCACTTGTTGCTGCCCTGGCCGGAGGAGGCGAACTGGTCCAGGCAGAGCACCTTCAGGCCCCGCTCGGCCAGGTACATGGCGGTCGGCATGCCGATGCTGCCGGCACCGATGACGATGGCATCATAGACAGTGCTGGACATTACAGACCTCCCTGGAAGGCACTGACAGCGTGGGCCTTGGCCACATCGACAACGGGCCCTTTGCCCGTGACCTGGCCGGCGAAGGCGCCCATGGGCACCTCCATGAAGATCGGCCGGCGGGTCAGCTCGGTGACCTCCGACGGGGATACGCCCTCCTCCCGGAACAGCCGGGCGATCAGGCTGGGGCAGGTCTTGCCGCCGCAGGCCCCCATGCCGGCGCGGGTGGCGCCCTTCAATTCGTTCATGTCGCGCACCCCGGCGCGGATCCGCTTGCGGATCTCGCCTGCGGTCACCCGCTCGCAGCGGCAGACGATCTCGTCATCCTCCAGCCGCTTGACCGTTTCGGGCATGGCCTCGCCCACCCACGGCTGCTGCACCCGGATGCCGGCGATCTGCTTGGCGATGTCCAGCGGCGCCCGGACCTTCACCAGCACCGCGTGGTCGGCGAACTTGGGCGCCCGGGTCTTGACCACCGGGACATTGCCCAGCACCTGGCCGAGGGTGTCCAGCACGGTCACCGTCTGGCCCACTTCCAGGGTGTTGATCGGGAATTCGTAGGGGATCGAGACCAGCGCCTCGCCCACCTGCTTGCGGTAGTCCACCAGGGTCACCGCCAGCCCCGGGCACACCGCCACGCACTGCTCGCAGGCGATGCAGTCCTGCTCGTTGAAGGTGGGCACGCCCAGGATGTCGCCGCCCTCGATCTGGATGCTGCCCTGGGGGCAGATGCTGGTGCACGGGTTGCAGGGGATCTCCTGGGAGCAGTGGAACACCGGGAACACACCCTTTTCTTCCTCGGGGATCTCCTCGGTGATGGTGGCTCCCGGACGCGACTTCAGCACCGCCGCGGTGCGGTGCCATTCCGGCGGCACCTCGCCCACGTCCCGGCCCAGCGACTTGGCGATCTCCAGCCCGCGGATCTTGCCGGTGAACATGGCCGCGCTGGCCTCGGCGATCTCCTCGGCGTCGCCGGCGGCGAACACCGGCAGGCCGAACTCCTTGGCCTTGAGGTGGAACTCGTTGACCGATTCCAGCCCGACCGCCACCAGCACCGTGTCGCACTTGAAGGTCCGCTCGGTGCCAGGCATCGGCTTCCAGGCCGGGTCCAGCTGGGCGATGGTGACCGATTCGACTTCCTCGGCGCCGTTGGCCGAAAGCACCGTGTGCGAGGTATAGATCGGCACGCCCATGCGCGCCAGCTTGTCCTTGTGCACCTTGTAGCCGCCGCACTCGGGCAGCGCCTCGCACAGGCCCACCACCTCGATGCCCGCCTGCAGGGCGTGGTAGGCGGCGATCAGGCCGACGTTGCCGCCGCCGATGATGAACAGCCGCTCGGTGGGCCGCACCATGTCGCGGTTCACCAGGGTCTGGAAGGCGCCGGCACCGTAGACGCCCGGCAGGGTGTTGCCCTTGAACACCAGCGACTTTTCCCGGGCGCCGGTGGCCACCAGCAGCACCTGGGGCTGCACCAGGAAGTAGTGGCCGTCGCGCAGCACGCCCACCTTGCGGTCGGAGAACACCGCCAGCGCGTTGCTGTTGTTCCAGATGCGCACGTTCTCGTAGGCGCGCACTTCCTTTTCCAGCTTGGCGCCGATGTCCATGCCGCGGGTGCCGGCGTGGCAGGCGTCGATCGAACCGAAGAACTTGTGGGTCTGCAGGACCAGCTTGCCGCCCAGGCTGGCCTTGTCGTCCACCAGGATCACCCCGACCCCGGCCTTGGCCAGTTCGATGGCCGCCGACAGGCCGGCGGGCCCGCCGCCCAGGATCAGGCATTCGATTTCGATCGTTTCGATGTCGCGGAACTGCACCTGGTTTTCATCCACGTCAGGCAGGGCCGGCTTGCCGTCCAGCGGAGCGACCACCATGCCCTCCTTGACCGGGACCATGCAGGACTTGACCGAAAGCCCGTCGGCGATCACCGAGCACTGGGCGCACTGGCCGTTGGCGCAGAAGATGCCCTGGGGCGCTCCGTCCTTGGCGTGGTGCCCGAACACCCGGATGCCGTTGGCGAACAGGGCGGAGGCGATGGTCTCCCCTTCCCGCGCCAGCATCGGCTTGCCTTGCCAGGTGAACCCGACCGTGGGCTCTGGCGGCACCGCCAGAATGGGATGTTCCTTGATCCGGTAGTTGGGCATCGTGAAGCTCCTGGGGTGCGACCCCTTCAATTCATTACGAATCCATAGGCCAACGGGTCGTCGGGGTCGATGACGAAGTGGTTGAAACCGGTGATGAAGGCAGAGCCGGTGATTTCGGGGGAGATTGCATCGTAATCGCCGACCTTGACTTCCTCCAGGACCCGGCCCTTGAACAAGGTCCCAAGGATGCTCTCGTAGACGAACACCTCGCCCACGGCCAGCTTCCCAGTCGCATGCAGGGCGGCCATCTTGGCGCTCGTGCCGGTGCCGCAGGGTGAGCGGTCGACGTTGCCATGGCCGAAGATCACCACGTTCTTGTATCGTGCCGCGGGGTTGGTTGGCTTGTCGTAGATCTCCACCAGATCGGCAGAGCGGATATGATCCAGGGTCGGATGCTGGATCGGGACCGTGCGGTTGACGATATCCCGGATATTCAAGCCCAATGCCCGCAGTTCCGGGAGGTGCTCCAGGGTGACCTCCAGCCCCAGGCTCTCGGCCGCCACCAGGATGAAGAAGCTGCCGCCGAAGGCGATGTCCACTGGAATGCAGCCGAGCTTGGGCACGTCAATGAGCACTCCGGCCCGGTACATGAAGGAGGGCACATTGACGATGGAAACCTCCCGGGCCCGGCCATGTTCCACCTTGACCTCGCCCCGGATCAGTCCAGCCGGGGTATCCATCCTGATGTGGGTGATCGGCTCCACCGGATCAACCATGCCGGTCTCCACCGCCACGGTCATGGCCCCGATGGAGCCGTGGCCACACATGTTGAGATAGCCGCCGCAATCCATGAAGATGATGCCGAAGTCCGCCTCTTTTGAGCAGGGTTCGGTGATGATGGATCCGAACATGTTGCTGTGGCCCCTGGGCTCCAGCATGATCGCGGTCCGGAGGTGGTCCAGGTTCCTCTCCAGGTATTCCTTCTTGGCGGCCATGGTACCGCCCGGGATTTTCGGCATTCCGCCGATGACGATCCGGGTGGGCTCACCCATGGTATGGGAATCGATAGCTTGAATATTGTGGACCGATTTCATACCAGAGCTCCTTGAAACCTATCAGGCTGCCAAGCGGTCAGGAACGGGGGCTGCCCTTGCGGTTCAATTCGAAAAGGGATCCCCCCGGGGACTTAGCCAGTGCATGCGCTTCCATGGAGAACCGGATCGCGAAGGCCTGAGAGGCGTCCAGCCCATCCTTCAGGTAAGCCAGGGCTTCTTCGATCTGCCTGGCGCAGCAGCACTCGCAAAGCATCCGGTGCGACCTGATCTCCTCCTGGAGTTCCCAGCCGCTGACTTCGACCGTGCCCATGATGAGGTGCAGGAGGCACAGCATGGACCGCTCAGTCTCCGCCAGCCAATGGCTTCCGGAGAGGATCTGCACCAGGTTGGCGTGGAACTCCACATGAGCATTCGCAGCGGTGGGCGGATCGTTGATGGACACCGCTGTCTCATAGACGTGGAATTCCCGGAGCAGGTCCTCGAGGGTCCGATCAGAGCACGTGGCAGCCGCCCGCACGCAGGCGCCCTCCAGGATCATGCGGGCACGGAAGATGTCGTCCACCTCTGCTACGGTCAGGTGCCGGACCACCACGGTGCGGTTGGGCTGGCGGGTCACCAGACCGTCCACGGTCAGGACCCTGATGGCCTCCCGCACGGTACTACGGGAAACGTCGAACCACTTGGAGATCTTCTCCTCCCGTAGCAGGTCACCGGGGCAGAGACTGCCATTGAACATGGCCTGACTGAGGGCGAACACCACCCGGTCCACTGCGGTGAAGCCCTTCGACCTCGTGTAAATTTCTGCCGCCATCCGACCCTTTCTGGTCTTGACCGTTGCTAGAATTCGGCGCCCCACTGACTGCTTTCGCCCAAGTAGAACCCCCTGGGGAACGGATCCCGGGAGTCCAGCACGATATTTTGGAACCCCGAAATGAAAGCCCTGCCCCGGATGGTCGGGATCACCGCCGTGAACGGCCCGACCTGGGTTGTTTCGACCAGGGTTCCCTGGAACAAACTGCCGATGATGCTTTCGCTGACCATTGCTTCCCCGAGCCGCTGCAGGCCCTTTGCGAACCTTGCCGCCATCTCTGCGGACGTTCCCGTTCCGCATGGCGACCGGTCAATGGCTTCGGCGGAATAAAGCACCGCGTTTCGGGTCGTAACGTTGGGCGTACGGGATGGTGCAATGAACCTCACGTGACTGCAACGGTTGATGGCCGGGATGGTTGGATGCTGGACTTCCACCTGTTCGGATATGGCGTCCCGGATCAGCGATCCTTTCCGGACGATTTCCTTGGCGGCACCGGGCACCAGGTCGAGCCCGACGCTCGCGGCCGGCACGATGGCATAGAAGTTCCCGCCGTAGGCGATATCCAGCACGATCTCGCCCAGTTCCGGAACCTGCACCTTCAGGTCGGCCATGTAAAGGAACGACGGCACGTTCTGGATCGTGACTGACTTCGCCACCCCGTTCTCCACCTGCACCTCGGCCCGCACCAGTCCTGCCGGGGTGTCCAGCACGATGTGGGTGACAGGTTCGGTGACCGGGACAAGCCCCGCTTCCACCAGCACCGTGCAGGTGCCGATGGTGCCGTGCCCGCACATAGGCAGGAAGCCGCTTACCTCGATATAGATCACCCCCACGTCCGCCCCGGGGGTGCAGGGCGCGGTGATGATGCTGCCGGACATGACCGAATTGCCGCGCGGCTCGAACATCAGCAGTTTGCGCAGGTCGTCCAGGTTCGCCTTGGCCCAGGCCCACTTGTCCGCGAAGGTGGCGCCCGGGATAACCGGGACTCCGCCGATCACGACCCGGGTCGGTTCCCCCTCGGTATGGCTGTCGATGGCCGAAATCAAACGATTGAATCGCATATTGCCGCCTCCCGTGGACAGGTCGTCTTACCGGGCGAACGCGGGCAGGATGCGCTTCTTCATCCATTGGAAGACGCCGGCGATGCCCAGCGGGTAGTAGATCATCACCAGGATCAGAAGCACGCCGTAGATGACGAACTGCAGCCCGGGCATCCCAGAGTGGGAGCGGATCAATTCCATCAGGAAGACCATGGGGAAGGCCACCACGATTCCTCCCCATAGGCTGCCCCGGCCGCCGATGTAGGCGATGGCCAGGATCTCGATGGTCTTGGAGGTGTCCATGATGGAATCCGGGGTCAATGAGCCCAGGTAGTGGGCGTAGAAACCTCCCAGCCAACCCGCGAACATGGACGAAACGGTGAAGTTCAGCACCCGGTAGCGGGTAGGGTTGATCCCCGATGCGCAGGCCGCATCGTAGTTCTGGCCCATGGCCCGGAAGGCCAAACCGATGTGGGACTTGGTCATCAGGTTCAGGCTGACGTAGATCACCAGCAGCATGGCCAGGATCACGTACAGGTAGGGAATGTTGGAGGTGGACTTGAAGAAGGTGACGGGAGCCATGCCGCTGGGGCCCCGGGTCAGCCAAGTCAGGTTCCGGGCCAGACCCATCAGGGCGATGCCCACAAACCAGGACATGACTGCCGCGAATATGCCCCGCAGGCGGAGGGTGAGGATCCCCAGGCCGAACCCCATCAGCCCGGCCACCAGCGCTCCGATCCAGATGCCCACCCACGGAGATAAGCCCGGGTGGAAGGCCAGCCCCAGGGACTGGTTGGCGAAGATGGCCGACGTGTAGGCGCCGGTCCCCACAATGGCGGCGAACCCGAAAGGCACCACGTTGATGAACCCGGCGGTGAAATCGAAGGCTACCGCCTGGGCCGCGAAGTAGGCGCCGACGATGACCCAACGCACGATGTACTCGTTGTTGAACGGCGGGATGAACGGGCAAAGCACTAGCAGCACGAACAGCGCCACGCCCAGGGGGGTGAAACCGACCTGGCCTAGGGACCGCGTGATCACTCCCTGGCCCTTATCTCCATTGCTCATACGATTCCCTTTCTTCTCTGGGTTAGGACTGCTCGTGGACGCCCTTCACGACGCTTCCGAAGATCCCGGATGGAACGAGGATCAGGATCAGGATCATCACCGCAGTGGGGACAACGTCGGCCCACTGGATCCCGATGTATGTCTGGGTGGCCGCCTGGAGCAGGGCGACGATGAAGCCGCCGACCACTGCCCCGTAGATGTTGCCGAAGCCCACCAGCATGATCACGAACCAGGCGTAGTAATTGGGGTCGTGGCCCACGGTCGGGTAGGCCTGGAACATGAACAGCAGGGCTGCCCCGGCCGCTGCCGCCATGGCCGTGGCCAGGGCGTAGGTGAGGGTGTGGATGAAGTTCAGGTTGATGCCCACCATCTGGGCCCCCATCTCGTCCTGGGACACCGCCCGGATCGCCCGGCCCGTGCGCGTCCACTTCATGAACCAAACCAGGGCTGCGATGATCAGGACGGCAATGCCCAGGGCTACCAGCCGGTCCACCGACATGCGGATGCCGAGGATCTCGACCGGGTGGAAGTCGTAGTACCGGGGGATCCCTTTGAAATTGGCACCCATGACGATGGTGGCGCCGTTGATCATGATGAAGGAGATGCCGGCTGTCAGCAGGAAGGTGTTCATGATCCAGCCCTCCTTGGTGCGCCGGCGCAAGGGCGCCACCGCCAGACGCTCCGTAAGGACCCCCAGGACCGCGCCGGCCAGGGTGGCCCCGAGGCAGGCGAGGAGCGGCGCCAGGAGCATCAGGGTGGGGTTGGGGTGGTCCAGCAGGTAGTTCTGCATGGGGTTGAACACGTAGAACCCCACGTAGGCCCCAACCATGAACGATTCGCCGTGGGCGAAGGTCGGGATGTTCATCACCCCGAACACCAGCGCCAGCCCGACTGCCAGCAGCGCCCACATGCCCCCCGTCACCAACACGTTGAACAGGCTGCCGGCGCCGTTGGTGAATCCGATCATCACCGCTAGCAGGAGGGAAAACAGCACCACCCCCTTGCCAGCCGGAGAAGCGCCCAGGAGTGCCCAGGTGTTGTTTCTTTTCGCTGAAGGTGCCATCTTGCCAGTCCTTTCCTCGTTAAGAAAATCAGATGCCCAGATAGGCGCTCTGGACGTGGGGGTCCTGCTTCATTTCCTTGCTGGCACCGCTCATGACGATCCTGCCGCTCTCAATCACGTAGGCCCGGTCGGTCACGTCCAAGGTGAGGTGGACGTTTTGCTCCACCAGCAGGATGGTTACCCCGGTCTTGCGAAGTTCCAGCAGGGCCTCGAACACCCCCATCGTCGTGTTGGGGGCCAGTCCCAGGGACGGCTCATCCACAAGCAGGAGCTCCGGATTGGCCATCACGCCCCGGGCGATTGCCAGCATCTTCCGCTCGCCACCACTCATGGTCCCGGCCAACTGGTCTTCCCTTTCCTTCAGGCGGGGGAAGATCCGGTAGGTAAAGTCCAGGGTCTCATGCTGCTTGCGCTTGTCCGGCACATAGTAGGCGCCCATCAGCAAGTTCTCGCGCACGGTCATGTTGGTGAACAGGTTCAGTTCCTCGGAAACGTAGCTGATGCCGCTGCGGCTGATTTTGTAGGCCGGCACCCCGGCGATATTCCGGTCCTTGAACAAGACAGAGCCGGCCCGGGGCTTCAGCATCCCTGCGATGGTTCGCAGGGTGGTGGTCTTGCCGGCGCCATTGGGCCCGATCAGGGCCACAAATTCCCCTTTGTCTACATGGAAGGAGACGTCCCAAAGGACCTGCAAGAAGTCGTAGCCGGATTCGACGTTCTCCAATTTCAGCATGCTAGTGCCCCTCCGTCACAGCCGGCATCGTGCCCAGGTAGGCCTCGATGATCTTGGGATTTTTCATCACCTCGCCGGGCGCACCCTCGGCGATCATGGCTCCGTACTGGATGACGATGATCCTGTCGCAGATCCCGTTGATGAACTTCATGATGTGCTCCACCACAATGATCCCCAGGTGCATGGTGTCGCGGATGGTGCGGATGAGATCGATCATGCCGTCGAGTTCCCCTTCGGTCAGGCCCGAGGCGAGCTCATCCAGGAGCAGCATCTTCGGTGCGCAAGCCAGGGCCCTGGCCAGGTCCAGGCGCTTGAGCTGGACCGCGTTCAGGCTTTGCGCCGGCAACTCCGGGTCTTGGCTGAACTTTACGAACTCGAGCAGTTCCATGGCCCGGACCCGGGCCGTGGAAACGTGGCCCGCATGGCCGCCGAACACGGCGCCCACCATGACGTTTTCCAACGCGGTGAGCCTGGGGAAGGGCCGGGGGATCTGGAAGGTCCGGGCCATGCCGCGCCGGCACATCTCGTGAGAGGTCAGGCCGGTGGTGTCGTGGCCCAGGAAATGGACCGTCCCGCCGTTGGGGCGGTAGGCGCCGGCCAGGCAGTTCAGGAAGGTGGTTTTGCCCGCCCCGTTCGGTCCGATCAGGCCCAGGATCTCGCCGGGTTCAACCTGGGCCGAGACCCGGTTCACCGCGGTGAGCCCGCCGAAGGTTTTGATGATGTCCCGAGCATCAAGCAGCATCTGCAACCTCATTGAAAAGGGGTGGTGGCGCCGGATTTGCGCCTTGGCCGCCACCCCTTGGTCAGTCCGTGTGAAGTACTTCTATTACTTGATTTCCAGCTTGGACTCGGCCCACGCGGGCGGGAACACGACCTTGCCCTCGCCGGAGTGGTACTGGAGCACCGGGAAGGTGTACTCATTGGGGCCCACCACTGGATCAGGAATGGTCTCAGGGGTGAACTTGTATTCCTTCATGACGATCCCGTCCTTGAAGGTCCACTTGCCGGTCCAGATGTTCTTCTTCACGAACTGGTAGATGGAGTCGCTGGTGAGGGGGCCGCCCTTGGCGACGATATCCTTGGCCATCTTGATGAAGTACAGGGCGCTGTCATAGCTGATGCCGGCGGTGGCGGGGCTGGGGGACCAGCCGTACCTTGCCTTGTATTCAGCGGCAAACTTCTTGCCGGCGGCGGTGCTCCAGGTGGGGATCTCGTCCAGCACCCTGTCGGAGGCCTTGCCGGTCAGCTTATACCAGTCACCGAACCAGCCAAGGCCATCGGCGATGAGCACTCCCGGGATGCCAATTTCGTCAGCCTGCTTGATGAAGGAGGTGAGCGACGGGGAGGAGGTGCTGCCGCCGGCCACCACGGCCGGATGCAGGCCCTTGAGCTTGTTCAGGACCGGGTAGAAGTCAGTCTGGCCCAGGGGGAAATATTCGGTGTCCAGGATCTTCCAGCCGGCGGCGGTGAAGCCGTCGGAGAAGCCCTTGACCATCGCGCGCCCGTAATCGGTGTCTTCGGCGTAGAGAACCACGGTCTTGCTCTTTGGCTTGTAGTCACCCCGCTTGATGGCGTCCTCCAGGGCCTGGACGTAGGCGATGCTCAGCTTGGACGGGATGGGCCAGGACTTGATCATCCAGTAGCCGTACTTGGCAGGGTTGGACCGGAATTTTTCGTTGATGAGACCTGTGGAGGCGGTGCCCAGCAGATGGGGGATCTTGTATTTGGCACACACTTCCATAATTGCCACGCCCACCGAGCTGTGCCAGTTCTGCAGGCCGCACTGGATGTGGTCCTGCACGATGGCCTGCTCATAGGCGTTGGTGGCCTTGGCCGGGTCGGACTGCGAGTCAATATAGACGGGAACGATCTTGTATTTGCCGATCTGCCAGTGAATCTGCTCGAAGGCCAGGGTGGCACCGTTCTTGATCTCGGTGCCGGTCTGGGCAGCCGGGCCAGTGAACGGGGACAGGATGCCCAGCTTGAACTCGGTGGTCTGGGCCGAGGCTGTTGCCAAGCCGAGGGACGCCAGCATTCCGAGACCGGCGATAGCACGGGTTAATTTGCCCATACGTTTATCTCCATAAGAGGGTCTTACGGTTAACAGGCATAAGCGCAGTCAGATCCCTACCTAGCCCTGCAGAGGAGAGAGGCGAGTCGGCTGGTGCTAACGGAAAATCAGGTTTGAAGCCGCGCGGATTTTTTTGGGGTGGGCTAACGATGCACCTGGGTTGGGGGGGTGTCAAGAATTTTGTCGGACATTTTTTTTTTTTTGTCTGATGATTTTCTGAATTCGTCAGACCGACCCGGAGCAACTCGACCCATCCCCTGTGAATTCAAGGAAAGCGACCATTTCCATTGCCCAGGGAAGGGCACGGGAACCCCCCGGTACACGGCAGACTGACTCACGGGGCGTATGACCGTATCGCGCCGGCCGTGGCTTCACCGCCCGGGTAGCTGGAGCAAGGAGATTATGGAAGGCGGTGGCGAGAACTGACCAACCGATGCCCTCCTAGCCGATCTGGCTGGACGCTGGAGGGATGGGCCCCGTACCTCTCGGAGGCTTTCACGACCTGGCGATTCGAAAGGTATCGGTTATAATGATACTAGCGAGGCGAAACGGAGTTCCCTATGAACCCAACTGAAATTATTTCACTATTTGATAAATTTCTGGTTGAGCGGAACCTCGGCCTGGAGGCGGTCTTGATTGGCGGGGCCGCATTGGCCCTGCATGGGGTCATTACCCGGGATACCCGGGATTGCGACATCATCGAGCCTGAATTGGAGGACTGGCGAACCCGCCTCCAGGCCGCCTACCGGGGGAAGGCAATCACCTTATGGTCTCCAGGGAGGGAGGACTTCCTTTTGACGAAGCTGTTCGCCTTGTGCGACCGCGGGCTAGACCTGGGCGATTGCGTGGCCCTGCGGCCGACCCGGGAGGAGCTTGCTGCGGCGGCTGCATGGGGCGTTTTGCAGGACGCGAATCCGGATTGGCCTGCCCACGTGCGGGCGACGTTCCTGGACTTGGGGAGGAGGTGCGGTCATGGCGTTTAAGCGGATCCGGATCCCGGCCGAACCTCTTCAGGGCGAAGGGATGACCTCGGCCATGGTGGGCATCGGCATGAACTTCGCCGCTCGGGCGACTCCTGGCGCCAATATCGAGGACACGGTGCTGGCGGCCTCCGTGGCCGGAATGGAGCAGGATGATTTCCGCGTCCTGTCCATGCTGGTGACGTGGCTGGAGACCCACTCAGTCTGGATCAACGTGGATCGCCTGACCCATCTGGTGCTGGAGCATCCGTCCCTGAGGGTCCGGCTGTTCTGGAGCGGCGTGGCGGTGTGGCTCGCCAAGGACCGACGGTTCGGGCGCATGGCGAAATCCTACACGGGCCCCCGCCTGGATCTGCTGGCCACGGGCACGGACTTCCATATCCGACGATCGGGAGAAGACCTGAGGTTCAAGGAGGGTCCTTTGCGGATTCCTGCTGGAATCCTGCGCGACCGCCCGGCGGATGTGCTGACGCCGGTGGAACTCGCACGGGTGCATATGACCTACCGTCGGCGCATTCTGCTGGGGCCCACCTACCGTGCCGACATGTGGGCGGAACTGGACGCCAACCCGACGCTGTCAGCGGCGGAGCTGGCGCGGCGAACCTATGGCTCCTTTGCGACGGCGTGGCATGTCAGGCAGGATTGGGATGTCCTGGCGGGGACGGCGGCCAGGTCGGGGATCGGTCCTTGCCCTCCGGTACGAGGTACCCCTGCAGCCGCAGGGCAAACTCTCCACCGGCATACCGGAAAATCTTCCACCCCTTCACCTGGCTGCACTGGGTCGAGTTCTTAAAAATAGATTTTCTTGCACCCTGGGCAGATCCCATGTGAATACTTGTTCTCACTTGGCCGGCGGCGATCAGGGCCCCAAGTCGTGCCCATCTGGATGAAACCACACCACGCGCACCGAATTGTAAGGACCACCCGCCTGGATTCTTTGAACTTTTTCCCCATGGCATCTCCGTATGCCAACGCATTGCCACATGTCTATATGGTAGCAAGGGGAGTGCCAATGATTTAGGGGGCGTTGCGGAATAACCTGTGC
>Ga0181535_10005737_pt1 | contig 13154 bp, 7 predicted proteins | sample PEATcosm2014_Bin_44_FD_119774 | JGI IMG/M metagenome (GOLD analysis project Ga0181535, IMG submission 119774) | Peatland microbial communities from MTU Mesocosm Facility, Houghton, MI, USA - PEATcosm2014_Bin17_30_metaG | ecosystem: Environmental > Terrestrial > Soil > Wetlands > Peat | place...
CTCTCTCCACGGCATCCCTCTCCTCCCTCCCCGAGAGAGATACTCTATTCCCTCCTGTAAAGGATGTCCTGATACAGCCTGTAAAGGATGTCATGATACCGTACACACGAGGGTGCCCCTACGAAATTCGACGTAAATTCAAAAGAAATTCTTTTCCGCCGGAAGTTTTTTCCTATTTAACTAGCCTCTTAAAGCCATAGCGATAGGTAACTAGAGGAGTACTGTTGCGTGGTTAAAACCGCGCACCGCAGAACGGGCTTTGGGGGAGGCGTCAGGGAACCCAGGAACGGCCGGAGTCACCGCGCCGTGACCTATTTCCGGCAGGGAACAAAACCAAAGATGTTAAGAAAATACGTTCGAAGCCGGAATGTCTGTGACAACAAACAAATCTCGGACACACTGCCCGGAAAAAAGTCGGACATTTATGTCTTAGATTCGGACATTTACGTTTAACCGATGCCAGTTTTGCAGAAAACGACTGTTCTTGGACGACAGTTTGTCAGATCCATTCGATTTTTTTAAAAAGTTTTTTCGTGCATGATACGACCCATTTGCGAAGGATGAGCGGTCCTCATTTCGGATATGGCCCTGGCTTCCATTGCAACCTATTCCTCCGCTAAAACGTCAGATGGAAGGACGATGAGTCTGCCAACCGTGAGCCGCGCGTGGGGTTCAAGAATTTGGAAGCCAGCCGTGGCCCTTCTGGCGGCCTCGGGGACAGGATTACTTCTGCTCCTTGTTGTTAAGGAGCACGCCAAGCCTGATGGCGCCAAAGTCTTTAATCAATATTGTGCCCCCTGCCATCGCCAGGGCAGCAACACCGGAGCGGCCAGCCCCGACCACCTGCGCATGATGACACGGCAGGACATTCTTCGAACCCTCCAGAGCGGAGTCATGAAACCCCAGGGATCAAGGCTCAACCCAGCTCAACAACTTGCCGTGGCAGACTATTTGGGAACTGACCAAACCGCTATTGCCCAATCGATGGGGGGAGGTTGCCAAGGCGATCCGCCCCCTCCCCCCGCGGATTGGGCCTGGAGCGGCTGGGGAGTTGACACCTCCAACACGCGATTTCAACCGGAGCGAGTCGCCGCGCTCACCGCCAAGCAGGTGCCCTCGCTTCGCCTCAAATGGGCGTTCGGTTTTCCCTCTGCCTACGCCACCTACGGCCAGCCGACGGCCTATGGAGGGAAGATTTATGAAGGGAGTGAGAATGGCACCGTGTATTCCCTCGATGCGCTGTCCGGCTGTGTCTATTGGACCTTCAAAGCTGGAGACACGGTGAAAACGGCCATCTCTATCGACCCGGAGGCCAAGGCAGCATTCTTCGGCGATACGGGGGGAGAAGTCTATGCGGTGAACGCGCTGACCGGGCGATTGCTGTGGAAGAAGCACGTTGACGAGCATCCCGCCGCCCGCATCACGGGCTCCCCCATGTTCGCCGATCATCGCGTCTACGTGCCAGTATCCTCCGGTGAGGAAGGCGCCGCCGTCGATCCCACGTATCCTTGCTGCACGTTTCGCGGTAGCGTGGTGGCGCTGGATTCCCACACCGGCAGAACGATTTGGAAATCCTTCACCATCCCCAAGCCCGCCAAGCGGACCGGGCGAAAAAACTCCGCGGGCGCCGAGAGCTGGGGCCCTTCCGGAGCTGCGGTCTGGTCTCCTCCCACGGTGGACCTGAAGCGGCATGCCATTTATGTGGCGACGGGAAATGGCTATTCCGATCCCCCGTCCGCGTACTCGGAGGCGATCATTGCCTTCGATCTCGACAAGGGCAAAATGCTGTGGTCCCGCCAGTTGAACCTCAACGACACGTGGAATAGCGGCTGCTACACCCCCGAGAAAGTGAACTGCCCGCAGCCCTCCGGGAATGACTTCGATTTTGGCGCTCCCCCCATTCTGAAATCGCTCCCCGACGGAAGGGCCCTGCTGATCGCGGCACAGAAATCCGGCATGGTTTACGCGCTCGATCCGGACCAACAGGGAGCCCTGGTGTGGAAGACACGCATTGCGCGCGGCGGTCCCCTGGGAGGCGTCGAATGGGGCGGCGCGGCAGACGACTCGCTGGTGTTCTACCCCCGGTCTGATTGGGCAGACTCGAAACCCGCGGAGGGTGGTGGGGTGTTCGCGCTACGGATAGCGACGGGAGAAATAGCATGGTCCGAGGCGCCGCCCGTCTCCGCGTGCTTGAAGCAGGACGGATGCAGCGCGGCGCAGATGGCGCCCATCACGGCGATTCCCCAAGTCGTCTTCGCCGGCTCCCTCGATGGGCACTTGCGCGCATACGATTCGCAAAGCGGCAAGCTGATTTGGGATTTCGATACCGCACGGCCGTTCCCGACGGTGAATGGAGTTGACGCGCGGGGCGGCTCCCTGGTGGCCACGGGACCATTGGTGGTCGGCGGAATGCTTTATATTAACAGCGGCTACACCAACGCCATGGCCGGAAACGTTCTTCTGGCTTTCACGACACAGGAAGGTAAGTGAGGCGGGCCGCGCGCCCTTTTTCCCTTTATCGCACAGGTACTCCTCCCTGTGATTTCCGGACACAGCCGGGAGTGGCTGTGTCACTTCTTGCTTCGGTGGCTTCACAAATCATCGGACAAAATGTCATTTCCGCTTAACCCTCGCTTGATAAGGTATGGGCGCTTTGCCGCAGGCTCAACTGTGCGGCGTAACTTTCGAGCATGAGGAGGTCTCTAAATGACGGAGAAGAAAGAGCATAACCGCGGGCGCGGGTGGGCCTTAGGCCGAAGTATGGCGCTGATTGCCTTGGGTGTTCTCCTTGGCAACACTCTGGCAACTGCGCAGGATTTCGATTGGGCGCGTGGCGCGAAATTCCTGCCCGGCAACCTGGTCGTGAGCCGCAGTGTTTACGACAACAAAGCCAGCAATGTGATTGTGGGCGAGGCTTTGCCCCCCAACTGTGTGGCCACGTCTGGTGGGTGTGGTGGTACGGCCGGATATAACGGCCTGTTCCCATATGTGTTTAACAACGATGCCGACGATGGCAGCTTCGGCATCACGGCAAAAATTTACCTCGACCAGATCACACCCGCGGGTTGGTTGATTAATTCGCTCGAGGTACCCAACAATTCCCAGCGCGGAGTAACCTCCGGGAGCGATCAATTGGTCACCAGCTTCAGCTCCAAATCCGAGTTGTCACTGCATCTTTCCACCGACGGCCGATACGTCACGTTTATGGGCTATGTCGCGCCCATCAATGCGATCGATGTATCCGCCTCTAACACTCCGGGCGTGGTCGATCCGACGAATCCGGTCGGGCTGTATGTTTACCGCGCGGTGGCGCAAGTGGACAAGGATGGAAAATTCCACTTCACGGAAACCAACGCCTACAGCGGAGACAATGGGCGCGGCGCAGTCCTGAATACCCTTAACGGCGCCGACTATTACTACACCACGGGCAATGCCGGAAATGGCGGAAACCCTGAGCCAACGGGGATCGTGCTCGGTGCGGGCGCTCAAATCATGGATCCCTCCGATGAGCCGGAAAGGGTGCAAGCTCCCGGAACTTCCACGCCGGTCGGCACCTTTAACGTCACCGACTTGGGCGACAAAGCGGATAAATACGGCAAGGATGACAACTTCCGCGGCATGACCATCTTCAATAACGTTCTCTACTACGCCAAAGGCAGCGGCAGCAACGGGGTTGACACGGTCTATTTCGTTGACACCACGGGCACGGCGTGTTCCAACGGCGGAGGTCTTCCCTCACCTTCGGCGGTTCTGCCCTCCACTCCCGATACGGCTTACAACCCGGCGACGGGCACCCCCACCAATATGTGCATTCTAAAAGGCTTTCCCACCGTGTTGGCCAAGAGCACCAGCTCCGTTAATTATCCATTCGGCATATGGTTCGCGAACGACACCACGCTCTATGTTGCCGATGAAGGTGACGGCTACACGGGAGGCACAGACCTTTACACGCATGCCGCCGCTCAGACCCTGGCGGGACTCGAGAAGTGGGTGTTCGACTCCACCACCCAGCAGTGGAATCTGGCTTATACTCTGCAAACGGGGCTGGAACTTGGCGTGCCCTACACCGTACCCGGTTTCCCCACGGGAACCAACGCCGCCACGGGTCTGCCGTGGTCGCCCGCTACCGACGGCCTCCGCAACCTGACGGGCCGTGTGGACGATTGGGGGAACGCCACCATTTGGGCCCTCACTTCAACAGTTAGCGGAAATGGCGATACAGGCGCAGACCCTGGCCGCCTCGTGGTCATCGAGGACTCGCTCAATAACACCGATCCCACCGTGGCCGCTAAGGAAGAGTTCCACACGCTTCGCCAAGCCGGCTTTGGTGAAGTGCTGCGCGGCGTCTCTTTCACCCCGGGAACCGAACGGGCCCGCAATGGCTGGTAACTGCATCGAATAGTTTTGGACTTTTGGCGCGGACCTCCGCAAATGGGGGTCCGCTTTTTCTTGCGCGATCCTCCTTTCGAACGGCGCCCTACCCACGGGGTCCTCCCTGAATCAAGCCGGATCGAGCAGTGTGTTTTAGGCTCACCCCCAATTCCTCTTCTCTAAAGGTATAATGCAGCAGCCTTCTCCGCCGCTTGTGGCCCTGTCGAATCCGCCCTTCCGCTGTGGCTGCCGCGGCCCATCACGCGAAGGTTGAAAATTCAAATTCGAGAATCAGGATGGCCCCATGGATAGGAGAACGTTTAACCGCATTGTCGCGCTGAGCGGCGCCGGCAGCGCCTTGACAGCCGGGAGCGCCCTCAATGCAAATTCTGCGCTGGCGTCTTTATCTGGAAATCCGCACGCCGCTCCGCTGCCGAACGTCTCCCGCGAGTTCGTCCCGATCGAGTTCGACACGGTCTCGTATCGCATCAACGGAACGCCGACGTATTTATACTCCGGCGAGTTTCACTATTTCCGTGTTCCCAAGGCTGATTGGCGGCATCGCATGGAACTCTTCCGGGAAGCGGGCGGCAACTGCGTCTGCACTTACGTCCCGTGGTATTTGCACGAGCCCGAGGAAGGCAAGATCATCTTCGGCGGAGAAAGTGGAGTCCTGGATTTCGAAGGCTTCCTCCGCATCGCGCAGGAAGTGGGCCTTTATGTAATCGCCCGCCCCGGTCCCTACGTATATTCGGAAATGATGTACGACGGGTTGCCGGGATGGCTCTGCGAGAACTACCCGGAATTGCGGGCGCAGGGTATGGACGGCAAGCCGTTTCGCGTGGCGTCGGTCTCCTACATCCATCCTCTGTTCCTGGAGAAAGCGCGGAAATGGTATGACCGCGTGGCCCCCATCATCGCCGCGCACTCCGCTTCCCGCGGCGGTCCCATCGCCCTCACGCAGTTTGACGACGAGATCACGGGTATACACATCTGGTACGGCTCGCTCGATTACAACGCCGTGACCATGGGGTTCGGCAAGACGGACGGCCGTTATCCGCGTTTCCTCCGCCAGCGTTATGGCGACGTTGCGGCCATGAATCGCGCTTACCAGACCACTTTTGCGTCTTTCGAGAATGCGCGGCCGATTGCGCCCTCGGACTCCGCCAGTGTAGCGCAAGTCCGCCGGGCGAAAGATTACTTCGACTTCTACCTGACGACGATTGCGGAGTATGCCAAAACCCTCGCCGGTTGGTTGCGCGAGCATGGCGTGGACATGCCGCTCATGCACAATTCCGCCGGCCCAGGCATGAATGCCTACTATCTGGAAATGGTGGAGGCGCTGGGCAACAAGACCTTCATTGTGGGCTCCGATCATTACTACAACCTCGATCAGAGCTGGCCGCAGAACAATCCCACGCCGCAGTTTGCCCTGAATATTTTCTACTCGCTGGAAATGCTGCGGCTGCTGGGATATCCCCCCACCACGCTGGAATTGCCCTCGGGCAGCGCCGCCAACTGGCCTCCCGTCACGGCGCCGGACTGCAAGGCCTGCTATTGGACCCACCTGGCTTTTGGCATGAAGGCAAACAACTATTACATTTTCACCGGCGGGCCGAATCCTCCGAACTCCGGCGTCACTACCGACCTTTACGATTACGACGCGCCCATTGGAGCGAAGAATGAAGTGCGGCCGCTCTATGACGTGCAAAAAGACTTGGGGAAGTTTCTTGCCCAGGCGTCGTGGCTGGAGGAAAGCGAGCGCGAAAGTGATTGCCGCTTTGCCCTGGATTTCGAGTATGCGCGCGCGGATCAATATTGGAAAAATCAAACGGGCTTTCTCGTCTCTAGCCCGCAGGCGTGGGACTTCCTCCGCAAAGGCGCGTTGACCTCCGCGCTTTGCGCCAGCCTCTCGCCGGTTTTCTGCGACTTGCGCCAAGACAATTGGATCCACGACAAGTCGACGCCGCTGGTGCTGGTGTGCGCTTCCAGCATGGCGCGCGCGAAACAGGAAAGAGTGGTGCGATTCCTCAAGGAAGGAGGCAGGGTGCTGATCGCACCGGTCCTTCCGGTGGTCGATGAAAATCTCGATCCTTGCACTCTGCTGAGCGATTTCCTCGGCCGTCCCGCCATCGAGCGCAATCCCGACGCATTTGCGCGAATCAACATCCTCGACGTTCAGAACATTCTCGATAACGGGGAGAACTACTTGACTCATGCCCTACCGGCCGAAGCGAGAATACTAGGGAATGACGAGCACACGAAGGGTCTCCTTGCCTGGGAACTCACCACCGAAGGCGGAGGCAAAGCCAGCTTCCTGGGGTTCCGCTGGCTTCACGCCATGCGGGAGCACTCCCTGATGCTGTCGTCGCTCCTCACCCACTTGGGCCTCGCGCGCCGGGTGGAGTGCCCGAATCCCAACTTGTGGACATCGCTGAGGACGGCTGGAGACCACTCGGCGCTGTTCATCATGAATCTCTTCACCTCGCCCCAGGAAGCAGAAATCCATTGTCACCCCGCCGGGCGAAGCGCGCCGGTGAGTCTGGGTCACCATAAGCTACAACCCATGAGCGTAAAGTACGTCGAAGTCTAACCACCTGGGAGCACTGGCTGGGAGCGCGGGCATCCTGCCCGCTTTAACGCGCGTCGCGCACGCAGTTTCAATGGTGACGCAGTTTGATCTGCGGCCGGCTTTACGCGGGATATGGCGAGGTAAACTCGCCGCTACGATGTCAAACTTCGCCGGTACCGCGGGTTCTGCTTTCTTTGCAGCCCTCGTCCCGCAATGTATAATGGCCGCTTGTTTGCAATCCTGCGGAGCGCCCTAAAACCAGGCAATCCTGAGAGACAGAATGCATAGACCCAAGCTCGTATCAGCTCTTCGCCCGATCGTGATTTTGGCCGCAATCTTCACCGCCTTTTTCATCTTTGCGCAAACCCGGCCCAGCGGCACGAAGTCGAGTTCGCCCCCGGCCAAGCAAGCGGTGGCAGCGTCGTCCGCTTCCATCGAGACGTTCCGCAACGTCGGCAAAGCTTATTTTGAGCAGGGCAAATATACCGAAGCGATCGAGCAGTTTCAGAAGGTGGTGGCTTCCGGTAAAGCCTCGGCGATCGATCACCTGAACCTGGGCATGGCGCTGATGCAGGCGAACAAACAGGATGACGCGCTCGGCGAGATGACCACCGCCAAGCAGATGGACTCGCACCTGGTGGCCGCCGATTTCAATCTGGGCATCCTGTATAAGCGCGAGCTCCGCAATCCCGATGCCGAGGCGGCCCTGAAACGGGTCATCGCGGTGGATACCGAGGACCCCTCCTCATGGTTCAACTTGGGAACCGTGTATTTCGCCGAACGCAAGCTGGACGAATCCCTCGATTCCTACCACCACATCGTGGAGATGGGCTTCGGCCGCGGGCAGAACTTCTACGTTGCCGCGCTCTTCCGAACTTTCACCGTGCTCGTCCGCCTCAAGCGCCAGGAAGACGCCCAGAAAGCGCTGAAGCAGTGGGAAGGGCTCCACGATAAGGTTCCCAACATTTCCCTTCAGGACCCGGCGCTGGAAGGCGGCAAATATGGCGTCATCTCTCTGCCCACCGCGCCGCCCACGGAAATCGAGCGCGCTGCGAGTTTGGAGAAGGTGACCTTTGCTGAGATCAGCCAAAGACTCAATCTCAATCTTCCTGCGGTGAACGCGGCAGCGTTCGACCCGCACCAAGCCATCAAGGCCGCCGATTATTCACCCGATTTCGCCCGGCAGAATCTCGTCCCGCTCTTCGGGCCTTCGATCGCCGTGGGCGATTATGACAACGATGGGCATCCCGACCTTTACGTGGTAATTCCTTCCGCCAAGAATTACCTGTTTCACAACAATGGCGATGGAACGTTTACCGACGTCACGGAGAAGGCGGGAGTCGCGGGTCCTGGCGCGAGCCTTTCCGCCACCTTCGCCGATTTTGATAACAGCGGCAAGATGAGTCTGTTCGTAGCCGGCCTTGACGGCGTGAAGGTCTATCGCTATTCGGGCGACGGCGTGTTTCAAGATATTACGGAAAAGGCGGCATTAAAGCCCGAACCCGGCGAGGTTGACACGCGCGCCGTGCTATTCGACGCCGATAACGACGGGTTGCTGGACCTCGTCGTGACCGCGTACACCAAGTTGAGTCAACCTCCCGCCAAGGATCCCTTCACTTTTCCCAGCGATTTCCCCGGCTCGACGATCCACTTCTATCGCAACAACGGCGACGGATCGTTTACGGATAAGACTGCCACCGCCGGCCTCGAATCGGCCAAGGGGCGCATGCGCGGGGCGGTGTTTGCGGATTTCTCGAATCGCGGCTACTCCGACCTTTTTCTATCTCGCGACGATGGCCCGCCGCTGCTTTACGAGAATCAAGGGGAGGACAAGTTCGTATTGCACCGGGAGACGGGCGCGGCGCTGGCCAAGACGGTGGTGCTCGACGCGCAAGTGGCCGACTTCAATCACGATGGTTACTTCGATTTGGCCGTCTGGACCGAGGACGGTTACCACGTGCTGCTCAACCAGCGCGACTGGAAGTTCACGCCCGCTCAGGCGCCGTCCATTCCACCCCCGCCTAGCCTTTTCGCTTTCCGCGGCTTCGCGGCTGACCTCAACGGCGATAGCTTCTCTGACCTTCTGGTGGCCGACGCTCAGGGTAAGCTTCACTTTCTGGTTAACCACGAGGGCCGTATCCGCGAAGGATCGATAGCGCTTCCTTTAGGCGACGCCGCGGCAATCGCTTCGCTCGCATCCACGGGCATCGAGAATCCCGGTCAACTCGATCTGCTCGCCATGACCCCGAGTGGCCAGTTGCGCGCCTTTGAGAAAGAGGGCCCGCCCGCGCACTGGGTGGAAGTGAAGATGAACGGCTATAAGAGCAACAACCGGGGAATCGGCAGTGTGGTGGAATTCAAGGCGGGCAATTACTACAACAAGGTGATGATCACCAGCAGCCCCGTGCGGGTTTATACCGGCGACCTTACGAAGCTTGACGTCATCCGCGTGACCTGGCCGAATGCGGTGGTGCAGAACTGGATTGACGTCGCGACCGACAAGCAGGTTGAGGTTCGAGAATCCGAACGGCTGGCGAGTTCCTGCCCGTTCCTTTACACGTGGAATGGAAAGAATTTCAACTATGTCACCGACGTGCTCGGAGTAGGGCCGCTCGGCGAACTTGCGCCCGATGGCACGCGCGTAAAGCCTTTTCCCGAGGATTTGGTGCGCTTGCCCAACCTTATTCCTGATTCCAAGGGTAACTATGTTTTCCAGTTGACCGATGAGATGCGCGAGGCAGACTTCTTCGACCAGATCGAACTTGTTGCCGTAGATCATCCTGCAAATGAAGAGATCTACGTGAACGAGATTTACGCGACGAACCCTGCCCCGCCGTCGCTCTATGCGGTGTCCGACAAGCGATTCCCCGTCTCCGCCGTAGACGATCAGGGCCGCGATGTGCTGCCGTTGCTCTTGGCCCGAGATGGCCGCTACCCGAGCGACTTTGGGCGCAACCGCATTTTGGGCATGGCGGACTTGCATTCGCTCACGCTTAACTTGGGTGACCTTCCCGCGAGCGCGCCAGTCAGCCTGTGGCTGAATGGCTGGGTTTTCTGGACGGACTCGAACGGCGCGCGCGCGATGGAATCCAACCCGAAAATGCAAATAGTGTCTCCATACCTCCAGGTTCGCGACGCGGGCGGCAAATGGGTGACCGTCATTGATGACATGGGGTTGCCGAGCGGCACGAATCGTACGATGCGCGTTGACTTGGCGGGGAAATTCCTCTCGGCAGACCGCCATGTGCGCATCGTGACCAATCTCTGCGTTTATTGGGATCAGGTGTTTTTCACGACGAATGAGGCAGCGGCGCCTGCTTCCATCTCCTTGCCCGTGATCGATGCGGACCTGCACTACCGCGGCTTTTCCGCCTTCGTAAGCGATCCCGAGCACGTGAAGCCCGATGCCTTCAATTATCAGCAAGTCATGACTATGGCGCCATGGAACCCGCTACGCGGGCACTATACGCGCTATGGATCGGTGGAAAAGCTGCTGGCGCGGCCGGACGATCAATTGGTGGTCATGGCCACGGGTGACGAGATGACCGTCAAGTTCAGCCCTCGCGCTTTGCCGGCCTTGAAGCCAGGATGGAAGCGCGATTTCTTCCTCGACTTGCGCGGCTACGCCAAGGACGGCGAGCCCAACACGTCCTACGCCTGGACCGTCGAGCCGCTGCCGTTTAGCGGCATGGCCAATTATCCGCCGAGCCCGAGGGACCAGGCACCGAGCACGCCTGATTATCAGCGGTATCTGCGCCAGTACCAAACGCGGCCCGGCTACGCCCTGATTCCGCCCCTCGCCCCGGCGATTCATTAGCGAGGAGCGTTCAGTTGTCAGTTTTCAGTTGACAGCAAAACCGACCCTGGCGGGAGGTGGCGATGCCTACCGATGGTGGAATGCACACCGCGTGGCAAATCAGCAAATGCACGAGCGTTTCTCGATGTGTGAGAGGACTTGAGGCAGGACTAGGCAGTACTACTCGCGGGAGGCTCGGGGGGGGCTTGGGCCGCCGCGGCTTGTTTTTGCACTGCCACAGCGCTCTCCAGAAGGCGGGGAAAATCGTTACTCAAGATCTTGCGGCAGTTCCGGCATCGCCATAAAGTATCCTGCGGATCGAGGTAATTGAAATTGATGCAACCGCATGTGCAGATCACCTGGAGACCTGTGCTGCGTCCCTGGACAACCTTGACGTCCTCAGCTCCCACCGGAAAGTTCATCGTTCCTCCTCGTAGCGCCCACTCAGGCCCCAGCCGTGCCGCCGTTGCAGGGATCATATTGTACCCGATTGCCGCGAAATCCGGCGACCTCTAATGGCCTTTCCCTACCAACCCGCGGCAACTCTAGCAGCTACGCAGGCGAGTGCGGCGGATCGTTCTTCTTCAACTCATAGCCCGCGCATTGGCGGACCGGAAGGCTCGGGTATTTTGGATACCGCGGGTCGGTCACTGAGCGCTGGCATTGATAGAAAACCGAACCGCGATCGGTGCGAACAAGCCGCATATGCTGACACGAGAAGCACAAGCCGACCCGCTCATTTTCCGGAGAGATCGAAGACATATCAATGGGCTCACTTTGGCGAGTCGTCAGTTGTCAGTCGTCAGTCATCGGCCCTCAGTAACACTTTCGCAAGGTGGGGGTTCCGCTGATAACGGACGACTGATGGCTGATGACTTTTGATACGCTCGCCGCAATTCGCCGACCCAGTGGTCCGCCTCGCGTGTTGGTTTAGGAATGCGAAATCCATCCACGCATTGGGTCACGATTCGCACGGCCGTCTCCAAGGAGACGCGATGCCCGACGGTAACGTAGATCGGCCTCACATGGTCACGCGCGCGCAGCGCCATCCCCACCGTTTCGCTTTTGTCGATCAGCGGGGACGTGGAACCGGCCCGCGCCCGGCTCCCCCGCTTCGCCCACCAGAATGGATTTGGCGCAGCCGATGGTTGGGCAGTCCAAAAGCAGGCCGAGGTGGCAGGCGATTCCGAAGCGCCGGGGATGTGCCACGCCGTGCCCGTCGATCAGGATAAGGTCCGGAGTAACCCGCAAGCGCGCGAAGGCAGCAAGCAGAACCGGACCTTCGCGAAACGAGAGCAACCCACGTACATAAGGAAATCGCAGCTTGCCCCGAGCCATGCGGCGGTCCACCTCTTCGAGCTCCGGAAACCTGTACACAATCACGCCGGCGAAGGCAATGTTGGTTACTGGATCGAACGCCATGTCAGCCCCGGCTACATATTGCTGGGACCCAAACCGGTCCTGCGTTTCCACGCGCTCACGCCATGCCTGCTGCAGGCGTATGGCTTCCTGCGGGGTAACGCCCCAGCGGGCTCGCAATTTCGTTTTCATCCGGCGTCAGTAGTGAGAGAATGTCCAAATCTTGATCTAGCCAATCTGCAAAGATGCGACCCCGGGCTGCCCGCGCTAAACAACTCACCGGGCGCTTGGTCACGGCCATCAAGAAATTTAACACGCTTCGGTCGATGAGGCGATTCGCTCTTATGAAACTCCTCAACTTCGAATTCAAGGCGCGTATGCAAAACGGCGCTCATGTACGAGCCACTCTCAAGCAACTGCGTGCCCGCTTTCTGGGAACCGACCGCCAGATTGACACCTACTTCCGTGTTCCTGCCGGTCGTCTGAAGATCCGAGAAGGGCGCATCGAAAACTCCCTGATCTTCTACCAGCGGACCAACTCCGCCCGCGCCCGGCGTTCCACAGTAGAGATGATGCTCCTGCCGCGCCGGAACTCCGTGCGGGCAATTCTTTCGCGCGCCCTGGGAGTCTTGGCCGTCGTGGACAAACAGAGGGAAATCTATTTCGTGGGCAACGTGAAGATCCACCTCGACCGCGTGCGCGGCCTGGGAACTTTCGTCGAGGTCGAAGCGATGACCCGCACGGGCGACATTCGCAAAGTCCGGGCGCAAGCGGCAAGGTTCCGCAGACTTTTCGCGATCCCTGCGGCGGACATCGTTCCACAGTCGTATTCTGATTTGATCCTGCAGAAGCGCCCAAAGCACCGGAAGTAATCTGCACGCGCGCGGCCGGACACTCAGACTGTGTATTTGCGCACCTGATCCATGGTGCGGTTTGCCGTTTCGACATCCGGCACGTGCTGCACCTTGTAGAAAACGCCGCCTTCGAGATTGTGCGATTCGAGTGCGGATACAAAATCCGGAAACTCGACACTGACCACCACGGGGAGGTCTCCCA
>Ga0181535_10005738_pt1 | contig 13154 bp, 12 predicted proteins | sample PEATcosm2014_Bin_44_FD_119774 | JGI IMG/M metagenome (GOLD analysis project Ga0181535, IMG submission 119774) | Peatland microbial communities from MTU Mesocosm Facility, Houghton, MI, USA - PEATcosm2014_Bin17_30_metaG | ecosystem: Environmental > Terrestrial > Soil > Wetlands > Peat | place...
AACTCGCCGGCCGAAGCGATGGCCGGATGGTTGGACAACATGCTGGCCAGCAAGGTGGTTCCGGAGCGCGGCATGCCCACGATAAACAGCGGTGAACGAGTGGCCGCGGCCAGAGGAGACGCCTGCGCAAGAAAATCCCGGTCAAAGACCTCAATGAGGCGCGCCGTCATCTTCTCAACCAGCACCGGGTCGTACGCCACCTGGGTGTTGCGGAGATCATTGGCGCGGCGGAAGTATTCAAATGCTTCATCGTACAGTCCACAATCGTCGTGGATTTTGCCCAGGCTGAAGAATAGATGCTCCTCTTGCTCGCGGGTGATTCCCGGGATGTTCAGCAGGGCGTAAATCTGCTTGAGTTCGGCGTTGTCGGCGTTTTGATAATCGCGGAGGTTGGCCAGGTTGAACAGGGGATCAGCGAAGCCGGGCTTCAGCTCGGAGGCGCGGAGAAATGCCTGCTCCGCATCGGCCATGCGGCCCAGGCTGGCCAGCACGATCCCTCGGTTGTTGTGGGCCTCGGGGTGGGCAGGGTTCAACGCGATCGCCCGGTCATAGCTGGCCAGGGCCTCGTCGTAACGCTTCAGCTCCTGCAACGTCACGCCGCGATTGACGTGGGCGTCCACCTGATCCGGATTGAGTGCGATGGCCCGATCGTAACTCGCCAGGGCCTCTTCCCGCCGGAGCAGTTTCTTCAAAACGGTTCCACGGTTGAAATGGGCGTGGGCGTAGCCTGGCTTGAGGGCGATGGCCCGTTCGTAGCAGGTCAGGGCATCCTCGTGGCGTTGGAGCAGTTGGAGGATGACGCCGCGGTTGTTGTGCCCTTCCGCGTAGGCAGGCACCTGCTGTAAGACCAGGGTGTAAAGTTCGAGTGCCGCTGGGATATGGCCTCGCCGATGCTCCTCTAGCGCCAGCGCACAGGCCGCTCCCACGGCCACCGTTCGGCCCTGCCACCGAATGGCCGGTTCCGGCGGGCGTCTCAACGGCGTTGCCTTTGGTGACTTCATGCATCGTGCCGCGGGCAAATGGGCAAGCGGCGACTGAATTTTACACTGCAATCGGTCGGTGGGGCAAATTGCTTTTCGGGGATTGTTCAAAAACGCAAAAACGGTCAAGCTCTCGTCGGCCCAATTTGCTAGTCTCAACGTCCAGATGGGCGCCCGAATGAGAGCAACAACCCTGCGTTTTTACAAAGAGCGCATCTTGCGTGTGCTGGTTGAAATTCAACGGCGGCTGGATGAACCACTGCCGCTGGTGGAGCTGGCCCGTCTGGCCGGTCTTTCGCCGCACCACTTTCATCACGTGTTTACCGGGATGCTGGGCGAACCGCTGAAAGCGCACATTCGGCGGTTGCGGCTGGAGCGGGCGGCCGGGCGGCTGAAGTTGAGCCGATTACCGGTGGTGCAGGTCGCCTTGGAGGCGGGATTCGAAACCCACGAGGCGTTTAGTCGTGCTTTTCACGCCAGCTTTGGCTGTTCCCCAACCCAGTTTCGCCGGCGAAACGGCGACCCCGCCCGGTTGGCCGCGGTGTCTGGTGTTCACTATCACCACTCGGCACAGGTACGCGACTTTCGGGCCGCTCGTCGCGTCAGGAAGATTATGAATGTCAAAATTCAGCAACTGAAACCAACGGTCGTGGCTTTTATGCGGCATGTCGGACCCTATGATCAGGTCGGCGTCACTTGGGATGAACTGCTGACAGTTCTCGGCAAGGAAGGCTGGCTTGGCGGCCCGGCTCAATTTATCGGTATCTGCCACGACGACCCGGCAGTCACGTTGTCGAACAAAGTCCGGTATGATGCCTGCGTGACCGTGGACGGAAATTTCCGGGGACAGGGAGGCGTCAGCACCCAGACCATCCCTGGCGGCGACTATGCCGTGATGACTCATTTCGGACCGTATGAAACTTTGGGCGAAAGCTACGCGAAGCTGCTGGGCCAGTGGCTGCCGCGCAGCGGCCGCAGCCTCCGCACCACGCCGTGCTTTGAAATTTATCTCAACTCCCCGGAGAGCGCAGAGCCGGAAGATCTGATCACCGATATCCATGCCCCCTTGGAACCACAATGAACGAGAAAAATATGAAGACGACCACTCAAAAGCTGGATCTCTACCAACTCCACAAGCAGGAATACTTGGCGCCCAAACGGCCGGTTCTGTTGTCCACCACGCCCGCACAGTACTTGAGCATCCGGGGGCAGGGTGCGCCGGGTGGACCCCGTTTTATCGAATGTATTGGCGGACTATATGGTGTGGCGTTCACGGTCAAGATGACGCGCAAGTTTGCCGGCCAAGGTGATTACGCCATTTGCAAATTGGAGGCGCAATGGTTCTTCGAGGACCACAAGGCGGAGAAGCCGAAGGACGAGTGGGTATGGAATCTCCTGATTCGGACGCCGGATTTCATCACCGAGACTGGTCGTAAGCAAGCGGTGGCCGTGCTCTTAAAGCGAGGCAAGCCGCCCGAGGTGGAGGAAGTCAGACTGGAAACGATCAACGAGGGCCGATGCGTGCAAATGCTGCACGTGGGGCCCTATGAAAAGGAACGAGAGACGATCGCGGTGATGCGATTGTTTGCTGAGCAACAAGGTTATCAATTCACTGGGGCGCACCACGAGATTTACCTGTCCGACCCACGGCGCGTGCCGGCGGAACGCTTGCGCACAATTCTGCGCCACCCGGTGGTGGCATCCAAAATCGCACCGTGATTTCCCCCCCTGCCGTTGCATCGGGGAGTCCAAGTCTTACTTGTTCTTGAACGCCACGCCGATGATGATGCGATGCCAGTATTCGTCACCGCATGGGCCCCAATAGCCAACGTACTCCATGGGGTAAATGTGCGTCTGGTCGGATGAAATAAACACACCGTTGGCCCCGAGCTTGGCGGCGCTGGCTTTTAATCGTTGCTCCAGCTTTTCCCGTGGCGGATTGCCATCCACGGAGAGAATCACTTCGCCGAGCCGAACGTAGGGTTCCTTGGGCGGTGCGGTTAAGCTGCACGGATTGCGTCGCGGTGGGCGCAACTTGCGGTGAGCCCAAGTCGGGATGCGTCTGTTCCGAAATGGTGGCACAGCCGGCCAGGAGCATTCCCGCCATTACCAGGGCGGCCCAGACCGCGCCTTGCTTCACTGCCAACCTGTTGTTCATAAATCTCTTTATACTGTTTCGCACTTCCCAGTTCATTGGACGACGATAGCCGATTTTCTGTTCATTTGCATGCTGAATAAATCGATGTTGGGGAGAGGTTGGTTTTTGGGGAATGCCCCGAAAAACGAAGACGGCGGCGGTCGAAGGACAGCCGCCGTCGCGAGATCGTGGGCGGTTACATGTGGGCGATGATGTTATCGCCAAACCCGCTGCACTTGATTTCCGTGGCTCCGTCCATGAGCCGGGCAAAATCGTAGGTGACTTTTTTGGAGCCGATGGCGCCATTGAGGCCCTTCAGGATCAGTTCGGCCGCTTCAGTCCAACCCAGGTACCGGAGCATCATTTCGCCGGAGAGAACCACCGACCCGGGGTTGACCACGTCCTTGTTGGCGTATTTGGGCGCCGTGCCGTGGGTGGCTTCGAAAATCGCGTGGCCGGAGACGTAATTGATGTTGCCTCCCGGGGCGATGCCGATGCCGCCGACCTGCGCCGCCAACGCGTCGCTGAGATAATCGCCGTTGAGATTCAGCGTGGCGATGACGTCGAAATCCGTCGGGCGCGTGAGCACCTGCTGCAGGGTGATGTCGGCGATGGCATCCTTGATGATGAGGCCGGCACCGGGTTGGCCGGCGGGGATTTTGCACCACGGACCGCCGTCAATCTCCAAGGCGCCGAATTCCTGCTTAGCCACCTCGTAACCCCAGTCGCGGAAGGCGCCCTCGGTGTATTTCATGATGTTGCCCTTGTGGACAATCGTCACGCTCTTGCGATGATTGGCGATGGTGTATTCAATGGCGGAGCGCACGAGGCGTTGCGTGCCGGTACGCGACACAGCTTTGATCCCCACCCCCACCAGTTCGGGCGTGTCGCCGAAACGAATCTTCTTGAAATCCTTGGGAAACTGCGTCTTGAGAAACTCGATGGTCTTGAGCGCGGCCTCCTTGCCGGCCTCGAAATCAATGCCGGCGTAGATGTCCTCCGTGTTTTCGCGGAAGATCACCATGTTGACTTTCTCCGGGTGTTTCACGGGGGAGGGCACGCCGGTAAACCATTGGACGGGCCGCAGACAGACGTAAAGATCCAGCATCTGGCGGAGGGCCACATTGAGCGAGCGAATGCCGCCTCCGACGGGCGTGGTCAGCGGGCCTTTGATGCCCACGAGGTATTCCCGGAAAGCATCCACCGTGTCATCCGGCAGCCAGTTGTTGAACTTTTTGAAGGATTCCTCGCCTGCGAAAACCTCAAACCAGGAAATCTTCCGGCGTCCGGCATAGGCTTTGGCCACGGCCGCGTCAAAGACGCGCACACTGGCGGCCCAGATGTCCGGTCCAGTGCCGTCGCCGCGGATGAAGGGGACAACGGGGTGGTCCGGCACGTTGAGCTTGCCGTTTTGGATGGAGATTTTGCCGCCGGTGGGCGGGGTGACGTCTTTATAAGCCATGGTTCAATTGAAATTAATAAAAGATCCTACGCCAAAATGAAAAGGGGAAACGGGTTTAAAATCAAGGAAAGAAACATTGCTGCCGTCGATTATAAAAACTGCGGGCCAGTGGCGGGCACGGGGCAACGGTCCAAACTTGCCGCCCTGGGCGACCGGGTGATGGGCCTTGACATGAATTTGAGCGTACGGGAGGATGGAAAAAACGTGCACAACTGTCCCAGCAGGGCTGCCGTATGTTGATTCGTTCCGCCAATTTCGCCGACGCGCGAGAGATCGCCCGGGTCCACTCCGAGACTTGGCGTACCGTCTATCGGGGGCAAATTTCGGAGGACATTCTGGATATGCAGAACATGGAGCGTCGTACCGCATTATGGCAAAGGCGGTTAGCACAATTGGCGGAGCCGGTGTTTTTGGCGGAAGAGGGCGGGGTGGTGGGATTTTGCGAGCTGATTCCCTCGCGGGATCCCGGGGCCGGCCAGACGGTGGGCGAGATTGCCGCGATTTATGTGCTTCCGTCGCACTGGCGGAAAGGCGTCGGGCGGGCCTTGTGTGCCCATGCCCTGAGTGCGGCCGACCGGCGGGGTTATGAGCTGGTCACGCTTTGGGTGCTGGCCTCCAATGATGGCGCAAAACATTTCTACCAAGCCATGGGTTTTAGGCCCGATGGTGCCCGGAAAACCGAACGGTTGGCCGATGGCTGTGACTTGCATGAGGTTCGATTTTGCCGGCAGGCATTCGTGGGCTGAAGATGTTAGAATTTTCCATGAAAATCTTTGTCGATATGACCTTGCCACCGGGTGCCTTGGCGTTGCTGCAGATGGGCACGGTCGGTCATGAATTACTGTTTCCACTCTCACCGGCGACTTCCGTGTTGGCCAAGGCGGAGACCGACCCCCAATTTTTTGCCGCCGATATAGCCTTTGGGCAGCCGGATCCGGCCGCCATTGAGAAATCCACGCACCTCAAATGGATCCACGTCAGCAGTTCCGGCATCGCGCGCTACGATAATCCCCGTTTCCGGGCACTAGTAGGCGGGCGCAAAATTGTGGTTTCCAACAGCGCCGCCGTTTTTGCCGAGGCCTGTGCCATGCATGCGCTGAGCTTTCTCGTGGCGCAGGCTAGGAACCTGCCGCTGGCGCTCAAGACGAGGACAGCCAACGGCACTCCGGCTTGGAGTGATCTGCGCCGGGGCAGCACCACGCTCCGTGGCGAGACGGTTCTGATTCTGGGTTACGGTGCCATTGGCCAACGGTTGGCCGAACTGCTCCAACCGTTTGGAATGACCGTTATCGGCTTCCGGCGCAAGCCGCGCGGCGACGAAAGCATTCCGATGGTGGCCGAGAATGAACTGACCGCGGCGCTGGGACGGGCGCAGCACATCGTGAATATCCTGCCGGAGAGCGAGCAGACCCGGGGCTTCTTTGATGCCCAGCGCCTGGCGCTGCTTCATGCCGGGGCCGTCTTCTATAACATCGGCCGGGGTGTGACGGTGGACCAGACCGCCTTGCTGGAGGCCATGCGATCCGGCCAACTGAAGGCCGCGTGGCTGGATGTCACGGATCCGGAACCGTTGCCGGAGGACCATCCGTTATGGCGGGAACCGAACTGTTTCATCACCCCGCATATTGCGGGCGGGCAGGGAGCTGAGTTCGAGGTGCTGGTCCGGCATTTTCTCGAAAACCTGAACCGCTTTGTTCGAGGCAAGCCCTTGGCCGATCGGGTGATGTAAAAAAAGTGCCTGACGCAACGGTCGGTTACGCCAGACACTGCGTACCAGTACAAAGCTCGGGCTAAGCTTGGTCAGCGGACTCGGAGCGCCACGTTGATTTGGTTTACGGCTTCGTTGAGGTGTTTAACCACTTTTTTCTGTCCTTTGACTTCGGCGGATTCCAGCACGCGGTTAAGCAGCCCCTGGGCTTCCTGGAGCCGGGCATCCGATAGCGCTTGCGGGGTGCGGTCTTTCAAATCACCGGCCACATCCAAGCCCAGCAGTTTGGCGGCGGCTTCCACGGAGTGCATGGCTTTCGCGCGATGGCCTTTGTAATCATGATCGCCCGTGGCCAGGATGCGATAGGCATCCCGCAACAGGCCAGCTTCGGTGCTGTTCCGAAACTCGACGAACTGGACGGCATTATCGCCTGAAGCCGGATTGTTCAAAACTGCGGTCGTTTGGATGGTCGTGGCCCGCAAGCTGGTGGCGCAGGCCAAGACTGCGATCAGGGCCGCGGTTTTTACGGGTAAAATGGTTTGATTCTTCATACGATGATATCTGACGAATTGGTTCGGCCAAACGTTACCACTTTTTGTGCGGTTGGGCAAATTGGCGCAACCGGGATCACGAACTTGGTGTTTTGACTGGTGAACCCGCCTCGCATCCTCAGGAACGGCGCCTGCACCCGCGGACGGGTCATGAGACGCCAATCAGAATGCCTGCCAGAAATACGAGGAGGCCGCCGAGCGCCACCTGGAACAGGGCCGACGTCCAGGCGGTATCCATGAAACGATGGCGCACCCAGGAGATGATGCCCAGTTCTGTCAACACCACGAAAATGGCGATGGTGGTGGCGGTGCGATAGTTGGGAATCAAATACGGCAGCGTATGGCCGATGCCGCCGAGCGTGGTCATCAGCCCGCAAACCGCTCCCCGAGCCCAGGGATGTCCCCGGCCGGTCAGGGAGCCGTCATCCGACAATGCTTCGGCAAAACCCATGCTTATGCCGGCGCCGATACTAGCCGCCAGGCCCACGAGGAAAGTCTTCCAACTGTTTTGGGTGGCCATGGCGGCGCAGAACAAAGGCGCGAGGGTGGAGACCGACCCATCCATGAGGCCGGCCAGGCCGGGTTGGATGACTTGCAGCACAAAGAGCCGCTGATGCTGCGATTTTTCGTCCTCACTCAATTTGGACAGTTCCAGGCGTTCGGCGGTGTGTGCGTGGATGCGTTCCTCCTCGGCCAGATCGCCCACCAGTTGACGGATGCCGGCATCGGTGGTGCGGCGGGCCACCGCCTCGTAAAACTGACGCGTTTCCACCTCCATGCTTTCGGCTGTCTTCTGAACCGTCTTCAGGCCCAGCGGGCGAACGAGCCACACGGGTTTGCGGTCCACAAAACCCCGCACGTCCTGGCGGCGGATATGGGGCACGTGGTCGCCGAAATGCCCCTTGTAAAGCTCCAGCAAACGGTGCCGGTGGCCATCTTCCTCCCGGCGCATGGCGCGGAACTTGGCCGCCTGTTCGGGAAAGTTCTCCTGTAATCCATCGGCAAAATCTTCGTAAATACGGGCGTCTTCCTCTTCGAGCGAGATGGCCAATGCCAGGATTTCCCGCTCGGTGAGACTGTCGAATGTCTTCATAAATAGGGGGAGAATAAGCGCGCCGTGGAATCACGCAATTTTATAAGCACGGACCGCCCATCCGCTTCCTCCAGCGTCACTTCGCGGGCGGCGGCCATTTTTTTGGCCACGATGCCTTCCATTTGCGCGGCGAAACTGCGGCTATACGCTTCCACGCACAATTCGAAGTTCAGGCGGAGGCTGCGCGTGTCCCAGTTGGCCGAGCCGAGCAGAACCCAATGGCTGTCCACAATCATCAACTTGGAGTGGTCGAAGGGCGGCGGCGTGAGCCAGAGATGGCAGCCGCGCTCCAGTACCTGCCACCACAGGGCGGTCGAGGCCCAATGCACCACCGGCAGGTTGTTCTTGGCCGGCAGCAGAATATCCACCCGCACCCCGCGCAGCGCCGCCAGATTGAGGGCCGTGATCAGGGTGAAATCCGGCAGGAAGTACGGGGTGACCACCTGGATGGACTTTTGCGCCTCCGCGAGCGCCGCCAGCAGCGTCCAGCGAGCCTTTTCAAAATCTGCGTCGGGGCCGTCGGTAATCACCCGGGCGATGATGTCGCCGGTTTCGACCGGCTCCGCAAACCAGGTATCGCCGTCGAGCACCTCGCCGGTGGCGAAGGCCCAGTCGTTGGCGAAGGCTTCCTGCAGGGGCGTCACCACCGGGCCGGTGACGCGGAAATGCAGGTCTTGGACGGGATGCTTGGGATGGTCGGCTAGCACATTGCCATGACGGATGTTGATGCCGCCGGTGAAGGCGCTCTGGCCGTCCACCACCATCAATTTGCGGTGGTTGCGCAGATTGATGGTGGCGGCGCGCCAGGGCGTCAATAAGGACGCAGGCAGAAACTTGGCGACCGGGATGTGCGCGCGTCGCAATTTGCTGGTAATGGGCGGCCACGAATAGCGCGCGCCGGCAGAGTCCAACAGGACGCGGACCGCGACGCCGCGCCGGACGGCGCGTTCCAGGGCGGCGACGAATTTTGCGCCGCTGGCGTCATTGTCGAAGATATAAGTGCCCAGCGTGACGGATTTTCGGGCGGATTCGATGGCTGCCAGCATGGCCGGAAACGCCTCGTCGCCGGCGATCAAGGGTTCCAGCCGGTTGCCCGCCGAAAGCGGCTGCGTGGTGATACGGCTGACGACACTGGCGATGTGGTTCAGATGGGCGGCACCTTCCGCTTCCGGCTCCCCCAGGTTTTCCGGTACGGGCCGGTTCAGGGTGTTATGGACGCCCAACTGGATCGCCAGGCGGCGGATGCGGTTGACCCCCAAGGCCAGGTAGAGCAATGGCCCGATCACAGGCAGGATCCAAATGACCACGATCCAGATCGTTGCCGCCCGGGGGTCCCGCTTGTGGAGGAGCGCGTGGCTGGTGGCCAGCAAGCCGGCCAGCAGATGAAAGCCGGCGGCAATATGGGGCCAAAACTGGTCCATGACGGCGTGCCAAGTCATGGCGAAGAAGTGTCGCGAAAAAAGGCCGGGGCGCAAGCACTGGAAATAGTCGCCTGTCTTGGCTCCCTTTTTTTTGATGACGCTGCTTTGAGGGTTGTGTATAAACGGCGCATGACCCGCGATGAACGCCGGCGTACGGCGCAGGCGCTGCGCGAATCGGAGGAAAAGTGTTCGAAGGCCTTTCGCGCCAGCCCCGATGGCATGGCGGTTTCGGAGGTGGCCACAGGTCGCTATGTGGAGGTAAACGAGGGATACTGCACTTTGTGCGGCTACCGGCGGGAGGAGATGATCGGCCACACGGCCCTGGAATTGGGTATTTGGCGGATGCCGCCCGAGCGGGAACGTTTTGTGGCGGAGCTGCGGCAGCGCGGCGTGGTGCGCAATTTTCCAATGGTCATGGGCACCCGTGCGGGTGGCTTGCGGCATATCCTTCTCAATGCCGAGTCCATCATGCTGGGCGATAACCCCTGTCTGGTCTCCGTACTGCACGACGTTACTGACCGACTCGAGGCGGAGCAGGCCTTGCGCGAATCGGAAGAGAAGTTTTCGAAGGCTTTCCGGACCAGTCCGGATGTGATGTCGATCGTTGACCAGGAAAGCGGAAAGTATCTGGAGGTCAACGAGGCGCATGAAAAGACATTCGGCTTTAAACGGGAGGAGGTGCTAGGCCATTCGCCAACCGAACTGGGCATTTTCGACAATCCAGTGCAGCGCGACGCCATTCAGGCCAAGCTAAAGGCGACCGGTTCCCTGCGCGGCTTGGAGATTGTGACCCACAACCGCCGGGGTGAGTCGCTGACGTGTTTGCTCAGCGCCGAGGTCATTGAATTGGGCGGCCGGAAGTGTGTGCTGCGGGTGGCCCATGATATCACCGGATACAAGCGGGCCGAGGCTGAGCGCCAAGAGGCGGTATCGCGGGAACAGGAGGCGCGGATTGAATATACGCTGCAACTGATCGCGGCGCAGGAAGCCGAACGCAAGCGCATTGCCGCCGAGTTGCACGATGGGGTGGGGCAAAACATTCTGCTCATCAGAAATCTCGCGCAGCAGGTATTGCTGGCGCCGGTGCCGGAGTCGGTGCGCGAACAATTGGCCACAATTGATCACTTGGCGGGCTTGTGCATCGCGGACGTGCGCCAAATTTCGCGGGATCTCCGGCCGTACCAACTGGATCACCTGGGCCTCAAACGCGCGCTGGAAGCCATGCTGGAACATGCCGCCCAGGCCAGTTCCATGAGGTTCACCTCGCGGCTTGAATCCGTGGACGATCTGTTTCGGTCTGAAGCAGCACTGAACCTCTACCGGATCGTCCAGGAAGGCGTGAACAACATCCTCAAGCATTCCCGGGCCAGCCGGGCCCAGGTTGTGCTGGAGCGCGACTTGCGCGCGGTGGAGTTGCGTTTGGAAGACGATGGGGTGGGCTTCGCGCCCGAAAGGGCCGGCAAGGCGGGCCTGGGACTGCGGAACATCGCCGAGCGGGTACGCATGCTGGGCGGCGTGCTGGCCATCCGGTCCGCGCCCGGGCGGGGCACTTGCATCGAAGTGAAAATCCCAATCGCGGAAGCGGTGCCGGTGGCAGCTTGACGCCGGACGAATCTTTGCTGGCGAATCCGGTACACCGGCTGTAATATTCATCAGTGCTCCGGGCAATCAGAATTCTCATCGTGGATGACCATCCGTTGTTTTGCAACGGATTGCGTCAGGTCATTCAGGGTGACCCGCGTTTTGAATTGGTGGGCGAGGCGGCGGATGGCGAAGCGGCTTGGCTGGCCATCCAGAAAATGAAGCCGGACGTGGCCATCCTCGACGTCAATCTACCCAAACTCACGGGCCTGGAAGTCGCCGCGCGGATTCAGAAGAAACGGCTGTCCACCCGGGTGATCATTCTCACCATGTTCAAGGAGGAGGATTTGATCAATCGGGCGTTGGATCTGGGCGTCAATGGTTTCGTACTCAAGGACAACGCGGTGACAGATATTGTCAATGCGATCAGCACCGCGGCCGAGGGCGGGCATTACCTCAGCCCGGCAGTGTCAGGTTTCTTGGTGAACCGTCGCAACCGCACCACGGCGCTCACGCTCCGCAAACCGGGACTGGAGGATCTGACCAAGGCCGAGTGCCGCATTCTGCGCTTGGTGGCGGAGAACAAGACGAGTCGGGCAATCGCGGCGGAATTGGGCATCAGCCCGCGCACGGTGGAGGCGCATCGCGCGAATATCTGCACCAAACTGAATTTGCACGGCAGCCACAGCCTGCTGCAATTTGCCCTGGAGAACCGCTCCTCCTTCTGAGTCCCCGCCGTTTCGGCTTTTCTGCGTAGGTGGTTCCACGTAGAAAAATACGTGTCCCTGCGGATGCAAAAATACGCGCTCGCCCCAATTACCGACTTTCCGCCGCCTGGCTATGCTGGGAGAGTCATTATGAAAATCCTGCCGAAGAAACTGATGATTGTGGATGAGCGGGCGCTGGCGCGGCATTTGGTGCGCCGGGCGGCGGCGACGCCACTGGACACCGTGCTGGAATGCGTGTCCGTCGAGGAAGCTCTGGCGGCCGTGGGGATTTTCTTGCCGGATTGTGTGTTGATGGGGGTGATGCCGCCGACCGCCGGGGCGTTTCAAGCCATTCGCACCATTCGGGCGGGACATCCGGAAATTCGCGTGGTGGCCGTAAGTCCCTTTCATGAACACCGCCTGCAGCGGCAGGCGGCCGAAGCCGGCGCCTCGGGCTATGTGGCCACCGAGAACCTGTCCCAATTGTTCCTGCTGGCGGCGCCCGAGCGGCTCTCTTTGAAAGCGGACGCGCCACCGCGGGCGCCGCGGAAAAACAAGTGCGGTGCGGTCAACTGATTCTTTCCGGCCATGAAATTGATGATTGTAGACGACCACGATGGCATGCGGAAAATGATCCGCAGAATGATTGCAGCCCCCGGTGATTTCGTGATCGAGTGTTGCTCCGGCGACGAGGCTTTGCACGCCGCCGGCGAGTTCAAGCCGGACTGCGTGACCATGGACATCAGCATGCCGGGGCTCTCCGCCTTCAAGGCCACCCAGGGCATTCGGGCGATGAGCCCGTCGGCGGGCGTGATTTTTGTGACCAGTCATGATCAGCCCGACTATCGGCGAGCGGCCCTGGAGGCTGGCGCTGCCGGCTTTGTCCTGAAGGAGAACCTGGCCGATCTGTATTCGTTCATTGCTGCCAAGCGGCTCGCCACCAGTTTGAAAGTGTAGGGCCTGCCCGCCGGGTGGCCGTGCTGGGACGGCCAACGCTTGGCTCCACTTCCCGCCGATCCCTCCCAGCCGGGTGTAAGACACCATTCTGCTCGTCTCCAAAAACTTTTTCGGTTGTTTATTATTGTTTAATATTGTGTTTTTGTGTTTTTTGGGGTTGATTTTTGACCCCCACCTCCCCGGCCAATCCAAGGAGCATTCGACCCGCGCAGTGCTGCGTTCGCACGGCGCCACCGCTTCCCTCTTGCCCCGCCCCACGCGCCGCCAGGCCGACACCGCGAGACCGCTCGCCGCGCCGTTCACCACCCTCGCTGTCGGTGCTGTCCGCATCCCCGCCAATATAACCGATCCCCGGACCATGTCAGATGTCGCCGCGACCTCTCCTGCCATTTAAGATGTCGCCGCGACATCTAAAATGAAGGTGGTAGACGTTTGTAATGGTCAATCCCACTGCCCAGCGCCAACGGCGCGTCTCATACCAGCCTGGGCCACCGGCCCAGGTTCACGACCCTATTGAAATTATAAGGGCCAACGGCCCGTACCATAATCCGTTGTCT
>Ga0181535_10005739_pt1 | contig 13153 bp, 7 predicted proteins | sample PEATcosm2014_Bin_44_FD_119774 | JGI IMG/M metagenome (GOLD analysis project Ga0181535, IMG submission 119774) | Peatland microbial communities from MTU Mesocosm Facility, Houghton, MI, USA - PEATcosm2014_Bin17_30_metaG | ecosystem: Environmental > Terrestrial > Soil > Wetlands > Peat | place...
CCACAATCTCCGCCTCGCGCTCGTGGAACTTGGCGTTCAGCACCACATGCTTCACGCCCTTGCGCGCCAGAATCGCGGAGAGCCGCTCGCTCTTCTCAATCGACGTGGTGCCCACCAGCACCGGCTGTTTCTCTTCGTGCAGCCGCGCAATGTCTTCGGCCACCGCCTTGTACTTGGCCTTCTCCACCAGGTAAACCACATCCGGATTTTCAAGCCGCAGCAACGGCTTGTTGGTGGGAATCACCACGATCTCCAGCTTGTAGATCTTTTCGAACTCCGCAGCTTCCGTCTCCGCCGTGCCGGTCATGCCGCTCAGCTTCTTGTACAAACGGAAGTAATTCTGGAAGGTGATGGTGGCCAGTGTCTGGTCTTCCTTGCGGATGCTGACGCCTTCCTTGGCCTCGATGGACTGATGCAACCCATCCGACCAGCGGCGCCCCGGCATCAGACGGCCGGTGAAGGTATCTACGATAATCACCTCGCCGTCCTTGACCACGTACTCCACGTCGCGCTTGTAAAGCGCCTCCGCCTTGATGGCGGTCTCGACATAGTGCTTCATCTCCCAGTTTTCCGCGTCGGCAATGTTGTTGATGCCCAGCAATTTCTCAATCGTCACCCAGCCGTCGTCGGTGACGCCAATAGTCCGCTGCTTCTCGTCCACAATGTAGTCGCCAGTCAGGTACTTCTCGCCTTCCCTGAGTTCCAGACCGAGTTCCGCGCAGCGCTTCGTATCGCTGGCTTCAATCTCCTCGCCCTTCACCAGCTTGGGAACAATCTGCCGCGCCTTGGCGTACTTGTCCGTCGTCTGGTCGGTGGGTCCGGAGATAATCAGCGGCGTCCGCGCCTCATCGATCAGAATCGAATCCACTTCGTCCACGATTGCGTAGTAGTGCCCGCGCTGCACACAATCTTTGATCTCAAATTTCATATTGTCGCGCAGGTAGTCGAAGCCAAATTCATTATTTGTTCCGTAAGTAATATCAGCCAGGTAAGCGGCGCGTCGCTCGTCGTCGCTCAGGTCGTGGACGATCACGCCCACGGAGAGTCCCAGAAACTCGTATATCTTGCCCATCCACTCGGCGTCGCGCTTGGCCAGGTAGTCATTCACCGTGACCACATGCACGCCGTGCCCGGCCAGCGCATTCAGGTAGCAACTCAGCGTGGCCACCAACGTTTTGCCTTCGCCGGTCTTCATCTCGGCGATCTTGCCCTGGTGCAGCACCATGCCGCCGATCAGCTGCACGTCGAAGTGGCGCATCTGCACCGCTCGCCAGCCGGCCTCGCGCACCACCGCAAAGGCCTCGGGCAGAATCTCGTCCAGCGCCTCTCGCTCGGCCGCAGCCTGCTCCGCCGCCCGCTTTTCTGCAACCTCCCGCGCCTCCGCCTCATGCCCCTCAGCCTTCAACTCTTCGGGGTTATCAAACCTCTTCAGCCGCTCCGCCACGCGCTCCGCAATCCGTGCCCGGAACTCCGCCGTCTTGGCCCGCAACTGCTCATCGGACAGTAGCTTCATGTCCGCTTCCAGGGCGCTGATCACTGCCACCATGGGCATCAACCGCTTGATCAGACGCTCGTTCGCCGTGCCAAATATCTTGGTTAGAAATTTATCGAAAAACACAGGACTCTCCGTATACCAGTGTAAATGCTGAGGGTTGCAAACGGATGCGATACGTCCGTTCGCAGAAAGAAGCTGAGCGTTCCATCATTGGTGCGTTTTTGTTCTTGCACCAAGGGTGGGAGAATACGAATTTCACCGGCTCAAAGCCGTAACACCAACCTGTCGATTGGCTCGCCGCGGCGAATTCGTTTGTACTGGCGGTTCATTTGCTTAGTGGGGCATTCCGGGTCGCCTTCATCATCCTCGTCGGCGTCCTCATCCTCCTGCACCCGCAGAATGTAAGCAGCGCTGGGCCGGTAAAACAGCCACATCACCTGGAGAAATGCCATTCCCAGCCCAAGGCAACAGGAATAGATTCTCGAACGATTCACTCCCCGCTTTGTGCCGCGCCACAGACGGAGTCGCCACAATCCGAAGTGAAGAAGACTCACCATGACGACCAGAAATACAATAAGCCCGACAAAAATGAGCCAGGCATAGATCGCATTTAAGTTCATATGCACCCTTTTGAAATCTCAGGCAATACTTCTCGAAGGAATGGCCCGAGACGCAAAACAGCCCGAAGCTGTCCTGCAAAGCCGGACCAGTTGTGAGGGAATTAAGCGATTCGGGAGGGTGGTGGGCGCTGGAAGAGTGTGGGCAGCGCCGGAGCATCGGGCGTGCGTCCAGAATATTCATAGGCCAGCGGCGCGAAGAGGCTGAGAGGCGAGATGAATCCAGCAAAGAGAAGCGGTAGAATCGCCATCCAATTCGCGCCGTCCCCGGAATGGGAGTGCGGGATTAGCAGACAAACAAGCGCGATTCCGATTGTGATTGCTGCAATCAGGAGCCATACGCGTCGCTGCCGGTTTTGCATCATTGCTGACATTCTCTTGAGTTGGAGTATAGCAGGCTAGAACGAGAAATCCTCGCCGAGCTTGTGCCTCAGTTCAGTACATTCGCATGATAATAAGTTTGATGGGATTAAAGTGATTTGATAGTTTCCATGGTCTACCATTCCCCTTAATAACCGGTCCGATAGCCTAAGTACTCCGTGAAACTCGCAAATTCCTTCAATGCATTCTCATGAATCCGCCTGACCTCGTCGTTCTACCGGCACATAACATTCATGCGATTGTCATAAACCCCTGGTATCCCATCCAATGGTCATGTTACGTTAGGGGTCACGTTACTCTTGCTTGCGGGCGTACTGTCCGCAGGCGCGCGACGTTGATATCGCATTCAACGCCACCTCTAACCGTTGATTAAGGAGATATTCAGATGAAGAAGATGCTGCTCATTCTTTCATTAGCACTTGTTCTCCCGTATGCCACTCTCGCTCACGCCTCCAGCATCGTTGGCGGCACCGACGCCAGCATCGTTGGCGGCACCGATAGCAGCATCGTCGGAGGCACCGACGCCAGCACCAGTTGGTTAAGCCAACTCTGGCAGAGCCTGGTTTCCATCGTAGGCGGCACCGACTAAGCGAAGTTCTTCGATGCTCGCATCAACCGGCGCTGAAGGCTCATCTTCCGCGCCGGTTTCATATCCACAAGCCTCGGTCGGATTCCCGCTCACAGCTCATCTAGCTGAAAATCGCCTATCTTCCGCCAACAGTGTAGCCTGCGAACCCGCCAGCAGCGCTTCAAACTCATCCTCCGGCAGCGGCCGGCTGAACAGGTAACCCTGGAAGGCATGACAGCCAAGACCAGCCAGGAACTCCTTCTGCTCTTCGGTCTCCACCCCTTCGGCTACTACCGGCAAACCCATTGCCCGGCCCAAGGTGAGGATGGCCTGCACAATGGCGCCACCACTGGCATTCTTCGGAGCGTCCCACACGAAAGAACGGTCGATCTTCAACTCGTCCAGCGGCAGGCGCTTCAAATAGGAGAGCGAAGAGTAGCCGGTGCCGAAGTCGTCCAGGGAAAACTTCAAGCCATGCCCCTTGAGTTCCGTCATCTTGGCGATAACCTCTTCGATATTGTCCACCAACATGCTCTCTGTAAGTTCAAGCATGAGGTTTTCAGGACTGGCTCCAGCGTTATCAACCGCCATCAGCACCCGCTCCACGAAGTCTGCCTGGCGGAATTGCCGCGCACTGATATTGACGGCAACCGTGAGCTTAGCCGTTTCATCGCCGTGCGCCCAAGCCTCAATTTGCCTGCACGCCTCGCCCAGAATCCAGTCTCCCAGGGAAAGAATCAGCCCCGATTCCTCGGCCAGGGGAATGAACTCCCCTGGCTGCAGAAGACCCCTCTGGGGATGCATCCAGCGGACCAGCGCCTCGGCGCCGACCGTCACGCCCCGATCCACTTGCGGCTGATAGTAGAGAACGAACTGGCCGGTCTTGACGGCCAGTCGCATGTCTTCTTCCATGGCCGCGCGGGCATTCACCGCATCCTGCAAGGCGGGTGCAAAAAAATGCGCCGTGTTGCGTCCCGCGTTCTTGGCTTGATACATGGCGATATCGGCCTGCTGCAATACCTCAGTCGTGCTTTGCTCGCCGCCTCCGAAGATTGTGATTCCGATACTCACCGTGCTCAGACATTCCCGCCCATCCAGCAGGTACGGCTCACTGACTACGGCTAGAAGCTTTATGGCGATGATCTCCGCCTGCGCCGCCGCTATCTCTGGAACTTCGCTCAACTCTTCCAGCATCACCACAAACTCATCTCCGCCCAGGCGCGATACGGTATCTGTTTCGCGAACGCAGGTGGAAAGGCGACGGGCTACTTCCTGAAGCAGAAGGTCGCCGGTCTGATGGCCCAGCGTGTCGTTTAACGTCTTGAAATCGTCCAGATCGGCAAACAGCAGCGCTCGCAGTCGTTTGCTCCGAGAGCTGGCAGCCAGGGTCTTGCGCAGCCTGTCCATCAACAGCCGGCGGTTAGGAAGCCCTGTCAGCGGATCATAGAAGGCAAGATTTTTGATCTCATCCTGTGCCTTCATCAGCAGCCGTAGTTCGCGCTCCCTTCTTTTTAACTCTGCCATCCGGGAGCGAACCACCGCCGCGGCCACTAGCAATGGGATCAGCCCGCAGAGCAAGTAGAACCACCACGAACGGTACCATGGCGTGAGGGTTCTAAAGGCAAACTCCGCTCTGCGCCCGCTCCATATTCCATCGCTGTCCTGCGCCTCGATCTCCAGCCGGTAATCGCCGGGCGCCAGTTGGGCAAATTGCAACTCTCTCTGCGTGGTCTCCGTCCAAGCCGAATTAGCTCCTTCCAGACGATAGCGGAATAAAACCGAATTCTCTTGCGAAGCATTGAGCGCGGAATAATGCACGACCAGAGAGTTGGCGTGAATCCCCGACGATGCGTTGCTCTCGCCGGTAACATCTCTCTGGCCCATGATGAGCCTGGTGATAACGGCCTCCAGCGGGACTTCCGGCCCTTCTCGCGGCCGCGGCTTGAATCGGGAGAGGCCGCCGCTGGTCCCAATCCATACGGTGCCATCCGGCTCTTCGGCAAAGGCGTTCAGATTGCAATCGTTCCAGGCCAGCCCGTCGCCCATGCCGTAGTGGCTCCAGCGCGCACCATCCCACACATCCACGCCCTGTTCGGTGCCCGCCCATAATCGTCCCGAAGCGTCAAACTCCAGAAAGTACACCAGCCCATCAGTGCCCCGTCTCTGCACTCCTTTTTCAACCGCCAACCCGCCCGCCTGAAGATGAACGCGGTCGATGCCGCCCCCGTAACGATACCCAACCCACATTAGTCCGTTCGCATCCGCGCCCAGCGAGAGCACCTCCAGATTGCTCAACCCATCGGCCTGTTTGAAGTTTCTCCAGCGCCCTCCGGTAAATGCGAACAGCCCGTTCTCGCCTCCGGCCCAGACCGTCCCATCGCTTCCCTCGGTAATCGCCCAAATGCGCGTAGACGGCAATTCGCCCACACGGGCGAAGCGCTGATATGGAGCCGTGGCTACAAACAACCCCTTTTCATTTGCCGCCCACAGCCGCTTCTGATGATCGAAGCGCACTTCATACGCCGCCTTGCCCACCAACCCCTGTGCCTCGCCTAACCAGTAGACGTTTCCGCTTCGCGGATCGATACGCCCCACTCCCTGCGTTTCTGTGCCCACCCACAAATCCCCGTTAGGAGCTGCGCGAACGGCATGAACCGCCAGCCCTTTCAGGCCCGCAACCTTGTTCCACTTCATGCCTGAGGGCAGCCGCTCCCCGTGCATAAGCCCTCCCTCGGTACCCGCCCACACCACTCCGCCGGGCTGAAGAAGAATCTCATACACCACATCGCTGGACATTCCGCTGGCCGTCGAGTAGCTCTCCCACTCCTCGTATCCCCGCCACTGCACAAGTCCCCGACCCGCCATCCCAATCCACAGAGAATGTTGCCTGTCTTCCAGCACTGTGTACACATCGCCGCGCAGGCCGTTGGTGAGGCCGATCTTGTGCCAGCCCTTATCGTCGTGAATCAGCAACCCATCCGCGGACGGCAGCAGAAGCCGTCCAGCCGAATCCAGAGCGGGAACTCCGACCATCACTCCGCCTGAAATTAAAATACCCGGCCTGCGAAACTGCGACTGACCAGCCGGCATCTCAAAAACGCCTTCATTCCGGACACGCACCCAGAGATTGCCTAGACTGTCTTTCCGGATCGTGGTCACCTGCCTGGGAGGAAGCCCTCGGTCGCGTCCCAGAACTTCGGTCTGGCCGTGGTCCATGCGGCACAGTTCCAGCCCGCATCCATACCACAGAACCTCGCCTTCAAAAAAGATGCCATAGGCCTCTGGCCCCGATACGCCAGGGGGCGGAGCAATGTTGCTCATGGAGAATCCGTCCTGCCCCGGCAACGAAGACAGCTCCACCAGGCCGGTATCAGTCCCGAGATAGGTGTGCCCCTTCCCGTCTGCCTGAATGCCCTGTGCCCAATTGATGGTTTTAAATGTGGATGCAATTTTTTCGAAGCGGTTGCCGCGCAGGTGATAGAGTCCGAAGCTGCCTCCCACCAGCAGCGAACCATCCGGAGCATCGCCCATAGCTACGCCGGAGTTGGGCGGCATCCCCTGCGACTGCCCAAAGGCCTCAAAGCGTTCCCCGTCGAAGCGGAAGATTCCGTTTTCCGTGCTCACCCAAAGAAAGCCCACACGGTCTTGGAAGATCCGCCGCACAGCCAGGTTGCCGAGCCCTTCCGTGTTCCCAAATGTACGAAAACTGTACTCCTGGGCGCAAAGCCCCGCTCCCGCCGCCACCAGTAGCAGGGTGAAAACACACGTGTTGGTCTTGCGGTCCACTATCAGTTGAAATCGGCAAATCTCTTTGATTTCATGAGCAATATTTCCTCAATAAGGCCCGCCCTCAGTACTTTTCCCCGCCCTTTGGTGGCATTAGCCCTCGATCCCGCCCGGTACAATGAAAATGAAAGCCTGACCCTCCCAGCCCATGGCCGACGACAAACAGAAGAAACCTGAAAAACCCGATGAAGAACCAACCGGCAAGGTCTACGACTCCCGGCTCATGCGGAGGCTCGGCCACTATCTGCGCCCCTACTGGTGGCAGGCTACCGTCTCGGCTCTCGCCGTCTCCCTCAAATCCATCTGCGACGTCGCTGGACCCTACCTCATCATGGTGGCCATCGACCGCTATTTCCCCAAAGACTCCGGCTTCTCGCCTGTCACCAACCTCCTGGCCAACGTCGTGGGATCAACCAACTGGCTCAGCCGCCGCCTCCCCGCCGATCCCTATCAGGGCATTACCTACCTGGCCGCCATCTATCTGGCCGCTATCCTTTGCGCCTATCTTTTCGAGTTCATCCAGATTTACCTCATGCAGTGGACCGGTCAGAAGCTCATGTTCGATTTGCGCCGCGACATTTTTCGCCACATGCAGCGCATGCACATTGGCTTCTTCGACACTCACTCCGTGGGACGTCTCGTCACACGCATCACCTCCGACGTGGACGCCGTCAACGAGATGTTCACCGCCGGCGTGCTGGCCATCGTGGATGACTTCTTCAACCTCGTCTTCATGGCCGCCCTTATGCTCAAGATCAACTGGCGGCTGGCCTTGCTGGCCTTCTCCGTGCTGCCGCTGATCCTCATCGTCACGCGACTCTTCCGTGATCATGTGCGGGAGAGCTATCGGCGGGTGCGCACTGCTATCGGGCGCATCAACAGCTTCACGCAGGAGCACATCTCTGGGATGAGCGTGGTGCAGCTCTTCAATCGCGAGAAAAGGGCATTTGATGATTTTGAAGACGTCAATCGCCAGCACATGGTTGCCTTCAAGGACACCATCTTCGCCTACGCGCTCTTTTATCCGGCGGTTGATTTGCTTTCACTGGTGGCTATCGCGCTGGTCATCTGGTGGGGCGGCTTCGGTGTGTTGAGCATTCCCCCCGTCGTCACTATCGGCGTGCTCAACATGTTCATCCAATACTCACTGCGTTTCTGGCGGCCCATCCAGGATATGAGCGACAAGTACAACATTCTGCAATCGGCCATGGCCGCCGGCGAGCGCATTTTTAGACTTCTGGACACCGAGCCGGAAATCGTCAGCCCGGTAAATCCCCTCCCCGGCGACAGCAGCAATCGCATCGAGTTCCGTCGCGTTTGGTTCACTTACCAAAAACTTACAGAAGCCCAGCAGGCCGCAGTTGACTCTGCATCTGAATCAGCCGATCTCGCCGCCATTGACGGCATCGAATGGATTCTCAAAGATGTCTCTTTCACCGTCGAGCCCGGCCAGACAGTGGCCATCGTGGGCCACACGGGCGCCGGAAAAACCACCCTCACCAGCTTGATGATGCGCTTCTACGAGGTGACCGCCGGGCAAATTCTGCTCGATGGCGTCGATCTGCGCCAGCATGATCTGATCGCGCTTCGCCAGCACTTCGCCGTCGTGCTGCAAGATCCGTTCCTTTTTACCGGCACGCTGGCCGAGAACATCCGCTTCGGCAACGAGGCCATCACTGACGCCGATCTCCAGAGAGCCGCGCGCGACGTCAACGTGCTGGACTTCATCGAGAGCCTGCCGCATCAGTTCGACGAGCCGGTGCAGGAGCGCGGCAACTCGCTCTCCACCGGACAGAAGCAGCTCATCAACTTTGCCCGTGCATTGGCCTTCAATCCGCGCATTCTGATTCTGGACGAGGCCACATCGAGCGTGGACACCGACACCGAGCTGCGCATCCGCAGTGCATTGGAGCGCATGGTTGAGGGACGGACCAGCGTGCTGATCGCTCATCGCCTCTCGACCGTGCAGCGGGCGGAGACTATTTTAGTGATGCACAAGGGCCAGTTGCGCGAGATGGGCACGCATCAGGAATTGCTGGCTCAACGCGGCCTCTATTGGAAGCTATACCAGTTGCAGTACAAGGACCAGGAACAGGGGTCAGAGAACAGAGATCAGAGATCAGTTGGTTCGGAGCGCGAAGCTTCTATCGCGACGGCAGATTGAGAGTTGGCGTCCAGCGATGCACAGCAACGTCTTCGTGGATGGCATTTGGCGATCAGACAAAAAACAGAGGCGCCAGAGACTCCGGAATCTCTGACGCCTCGATCGCGATGAACTCACTGGTTACTTAGATCAAACATCGTCCCGTTCAGTTTCCCAATGCGTCCACGAGTTTCCCCGCGTGCTGCATTTTTCCGCTGTACCGGCGACGGAGCTTCGATGCGCCTCGAAATCTTCCATCCTTCGGCATCGCAGTTTATGAATCTCCGGGTTACCCCGCATCTCCTTCTGCGACACCTCTTAATGCGTATGCGAGTTCCCTCGCACTGCGCATCTTCCGGCATTGCCGACGGTGAGTTCGCGGGTTGCCCCGCGCTCCCTCATCCCCGGCTGCCACTGGCGGCTGGCTCCGCGAGTTGCCTCGCAGATCGCGCCTGCCTGCGGCGCCTTGCTGCGTCCGCGAACCACGTGCGGGTTTCCCCGCGCCATGTCTCACGTCCTGCAGCTACGGCTGGGCCGATGTGACTCCCCGGCTGAAAACAAACCTTGCATCCCCGGCGTGGCCAAGGATGAATCTTTGCTTACCGCCGGCTCCTGCACATTCCCTTCTGGCTCTGGATGCAATCTCGATTGATATTCAAACTCCCTGCCGTTGCCGGCCTGGAGCAAGCGCGCGATCGAATCTGCATCGTCCTGCCAGCAAGAAATTGCGTTTCCAATTCCCTGGAGGTCACCAACTGAGAAGGAGCTTAGGACGGCTGAATCTGTGGAAGCAAGTGCAAAAATGGACATAATTTGTGGATTTCACCAATCTTGGTGCATAAATCTGCGTGGGGTTCATCGCCAGGCAAAAAAATATCGAAGGGCCAATTGCCCGCGCCTAACTTGTACAATTCTGGCATGAAACGAAAAACTGCCTTCTTACTTTTTCCTACGCTTGTCTTTGCCGCCTGCACTGGCTTTGCTCTGTTTGCGCAGAGCCCGCTACCAACTACCTCAGCGGAAGACCGTGCCCTGGCACGTGAGATTTTCAAGGAACTGATCGAGATCAACACTACAGACACGCCGCAGGGAAACGTGTCCACGGCAACCGCGGCCATGCAGAAGCGCTTCCTAGAGGCGGGATTTTCCGCCGAGGACGTTCATCTGCTGGGACCGAATGAACGCAAGCAAAATCTAGTTGTCAGGCTGCGGGCTGCTAATCCGACAATGCAAAAGCCGGTTCTCTTTCTTTGCCACATGGACGTGGTCCAGGCTCTTCGTTCCGATTGGTCCATCGAGCCCTTCCAGTTTGTGGAGAAGGACGGCTACTACTACGGGCGGGGCACACAGGACATGAAGGATTCTGATGCGGCGCTGGTGGCCATTTTCCTGCGCCTGCACCGGGAGGGCTATAAGCCTCGTCGCGACCTGATTCTGGCGCTGACAGCCGACGAGGAGGGCGGTCAGTTCAACGGAGCCAGGTGGCTTGTGCAGCAGCATCGAGAACTGGTGGACGCGGCCTACGTGATCAATCCAGACGCGGGCGGCCTGGAACTGGACCACGAACGCGTGGTGGTGGCCGACGTGGAAGCTACGGAGAAGGTCTACTCGGATTTCCAAATCACGGCAACGAATCGCGGGGGGCATAGCTCGCTGCCGCGGCCTGATAACGCGATCTATGAACTGAGTGCGGCATTAAACAAACTGGCAGCGTACTCTTTTCCCTTTGAGATGAACGATGTAACACGCACCTACTTCAAGAGCCTCATCGGGCAGGAGACGGGCCAAAGTGCCAGCGATATTCGAGCGATTCTGGCCACGCCTCCCGATTTGTCCGCCGCTGAGCGGCTCAGCGCCGATCCCAGCTATAACTCGAATTTCCGCACCACATGCGTTGCGACGCGGCTCAACGCCGGGCACGCCAACAACGCTTTGCCGCAGACGGCGCAGGCCATCGTGAATTGCCGCATATTTCCCGGCCATTCACCGGAGGAGATCAGGCAGCAGTTGATTGGTCTTTTCAACGATGCAAAGTTGAGCGTGAAGTACGTCTCTCACGCCGGCGAGGTCTCCGACACTGCGCCGGAGCGCAAAGCCATGGTCCCGCCTGCTCCGATCGCGGAGGTCTTCGAACCATTGACGCGGCTGACACAGATAATCTGGCCGGGAACTTCGGTGACTCCAGAAATGGAAAACGGGGCCAGTGACTCGATCTACTTCGCCGAAGCTGGAATTCCTTGTTACGGCTACTCAGCGATTGCGTTAGAGCGCGACGACATCCGCGCTCACGGGCGAGACGAGCGCTTGCCTGTCGATTCCTTTTGGAAGTCGCTGGACTTCTTCTATTCGTTTGCCAAGGCTTTAGGCGGAGAGTAGGAACTCTCACTAATTCTGGTTGAATTACCGCCTACGACCAGAAGATTTCTATGCCTTTTGCTGTGGCGCGGATGTTGGGCGGCTTGTGGTTGGTCAGGATGCGAATGGCGGAGAAGCCGCCGCCGAGCACGCAGACCGCTCCGCCTCCCACCATCAGGCCGAGCTTGCTGGTTGGTTCCGGATCGAGGAATGCCAGGATCACCATGGTGACGCCGACGGTGCTCATGCCCAGCGCGACGCTGACGCCGGCAATTTCACGCTTGGATAGGCCGGAGATGCGCGCCATCTGCAACAGTGTCTGGTCTTCAGGATTGATGCCGAGGTGAGCATCGTCGACGAGCACGCCGGCCTGGCGGGCCTTATAGAGGAGCGCCAGCGAACGCAGCCAGCCGGGATCGGAGGTGCGGACAATTTTCTCGAGGGAATCATCCATGGGAAAAGTCTATACCCTGGGAACGCGTTGGTCTGGTCGTGTTACAGAGATGTACACTATGGCCGGAGTTGAACCATGCAATTTTTTCTGGCATTCTTCTGTGCCGGCATCGCTTTTTATGGGTGGCAAAGCTGGCGTCGCAACCCGATCTATTCGCTAAAGACCACGCTCATGGATGCAGCTGTGATTCTGCTGGGCCTGGCGCTGGTGGTTGGCTTTAGCGAGCTGATCGCCTTCCATCTCCCCAGCCAATCACCCGCGGTGATCACCCTGTACTGTGTAGCTGTTATCGCAGCCATCACCCTTGGTCTGATCGCCGCGAGCTTCCGCATCACCGATGGGCCTATAGCCAGGTTGACTGCGGGAACGAGGCCTGAGAAAAGGAATCGGCACAAGCTGACCCCATGGATTTTGGGGACGGGCGTTGTGCTGCTGCTATTGCTCGGATGGGCCGCGCTGGTTTCGCCAGAGGATGCGGAGTTGCCGCTCGTCTTTGCGGCTCTTGTACTCATGATCGGCACATCCGCCCTGGGCGGTCTGTACATTAAAGCCCGTCGCTCTGATTACGCCAGCGCGGCCTTGAAGGCCAACTTCTGGGTGCATTGGCAGGATGATATCTGGCTGGGGCCCGATGGGTTACTTGTCGGCGGCGCGTACACGCCGTGGCTTTCCTCCGGTAATTATCTGACAGAGGCGCGCATTGAAACGGGTGCACCCATATCTTTGCTGCTGATCTTTCAAAAGGCATTCGGTGTGCGTTACGATCCGATAACGACACGGATACCCATTCCGGAGGGCCAGGTAAGCGATCTGAAATTGCTGGAAGCGAAACTGCGCGCTCGATGCCCGAAGGCACGCGTCAACTTTGATGTTGCCAGCTCAATGAACGGCTGAGCTACGACCATGGCGCAATCCGGCTCCTCGCTTCAGACCAGCCGGCGCACGTATTTTGGATCGAAGCGACTTCCTCCCACAATCTTTCCTAACCGCTCCCAGCAAAATCCTGTCTAATGTACTGCATGGGTAAGAACGACCACGCGGCGATCTCGGCAATTCTCGCTGGAGATAAAGAGGCCTATGGGGCGCTGGTGATGCGCCATAGCCAGAGCCTCTTCCGGGTGGCCTTTCGCATCACGGGCAATGAAGCCGATGCGGAAGACGTTGTGCAGGAAGCGTTCCTGCGCGGCTATCGCAAGCTGGAGAGCTTTGAGTCGCGATCGAACTTCGGCACATGGATTTACCGGATCGCGGTCCGTTGCGCGCTGGATAGAATCGCCAGTCAGCGGGTCAATGATAGCAGCCGCGTGGCAGGCGCCGATGATCCGGTGCAGGACGAAGTACAGGTGGCGGATGG
>Ga0181535_10005740_pt1 | contig 13150 bp, 9 predicted proteins | sample PEATcosm2014_Bin_44_FD_119774 | JGI IMG/M metagenome (GOLD analysis project Ga0181535, IMG submission 119774) | Peatland microbial communities from MTU Mesocosm Facility, Houghton, MI, USA - PEATcosm2014_Bin17_30_metaG | ecosystem: Environmental > Terrestrial > Soil > Wetlands > Peat | place...
GCTGAGCAGTTCGGCGTCCAGCACCGGCTCGGAATCGATCAAGCGCAGCGCTTCGCGGGTGGCCATGGCGGGCGGATCGTCGTGACAGCGCAGGATCACGCCGGTGAGTTTGCGCGGGCCGAAGGGGACGACGATGCGGCTGCCAGGCCGCACTCGGTGGCGGAGGGTTTCGGGAAGAGAGTAAGTGAACGGCTGATCGAGCGGCGCCGGAACGCTGACGTCTACGTACTCAAAGCTTCCCTCTGGCATGGAAACTTCAGGATAGCGAAACAGGAGGGTTGGACACGGAAGTGGGGCGGGCGGGGGTTGAATCGGGCGCTTCGTCCGGTTTTCTTGTAAACTTAGCCTGCGCGCGACCGCTCTTATTGACCGGATGAGCTGTGCTAACGGTCTAGTACCGGCATAGTACTGAATCCGGACGGGGTTGAGCTCTGAGCCGGGGGGACCAGTGGGACTGGTACTCCTCCGATGTCTCGGTAAAAACAAATGTAGGGCAGGATGGCCAACTTCGGGCCGTCCTGCCCCACGTGTTTCCGCGCCAAGAGATCGCGCGAGACTTTGCGTTCCTCTCCTAGTGAGTAGTTGGGCCGAAGCTCAACGTGATCTGCCTGGTGTTCTCGACCGGCTGCCCGTCGAGCAGGGTCGGTCTGTAGCGCCACTGCATGACGGCTGCCTTGGCGGCCTGAACCAGCAGCGGGTGTCCGGAAATGACCTTTACGGCAACGACTTTGCCATCGGTGCCGATGGTGGCCTCCAGCACTACCTGGCCATGAGCGCCCATCTGGCGCGCGGCGGTAGGAAAGTCGGGGTCTTTGCGGTAGAGGAGCTGAGCTTCGGCGACCTTGCCGCCCGCGGCGGATTTCTTCGCCGCCGGTTGCTGCGGCGCGGGCGCCACCGGAGCGGGCGCGTTGGCAAACGGCACGCTGAGATTCGAATTCACATTGACGCCTGCGGGCGACGCGGGAGCGGCACCCAAGCCGGCATCGGCAATCTCATTCGGGCTGGCCGGCCGCAGGCGCTGTGCCAGCGAATCCGTGTTGAACGCCTTGGGAGCGGCTTTCACTGGGGCGGCCGGTGTCAATTCAGCCGGCGTGGTGGTTGCCGGAGCGCCCGCCTGTGGGTTGGCGGGAGCCGGCAGCGGCTGCAGCGGAGTCGCCTTCGCGGAAACCGTGTTGGCGGTAGTCTTGCCATCCGGCATCGGCGAGGGCCGCGTCCGCAGCGACCGCACCGATTCGGTCACCGTCTTGGTTTGGTCCTTCCCGGTCACTTCCATGTTGAAGCTGACGTCGCCGGTTTTCGGTGTATAGACGATGCTGCCAGTTTGGAGCGATTTGACGTCCATATCGAAGTTCTCGTGCTGGTCGCCATCGTTGATCGATAGGACGCCATGGGCGGCGTTAGTGATCGCCGGCGAATTCTTGTTCCAGGTGAGCAGAAGATCCGTGCCGCTCAATTCCACCAGCAGCTTCAGATCCGCGGACTGCGATTCCGCGGGAGTGGGCTGGTGCGACCGCATCAGGAAGCCGGGATACACGAACAGCGCGACCAGAAGCGCCACGGTAAGGGCGATGAGGCCAAGCACGAGCGGAACCTTTCCGCTGCCCTTCGACTCGGCGGGGGCTGCGCCGCTCAGTGTGCCTAACAGCGGCCTGTCCGGACTCGGCTTGACGGCGGGGGCTGAAGCGGAGACGGCCGGCTTGACGGGCGCAGCCTCTTTCACCACGGAGGCGGCCGGCTTGACGGGCGCAGCCTCTTTCACTACGGCTGCGGCCGGCTTGACTTCCTTGGCAGCCGGCTTCGGTTCGGGAGCAGCCGGGCGAGCCGGGGGCGCGGCCTTCACTTCGACGGCCGGCTTGGAGGCAGCGGGAGCCGGCTTGGCTTCCGGCGCCTTGCGGTCGGTTTTGTCTGGAGCGGGCGCGGAAGACTTCGCCTCCGGCGCCGGTGCGGCATCGCGACGCAGACCAATCGGCACCACCTGCGGACGGACACTGGCCTTGGCGGGCGGCGGAGCGCTGGGCGCGGGCGCGGCTGGAGCCGCCGGCGGCGGCGCTGCGGCAGCCGCTTCGGGCGGCGTCCAGAGCGAGGCGGTCAATTGAGCGGAGCGGAACGGAAACTCCAAATAGCTGGCGTCGCCTCGGAAAACGCCGTCTTCGCGGATGAAGATACCGCCGACGCTGGTCTTGGTGGCGAACGGCCGCACCAGCAGGGCTACATAATTAGGTCCGCGGAAGCGCGCATCGAGGAACGACAGATCGTCCGCATCGAGGCTGAGACCCTTGCGGCTGTGCGCGCGGAAGTAACCCGCGACTGGAATGTTGCCGGCGCCGCTGTGCTGTTCGATCACCCGTTCGAAGCGTGCCAGATCGGCATCCGCCAAACGATACAGGGGCCCGCGGCTGTAATCGCAGGGGATCGTTTCGTAGTCCTGTACGACCACCACCAGAGGACTGCCGGGAATCACCGAACCCAGCAACACGCCGCCAATCTCCGATCCTTTCGAGGTCAGTGAGCGGAAGTTCTCGATAACTTCACTCTCCATGCGGTCGATGAGATCGAAAGCGAGTCGCACTGCGACCGGCTTCTCGGGGACCTCCCATAGATAAGTAGCCAGGGGCGCGGATTTCGGCTCCCCACGTTCCCGCCGCGCTGTTGATTCGACCATTGCTATTAACCTCCGCCCGTTGAAATTCTGGGCTATTGACTACACGGGTCAATTTTAACGGAAATCCAAGCAATATATACCCTAAAAAACGCTGTATTAACCAAAAGCAACGGTACTGATCTGCAACCTTTTAGCCGATAACTATCCAGATATATAACCCGTGATTGTCTTTGGTTATCAGAAAAATGCTGTCGCCATTCACACTAGCAATTTCAAAACTCTCCGCCTATAATAAGCGGGAATGAGTGCCAGGACCTGCCAGCTTTGTGGGCGGCCCCTCAGTAGAATCTGGGTGGGCGCGGGCGGCGATTTCTGCTCGCGGGAGCACCGCAATCAGTATGGCCTGCGCCTGGGGATGGACCGGCTACAGGAAGCCAACAAAGTCGCGACGCTGATGCGGCGGCGCGAAAACCTGAAGACGGTGATGCCGGGGCAAGCGGAGAGTCTGTCTTCGTTGCAGCGGCGTGGCTTCCAGCAAAGCATGCGATTGTCCGAGCCAGCGCCCCCAGCCGACCATATGCGGCCCATTCAGCCGGCGCTCGAAGCGGAAGTGCGGGGCGGCGGCAACTTCTTTTCGCCGGGGCCGCTCAGCCAGAAGCAGAAGCAGGCTCCGCGCAGTGCCGGGTATCTGCAAGGCGCGATGGAAGCGGGCGAGCCGATCCTGCCCGAGTTGCGGGAACACGAGATGCCGGTGACCCTGCCGCAGCAGCAGCCGGCGCGGGTTTGGGATGGGGCACGCTCGCTGAAGGCCAGGCGGCGGGGGTTCCCGTTGCCGCGGCGCAGGGCGGCGCGTGCAGTGCTTTCGACCAAGACACGGCGGCAGCCGGTGGGTGGCGCCACCTACCAGCGCGATGCGAAGCCGGCCAAATGGCTCGATCTGCCGATGCACGTGGGACGTCGCGGCCGGTCAGTCGGAAGCCAGCGGATTCAGCCGCCGGAAAGGCAACTGCGCAGGTTGGCCCTGGCGCGGCGTAAGCCGGAATTGATTTGGCCCAGCACCATGACACCCGAGGTATTCGTCAAGGAAGGTGTCACGCCGCAGCCCCGCATACCGCTGATCACGCCGCTGCTTCGCGCGGTCGCCCTGCCTCATGGGCCCACGCATGGACAGGTGCCCGGCATGGGACACGGCGGCGCGCTGAAGGTGAAGCGGGCGACCCGCGATACGCAGATGGCGCAACGCGACACCACCATCGAGTGGACCGGATCGAACCTTCCGGCGGTCGTCCTGGCCGCGGGTCACTCGGTAGATGCGCAACTGCGCAGCGCCGCGTGGAACCGCAGCGGCACGCGCGCGGTTTCCGTGACGGCCAAGGTGTGCGACCTGATCCCGCGGTTCTCGACGGTGTCGTTCGAGCCGCAAGAGGCGCCTTTCGGTTATTCGATTTTCAAAATACAAAGCGGTATGCCCGCGCTGCCCGTGTCGCAGGCGGCGACGCCCAAGGCCGGTCAGCAGCAGCAGCGGGTGGCGTCGAAACCCTCGAAACAGCCGAAGGCCGAGGCCATCCGTCTGGAAGATCGCTTCGACGCCGGCCTGGGAAATTGGGTGGGCGGCGTGAGCGATTGGAAAGTCGATGTGGCGGGCGTACGGCCCGGCGCTCTGGCGCTGTTCGCCCCGTCCCTGGCCATGGTGGACTACGATCTCGAATTTCTGGCCAGAATCGACACGAAGAGCCTGAGCTGGGTTTTCCGCGCCTCCGACGAGCAGAATTATCATCTTGCGACAATCTCGATTTCGCCGCAGGGGCGCACCTTCACGCGGTCTTCGGTGATCGAGGACGCGCCGGGATTGAGCGTTACCACGCCGGTCCGTCAGTCGGGCGCGAGCAAGGCAGCGATTACGGTCCTGACGAAGGTCAGGGGCAACGACTTCACAGTTTCCATAGACGGAGAGACCATCGAGCGATGGAGCGACAACCGCCTCGCAATTGGCGGAGTAGGGTTTTTGGGCGCCCCGGATAAGCGGGCGCGCCTGTATTGGGTACGTCTGGTGACGGGCGGAACCGAACGGTAAGGAGGTCTGAAGAAAATGAGTAGCAATCCAATTCGAACCAGCGCTAAGGTTCAGCCCCTGCGAGGCCCGGCGCCAGATTTACAGGAGAGGGAATCGGCTCCCACGAGCGGGCCCGGCTTCCTGGCGCGCGCGGTCGCGCTGCACTTGTCCGGAAAGCGGGATGAAGCCCTCAAACAGTTGCAGCGCGCTATCGCCGCCAACGAAGCCTCGCCCGAAATCTACCGGGCGATGGGGCACATCCAGTTCGAGTTGGCCGACTATAAGGAAGCCGCCAAGAGCTACCGGGCCCTGACCCAGATCAAGCCGCAGTACGCGATGGGCTGGTTCAACCTGGCGGTGTGTCTCGAGCGCCTGGGCTCCTGGGAAGAAGCGGCGGAAGCATTCGGGAAGGCCTCGACACTCGATCCGGGTCACCTGGACGCGCACCTCGGCCTCGGCGTCTGTCACTTGCGCCTCGAGGATCCCAAGAGTGCCCTGTTCAGCTTCGAGCACTGCCTGGCCACGCAGCCGCAGCATGAGGACGCCCTGTTCGGCAAGGCGGCGGCACTGCAGTCGCTCGACCACGCCGACGAAGCCGCGGCGATCTACCAGAAGATCATCGAACGCAACCCGGACTCGGAAGAGTCGCTGGCGAACCTGGTGCTGATCGGCATGTCGAAGGAAGATTTCGACATGGTACGCGAGTATTCCGAGCGGCTCCTGGAACTGAAGCCGGAATCCACGGTGGCTCTGGAAGGGTTGGCCGCATGGGCGGCCGCGTCGGACGAGCATGCGCTTACCGCCAAGTTCTGCAACTTGTTGGTCAACGCGGTGCCCGGCCACTTCGAGGCCTGGTTCAACCTGGCGCTGGCGCACCAGAAGTCGGGACGCTGGCAGCCGGCCGCGGAAGCTTACCAGGAGGCCATCAAACTGCGTTCACAGTCCTCCGAGGCGCACACCAACCTCGGCGTGGTACACGAACAACTGGGCGACATGACCGCCGCCCGCGCGGACTACGATCGCGCCATGGCCGCGCAGCCGGATGCGTTGGCGCCGATGTGGAACGTGGCGCTGCTGCTCGAACACGCCGGCCAGCACGACGAAGCCGAGCGCTGGTACAAGCAGGTGCTGGAGCGCGCCCCGAAGGAAGAGGAAGCACGCTTCCGGATGGGCTACCTGCGGCTCAAGCGGGAAGACTTCCGCGGCGCCGTGGAGGCCTTCGAAGGTTGCCTGAAGTACCGTCCGTATTGGCCCGAAGCGCAAGCCAACCTGGCTTTGGCCTATTCCGGAATGGGAGACAAGGAACACGCCGAGCGGCTGTACGACAAGATGCTCGAAGCCGATCCCAAGAGCGTGGATGCACTGCGCGGCTTGGCGGCGCTGTCGATCCAGTCCGGCGACTTCAACACGGCGCTGGAACATCACGTGCGCCTGATCGACCTCGGCGAACGGTCGCCCGAGATTCTGTACAACGCCGGCCTGATGTACGAGAAAGCCGATCAGCCGGAGAAGGCTGTCCGCCTCTACCGGGATGCGCTGGCGCTACAGCCGGATATGCCGGAAGCCCTGCTCAACCTGGGCCGCATTCTGGAATCGTCCGGCAAGAGCGAAGAAGCCCGCTCCTGCTGGAGCAAGGCGCTCGAAGCCGAACCGGCCCTGGCGCAAGGCTACTTCGGTCCTACGATCGAGTAAGCGCCGGACACGAGCTAGGCAAATCGTCGAGCCGCTTGCGGCTGGACACGCGATTCATCGGGGCCGGGAGCATTCCCGGCCCTTCGTGTTTCTGTCTCTCCGCGCCGTCCAATCGCAACTCACAACTCTCCACAGCGGTAACGCCGCTTGCCTCGCCTGAGAATCTGTGGACCCCGAGGATTCCGCGGATCATTGATACTTCGAGGACCTCGGGCCGCGTACCGGTTGCGGGCCTGATCCCACAATCGGGCGTTATGCGGCAGTTGACGTGCGGCGGCTCCGGCGCCATGGCAAACTCAACAGTGCGCTCGCCGATAGGATGACGGAGAACGTCGAGGTGATTCCCAACGCGAGGATTGTCCACACGAAAAGGAAAGCTTGGCTTGAGTTGCCGATGTCGCCACCGATAAGCCCCCGAGTCCCTTTCATGTGGATAACAGGGATGAGCAGCCCGAGGACGGACCCTAAGAAGATGATGATGTATCCCGTCCGCCTTCCGCCGAGCACCAGCGTTCCGTATAGCTGGACTACGAGAACGAACACCGGAAACAGATTTACGAGACCTGCCGGTGAGATCCGGAACAGGATGTCGCCGGCCAGGTGAAGCGTCATGAATAAAATGGTGAGCAGCGACGCTGTAGTCAATATGGCGCTCTGTTTCATGTGAGATTCGCCTTTCTGCGCCTCATAATACGCGCATCGAGGTCCGATAGCTTATCACAGGCTGCGGAAGAACATTTGGTCTGCCGGTTCTTTCCCCGGGCGCGGTTCTCGCGGGCCGATCGTCCAAAGCGCGGTAAGACCGCCGGCGTTAGCGATCTCGTTACATCCATCACGTGCATTCGCCCTGTGTCATCGTGACCGTCCACGCCAACCCCGGTCGTGGTAGAGTGATTGGACAGTCGGGGAGGGATAAATGAAGCTGTGGACGATTGTCATTACAGCCGCGGGCCTGCTTCCCATTTTTGTTTTGCCGGCCCGCCAGAGTTCCGCCCAGATCCACCAACCGGAAGCCGCCGGCGATGCCAATCAGACCCGCGCCAACCTGGCCGGCGCGGTGCAGAAGAACCCAGACAACATTGCCGACCTCAGATCCTACGCCGAGTTTCTGGAAGAGTACGGCCAGCCGGAAGCGCGCGCGGTGTACGCCCGCCTGCTGGTCGAGTTGCGCCGCGCCGGCAGAGGGGCGGACGCGGCCGAGATCGCGCGCAGGTTGGTGACCCTCGATCTGCTGGCGGGAGATGGCGAGGCGTTGGCGCGCGACGAAGAGCCTTATCGCGCCCTCACCGGCAAGGCGCTGCCTTCCCCGTCCCGCGAGACGCGCGCAGCATGGCCCACGGTTGAGATACCCGGACCGATGCGATCGTTCGCGCGTATGGCCGCCATTCCACCCGAGGCGGCGCCTGACGATGTGCTGCCGGCGCTGGCGCGGAATGTCGTTACCAATGGCTACCAGGCCTCGCGCAGCAACGAGACACTGGAACAGACCGAGTACCTGAAGCTGCTGCATCGCTATCTGGCGCAGGCGCACGAACTGGAGAAACTCGCCGGCGCGCAGCATATGATCGAGGTGCCCAATTGCGATTCACCGAATACCGGCGATCTCTTGCGCATTCTCGGTTTCCGCATGCGCGGCGGATGCGGCTCGGAGGTGGTTTTGGAGACGGTGAATGCCGGGCGAGCGTTCCTGACCACCGATTCCGGCTTTCCGGTGAACCGCCTGGAAGAGGCGCTGCGCACCAACCGCCCTTTCACCTATGATTTTCGTCCCACGCTGGTTCCGGTGATGTTCGGACCGGCGTACTGGACCGCGGGGAGCAAGGAGGCGGATTTCCTCGAAGCCTTTATCGCGGATCCTTCGCTGTGCCGTCTCTACCTGGGGCTGTCCAAGCTGGAACCGGTCACGGCTGCCGCGATGCACGATGCGGGCACGTTGGCGCATCTGCGCGTGTATGCGCACGTGCTGGATTTCTTCGGCGGCCAATTCGAGCTGCGCGACGGCAAAGCGGTAGTGCCGGGCGGGGCGCGCTCGGCGGCGGCGTGGGGCGATTTGGTGGGCGTCTCGCCGGACCATGGAGTCGAATTCTTTGGCAAGCTGCTCGCCAAGGACGACGGCTGGCTGGCCAGTCTATATGACGCGCTGGCGCGCATCGACACGCCGGTGCGCGACTATCTGACGGACCCGGTGCGCATGAAGCGCTTCTACGCGGCGGTCCGCGGGAAGATCACCAGCCCCGGCCCGGCGCGCCCCGTGTTCCGCTCCAACAGCGACATGATGCTGCTGACCACCCGTCTGGACCTCGACGCCGATGGCAAACCGCACGTTCCTGGCAACCTGGAAGTGTGGAAGGCACTCTTCACCAACAATCCGCAGGCCCGTTACGACGGCAAGCTGACACGGCTGGCCGCCACCTGGAAAGAACCCGACGATCTGCTGGAGGCGCTGTTCGCACTGTGCCGCAAGACGGTGGAAAACGCGCCGCTCAAGATCTTCATGACGCTGACCGACATCGACCGCGGCCGCGCCACCCCGCTCGGAGCGGCCACGGTGGAGCGCCTGGCACGCGCGTGGCACACCTATGGCAGCCAGTTTGCCGTATTCGGCGAATCGCCGCAATTGAGCGATAAGAGCATCAACCAGTTCCTGGATACCGCCGAGGCGCTGACGCGGCTGCACGAGCCGGGGCTGCGCGCCGATGCCGGCGGGACGTTTCAGGCGCTGGTTTCGTTGTGGCAGATCCTGGTCCGCCAGCAGACCATCGCGGACGGCAACGCCGACGCAGCTTTGGCGGGAATCACCAGCCGGTTCGCCGACGTACATACCGCACGCGACGTGTTCGACGCCGGCCACGGCGCCTTCCAATCGCTGCTCGATGCGGCGGCGAAACCGGCCGATGCCGCCACCGGGCCGCAGGAACGGATGGCCGCCCTGCTGAGCGGAGCCGCCGAATCGGGCGATGTGGAAACGCGCCAGGAGATGCAGGACGAGATGCTCCGGATTCTGGATGCGCAGCACCTGGTGTCGCTCGATACGTTATTCCAGTTGAGCGATTTGCTCAAGAGCGGCCACCGTCCGGACAAGGCCGCGGCCGCCAAGCTGGCGAAGCTGGCCGCGAGCGTCGCGGAGGCGCCGCTGCCGCGCGCGCCGCTGACGGTCGTCGAGCGCAATGCGATGGGTTTCGGCTACTGGGCCGGAAGGCACATGGATAGCGAACGCAAGCTGAATCTGCGGCTGGCGATCGAAAAAGCCGGCGGCGACCCCGCCCGCCTGGCGGATCTGCCGGAGCTGCTGGCGCCGCTGTTGCGCGATTCCTTGCTTGGCCTGAGCTATGCGTATTACGCGCCGCCGGGAGCTCAAGTGCTTTACACCAATCCAGTGTTCGTGCGCAGCCACGATTTTATCGGCGGCGAAGGCCAGACCAATTTGTGGAAGGCTACCGAACCGTACGGATCTGGCTGGCCCTCCAACGGCGGCGGCCGCCTGGTGGGCTCCCTTTCCACTTTGCCCTACGCGCTGGCGGAAGCCGAACAGAATTTTCTGGTACCCGCGCAGACGCAGGCGCTGATCTGGGGAGACCTGGTTCCGCAGATGATTCTGAGCGCCAAGATCCCGCGCTGGTGGAATGTCACCCCGACGCAAATGCACTGGGTGGGCCTGAACCTGCTTTACGGGCGAGAGCTGCTGGCCGAGGCAGCGCTCGATGAGACGGCGCGCGAGGCTGCCATGGCGGAATTGGCCAGCCTGGCGGCGCCCGTGCGCACCGCCCAAGTGCGGAGCTTGCTCGGGCGGGGACAAGTCAAGGAAGCCGTCGAACAGGTAACGCCAGCCGAGTTGTTCTGGCTCAGCCGTGCATTGGCGCCGCAGCGTGCCGCCGACCGCTCCGCGCTGCGCGCCCAGATCGAGCGTCTCGCGCGCGAAGCCCCCGGCCAGGTAAGCCTGGCGGCCATCTCGCGCGCATTCGGTGCGCCCAAGCCGACCTTGACCACTTCTTATCGGCCCGAATTGCTCAAGCTGCGCACATTCCCCACGCTGATGGGCTACTCCAGCCGCATTCTGGCGGAGAGCTGGGAATCGAACAACCTGTACTGGGTCGCGCTGGCCGACGAGTTGAGTCTGCGGCCGGCGCAACTCAACGTTCGCATTCCGCAATGGACGCGGGAGTTGGTGGAGCATATCTTCGCTTCTCATCTGGAGGACTGGCCGGCCGTGTTGCGATCGCTGCGCGCGGTGGGCGACGAGGTCCGCGAGCATGCGCGCTCGGCGTCGGCCGATCAAAAAGCCGCCCTCCAGGAAGTCCCCGCCGGAGGGCCGCAATGACACTGTCCAGACGAGGGTTCCTGGCTGCCGCCGCGGGCGGCGCCGTAGTGCGGGCGCAGGATAGCCAGCGGCCCGTTTTCCGCGTCAAGGTGGACCTGGTGGTGCACAGCTTTCAGGTGACCGACAGCAAGAACCATTACATCAATGGCCTCAAGCCGGCCGATTTCCGTATCTTCGAAGACGGGATCCCGCAGCGCATCGTCACCTTCGCCGAAGGCGCCAACACGCCGGTGGCGATCAACGCGGACGGCACGTCGACGCCCCTGCTGAACACCAACAATGGCGCAGTGCCGGGGATGGAGCGTCCCGACGCTTTTGTCGGCACCAACGTTTTCGTTCTGTTCGACACCAGCAACTTCATGTACCGCGGTTTCGTTTACGCCGAAGACGCGATCGCCGATTTCGTGCGCGGCCTGGATCACGCCGATTCGGTGGCCGTCTATACCTTCAGCCGCAACCTGTCGCGCGCGGCGTCGCTCACGCGCGACCATGGCGACGCCATCGCCGGGCTGCGCAACTCGGTCGCCGGGGATGACACGGCGCTCTACAACGCGCTGCTGTTGACGCTCCGCGATGCCGCCAAAGTGCCCGGCCGCAAAGTGGTGATCGTGTTTTCGAACGGTCCCGACAATGCCAGCATGATCGCCCCCGACGACGTGCGCGCCGTGGCTGAAGACGAAGGCATCCCGATCTATGTCATCTCCACCAGTGAGGTGAACAAAGACGCCATTTCGAGCGGCGTTTTCCGCCGCATCGCGCAGCGCACCGGTGGGAAGGCCTATTGGGCGCGCACCTGGCAGCGGCAGGTGGAAGCGTTCGACGACATTCGCGAGGACATGAGCAACTCCTACACGATCGCCTACTACCCCGCCGCGAATCCGAACGAGGGCTTTCGCAAGATCACCGTCGAAATCGTCATCGACGTCGGCAAGAAATACCGCATCCACTCGCGCCCCGGTTACCGGCCGAGCCGGTCGTTCTAAGGGGCGCAGTGGGGCAGGCGCTACCGCCTGCCAATGACCGGTAACGCCGGCGGTCTTTTGCCGCCGGTGTTTCTGAAGTTGATCTGGCGGCACAAAAACACCGGCGGCAAGACCGCCGGCGTTACCGGCATTCCGCCGCTATCGCGCCGCCGCCGGCTTCTTTTCGTAGGCGGCGAACTGAGAGCGGTAGGGCTCGTAGCCGGCGCGGCCCATCAGGCTGAAGGTGAGCTTTTTGCCCAGTTCCACGCCTTCCTGGTTGAAGGCGTCGATGTTCTAACAGCTCGCCCATGAAAGCCGTCTGGAACTCCATCATCTGCAGAAACGCGCCCAGGTGTTCTTCGTCGACGCGGTCGAGGGTGACGGTGCAATTGGGACGACCGCATTTAGCGAATTCATAGGTGTACCCTCACGGCAAATACGTTTGTCGTCCCCAGCCCTATAAAAAGGCGCAGATACGGTTAGCGGGCCGCTGTGCCCTACCTTGCCCCACCGAAGTGGATTCAAACGGTAACGATGTCCGACAACTGCGCGTCCAGATCCGCTAGAGCTTTTTCCAAGACAACCCGGTAACGCGGGTTCTGTGCCGATTCGAGTTCCCGCACGATGCGCGTGCGCGACAAAAGAATCGTTTCCTTTTTGCGAATGAGTTCCAGCCGATCCGGAGAGAGTGTTTTGTGCTTTGGGGCGCGGTGGCTATGGTTCTCAGCAGCGTCGATCTGCGCCGCGACCGACTTGCTTTCCCAACCTCTGGCCATGCTTCTATCTTACGCGCAGCGGACCTCAGGTGGCTACTCCAAATCAGTACTGAATTGGAACCCCAATCATTGCAGCGCCTTTTTTGCTTCGCCTGCCCGCGCAGTCTGATATGCTCACCCGTATGCCGCGAAAAATTCTGCTTGCCATTTTGGCGCTGGTGGTTTCGATCCCGCTCGCGATCGTTGCGCAACAGCCGGAGCGGGTCGACCTGAGCGCGATCCACAAGATCAAGAGCGAGGAGTTCGAGCACTCGAAGGTGATGGACATCCTCTACAACCTGACGGACCGCTACGGCCCCCGCTTGACCAACTCGCCGCAGTTCCGCGCCGCGGGCGATTGGGCGGTGAGGCAGCTTCAGGATTGGGGACTGAGCAATGCCCATCTGGAAAAGTGGGGCCCATTCGGCAACGGATGGGAGAACGATTATTTCGCGGCCGGCATGGTCGAACCCGCCTATCAGAGCCTGATCGCGATGCCGGTGGCGTGGACCATGGGAACCAACGGCCCAGTAACGGGTGAGGCCATCCTGGCGCCCATCTCGACGCCGGCCGATCTGGACAAATTTCACGGCAAGCTGGAGGGAAAGATCGTGCTGGTTTCCGCGCCGCGCGAACTGGCCTTCCCCACCACGCCGCTCGGTCGCCGCTATAGCGCCGACGAGCTCAACGAGATGACGCTCGAAGTGATCCCCGGCGGCAGCGGACGTGGAGGACGCGGCGCGCCTCCCGCGCAACCCGGCCAGCCGA
>Ga0181535_10005742_pt1 | contig 13149 bp, 11 predicted proteins | sample PEATcosm2014_Bin_44_FD_119774 | JGI IMG/M metagenome (GOLD analysis project Ga0181535, IMG submission 119774) | Peatland microbial communities from MTU Mesocosm Facility, Houghton, MI, USA - PEATcosm2014_Bin17_30_metaG | ecosystem: Environmental > Terrestrial > Soil > Wetlands > Peat | place...
GAGCTGTTTTTACTGGTCGCGTGTTTGCTTGATGGCGCGCGGGGATTGGACGACTTCGTCGGGGCCGTGAGAATCCTGCACGCCGAGGCGCATGGTGGCGCGCGATTCGGCGGCGCGGCAATTCTTCAGGTCACGCAGGATTTCCTGTTTCTCGCGCGCATATTGTCCGGCGAGCCGCGTCAGCGCGTAGGTGATGATGTCGCTGTGATGGAGCTCCGCAGCGAGGGGATCGCGGCGCATATTGAGCCACAGCCGGTGCACAAGTTCGACATCCGCGGGGCCGAGCGCGGGCGCATGCGGGCCGATGTAGAACACCTTGGTTTCGCCGTTGGCGCCGATCACATAGAAGTTAAACTGCCGCTTGGGCTCGGGCAGCGCTTCCCAAGCTTGTCCCATGTGGAACGCCTGATCCTCGGCAGTCATGGAACTCGACTGCCCGGCAACGACCGATTCAACCTCGAGTGAATTTGCGGTTTGCACCAGCGCGGCGAATACGTCGCCCGCGGGAATGACCAGAAGCGAAACTCTCTTGCCGAAGCTTTCGGCAACCGAGACCGCCTTGGTGAAGAGCATCTGCTCGTGCTCACTGAAACTCTGCTGCTCGGCGCTGAGATACTCCGGGCCGCCCACGCCCATGAGGCGCACGCTGACTACCACGACGTCTCGATCCACTGTGCTGGTTCGTCCCAGCGTCCACTTCAACGCCAGCGGGTTGGCAGCATCGCGCATGGTCACGATGACGCCGCCTGGCCGGATGGCAGTCGACTCGCGGCTGATCGTCTCCTGGTGCTCGAGCTGGAAATGGTCATTCATCTGGCGCGCGGTGAGTGCGTGCCTGCGCAGATTAATGCGCTCGGAAACGGTGAAGATGATGAAGAACGCGATGGAAAACGCAATGCCGCTAATGGTGGCGACCGACTTGGTGAACAGGTTTACAGTGGCAACCGCAAGCAGCACCATGAAGACTGAAAGCAGTCCGAGCGGAATTTCGGTTTTGCCGATGCGGATGTTGGGCGGAACCTTCCAGCCGCGTTCGCCGTGATATTTCCAGCGCAGCACCAGCATGGACAGGCCGTTGAAGGTGAACGACCAGATGACACCGAAGGCATAAGCCTCGCCCAGCATGATGATGTTGCCGCGGCTGACAATGATGGTGAACATCTGAAGGATGAAGACCAGGTTGACGATGCGGTAGCTGGTGCCGAAGCGCGCGTGCGGCTTGCGGAACCAATCGGTGAGCACGCCGTCTTCGGCCACGCGCATGAGCACGCCGGTGGAGCCGATGATCGATGTATTGATGGCGCCAGAGAGAATGAGGAATCCCACGACCACAACGAAGATGCGGAAGACGATACGCCAAAACATCGGTCCCGCCATGTACATGGCCAGGCCGGCAATCAGATTGTCCTGATAGATGGTCGTCCGGGGCCCGTTGGGGATCAGCATCGAAGCCAGCAGCGTGCCGCCGCCGGTGAAGATGAGGCTGTAGATGGCGATAACGATGGCCGCGCGCTTGAGGTTCTTGAGCTTGGGATGCGCGATCTCGCGATTTACCTGGGCCAGGCTCTCCTCGCCGCTCATGGCAAGAATAGAGTGACCGAAGGCCATGAGGATGCCGAAGAAGCCAAAGATCGGCAAACCTCTACCGCGGAGAAAGCCGAGCGCATCGTCACTGAAATGGAGGTGAGACGGGATGGGCGAGGGAGGCAGGGACGCGCCGCGTATCCATACGGTGTACGTGCCCCAGACGAACAGGATCACCACCATGATCGTGGTGATCTGCATGACACGGAGCGCCTTGTCGCTGGATTCCTCGATGCCCTTGATGTTCTGCCACCAGTAATAGATCGTGACCACCGCGCCCAGCAGCGCGGAAGTGTAATCCATATTGAACTGGATTGGCTGGCCGTGCGCATTCATCATTGCCGGCGGCAGCCAGTGCGCTTGATTGGCCACGGTCATGAGCTCGTTGACCATGCCGGTGATGTATTGGCCGGCAGAGACGCCGGAGATCGGCCCGGTAAGAATGTAGTCGAACATCAGCGCGGAAACGCTAAGCTTGGCGAATCCGCCGCCGAGGGCTTCCTTGACCACGCGGTAAACGCCGCCGCGGGTGAACATGGAGCAGCTCTCGACATACACCGCGCGCACGGCGAAGCTGAACAGCATGATGCCGAGGATGAACCACGGAGCGGCGGCGCCCACCGCCTGTTCGGCGATGCCGCCGGCGTAGAAAGCGGAGGAGCCCAGATCATTGAGGACGATGGCGGCAGCGCGCCAGAAGGAGATGAACGTGAGCATCACCGACGAGGCGACGATGAGTCGCACACGGTCAGTCGGAGGGGCTACGGTCGTTCGAGTAGAGGCCATCGCGAAGGGTCCGGCGAGGCGCAGCCGGTGGTTAGAATCGTTTGAGCGAAACCACCGCTCTGCGACGAGTCTAATTTTCAATCAACGCAGTGTCAATGAGAAATAAAGATTCGCTGATCGCCACGCGGATTTAGCGCGCTTCCGCGCGATCGAAGGCGGCGGCAAGCAGCAGAGCAAGTCTTTGAATCCAGAAGCTTACGATTGAAGCGGGCGGCCGGAATCTTCGCGCGGACGGTTTTGGTCCAATTGGATTCGCTGGCCGGACGAAGGCCAGAGTCAACGGCTCATGTTCGAGGGATTCAGTCTTTGCCGAAAAGCTCTTTGCCGTCTTCGACGAAGCTGATCAGCACGACGACCGCCGACCCGATCATCCCCAAGAAGAACATCGCTTCCAGCACGCGGATTGCTGCGACGGCCAGGATCATGGGTAGATTCTATCGCAACCCGAATGTTTTACACTCGCCGCAGTATGCAATCGTCTTTTTTGGTTCGGAGATGGAGACCGTGGGCCGCTGCGGGGCTTTCCGCGGGCTTGCTCGAGTTGCCCTTCCCGTTCGCCGGGCCGTTGCCGCCATGGCGCTCTGTGTTTGCGTGGTTTGCGCTGGTTCCGCTGCTTTGGGCGCTGCTCTCTGACATGGAACCGGAGCAGCGGCAACCGCTGCGCCGCGCGTTCCTGATCTCTTATCTCTGCGGCGTGCTCTGGTACGTGGGCAATTGCTACTGGATTCGCGACACGATGATGCACTACGGCGACATGCCGCCTTTGGCGCCGGAGTTACTGACGCTGGGATTCAGTTTGGTGCTCGGACTTTATTTTGGCCTGTTCGGGCTGGGGCTTGCGGTGGTTCGGCGGGCGACGGGTTCCACGCGCATGGCTCTTACCGTTGCGCCGTTCCTTTGGACCGGCCTCGACCTTGCTGCTGCGCGCATCACCAGCGTTCCATGGGATCAACTTGGCTACTCGCAGATCGATAACGCTCTGATCAATCAACTGGCGCCGTTCACTGGCACTTACGGAATCACCTTCGTCCTGGTCGCGGTGAACGCGCTGCTTGCAGGTGGATTGATCGTCGAGCGCAGGTCCAAAAGGCGCTTTGCGGGCCGCTGGGGCTGGGCGGTTTGCGGCGCTGTTCTGCTTATCTCCGGTTATGCCGGCGTCTTTGTTCCGGCTCCGAACACAGAGCCCACCGCGACCGCAGTCCTTATTCAACCGAATCTGGATGTGGGCGCGGGCAACAACTGGCCGGGCCCGGAGTGGGACCGTCACATCGCCGAATTCACGCGCCTGGCAGAAGAGGAATGCAAGACGTATATCGCCGGTATTCCGCAGACTGGGGCGCCCACCGGCGAAATCATCTGCCCGCCCTATCCCACGCATCCCGATCTGGTTGTTTGGCCGGAGTCCCCCGCGCCCTTTATCGAAGACGACGTCAGCTTCAAACTTGCCATGCGTTCGATCGCTCTGGCCACGCAAGCGCCGCTCGTGGTCGGAGGAATCGGCGTGGATTTCTCGCGAGAAGAGAATGCCTGGAACGAATACAACTCCGCGTTCATCTTCGACACAGAGGGGAAGCCGGCCGGCCGCTACGACAAGATTCACCTTGTCCCGTTCGGCGAATACATCCCATTCCAGAACCTGCTTACGTTTGCGCACAAACTGACGGGGCGCGTTTCGTCATTCACGCGTGGTACTGACCACAGGGTCTTTCTGCTCGATACGCAAAACGGCGGGCGGCATCGCTATGGCGTCTTCATCTGCTATGAAGCAGTTTTCGCGGACGAGGTTCGACAGCTTGCGCGCAATGGCGCAGAAGTGCTCGTCAACATCAGTGACGACGGATGGTACGGCGACACCAGCGCGCCCTGGCAGCACTTGAACATGGCTCGCATGCGCGCGGTGGAGAATCGCCGATGGCTGTTGCGCGATACCAACACCGGGGTTACGGCTGTGATCGATCCGTACGGCCGGGTGCGCGAGAGCATTCCGCGGCACCAGGTGGATGCTTTGCCCGCGGAGTTCGGCTTCCGCGATGGCATCACGTTCTACACGACTCATGGGGATGTGTTTGGGTGGCTGTGTGCCATCGTTTCGTTAGCGGTCGTCGGCTGGTCGGGAATGAGAGTCGCGGGCAGTAGAGCTTCTCCAAGTTCAGGAATCATCAGGGACGGGGCTTGATCCAAGGATGGACGTATCGCAGAAAGAACGGCTTCTGACTCTATGTGAGCGTCTGCTCGCAAGGGATCGTTACGGCTGGCGTGCAATTCAAAAGGTTTGGCAACCCTTGCTTGATCAGGGCGATTTGGATGCGAAGGCATGTTTCGGTTTTTTGATTTTGTGGTACATGAGCGCACCGGACTGCGTAAACGATCGTGCGCGCAAATACCTTCAAGAGGCGGCCCAGGCCGGTCATGCTGATGCCATGTATTGGATGACCAGGGGAGGCCGTGGGGAGGGCCGCGAGGCTGACGAACTCCTTATGAGAGCGGCCGAACTGGGAAGCCGCGGAGCGCAGCGCGATCTGGGCGCGCTTTACGCAACCGGCGATTGGACCGGACCAAAGGACCCTGCCCGCGGTCTTTATTGGTATCGACGCGCAGCTGAGCGCGGTCACCGCGATGCCCAATACAACTTGGGATTTATGTGCATCCTGGGCGAGGGAACAGATGCCGATGTAGACGGGGGGCTCCATTGGATTCATCGCGCAGCCATGCAGGGAGATTGGGCTGCGAGGCACCTGCTGGCAGACCTGTATCGAAATGGCTATTACGGAGTACCAAAGAGCATCGAAGAGGCAAAGCGTTGGGAACATCTACGATCCGTCGCCAAATTGAAACTTCGAAATAGGAAGAAAAGAATCCGATTGGATGAACTGCGCGAATCGTACTGAAGCAAAGTGATACTCTGAAACCTGTGGAATAGCGCTCCACAAGTTCAAAATCAAAGCCAGGTCATAAGAGCAGAATGTCACTGAACGATCTCGAATTCGCTTACGCTCCCGTGCGCAATCAAGTGCGCGACCTGCGGGAGTATCTTTGACCCTGCCCGCATCCGCAGGGAACTCTCAGAAATAGAAACCAAGCTCGCCAATCCGGCGTTGTGGTCCGATCCCACAGCGTCGAAGCCGTTGATGCGCGACCGCAAGCGGCTTGAAAGCCTGGTTCGCGACGACGACGAGCTTGTCCGGCGCACCGGCGACATCGACGCGTACTTCGAGCTGGGGCGCGAGGGCGAAGATGTACTTCTGGATTTGGAGAAGAGCATCAAGGAGCTGGGGACCTTCGCCGAAGACCTCGAGGCCCGCACCATGCTTTCCGGCGAGGCCGACGGGCTGAACGCGATTGTGACGGTGCATCCCGGCGCGGGCGGCACTGAGAGCCAGGACTGGGCGGAGATGCTGCTGCGCATGTATCTGCGCTGGGCCGAGCAGCAGGGCTTTAAAACCGAGATGAACGACTACCAGGACGGCGAAGAGGCGGGCATCAAGTCCGCAACCTTCACGATCATTGGAGAAAATGCGTTCGGCCAGCTTGCCGGGGAAAGCGGAGTTCACCGTCTGGTGCGCATCTCGCCGTTTGACTCCGCCAAGCGGCGCCATACTTCGTTTGCCTCGGTCTACGTTTCGCCGGAGATCGACGAGACGATCCATGTTGATTTGAAACTTGAAGACCTGCGGATCGACACGTATCGTTCCGGCGGCAAGGGCGGCCAGCACGTGAACACGACCGACTCCGCCGTGCGCATGACGCATCTGCCGACGGGGATTGTGGTGCAGTGCCAGAACGAGCGCTCGCAGCACAAGAACCGCGAGAAGGCGATGAAGATGCTGCGATCGCGCCTCTACGAATACGAGCTTGAAAAGAAGCGGGCTATTTCAAAGAAGCTCGAAGACTCCAAGCTTGAAATCAATTTTGGGTCGCAGATTCGCTCGTATGTGCTGCAGCCGTATCGCATGGCCAAGGATCATCGCACGAAAGTTGAGGTTGGTGATGTAGATAAGGTGCTCGACGGGTACCTCGAGCCGTTTCTGCGCGGATATCTGCTGGCCAAACGGCGAGGGACGGCGGTAGCGGCGAGTGCTGAGGATGAGATGGATGTATAGAGGCACTCGCGAACGGGGAGCTTTCAGCCGTCAGCCCTCAGCCGTCAGCCCGGTTCGCGCCGCGGTGAGCGTTCGCCGGTTTGGGGCCATCGATTCTCTGACAACGGCTCACTCTGGGAAAGAATCATGAGCAACGATCCTAAAGTCATCGACGAGATGCTGCGCAACGCGAAGACGATTGCGATTGTCGGCATGAGCGACAAGCCCTGGCGCGCCAGCCACAACATCGGCCGCTACCTTGCCGAAACTGGCTTTCAGGTATACCCAGTCAACCCCGCGCTGACTGAGGCGTTGGGAGGGCCGTGCTACGCGGACCTTGACGCGGCGGACGAGGCAGCCCGAGAGCAGACGGGGAAGGGAATCGATCTCGTTGATGTGTTTCGAGCGTCAGAGAACGTTCCGCCGATCGTCGACGACGTGATTCGCCTGCGGATTCCTTATCTGTGGCTGCAAGACGAAGTGATTCACGACGAAGCTGTTGCTCGCGCCTGGGAAGCCGGAGTGAAGTGCGTGCAGAACGACTGCATCTATCGCGAGCATGCGAAAAGGGCCAGCGAGCCAGCGTGCTAACAGGTCGGCAAGTCGGCGGTGCGCAGCCGCAGCGTGGTTGTTTACGATGCTTTGCGACTTTCGTCCATTACACTGAATCCAACTGCTTGTAGCCTGGACTCTTACCAGTCATGCGCCGTTTCTCTATCATCGCCGGGCTCTTGTGTTTATTTGCCGCAGAGCTGCCGGCAGCGGCTGAGTCGAATTCCGCCGACGCGCCGCACGTCCATGCGCAGCTGGTTTTTCCCATCCCACACTTGCCGACGAAGGGAGGGATCACGCAGGCCGGCTTGTACTTCAAGCTGGAGCCGTGCTGGCATGTCTATTGGTCGAATCCGGGAGACTCGGGCGAGCCGCCGCAAATCATCTGGGCTCTGCCGAAGGGAATCACTGCCACAGCGCTCGAGTTTCCGGCGCCCGAGCGGCTGCCGCTGGGTCCGCTGATGGACTATGGCTACGAGAATGAAGTTTTGTTGCCCTTCAACATTTTGTCGGCAGGATTGACGCCGGGCAGCACGGAGACGCTCGATGCGAAGGTGAACTGGCTGGTTTGCCGCGAGGTTTGCATTCCCGGCAAGGCGGAGCTGAAAGAAGAAGTGGATGTTCTATCGCCCGCGCCAAGCGATCTGAGTTTGTACGACGGTCCCGATCACGATCTATGGCTGCGGCTCGCCGACCGGCTGCCGGAACCTTTACCTTCGGGCGATACGGCCGTCTTCCAGGCAACGCCAGGCGGCTTCCGGCTCGCTGTGACGACCGGCCAGAGCGAAGCGCAAGCCGAGTTTTTTCCTGCAGACCAGAGCATTGTCGACAATCCCGCGCCGCAAACCGTCACGCCGACGGCGGCGGGGCTGATTCTGGATCTTAAGAAGGACGCAAGCCTGACGGCAAATCCGACGCAGCTGAAAGGTGTGCTCGAGCTGAGCGGCGGCCGGAATTACGAGATTGCAGCGCTGCCGGGAGTCGTTGCGGCGCCCGCTCCTGCGCAGGCGTTTTCATTTGCCGCGATGGCGCGCATTGCCGGCCTCGCATTCCTGGGCGGACTGTTGCTGAACCTCATGCCCTGCGTCTTTCCGGTGCTCTTTCTGAAAGGCCTGGCGCTGGTCAACTCCGGCAACGAGGAAAAGCACAACCTACGCGCGCATGGTTTTGTTTACACGGCCGGAATACTCGTATCGTTCTGGGCGCTTGTGGCGTTGCTGCTCGGCTTACGCGCGGCAGGCGCAACGCTCGGATGGGGATTCCAGTTCCAGTCGCCGGTTTTTCTATCGCTGATGGCCGCGCTGCTGTTCTTTCTCGGGCTTTCGCTCGCGGGGCAATTTGAAATTGGCTTGACGCTTACGAGCGCGGGCGGCTCACTGGCGGCGAAACAAGGCTATGCGGGGAGTTTCTTCACGGGAGTGCTGGCGGTTGTTGTGGCGACGCCGTGCACCGCGCCGTTTATGGGCGCGGCGATCGGGTATGCGCTTGCCCAACCCGCTGCGGTCACATTCGCTGTCTTCACGGCGCTTGCCCTTGGGCTCGCCGCGCCGTACGTCGCGCTCACGCTGCAACCGGCTTGGACCCGGATGCTGCCGAAGCCCGGCGCGTGGATGGAGATTCTGAAGCAGGCCGTTTCGGTGCCGATATTTGGAACCGTGATCTGGCTGGCGTGGGTGATTGCCGGAGCCTATGGAGCAGGACTACTTCTTGCGCTGTTGTCGGAGTTTCTGCTGCTGGCGATCGCGGGTTGGTTTCTGGGCCGCTGGCCGGCAAAGCGATGGGCGACAACTTTCGCCGTGCTCATCTTGCTCGTCGTTGTTGCCGTCTGTTTTGTTGCGCCGAAAGAGTTCGCCGCCGCGCCAAATTCGGGGCAGCCGTCGCCCGGAGACGCAGCTGCGGCAAGCACATGGCAGCCTTGGTCCGCCGACGCCGTTCAGCACGATCTCGCCGCAGGCCAGCCGGTCTTTGTCGATTTCACCGCGAGCTGGTGTTTGAGCTGCCAGGTGAACGAGCGCGTGGCTCTCGACCGGCCCGAGGTTGTGCAGGCATTTGCTGCCGCTAACGTTGCCCTCTTTCGCGCCGACTGGACGCGCGAGGATCCGGCGATTACGCAGGCGCTGACTGACCTAGGGCGCAGCGGCGTGCCGGTGTACGCGCTTTACACGCCGGGGCAGAGCGCACCGCAGCTCTTGCCGCAGGTGCTGACGCCGGGGATCGTGACGGACGCGATTGCGCAATTGCCGCGCGTTGGATCGCAGTCTGCGCCCTCGGCGTCAAACCCGTAGCGAGTTAGCGAGTTGGCGAGTCAGCAAGTTGGCGGCCGAGTGTAGTTTCACGATTGCTCTCGCCGCATCTTCGCTGCAGGCATCTAATCCCCGAGGAGGAGCAATGAGCGGAGAAACGAAGTCGACGCACGAGCTGCCCGGTGGCCAAACGGAAGACAAAAAGGATGAGGACCTTATTGACGATGAGATGGTCAACGACTCGCTGGGAACCGTTACCATCGCCGACTCCACGGGGTCAGACGAGAAAAAGGAAACCGGGGACGCGAAGAGGAACAACACACCGAAGCGGGAAGACTAAAAGCAGGGAGCAGGGAGCAGGGAACAGGGAACAGGGAATAGGGAATAGGGAATAGGCTGGGCTGACTCTCGCCTGCGTTGGGTGTTTACCGATGATTTCGCTTCGCAGTCCTGATGCGGCGAATCTCTTCCATGCGCGCGGCCAACTGCTTTTCGCGGCCTTCCTGCGTGGGGTGGTAGTAGGTGCGGCCTTTGAGTGAGTCGGGCAGGCAATCCATGTCGGCGACTTTATCTTCCTCGTTGTGCGCGTAGCGGTAGCCTTCGGCGTAGCCCAGGTCTTTCATCAACTTTGTTGGCGCGTTGCGCAGGTGCAGGGGTACGGGCTCCTGACGCGTGTGCTCAATGTCGCTTTGCACCGCGCCGAAGGCAGTGTAGACGGCGTTTGATTTTGGCGCGAGCGCGAGATAGACGACGGCTTCAGCCAGCGCGAGGTCGCCTTCCGGCGAGCCGAGAAAATCATAGGTTTCCTTGGCAGACAAACACAGATGCAGCGCCTCAGGCGCGGCCAGGCCGATGTCTTCGACGGCCATGCGCACGATGCGTCGCGCGAGATAGAGCGGATCTTCGCCGCCGGCGAACATGCGGCCCAGCCAGTAGAGCGCCGCGTCGGGATCGGAGTTGCGCACGCTCTTGTGCAGCGCGGAGATCAGGTTGTAGTGCTCCTCGCCGGCCTTGTCGTACATGAGCACGCGGCGCTGCGCGGCTTCAGTCGCAACGGCTTTCGTGATGTGCTTGCTACCGTCGGCCGTGGCAAGCTGCGCGGCGACTTCGAGCGTGTTGTAGGCGTTGCGGACGTCGCCGCTCGAGTAGCCGGCCATGAGCTCCAGTGCATCGTCGTCCGCGGTGAGCTGCATGGCGCCGAGGCCACGGTCGTTGTCGGCCAGCGCACGACGCAGCAGAGTCGCGATCTGCTCGTCTTTCAGCGGCTCAAGCACGTAGACGCGGCAGCGCGAGAGGAGCGCCGAAATAATTTCAAACGAAGGATTCTCGGTGGTCGCGCCGATGAGCCGGATGGTGCCGCGCTCCACGTAGGGAAGAAACGCGTCCTGCTGAGCCTTGTTGAAACGATGAATCTCGTCGACGAAGAGAATGGTGCGCGAGTGCAACTGCGAGGCTTTGGCCGCGGTGACCATCACCTGTTTGATCTCCTTGATGCCGCTGGTGACTGCGGAGAACTCGATGAAGCTGGCTTTGGTGGATTCGGCGATGATTTTGGCCAGCGTGGTTTTGCCGACGCCCGGCGGACCCCAGAAGATCATCGAACTGGCATCGTCGTGTTCGATCTGCACGCGCAGGGGCTTGCCGGGGCCGACGAGATGCTCCTGGCCAACCAGTTCGTCGAGCGAGCGCGGCCGCATGCGCTCGGCCAGCGGCGCCGTTCCACGGTTTGATCCTTTGGATGAGGGCCGAGACTGATCGGCAGGCAATTCATCGAAGAGGTTCATCGCACGCCCCCCGCTCCGCGGTTCGACGCTTTGGAGGAGTGTTTTGGGTTGCCGGAAAGCTTGCTCGAGCGCTGTTGCGAAGCTTCATAGAGCAGCACGCTGGCGGCAACGGCGGCGTTCAGGCTTTCGACAGAGCCGGGGCAGGGAATCGTAATGGTGCCGTGAGCGCGGGCGGCAAGAGCGCCGGGGATGCCGTTACCTTCGTTGCCGATGATGAGAGCGACGGGGCTATTCAGTTTCGCCAGATCGATCGAGTTTTTTCCGCTGGAGGTCGTCGCGAATATCTTCAGGCCGGCCTCACGAAGCCGTTCGATGCACCCCTCGATACTCGCTGTGATAAGCGGTACACGAAAAATGCTGCCCGCGGATGCGCGCACTGCTTTCGCATTCCACGCGCTCACGGTTCCGGGCAGGCTGACGACGCCGGTCGCGCCGAATGCCTCTGCGGAGCGCAGAATTGTGCCCATGTTGCCGGGATCCTGAAGGCCGGCGAGGACGATGACCAGGGCCATCGAATTTCGGTGCGAGCCGAGCAATTGTTCCCAACTCCACTTAGGCGGGTCAATAAGCGCGGCAATGGGCTGCGGAGATTCGGTGGCGAGGGCGTGGTCGAGGAGCTTCTTCGGCAGTTGGAGAACCTCGACGTCCCGCTTCACCTGGAGCTTATCCAGCAGCCGCTCCGCTCCCTGCGCGACGAAGATGGTTTTCAGGCGCAAGCCTGCGCGCAGAGCTTCCTCGATGAGGTTCGGGCCTTCGATTCCGATGAGCGCGTCAGCGCCGCAGCCCGGCGCGCTCAGCGCTTTGCGAAGTTCCTTGAGGCGCGCATTCTGCTTGCTCTCCACCGCACGGACTGGCATCAATCGGCGACCTCTCTGCTCAAGCCGATTCTACGGCGTTTTAGCGGCCCCGAATACTTGTGCGCGAATCTCGAAACTTGCACCACGGCTAGTGCTGTGTTAGTTTCCGAATCTGTAGACACTCCTTTTATGCGGGAACTGAGGTAGGTCTTCTTGTCCGCGGAGATATTGCGCGTCCATCCCGATGAACCCCAACCGGACCGGATCGATTACATCGTCTCCTGCCTGCGCAAGGGGGGTGTTGTCGCCCTGCCGACCGATACTTTTTACGGCCTGGCAGTGGATCCGGTGAACCTGGCCGCCGTTGAGCAGATTTACCAGATCAAGACCCGCCAGAAGCACAAGCCGCTCTCGTTGCTGATTTCGGGCCTGTCGCAGGCTTACGAACTGGCGCGCGACACCGATCCCCAGCTCGACAAGCTTGCGGACCGCTTCTGGCCCGGGCCGTTGACCATCATCGTCCGCGCCGGAACCAAGCTGCCGCTGCGCTCGACAGCCAACACCGGCAACGTGGCGTTGCGCGTGCCGGATGCCGCGATTCCGCGCGCCGTGGTGGAGCGCCTCGGGCTACCGATTACGGCGACCTCGGCCAATCTTCAGGGCGCCTCAGAGTGTACGAGCGCCGGCTGTGTCCGTGACCAGATCGGCGAACGTATTCCGTTGATTATCGACGGCGGGCCGACGGGCCGCTCGCAACCGACCACGATTGTCGATCTCACCCTTGGCGAAGGCCGATGGGAGATTCTGCGCGAAGGCGCAATCCCCACTCACGAAATCGTGATGACCCTGCAGCGATGAAAAAGCAGGGACCAAGGGAACAAGAAAACGAGGGACCGAGGCAACGAGAGAACGGAAGTGCGGGCGAGGACGCCCGCACAACAGCCGGCGGGGACGCCGGCGCTACAAGGGAATAGAGATCAGGGAATACGGACCACGGACCGAGATTCTCCTTGGACTGGGTAAGATGGAGAACATGGGGCGCGAAGCCAAGACGAAGCGCCGAAACTGGGTCCTTCGCTTCATCCTCGTGATTGCTGTGCTCGTGCTGGCGGGAGCTCTGGCGTGGTGCCGTTGGGTCTACGTTCAGATTGAGAGCTACGCGCATCAGGATCAAGCGGCTCCGGCGGATGCGATCGGCGTTTTGGGCGCGGCGGAGTATGACGGACGGCCCTCGCCCGTCTATCGCGCGCGACTGGATCACGCTCTCGTGCTCTACCATCGCGGCATCGCTCCGCTCATCATCACTCTGGGTGGCCCTGGGGGC
>Ga0181535_10005743_pt1 | contig 13147 bp, 9 predicted proteins | sample PEATcosm2014_Bin_44_FD_119774 | JGI IMG/M metagenome (GOLD analysis project Ga0181535, IMG submission 119774) | Peatland microbial communities from MTU Mesocosm Facility, Houghton, MI, USA - PEATcosm2014_Bin17_30_metaG | ecosystem: Environmental > Terrestrial > Soil > Wetlands > Peat | place...
CTGCCGGACTTTGCCAGCTTTGACCTCACCAGCTTGCGCACCGGCATGATGAGCGGCGCTCCCTGCCCGGTCGAACTCATGAAGCGCGTGCTCACCGAGATGCACATCGGCGAACTCGTCATCGCTTACGGCCAGACTGAAACCTCGCCCGTCACCACCATGTCCGACGCCGCCGATCCAATTGAGATTAGGGTCAAGACGGTTGGACGCGTCATGCCGCAGACCGATCTTAAAATCATCTCGCCTGTGACCGGCGAAGTAGTGCCCATCGGTGAGCAGGGCGAGATCTGCATCCAAGGCTACACGCTCATGAAGGGCTACGACGGCGACCCCGAAGCCACCGCGCAGATCATTCAAGAGGACGGCTGGCTGCACACCGGCGATCTTGGCGTTATGCGCGACGATGGCTGCATCCACCTCACCGGCCGATCCAAAGATGTGATTATTCGCGGCGGAGAAAACATCTATCCCCGCGAGGTCGAGGAGTTTCTCTACACCCATCCCAAGGTAGGCGAAGCGCAAGTCGTTGGCATACCCAACGCGCGCCTCGGTGAAATCGTCGCCGCATGGATTCGTCTCAAGCCCGGCGTCGAAGCCACCGAAGAGGAGATCAAGAAGTTCTGCGAGGGCCAGATCGCCTACTACAAGATCCCCGCGCACGTCCGATTCGTCACCGAGTTCCCGGCAACATTAAGCGGCAAGATCCAAAAATACAAAATCCGCGACTTCGAAATCGAAGCCCGCGGCTTGCAGGATGTGGCCAGAACAGCCACAGCGTAGGTAAGAAACGAGGCGGATGAGATTCATGCGAAAGGAGACAAGGTGAAGCAAGCGCATCATTTCTTCGTTGGCAGTCTTGCCGCTATATGTCTGGCGGGGTATCTGAGTATGAGTGCAATTGCTCAAGAGGAAAAAAGCCCCGATCTTGCACAGACGATTTCCAAGGTTCGCGAAAATGTCGCATTTCTCCATAACAAGCTGCCGGATTTTATCTGCCAGGAGGAGATTACGGTACGGCAAACCGAGAATGCTAAGACGACCGAGGAAAAGCATTATCTAATATCCTTACGAGCGGTGCGTAGACCCCAGGAAGCGGCGAATCTGTTTTCGGAGTCGCGCGAGGTTATTTCCGCAACCGTGAATGGAAAGGCCGTGAATGAGCGTAAATACGATCCTCCCATCCACTGGCTCCGCGGAGGACTAGCGCGGGATCTATTCACCTTCTTCGACGAGCCTACATCCAGTTGTTATGAATTCAAGCCGGTAAGCACTCCTGGAGCGACAGACAGCAATACTTTGGTTCTGGATGCAACGCTAAACAAGAATCTACGACCGCTTCCAACAGAATGTGCGCATGTGCCTGAGAGTCTCGCTGCTGCCAGGGTGTGGATCGACCTCAAGGCTTTTCAAGTTGTCCGAATACAGGAGAAGACGATTCACGAGGTGCAATTCTCCAAACCATTTGCCCGTACCAATGGAAGCTTTACTTTTTCCCCGATTATTGAGTACTCTCCGGTCAGCATCCATGGCTCGGATTATTGGCTTCCGCGAACTAAGAGTGTGGATTTCATCAAGACCAATGGCCAGTACAGCGACTCTTACATGAGCCAATACCGGGAATACCATAAATTCGATACCTCTGTGACCATCACGACAATTCCGGAAGACCAAGGATCTCAACCGGCTAACCGATAGCTGGGTGCCCCATCCTTGCGACTTTTTTTCGTCGCAAGGATGGGAGACCACGAACCTCAACACGCGATCTTCAACAGAAACTCAAGCCGCACGGACGCGTTCGACCGCCAACCGCAGCCCCATGGCTTTGAGAATCGCCGAGAGGCTGCGCAGTTCCGGGTTGCCTTGCTCAGAGAGCGTGCGATAGAGCTGGGTGGGATTGAGATTGGCCTTTTCCGCTATACTTTGCACCCCGCCAAAGGCCTTAGCCATCTGACGAAGAGCGATGAGCAATTCGCCCTGCTCGCCACTATCAAGAATGTCATTCAACAACTCCAGCGCATAGGCCGGATCTTGCTTGAACTCTTCCGCCATCGCTTCGTCGTGATTTCTGTCTCTCATTTCTCCGCCCTTCCTTGCCACTCCCGCCAGTACGCGCAGGCACGGTCGATATCCGCGTTCTGCGTTCGTTTGTCGCCTCCGCAGAGCAGCAAGTTACCTGTGTGCCCGCGATGGCGTAGTAGATCCGGTAGCCCTGGCCAACGCCGATGCGTAGCCCCCAGACCCCATCGCGGCAAAATCTGTGGTCGCCAAAGTTGTCCAACTCCATCCGGTTGACTCTGCGGTCGACAGCAATCTTCGCCTTGGTATCCCGGAGTTGACCACGCCATTCCATGAAGAGGTCTTTCCCGCTCTTTGTCAGGTAATGGCGAATCTCGTACATGGTTCGATAATCGTTTATAAACGAATTAAAGTCAATGGACTTCCCACGCTTTAATCGGGGGAACTATCAACCCTTGCGGGAGTCCCGCCTGTCGACAGGAACTGGGCGGGTGCCCCTGGTCTCTAACCACAACGAGGGTGCCCCCGGTCCCTCGCCTTTGGGGACCGGGGAGGCCGGGTGACCCACATCTCGATTTAAGAAATGGGAGACCACGAACCCCACGGCGCGTAAGCGCTGGCTACCTGCATGTGGTTGCAGATGATTTCCCTCCTGGCGTGCACAATGGAGGAATGAAGACAGGGATCCCACTCCGGCCAGCCCAATCTGTAGGGGATGTGCCCGGTCTATACCCCTTGACCCCATCCCCCCTACCCTGTGGAGGCCCATTTTCGAGTCTCTGACTGCTTGTAACCAACACGTAATCAATACCTTGTTATTTATACCTATTGACTGATCGGTAAACTAAAACCGCGAATTTTGCCCATTTTCTAGCCCAAAAGAGCACCTTTTTAACCAGAAAAGGCCGCTTTTCCGCTTTGGGAAGAACAGATGGACGGCAGGACCAGTGAGTGGGCCACCTGCCAGTCAACGAGCGTCTGCCGTTCTACAGCTTTTCAGCGACGCTCTTGGCTTGCGTGAAGAGCAGCAGATAATCAGGGCCGCCGGCCTTCGAGTCAGTGCCGCTCATGTTGAAACCGCCGAAGGGATGCGCCCCTACCATCGCGCCGGTACATTTGCGGTTGAAGTAGAGATTGCCTACGTGAAACTCGCTGCGAGCACGTTCGAGCTTTTCGCGATCGGTAGAGTAGACCGAGCCAGTCAATCCGTACTCGGTGTTGTTCGCCACCCTCAGGCCCTCTTCAAAGTTGGCAACCTTGATCACGGCAAGCACCGGCCCGAAGATCTCTTCCTGAGCTAGAGTCGCATTGGGAGCAATGCCTTCGAAGACGGTGGGCTCGACAAAGTAGCCGCCGTCCGCTGTCGCAGGGGCATGGCCGCCGGCAATCAGCCGCCCCTCTTTTTTGCCGATCTCGATATAGCGCAACATGGAGTCGAGGGCAGATTTGTTGACCACCGGGCCGAGGTTTGAGTTCTCCGCCGGGTCGCCGACGAACAACTTCGCAACCCGCTCGCGCAGCCGCTCCGTGAACTCCTCATAAACCGGAGCTTCGACAATGGCGCGGGAGCAGGCCGAGCACTTTTGCCCGCTGAATCCAAAGGCCGAGGCAACCACGCCCTCGACCGCCGCGTCCAGATTGGCGTCAGCGCAGACCAGGATCGAGTCCTTGCCGCCCATCTCGAGGATCGTCCGCTTGATCCACATTTGATTGGGCTGAGCCTTGGCTGCGCGTTCGTGAATCTCAAGGCCGACCTGCTTCGAGCCGGTGAAGGCGATGAAGCGTGTCTTAGGATGCTCCACGATGGCATTGCCGAAACTGGCGCCGGAGCCGGGGCAGAAGTTCACCACGCCGACGGGCATTCCCGACTCCTCCAGAACATCCATGAATTTGGCGGCGATAGTCGGCGCGTCGCTCGACGGCTTCAAGATCACCGTGTTGCCCGTGACGATTGATGCCGCAGTCATGCCCGCCATGATGGCGAATGGGAAGTTCCACGGAGGAATCACCGCGCCCACGCCAAGGGGAATGTAGTGCAACTCATTCCGTTCGCCGGGGAACTGGATGGGCGTCTTGGCCGCGGCAAGGCGCAACGCCTCGTGTGCGTAGAACTCAAGGAAATCGATGGTTTCGCCCACGTCGGCGTCGGCCTCTGCCCAGTTCTTGCCCACCTCATAGGTGAGCCATGCGCAGAACTCGAAGTGCCGCTGGCGGATGATCTCGGCGGCGTTGAGGAGCAGGGATACTCTCGTATCGACAGGCGCCCCGCTCCATGACTCAAAGGCTTCGAGCGCTGCCTCCATGGCCTGCCCGGCATGCTCCGCACCGGCCTTCTGGTGAATGCCTACGATCTGCGCTGGGCGGGCGGGATTGAGTGAGCGGATCTTGCCCTCGGTCTTAAGCCGGTGGCCACCGACGATCAGGTCGTACTCGCGGCCGAGTTGGCTTGCGACCGACTCCAACGCGGCTCGCATCCTGCGTGCGTTTTCAGGGAGCTTGAAGTCGATCGGGGGCTCATTTTTGAACTCGCCCTGCGGCGAGCGCGACTGAATTTGCGTAGTAAGGGAAGTGGCTGCCATAACGCCTTGATTGTAGTCCAGGAATGAGCGAGAGACTACAGACTGATGCCTGCCCAGGCTTGGGTGCCGAGGGATTTGCAGGAGAGGGTGGCGACTTCGGCGGCCTTACGCAGGGCGGATTCAAAGCTGTGACCTTGAGCGAGGTAGTGGACGAAGGCTCCGTGGAGGACGTCGCCTGCGCCGAGGGTATCGGCGACGTCTATCGGTGTGACTTCGATCTCAAAGCGGCGGCCATGATCGCTTGCAAGGATGGGACGTGCTCCGCGCGTGAGGGCGATGTGAGGGACGCCTAGTGCCGCGTACCAAGCGAAGAGGGATTCGGGGTCGGATGGTTGGCCGGGAAGCGTGAAGCGCTCGCTGCAGATGGCTGCTGTAAGGAGCGGGGCAAGTTCAGCCGTTCCGGGTTTCCAGCTTCCTCCATCGAGACAGAGCTTGGCTCCTGCGGCTTTGCATTCGGTGAGGAAGGCAAGTGTTTCAGCGAGGTGAAAGCCGTCGGTGAGCAGGACTGAGGGGAGCGGGAGCCAGTCGACGGGGAGAGCCTGTAGGTCTTGAGCAGGACCAGTTGAGATAGGAGGGTTGACGATGGTGCGGCTGCCGGTGCCGGCGTTGACGAGCACAGTGGTGACCGGGGTTTCGTAGGCCGTACCGGCGGCGAGGTCGAAAAGCGCGATGCGATGGCGGTCGAGTTCGGCACGAACCGCCGCAGCCCATGGGCCGGCTCCGACAGAGCTGATGAGCATGGACTGGCCGCCAAGCATGGAGTGAGTGATGGCGGCGTTGAGGGCCGGGCCTCCGGGCGCAGCAAGAAAGTTGCGTGCGTAGACCTTGGTGTCTTCGGCGGGAAGTTCGTCGAGACGATAGAGAAGGTCAAACGTGCTTCGGCCGAGGAAGAGGACGCGCGAGGAATTCATGGTCTTTGAGTTCATTGTACGGAAGCAACTCATCGACCATCGAACTTGAGCGCCGTGTAGTTCTCAGCGTTGCGGCTTGTGGGTCCGTGTTGAAAGGCGGTGCTACACCGTCTCGGTAAGCGCCTCGGTCTCCTTGCTCATCTTGGCGGTGCGCTCTAGTTTGTCCCAGTTGAAGGGCTTGCCGTCGATGGCGCGCTTCACGGTCTTGAAGAGGACGACGGAGAAGACCTGACGGTAGGCAAAACGCTGCAGCCAGATGTGGAAGAGCAGCCAGCCGTCGCCCTTGTTGGCGGGATGGCGGCGCTCCAACGAAAAGGCAATCGACGAGGTAACAAAGTCAATCAGCAGGAAGCCGACAAAGTAGGCCAGCAGCTTTTGAAAGTTGGTAGCCGAGGCAGCCTCGGGGTGGAAGTAACGGTCCACGAAGTAATTGACGATGCCCCATAGAAAGAGGAGGTCGATAAAGGGCGAGACCAGCGGCAGCAGCATCTGGAAGATGAGGATATTGGGCAGGGCAAAGAGGCCCATCGCCTTATTGCGCACGAATGCCAAGCGATGCTTCCAGATGGCTTGCAACGTTCCAAACGACCAGCGGAATCGCTGGCGCATGAGGCCCTTTGCATCGATTGGCGCTTCGGTAAAGGCCAGTGCGCGATCTTCGTAGACCACCTTGAGGCCGAGTTCGAGCAGAGCCATGGTGAGGTCGGCGTCTTCGGCTACGGTGTTGATGGGATAACCGCCAGCGGCCTTTACTGGGCCTGTGCGCCATGCGCCGATGGCTCCGGGGACGACAGTGACAACGTTGAATAAATCGAGAGCTCGGCGCTCGAAGTTCTGGCTGGTGATGTATTCCAGTGCCTGCCATCGGGTCCAGAGATTGACGCGGTTGCCGACCTTGGCGTTTCCTGCGACGGCGCCCACGAGCAGGTCCTCGAAGTGAGGAATGAGCTTGGAGATGGCATCTGATGCAATCACGGTATCAGCGTCGATGCCGACATAGATTTCCTCAACAAGCCGGTCCAGCGCGTAATTGAGGGCTGCGGCTTTTCCGCCATTGGGCTTGGTGATCACTTGCACACGGCCACTGGCGATCTCGGCGGCGTAAGCCTGGCGTGCCACCTCGAAGGTGCGGTCGCTGGAACCGTCGTCGATGACGACGACGTGTAGATTGGCATAGTCGGAGTTGAGCACCGAACGAATGGTGCGGACAATGACCTTCTCCTCGTTGTAGGCGGGGACGAGAACGGCGACGCGGGGGTTGAAGCCGGGCGAGGCTGCGCGGTGCGGTCGGCGCAGGCGGTCGATGATTGCCAGGATGCCTACCAGCAGGAGGCGAGCGCTCATCAGGATGTCGCCCAGGAAGAAGACCAGCACGATGAACTTGCCGACGATAGCCAGGCTGGAGAATGCGATGGAGTCCGGCAGCGCGCGCAGGTACTGACGGAAGGTGAGCTTGGGCATCACCTCGGCGGTTGTCTTGCCCATCAGAGTGGAGACAGGCACGATGGAGTAGCCTTGAGCGCGCAACGTGTCAATCAGCATGGGCAGGGCGGCCACGGTGGCCGAGCGGTCGCCGCCACCGTCATGCAGCAGGATGATTGAGCCGCGAAACTGCGGCTTGGTTTTCATGAGCTGAAGCTGGTCAAGGATTGTCTTGGTGATCTCGTCCGGCGTCTTGTGCGGGTGCTCGTTCCAGTCGTTGGTGTCGAGTTTGCTGCCGACGATGGTGTATCCATCCTGCTGGATGCGCTCGACGGGGGCGGCCTGGTCGTCGGTGTCCGGCTCCTCGTCAATGTCGTAGGGTGGGCGGAAGTAAAGGGGCTGAATGCCGAGCTTGCTGGCGAAGAGGCGCTCGGTGAACTTGATTTCGAGGTCGAGCTGGCGGGTGGTGATTTCGCTGATGTCGGGATGCGACCAGGTGTGATTGCCGATCTCATGGCCTTCGCGCACCACGCGCTTCATGACGCCAATATTCTGCGCGGCCTCGCTTCCTATCATCAGGAAGGCGGCTTTGACGCCCTTGTCCCGGAGAATGTCGAGGATCTTGGGCGTCCACTTGGGATCGGGTCCGTCGTCAAATGACAGAGCGACTTCGTTGGGGTGATAGCCGTACTGCTGGATGGTGTAAGTTCGCGGATAGACATCCATGTGCTCGTCAATGATGAGCTTCTTGCGCGGATCGGGCTCGTCGGTGTCCACAGTGACGCTACGCTTGCCTGGCTGGGGTAGGCCGGTGACGCGGATGATGTCGCCGTCACCCTCGTTGTCTACATCGTGGCCGGGTTGAACGGAACCGAGCGATTGCAGCGAGTCAGGGCTGGTGGGCTTGTCCCACACGTCCCACATCGAGCTGTCTTCCGATCCCAGACGCCAGAGCGCAAAGGTCTGCAGGCCCATGCCGCGAGCCGCGCGCAGCTCGTTCAGAACAGTGACGCCATCGAGAAACCAAACCACGTGACGCTCGTTTGCATCCTCATCGATGTACTCGAAGTGCGGATTAAGCGTGTCGTAGTCGAGGTCCAGATCTGCATCAGCGTCAGAGGCCCGCTGCAAGACTTCGGAGACCGGCAGGTCTTCCGTGTACATGACCTTGGGCGCCTCGGGTCGCCTTCCCACTCTCCCTTTTTTAGGTGGACCCGGAATGGACATTGTCCAGTCGTAGCCGTAGTTGCCGATGGCGCAGATCAGCTTCTCTTTCGGCACGATCTTGAGCACGCGGGTCAGGTTGGCGACGAACCAATCCTGGCTGGCAATCGGCCCCGGCTGGCTCTCGATCTGGTGCTGGTCATAGTTCATCAGCACAACGCCGTCGGAGTTGGCGGCGATATCGCGCAAGTCGTCGTCGGTGGTCGAGACCATAGTGTTGACATAGAGTCGCAGATTGCGCTGGTGCAGGTCGCCATAGAGCTCCCGGATGAAGCTCATGTACCCTGGGCTGGCTTCGTCGGCCAGATTTTCTATGTCCAGCGAGATGCCGCGATAGGCGGGGAAAGCGGCAAGAAAACGAACGATCTGCTGGCGCAGCGCAGCGCGTTTGCCGGGATCGTCGAATATGCCGGAGACGGCGGGATCCCAGTCCTGTGTGTTGGGGTTGAAATTGTTCAGGTGGGGAAAGATTTCCGTGTCTTCCTTGGCCGCCTGGATCACCCGCTTGATCTTGTTCAGCTCATCTGGATCATGCACCGTGGAACTGTCGATCACGGGATACTCGCGATGGGTGTCGGTGTTGGTGGCCAGCAGAGTTGGCTGGGGGGCGTCGATGTGCATCCACTCGGGAAAGAGAAGATCGATCTGGTGTACGTGCTCCTTGAGCGAGGAGTAGCTGGCCTGATCGTAGGGCACATAGTAGGCCGCCCGCAAACCTTCGCCGGTGTTGAAGGGAATATCTGACGGCTTGCGGCCACTCTTGCGCCGCGCCGGGCGCTGACCTTTTAGCGGCTGGCGCTCGGGCAGCGCCTTGTAGTTGTGCCGGGGAACAGGCAGCAGCAACTCGGGCAACTGCTGATAGCGCAATACATTGAAGATAAAAAGCGCGAGCACTAGCGTGAAAGCGACCGCCGTCACATCGAAAATGCGGCGCAAACGCTTCCATCTCTTACGTTGTGGATCGAAAAAAATCTGTTTATCGGGCATACCGGTCTCGTTTCCAGATGGGCGAAAACCGGGGTGACGGTCTACGCTATACAGTACGAATCGTATGGAAGCTGCCTCTCGTAGTCAATCGAAGACCCCGCGCCGTGCTCTCGTCCGCGCGTTGCCCAGCCTCTCTGTCGGCTTTGCCCTGGCCGCCGGACTGGCGCTCCGCCTGTGGATGCTGAAGCTGCATTTCCTGGTGAACGGAGACGCGCTGATCTACGGCGACCTGGCCAAAAACCTGCTGCTGCACGGAAGCTATGGGCTCACCAGGGGCAGCGGCATCGATCCCACGCTGATCCGGCTGCCAGGCTATCCGCTCTTTTTGGTGTTCTGCTTCAGGCTCTTCGGGATGGAGAACTATGCCTCGGCCTGCTGGATCCAGATTGCGCTGGAGCTGGCTGGATGCCTGCTGCTGGCCGATTTTGTGCGGCGAATTGTGCCGGAGCGGTTGGGCTGCGGCGCTGCGCATTGCACGCTCTGGCTGGCGGCGCTCTGCCCCTTCACGGCAATCTATTGCGCCGAGCCGCTGACGGAGTCGCTAACACTGTTCGTCATTGCGTTGGCGTTGTGGTCGGCTGCTCGTTTCCTTGCCCGGCCAGGATGGGGACCGGCGCTTTCGTTCACCTTTGCGGTCGGGTATGCGGCCCTGTTGCGCCCCGATGGCGCTCTGGTGGCCGTTGCTCTTGCGCCGGCGCTGCTGCTGGGCTTGAGGCGCAAAGAAGGCTATAGCTCGATCTCCACCGGAAGGCTGGCTCGCATGGCTGCCGTCTGTGTTTTGCTTGTGCTGATGCCCTTTGCGGCTTGGAGCTGGCGCAACTGGCAGGTCTTTCGCGTCTTTGAACCGCTGGCGCCTCGGCTGGCCAACGACCCCGGCGAAGATCCTCACCCCGGCTGGGAGCGCTGGGTCAAGAGCTGGTGTCTGGACTACGTTTCGACCTACGAGATTTATTGGAACGTTCCTGACGACGTTCTCGATTTCGGCAAGCTGCCACGCCGGGCCTTCGATTCACCGGCGCAGCAGGCCGAAACCGCCGCGCTGGCTGCCGACTATAACGTGCACAAGGATCTCACACCGCAGATCGATGCGCGTTTCGGCAAACTGGCGGACGAACGCATCGCCGCGCATCCGTTGCGTTATTACCTCTGGCTGCCGCTGGGGCGTGTGGCGGACATGTGGCTGCGCCCGCGCGTTGAAAACCTCTACGACGACCTGGACTGGTGGGTCTATCGAAAGCATCCCGCACAGTCGCTCGTGAGTTGGGCCTACGCTGGACTCAACGCACTCTATCTGCTGCTCGGGATCGCCGGGCTCTGCCTGCGACTCCGGTTATGGCGGCCCATGCTGGCCTACATGCTGCTGCGCAGCGCTTTGCTCATGACGGTTGAAGCACCCGAAGCGCGCTACACGCTAGAGTGCTTCCCCATGCTCTTTGCCTTGGGCGGCGTGGCGCTCTACCGGCTCACGAACTGGGTCTTGCTGTCGGTCTTGAAGGTAAAGGCGTCGGCGGGTAGCGGCGGCTGATTCACTTTGATATTGAAGTAGACGCTAACCCGGTATTCGCCTGATCCTTCGTCGAAGACCTGCTTGAGACTGATGCCTCGCTCGGCGTCCATCCAAACGGTCACTTTTGGGATGTTCTTGCGTACCGCTGGATCTTTGGCGACAAGTTCGAGTTTGTCAGTCTTCACGCCGTCCAGCATCTCTGGGCCCAGGTACTTGATCTCCCATTTGTCCTCAAGATCTTTGCCGCTTGCGCCGAAGCCGAGCATCAGGTAGCTCTCGAACTTGCTGACCTGGCTATAGGTTGTCACCTGATTCACGTTGCCGCCCTCGAAGAGCTTGAAAACGCCGCCGGAGAAGGAATAGACCTTATCGATCTTCTTCTTGTTGTCTTCGCGGATATGCGCGGCCATGCGGAAGTTCTTGCCGGTTCGTTCGTAGTAGACCGTGCCGGTCTGCACGTCCTTGTCGGGAATTGGATCGGTCTCAACGGAATCGAACTCGAAGTCGGCAGAGGTGGAGCGGAAGTTCGCCGCCGCGGCATCGAGCCGGCGAAGCACCTTCTCTTTTGCGTCTGCGTTGTCTGGCGCGGCGATAGCTGCGCGCGCCGCGAGCAACAGCATCGCGATCGACGCGGTAACAAAAAGCTTTCTTGCTACGTGCATAAGTTTCCTTATCCTGTAGACGTGCCATGCCGGGCTGGAGGACGCGGGACAAACTCAATTACAGATGCGCCCAGACCTTCCAGGCCCAATTGCCCTGGGAATCCCTGACCGTTTCCCAACGCTCTACTGTGACGGCGTCACCGGTAACTGGCTCGATGGCCTTGCGCAGAGCCTTCTTCACGTTTTGATACGAGTCCCGGGTGTTGAGATCGAGGTTCACGTCCTCGGCCTGCATGGTGATGATGAGCCCGTGGCCGCCGTCGCCGATCACCTGGATTGGATGCGGCGGCCCGGCTGCGTTCGAGGGCTTGTCGCCGTAACTCCAGAGGTGCGGCGAGCCGAAGATGAAGATCAGGATCAGCGTTACCATCACGTCGTAATGGAAGCTGCCGCGCGGATACGTCCAGTAGAAATAGCTCTTCAGAATCTTGTTCATTTCACCCTTGATGTGTAATCCGCTCCAGCCCGCCCATGTAGGGACGCAGAGCGTCTGGAATCAAGACCGAGCCGTCGGCCTGCTGGTAGTTTTCGACAATGGCCAGCCAGGTGCGTCCTACGGCCAGTCCGCTGCCGTTGATAGTATGGACAAACTCGGGCTTGCCTTTTGCGCCTCCAGCCCGGTAACGGATGTTGGCCCGCCGCGCCTGGAAGCCCTCGAAGTTTGAACAAGAGGAGATTTCGCGGTAAAGCTGCTGCCCCGGCAGCCAGACCTCCAAATCGAATGTCTTGGCCGATGAGAAGCCAGTGTCGCCGGTGCACAGCAGCATTCGCCGATAAGGCAGGCCGAGCGTCTCCAGAATCTCCTCGGCATCGCGCGTTAGGCGCTCGTGCTCGGCGTCGGAGTCTTCGGGCCGTGTGAACTTGACCATTTCGACCTTTTGGAACTGATGCTGGCGAATGATGCCGCGCGTATCCTTGCCCGCCGCTCCGGCCTCGGCGCGGAAGCACGGCGTATACGCGGTCAGGCAGATTGGCAGCCGCGCTTCGTCGAGGATTTCGTCGCGATAGAGATTGGTGACGGGAACCTCGGCTGTCGGTATCAGCCAGTGGTCGTTGTCTTTGAACTCGCCACGCGCTACCGCTTCGGCGTCAGCGTCTGAGCAGCGAAAAAGATCCTCGGCAAACTTGGGCAATTGACCGGTGCCAAAGAGACTCTTGCTGTTGACCATGAATGGCGGCAGAATTTCGGTGTAGCCGTGTTTTGTGGTGTGCAAGTCGAGCATGAAACTGATTAGCGCCCGCTCGAGGCGCGCACCCGCCCCCACGTAGACTGCGAAACGCGCCCCGCTGAGCTTGGCTGCGCGTTCAAGATCGAGGATGCCTAGCGACTCGCCGAGTTCCCAGTGCGGCTTTGCCTCAAAGTTAAAGACGGGCTTATCTCCCCAGGTCTTCACGACAATGTTGTCGGCTTCGGATTTGCCGGCTGGAACTTCTGCGCGCGTCAGGTTTGGAACACTGGCCAACAACTGGCGCAACTGGTCATCGAAGCTTGCGGCGGCCTTGTCGAGTTCATCGAGCTTATCTTTGAGGGCGCGAGTTTCGTCCATCACCGCTGTTGCGTCCTGGCCGGCCTTTTTAAGGGCGCCCACCTGCTGGCTCAACTCATTACGGCGTGCCTTGAGGCGCTCAGAGGTCGTGATGGCCTCGCGCCGGCTCTGATCGAGGACGCGAAAATCGCCCAGCAGAGCTGCCGGATCGGCCCCGCGAGCACGCAGCTTCTCTTCAACAAGTTCCAGGTTGTTACGGACGAAATTCAAGTCGAGCATCGCTCTATTAGTTTACTCGACGGCTTTGGAGAGGTTCATGGCTCCCGATTCCGAGAATCCGGACCTAGGGAAG
>Ga0181535_10005745_pt1 | contig 13146 bp, 11 predicted proteins | sample PEATcosm2014_Bin_44_FD_119774 | JGI IMG/M metagenome (GOLD analysis project Ga0181535, IMG submission 119774) | Peatland microbial communities from MTU Mesocosm Facility, Houghton, MI, USA - PEATcosm2014_Bin17_30_metaG | ecosystem: Environmental > Terrestrial > Soil > Wetlands > Peat | place...
CGCACAGATAAAGAAATGGCTGGGGATGTAGGCAGTCCATAAAATAAAAAACCCCGCGGGATATCCCGCGGGGTTTTTTATTTTATGGACTGCCTACATCCCCAGCCATTTCTTTATCTGTGCGTCGTTGGGGTTAAGCTTTAAGTAATAACCCAGGTACTGCTTCGCGTGGGCCATGTCTTTCATGTAATAATAGGTAAGCCCGATCTTCTTATACAATCCGGCGTTCTTGGGATCAAGTTTTACCGCGCCGGCATAGTATTTGAGAGCGTAGGCAAAATTCTTCTGTTTCATATAATAATCGCCATACTGTTCATACTTGGCTCCGGCTCCCGTGCCCGCCGATGCTACGGCAGCCGTTGCTTTTCCGCCAAAAGCGAAATTAAGGCCTGCTGATAAATAGAGCCCTGAAAGGTTGAGTTCGGTAAAATTGCTGAATTGCGGCGTCCCGAAAACCCCGGCCTGCGTTCCGGCTCCTGGAGAAACATATACCGGTCCTGCGATCCTGTATCCAATGCCAGCTCCAATTCCTACACTATCGTTGAACATGTATAGTGCTCCGGCCTCAATATTGCCGCCGAAAAAAGAATCCTTAAAATCAATATCAGAATAATAATTATTTACATTAACCATGGAACCCGTAACAACATTGTCCGCATTTGGATACATCTCCCAAAAACTGTCGTACTGGAAGAACATTCCAATATCGGCGCCTATATAAGGAAAAAATCCCTGTCCGCTTTTCCTTCCTATATAATACCTTCCGCCGACTCCAAGGTATCCAACATTCAATCCTATATGCGAGGTGACAGAGTCAACGCCGTCAATCTGAACCGTGTCAGTTGATTCCGTATATAAAAAATCCGTTCTCAAATATAAAGCCGCAGTTGGGTTCATAAAAAACTGTATGTTCCCCGACATAAGAGACATCTGACTTAACGTTGAACCTGAAACCAAGGAAGAGTTGTCCATTGTTGCAAAACCGCCATATTGAGCATTCTGTCCGAACCCAAAAGAAAACGCATTTGTCAGAGTGTCGTTTAAATTGGTCGGCGATATCATTGCCATGCCGCCACGGAGTTCTATCATTATCTCGGCGTTCAAGCCTGCCGCGAACGACAAAGAAATTAACAACAAAAATGCCACAACTACCGAAAGCTTTTTATGCATACCCTTAACCTCCTGAGATTATAAAAGGCCTAATATGAAAAATTTTAACATAAAGAAAAAATATGTCAATAATTTTTAAGGTTTTTTAACCCTTTCTTTTGCTCCCCCATCCGCTTTTATGCCCCCTGCCCTTCCCATTTCCAGCCGATTGCGGCACAATGACAGCCTTTTGCCTTTCTTTTCCCCCCTGGTTCTTTTCCACGAATACATGCTTCCCCGTGAAAGGGTCTGTCTCGGTATAATACATCACGCCGGACCATGTGCCCGGGGTCGGCGTGAATATCTGCACCTGTTCGGGATGGGCCTTAAGCTCGTTTTGGACGAATTCCTTCAGTTTTCCCATGTCCTTTTCCGTGCATCCCGGATGGGCGGCTATTATATAGTAGGTCAGGAACTGGTTCAGGTTGTTTTCGCCGTTTATAATGAAATATTGCTCCCTGAATTTCTTCAGGGATTCCATGCCGGGTTTTCCCATAAGTGCAAGGACCGCAGGCTCGGAATGTTCCGGCGCAAGTTTTACCTGCCCGGAAACGTGATTTATCACAAGCTCTTTTAAGAACTCGCTTCCGTGGTTTTTATCGTCCATTATCATGTCGTGCCTTATCCCGGAACCGACGAAAACCTTTTTTATCCCTTTTATCGCCCTTACCTTTTTCAACAACTCAAGCTCTGCTCCGTGGTCATGTTCAAGGTTCTCGCACACGGCAGGATAAATGCAGCGTTTATTGGCGCAATGGCCGTTCTTTATCTTCGAGCATCCCATCATGTACATATTTGCCGTGGGGCCGCCGACGTCGAATATATATCCCTTGAACCCGGGAAGTTTCGTGAGTTTTTCCGCTTCCTTTATTATGGATCCCGGGCTCCTGCTGACCACCACCCTTCCCTGATGGGTGGTAATGGCGCAGAAATTGCACTCGCCGAAACATCCCCTGTGGCTCGTTATGGAAAATTTTATGGTCTCCAGCGCCTTTATCACACCCATTCCCTTGTAATATGGATGGGCGTCGTATTCATATGGAAGCTCGTAAACTTTGTCGAGTTCCCCGGTGGTCAAAAGTGCCGCCGGCGGGTTCTGCACAAGCCAGCGCGTATCCTGTTTTTGGGCCAGCCCTTTTGCCGAACCGGGATCGTTATTGTCGTATAAAAGCCTGAAAGACTCGATGAATTTTCCCTTGTCCTTTATCACTTCATCAAAGGAGGGCAGTTCAATGTAAACCGCGGGTTTTTCAGGGGATATGTAACAGATGCCCCTGATATCGGCCGGTGAGCCTGCGCCATCGAGGGCTTTGGCCAGCTCAACCACGGCCCTTTCACCCATTCCATAGACAAGATAATCGGCCTTGGCGTCGAAGAGGATTGATTTTCTTATGCCGTCCTGCCAGAAATCATAATGGGCCATGCGCCTTAACGAAGCCTCAAGCCCGCCCAGAACTATCGGCGCGGTATTTTTAAATTGTTGTTTTATAAGGTTTGAATAGGCTATGACCGCCCGGTTCGGCCTCTTTGTATTCTCATCCCCCGGAGTGAAATCGTCGCTTCGCCTGGGTTTTTTAACGGCGGTATAATTTGAGACCATGGAGTCCACGCATCCGCCAGAAACACCCCAGAATAATCTTGGTTCCCCGAGCCGTGCAATATCGGAATCCTGCCCTGCTATGACGGAAGGCTGGGCGATTATCCCGACCTTATACCCGGCGTCCATAAGGACATGGCCGATGACCGATACCCCGACGTAAGGGCTGTCGATATAAGCGTCGCCTGTGACAAGGATGATATCGCACTGCGTCCATCCGAGTTTTTCAATTTCCTCGCGGGTCGTGGGTAAGAACATAATACCTCTTACTTTTATTTTTTTAATGCGGGATTATTATAGCACAGAAAGGCAAAACATAACCGTAGAGAGGGGGCTTGCCCCCTCTCGCCTTCGTTTTAAGAGGCAACAAGCCGCCTCTCTACATAAAACGTCTTTTGTAGAGACGCTGCTTGCCGCGTCTCAGACTTTGCATTTTAGTCGGATTTAACAAAAAATAACTGCGTGCCTTTTGCAGCAGTTGAGAAAAAATACAATTTATATTTTATTACATTTCAAGCTTTTAATACAATCCTGTAATAACCGCCTTTGTCATATTGTATGTGTTTCTCCGGTTTATTCGGATCTATTAAAATAAGTACATATTTCTCAGGCTTATCTTCAGGAAGGTCTTTAGTATAACTTATACCGCCTTTTATTAACGCTCCATTCCAATTATATGCAATCGAAAAACTGCACGTGCCGGTACTCTGAAATTTTCTGGGATCCGAATGGTCGGTAACTTCGGCTATAACAGGAACGCCCCTTGTAAACAGTTCATATTCGGATTTCATATTATAATAGGAACCTATCATGGTTATAGCCAGCGCAGCAAGCATAAATATGTTCAAAAAATTTAATTGAAACGAATCGTTTCTCACTCTGTCAAATACATAAAATGCAAAAAAAATTATTCCAAATACGTTCAACAAAATCATCCCGCTTCGCTCTTTTATACTGCGGGGTAATGGCATCTCTAATAACTTTTCCTGTAAATCCTTCAGGGATTCCTTCAAATCTTCGTCCAAAACCCACCTCAAGCCTTTGTTTTGAGCCGCAGCAAGCGGCGGCTCTACATAAAATGTTGATATTTTTACAGCCCCATCCCCGCATTAACCGGTTGCCAGTAAAACTTATTGTTGTATATCACGGCACGGTTGCCGTTTTTAGGATCAACCAGCAGCAGTACTCTTCCAGTGTCGAATCTTTCTCCAACGAACTCCTTTAAAACATTCAGTTCATTTATTTTATATGATATCTCCCAGTAATAAATTGTACCGTTTCTCGTTTGTTTTTCTCTAACACTAAGGATATTCCCGATAATCGGGATTCCCCTGCGCATAAGGTCATAATCATTGCAAATTTGCCATATTAATATTCCCAATAGTATGAATAAAATAATCGCAAATATGGCAACAATCAAATTGTTTTCCATATCCACATATGGGTTATTTTCAAACCCCTTTAAATAACGTATATTAATAAATGCCCCCGGCTTTACCGCGTCATATAGTTCATGGGTCACCTGTGTAATAATAGTATATGTGTTTTCAGGATGTGGGTAAGATATTTGCAGTCCGTAACACGTATATGACCCATTCTTGCTGTGTTCCAGCCAGGTCGTTTCCTTAAGGATCTCAGCTTGCGCATCATGTCCAAAATAATATGCAGCCGTTGTGATCATTTCTTTATATATTGCAAGAACAAACAAGACCAATATTAATGCCGCTACAATGTTATTTGTGCTCAGCAGTGCCGAAGCCCTGAACCTGACGCTCCTTGGCATTGACATGAACATCAGCTGCCTTTGTGTTATGTCAAAATCGTCCGACATGTCCGCTCCCCTTACGCCCTTTGTTTTCTCTCCTCTATCATTTTCCTTATGTCCCTCTTGAGCACCTTGCCCGTGGAATTCTTCGGCAGTTCCTTCCAGAATTCCACCCTGTGCGGCACCTTGTAATTGGCTATGTGATCCCTGCAGAATTTCCTCAGGCTGTGCTCGTCCGCAGATGCGCCTTCCTTTAACACGACTACCGCCACGGGTATTTCGCCGTGCATGTCGTTCTTTTCCCCCACCACGCTTGCGTCGGCCACTGCGGGATTCTTGTAAAGCACCTCTTCCACTTCCCTGGGATAGACGTTCATGCCGTTCACTATTATAAGGTCCTTTTTCCTCTCGAGTATATAAACATAGCCGTCCGGGTCCTTTTTACCGATATCACCCGTATAAAGCCATCCGTCCTTCAGCGCCTCGGCCGTGGCCTCGGGGTTGTTATAATAGCCCATCATGACGTTGTCGCCTTTTATGGTAAGCTCACCGGTCTCTCCCGCAGGCAGCTCTTTGCCCCCGTCGTCGCGTATCCTTATTTCTACGTTGTTTATGGCCGGCCCGATGGAGCCCGGGACGCGCCTTCCAAAAAGCGGATTCAGGGCGCAGATCGGCGCGGCTTCGGAGAGGCCGTAGCCCTCCACCAGCGGCTTCCTGAATTTTGACTCGAATTTTCTTATGAATTCCACCGGTATGGACGCCCCGCCGGATATGCATATCCTCATGCTGTTGAGCAGCAGAACGTAAAAAGGTATGTGCTTTTCCGCCATCAGGATGAAAACCTGGGGAATGGCCACAAAAATAGTCACCCTCTGCAAAAGAAGGTTCTTCACGACTTTCGTGAATGGCTGTATCGATCTAAGTATCACCATCCTGCAGCCGCAATAAAGCGGGACCATGACGTTGGCCATGAAACTGAAGGAATGGAACATCGGCAAAAAGCACATGAAAACATCCTTTTCGGTCACGGCTATGACGTCCTTGGAATTTTCAACGTCGGTCACAAGATTCTTGTGCGCAAGCATTGCGCCTTTTGGGTGGCCCGTTGTCCCGGAGGTGTAAAGTATGGCCGCGAGCTCATCGCAGCCGGCGCCGACGGGCTCGAGGGAGCCTTTTCCAAAAAGCGAGGAATATTTCAAATGCTCAATACCCTTAAGTTCGTCGAGCGAGACCACGTTTTTCAGGGTCGCTGTTCCTGTTTTTTCCGCATCCCTTACAATGTCCTTGAAATCCGAGGAAGTAAACAGGGCCTTTACTCCGCAGTCGTTCAATATATAAGCCAATTCCTCCGCCTTAAGGAAAGTGTTCACAGGCACTATTACAGCGCCGCGTGATATTACGGCGAAGTATGTCTCTATATACTCGATGCAATTATGCATAAGAAGGGCCACCTTGTCGCCCCTTTTTACCCCCAGGGAATCAAGACCCGCCCCGAGGGTCTTTATCCTTTCATAAAACCCTTTGAACGTCCTCTTTTCGCCGTCGCATACGAGGAAAACCTTGTCAGGGGACGATGCAGCAGAATTCTTCACGACCTGTATCAGGTTCATATCTTTTTTCCCTCCGAAAGCATCCGCTTTATCTCCCTCTTCAGGACTTTTCCCGATGCGTTCCTCGGCAGGTCCGCCCAGAACTCTATCCTGTGAGGCACCTTATAATTGGCGAGATGCTCCCTGCAGAATTTCCTGAGTTCGTGCTCGTCGCCTTTTACGTTGTCCTTGAGCCTGACAACCGCAATGGGTATTTCGCCGTGCTCGGCGTTCAGGTCTCCTATGACCGCGGCGTCCAAAACCGACGGGTGCTTGAAAAGGACCTCCTCGACTTCCCGCGGGTAGACGTTCATTCCGTTGACTATTATCATGTCCTTTTTCCTGTCAAGGATGAATACATAATCCTCGCCGTCCATGCTCGCGATGTCTCCCGTGTAAAGCCAGCCGTCCTTTATCGCCTCGCGGGTCGCCTCTTCGTTGTTATAATACCCTATCATCACGTTGTCGCCCTTTACGATAAGCTCCCCGGACGCGCCGCGTTTCACCTCTTTGCCGGAGTCGTCGGCTATTTTTATCTCCACATTGTCTATTGCCTGCCCTATGGAGCCAGGCTTGGCCGGCCTGTCCCTGTGGTTGAAAGAGCATATCGGCGAGGCCTCTGAGAGCCCGTACCCTTCGAGCAGGGGTATTTTAAATTTGGAAGTGAATTTTTTCAGCGTTTCCACCGGAAGCGACGCGCCGCCGGAAACCGCCATCTTAAGGTTATGCAGCATGAAGAACCACCCCGGCAGTTTCCTTTCGGCAAGCAGTGTGTATATCTGCGGGATGGATATGAATATGGAAACCCTGTGCTTTATAAGGGTTAAAATTACATTGGTGAACGGCTGGACGGACTTCAGCACCACAAGCTTGCACTGCATATAAAGCGGAAGCAGTACGTTTGCCGTGAAGCTGTATGAATGGAACATTGGCAGGAAAACAAGAAAAACATCTTCCTGTTTTATTCCAAGGGGATACCTGCAGTTTTCCACGTTACTCACAAGATTTTTATGCGATAGCATGGCGCCCTTTGGCTTGCCCGTTGTGCCGGATGTGTATATGATAACCGCCATGTCTTCGATCGACATTTTTATTTCGCCTATCTTATCCGGCGTGATAAGCGATTCATATTTGAGATGGCCGATTCCCGCGAGGCCGTCCACGGATATTATGTTCTCCAGGGTCGGAACGCTGCCGGGTTTTATCCCCTCCACCACCCCTTTGAAATCAGATGATGTAAAAAAAGCCTTTACTTTGCAGTCATTGAGTATGTATGCGGTTTCCTCGGACTTTAAAAAGACGTTAAGCGGCACAACCGACGCGCCCGTTGAGATAATGCCGAAATAGGCCTCGATAAATTCCACGGAATTGTGGAGCATTATGGCGACCCTGTCGCCCTTCTTTACCCCGAGCTTTGCAAGGCCCGCGCCGACCGAAAGCACCCTGTCATAAAAACCGGCGAACGTCCTTTTTTGGCCGCCGCATACCAGGAAAGTTTTTTTGCCCTCCTGCATCGCGGCTTTTTTTACCACCTGAAGTAAGTTCATTTAGCTTCCTCCCGTTTTGAATCCATTATGTAAGCCGGGACCTGTTGTTTGCCTGCTATTTTTTTGAGGCGGTTTTTCCCGGAGTCTTATCGAGGCGCTCCTTTATTTTTGCCACAAGCTGTTCCTTTTGCTCCACAGATAAATTATTCCACCACTCCGTGGCTTTCTGCCTTATAGCGTCCTTTTTGGAATCCGGTATGGACCTGTAATTCTGGTCCGCGCTCATTATCAGGTTTTCCTGCATATCGTAGCTCAGCGCGATCCACCAGTATTCGGCGCGCTCTATGGCTTTTTCTTTCTGCGAATAGTTCATGGCGCTCCACCACATCTCAAGGCCGTCGAGTATCTGTTCCCTGTCGTGTTCGGAGAAGGATATCCATTTTTCCTGGAACTTCATGATCATTTCGTTCCTGTCGGTCTCGGCGAGCCCGAGCCACCATTCCCTGACGCTGTTTATTATGGCATCTTTTTCATCCGGGGTAAAAGAGTCCCATTTTTCCTTTGTGCGTTTGACTGCCTTTTCCTTCTCTGACGGGCGGAGCCCTTCCCACCAGTCTTTCATGGAATCTATGAATTTCGCCTTGTCCGAAGTGGACATCTGCCCCCATTTATCCTTCAGCGTGCCCAGTGTTTTTTCCCTCTGATTGTCCGCCATATATTCCCATATCATGGCGATGGAATCATAGGTCATCATGGATTGGCTCTGTTGCGACTGCGGCATCTGAGGCGGCCCGGCAAAAACAAAAAACGCCGAGAGCGCCAGTGCCGTTATTATGATAATTTTTTTCATTTGCGTTTATTCTCCGGTCATTTTAGGGTTTATTCGCCGTGAATCCTATGCCGTTGGCCCTGCATATTTTTTTTATGACGGACTTGCCCGTCATAAGCCCGCTTGGCAGCCCGCCGCCCGGCGACGTCCACTGTCCTATCATATAAAAATCCTCAAGGCCCGGCAGAGTGTCCGGTATCCTGGTCATCATTGTCGCGGGTGTCATGAGCCACCCTTCGAAGGAAGCCATCCAGTTGCCGGTGTACCTTTCATATGTGGCAGGGGTGGCAACGTCGACGACTTCCACTTTTTCGCCGAACCCCGGGAACCTTTTGTTCACGGCCTCAACGACCTCGTTGCCCAGCCTTTTTTTCTCCGCGTCATATTTTATCCTGTCATTTTCCCTGAGCTTTGTCCAGTATTCATAATCCCCGCTCAGGTAAGTCGTCACCGCGGTGCAGCCTTCCGGCGCCATGGTCTTGTCAAAGGCATATATCCTCAACGTCATCCGGCTGTCGGATCCCCTGCCGGCCCCTATGGGTTTTTCCAGCGGGAAATCAAGGGATTGCGGAGCGCCCGCCATGTCCATTTTCACCCCTACCGAGACCTGAACTATCGATGGGAACCTTTTAAAGGTTGAATATATCCTGTCGATCCTGGAACTTCTATATTTCCCTTCCAGCATGCCGTATATGGCCGAATGGCCGTCGGCCGCCGATATTACGATGTCCCCTCTTATTTCTTTTCCGTTCTCCAGCAATACGCCCGCGGCTTTATTGTCCTCCACTATAATTTTTTCCACCCTGGAATTGTAAAGGACTTCCCCGCCAAGGCGCAGATACCTTTCTTCTATTGCCCTTATGAACTCAAGGGAGCCGCCCACCGGGTATCCAGCGTTGCGCCTGTGCATCCACGCCAGTGTAAACACAAGGCCCAGTGCCGTGAATTCCTGGATATTTCCGAATATTTTCCCGATCGCCATGCTCAGAAAAGGATTTTTAAACCTCTTCCTGAATTTCTTTACATCAATGGCCCCGTATCCTATTATTGAGAGCAGCGTCGGAAGGAAACCCGCAAACCCCGCCGCCTTCGCAAAAAAACCGGGTTTTTTTTCTTCCGGTCCCTGCTCGGGCGTGCCCGAGGGCATTTCCGCAAACTTTCTTATATCGCCGGTGAATTTTTTTATTGCCCGGGCGTCTTCCGGAGCCAGCCGCAGCATTTCTTTTTCCAGCCTGTGGGCATCCTCATAGACCGTGAAACTTTTACCGGCCCCGTCCTCTATTACCATAAAAACATCATGGTCGATTATCATTTTTTCCTGGATCGCGCCGAGCTCTTCCCAACCCTGCCTCATAGGGTCGTTTCCGGGGGCGGAGCCCACCAGCCAGTGGATGCATCCGTCAAAGGTGTAGCCTTTTCTCTCCCAGGCGGTGCAAAGCCCGCCCGGTTTATTGTGCATCTCGACAATGACCGGCTTAAAGCCGTTCATCCTGGCGTAGCATCCGGCCGAAAGCCCTGCTATTCCCGCCCCTATTATAACCATTGATTTTTCCATTGGAGCTCCTTTTAAATCATTTAAGTTTTTTTTCCCTGCCGTTGAACAGCTTCTGAAGGCTCAATATGTCGATCGCATTCTTCATGTCCGCGGGAATTTTCGACTCGAACTCGACCGTCTTGTTCTTCCTGAAATGGATGAAACTTATCTTTGCGGCGTGCAGCGGAAGCCGCGCCATCGGCGGTATAACTACCGGGGCTATGTAATTTTTTCCCTTTTTCAGTATTTTTTCCTTTTTCGGGGTATAACCCGGCCTCCTTGCCTTTCCTATCGCTTCCTTCCTGTTGTATAAAGGATCGGGATCGAGGGGATGGCCTATGGCGGCCAGGTGGACCCTTATCTGGTGAGTCCTGCCTGTTTTCGGCTTTACTTCAAGAAGTGAAAAATCCTTGAACTCCTCGATCACCTTGTAATTTGTGACCGAGCGTTTGCCGTTCCTCACATCTATGGTCATTAGTCCTTTTTTCTTTTTTAACGGCGCTAGGCCGAGATTGATCGTGCCCGTCTTTTCCCTCAGGGAGCCTTTTACCAGGGCGAAATATGTCTTTTCGACATCTCCCGCTTCCCATTTCATGGAAAGGTCCCTGTGCGCCTCGGGATTCTTCGCAAATATGACCAGGCCGCTGGTGTCCCTGTCAAGCCTGTGCACCACAAAAACTTTCCCATATTTGGCGTTGAGCGCGTCGTAAAGGTTTTCCTTCGTCTTGTCGAAGCGGTCGGGGATCACGAGCAGGCCCGAGGGCTTATCCACGGCTATGAAATCATCATCCTCATAAATTATCATTGCGTCAAGTTCCATATTTCTCCTTTTTTAACCTTGCTATTTTATTTCCGCTTCGGCTTTGACGTCGAAAGGATTCGTGCGCACAGCCAGGGAATATAAATACGGGTACTGGTTCTTCAGGTGTCCCATGTATTTTATCCATTCGACCACAATTAGCACGAATGCCCTCTGTATGTCGCCGGAAATGTGCGCAAGGTCGGCCTGCGACAGTTTTTTCAGGTTCTTCCTGGATTCAAGCTCCTCGGTCACGTGGAAGAGCGCCCACAAAAGGTCGGTAAAGGTCTCATGCTCGAGGATATTCTGGTTTTCCAGAAGCCTTAACAGGAACTCCCTCTTCGATGCAAGAAGGTCCCTTATGGCCGTAAGATCCATGCTGCGGGCGTCAAAACCGTAAAAATACCCGCCGAGCGCCTTTGCCGACGCCGCAAAATCCTTTTTTTCCCATTTCAGGCCGGGCAGCAGCGAAGGCATTATCGCATCCGATACGGTCGCGTCCCCCACGAGCAATGAGATAACCCTGCCGCCAGTCTCGCTGAAAAAAGCACCCACGACCATGTTCAACTTCCCCATAAGTATTTCTTTTTCCCTTCCTGCTATCACCCTGTCGAGTATTATGGTCACAAAAAGGACCGATATCGGAAGGAACGCTATGGATCCCAGGAACCAGTCCGCTATGAACCTGGCGTCGTGGTATATTCCGTAATGGACCGTAAAGAGCACTCCCGACAATAATATGAGGCCCGCGCCGAGCAGCAACTGGAACCGCAGGCGTTTCATTTGCATTGCCCCTGATTTTTCCCCGGCTGGTCCGGGAATATCACGGAGCCCAGGCAGTATCCTATATAAGAACCCACTATAGCGCCAAGCAGTGACCCGGCAAGGATTCCCTCGCCATATTTTTCCGGCGAATTTCCTCCGACCCTGTATCCGGCATAGCCGCCGGCCGCCATCGCGGCGGCGCCAAAGCCCGTCATTAATACCCTGGTCTGATCGCTGAATTTATTTTCCTGCATATAATCCCGGCTTACAGGCCCGAAGGCCACCGCTCCGGTCACGCCGCCAATGAGTGTCCCCGCAAAAGCTGTAATGACGATGAGTCCCGTCGTGCCCAGCAGGGAAAACGCCTGGGTATCGCTGTAATTTGATATTTCCCTGGACATAATGTCGGACCTGCACGCAAGGTATGTCCCGCCTATCATGCCGAACATTTCAAGATAGTCAAGCGCCTGGTTGTGCCCGGATTCAGGCTGCTCCGGGACCGCCGTTTCCGCGCCCTTATTTGAAACATCATCCCCGGCCATATTTCCGGCGCCGAACGACGCCTGTGAAAGCATAAGGCATGACAGCGCCGCGATCGCAAACTTTTTCATTCCAGAGGCTCCTTTGTTCTCCCATAAAAAAAGGCGGCACGAAGCCGCCTTTTTAAATTTATAATTCAAAATTCAAAACCAATGAGTAAGGTTTTACCCGTTTCAGTCGTACATACCGCCGTTCCTTATGCTTGTCTTATCCTTGGCGTCCATGTAATCCGCGCCTACCACGGTCCCGTTGGGCTTGCCCACCGGCAGGAATTCCGTGATGCATGCGTTCGGATATTTGTAACCCTCAAAATAATCCGTGATGACCGCCTTCAGCTTGTCTCCAGGCTTTATGATCATAGGCGTCTTGAAGGTTATTGTCTGCCAGTTGGTCGTGTCGTAAAGTTCTATGTCGCAGAACGGTTTTTTATTGTGGTAAATCTTCATGGTCCTGACCCTGTCGTTGTTGAACCAGTCGTCATGGGACCTGTTGTATCCGTTTATTATTTTCAGGCCCGTTATCTTCACCGAATTTACCTCGCCCTCCTGAATTGCGGCAAAATATATCGGATCAAATACCAGCGTGAGGCTCTGCCCTATTCCGTTGTCGCCTTTCCTTGTGACCCACGCGGTGCCTGCGTTAAGGTCTTCCGTATTGGCGGGCCCGTGCTTCTTCTTCATCTGTGAGGAACATACGACCCTCCAGTCCATATATCTTTTAAGGGAATCTGTCTGGCCGAGTTCAAGTGTCTTCTTGTCCATAACACGAAGGTCGTTGGTCATCGGGACGGCTTTGTATTTCGGGAATGCGTGGTGCGCTTTTGTCCCGGCCGAGGTCCCGGTTTTCGGAAGTGCAAGGACCTGCGTCGGGGCCGTATTGGCGGAATTTGAATTGAACATTATATTGGCGTTTTCTTTTCCGGCCGGCGCGGCGCTTATGCTATTTGTGGCATCTCCCGGCATTGCAGCATTCGCATCTCCCGGCATTGCAGCATTCGCGTCTCCCGGCATTGCAGCATTCGCATCTCCCGGCATTGCAGCATTCGCGTCTCCCGGCATTGCAGCATTCGCGTCTCCCGGCATTGCAGCATTC
>Ga0181535_10005747_pt1 | contig 13141 bp, 8 predicted proteins | sample PEATcosm2014_Bin_44_FD_119774 | JGI IMG/M metagenome (GOLD analysis project Ga0181535, IMG submission 119774) | Peatland microbial communities from MTU Mesocosm Facility, Houghton, MI, USA - PEATcosm2014_Bin17_30_metaG | ecosystem: Environmental > Terrestrial > Soil > Wetlands > Peat | place...
AAAGGCGTCGCTAGTCCGGCCAGCAGTAGCGAAGCCATTTCGTGATTGGACCAGTGCCGCGCCGATCCGCGCCACCCCATCGCCAGAATGCCGTAAAGACCGCGAGCCATACGGTTCTTGGCACGGTCGCGCAGGGTGGCCAGATCCGGCAGCAGCCCCACGAACCAGAACATCAGAGACACCGTGGCATAGGTGGACACCGCGAAGACGTCCCAGATCAGCGGGCTGCGGAACTGCGGCTGCACGCCCATGGCGTTGGGATAGGGGAACATCCAATAAAAGAGCCACGGCCGGCCCATATGCAACAGCGGGAACATGCCGGCGCAGGCTACCGCGAACAGCGTCATGGCTTCCGCGAACCGGTTGATGGAGTTGCGCCAGGCTTGATTCAGCAGGAGCAGAATCGCCGAAATCAGCGTGCCCGCGTGTCCGATTCCGATCCACCACACGAAGTTCGTGATGGCGAATCCCCAGCCGACCGGGATCATGATGCCCCAAATGCCGACGCCTTTGGCGAACAGCAAAGCCACGGCCCACAGGAACAGCAGCAACAGGGAGAAGCCGCCCGCGAAGCACGCGATCCAGAATACGGGCGTACGGCGAGTGAGGACGACGGAAGCGATCTGGTCGGTCACCGTGCCGAACGTGTAGCCCGGAGCGATCACCGGCGCCGGCCGTAACTCCTCGTCCGCGATTTGTCTTTCGTCAGCCATGGTTAACTAATAACTGCTTGTTGTACTACCGCTCCCCAGTTTTGTGGGGCAGGACTCCAGTCCTGCGGCCGGCGTCCACGCCGGCCCGCGGGTCTGCCCCACCTCATCCCTCTATCTCCGGATTCGGGTTGCGCAACGCCGCCAGATAAGTCGTCCGCGGCCGCGTATTCAAATCCGCCAGCAGCCCGTAATTCGTCTTTTCCGCCTTCATCTTCGCCACCCGGCTGTTAGGGTCGTTGATGTCGCCGAACACAATCGCTTCGGCCGGGCACGTTGCCTGGCACGCCGTCTGGATCTCTCCATCGCGCACCTTGCGATCCTCCTTCTCGGCCTCGATCTTGGCCCGGTTGATGCGCTGCACGCAGTAAGTGCACTTCTCCATCACCCCGCGGCTGCGCACGCTCACGTCCGGGTTGCGCTGCAGTTTCAAGCTGGGCGTGGTGAAATCCGAGAACAGGAAGAAGTTGAACCGGCGCACTTTGTACGGGCAGTTGTTCGAGCAATAGCGCGTGCCCACGCAGCGGTTGTACACCATGTCGTTCAGGCCTTCGCTGCTGTGACTGGTGGCCTGCACCGGACACACCAGTTCGCACGGCGCGTTCTCGCACTGCATGCAAGGCACCGGCTGATTGTAAATCTCCGGATTCGAGATTTCTCCGTGGTAATAACTATCCACGCGCAGCCAGTGCATATGGCGGCCGTGATGCACTTCTTCCTTCCCCACCACCGCAATATTGTTCTCGGCCTGGCAGGCGACCACGCAAGCGCCGCAGCCGGTGCAAGCGCTCAGATCGATGGCCATGCCCCACGCATACTTGTCGTACTTGTACGCCGGATAGAGCGTAAGCTCCGGCGGCGGAGCCTCCGCCGACTCCTGAATCACTTGGGGATTCTTGCGATACTCCGCGATATCCGCTTTCTCGATAGTGTGGCGCTCGGTATCGAGCGCGTGAAAGTCCTGCACGGAGACCAGCAGATAATCGCTGCCCACTTTGCGCACGTCCAGGCCGTAATCCTGCCACAGCGCCGAAGAAGTGCGCATGCCGTACGCGTTGAAACCGATGCGCGTGCCTACATGACCTGCGCGCGTCCTTCCGTAGCCCAAGTGAACGGTCACCGAGCCATCGGCGTGTCCTGGTTGGATGAAGACGGGCGCGGGGATCTTGTGGCCGCGGTACGCGATCTCCACCAGGTCGGTCGTGACCACGCCCTTCTCCTGCGCGGTCTTGGGGCTGAAGATCGCCGCGTTGTCCCAAGTGAGCTGCGTGATCGGCCGGGGCCACTCTTGCAGCCATCCGTTGTTGGCGAAACGGCCGTCATACACCGCCGGGTCGGGACGGAAAACTACTTCGAGGCCCTGCGGGCTAACCGACTGCCCTAGCGAGGCTGCCCATCCCGCGCGCAGCGCCACGCTCTTGGCAGCCAGCGCGGTATTCGGAACCACGCCATCGTGCACTGCCTTGCGCCACCAGGCTTCGAAATCCCCGCCGGTATGCTGCGTGGCCCAGTAAGCCTTCACGATATCGTAGGAGGTGCGTTCCGGCTGCCCCGTCAGCATGGTCAGCACTTCGTGCGTGGACTTACCCGCATACAGCGGCGCGATCAGCGGCTGCATGATCGTGACCGTGCCGTCGTGCGCCCGGCAGTCGCCCCACGTCTCCAGGTAATGCGTGGTGGGCAAGTGCCAGTGGCAGAGTTCGCTGGTCTCGTCCTCTTGCAGGCTCAGGTGTACCCGCAGCGCGGCCTTCTTCAACCGGTCCCGGAATCCCAGTTCGACCGGAGCGTTGTACGCCGGATTGCCGCCCAGGATCAGCAGCAGATCGACTGTGCCGGCATCCAGATCTTTCACCAGGTCGTAGAGCGACGCCACTTGATCCACAGGCTGCGCTTCCACCGCCTCCGTGTATAACACGGTCTTGCCTAGATTCCCCAGCGCCGCGTTCATGGCATGCGCCAACGCGTGGACCGCCGGGCTCTGCTGCTCGCCCGCGATCACCAGGCTGGAACCTTTGTGGTTCTGCAGATCGCGCGCCACTGGGGCGATCCACTTGTCGGCCGCTGTCGATGCGCCCTTCCTCCCGCCCGTGTCCGCGCCCAGCGCCGCCGCCAGGCTCCAGGCGAACTGCTCCACATCGGCTGCCCGCAGAGGCAACCGGTGATCGGCCTTCGTGCCGGTGGGAGTCGGCATCGGCTCGACCATGTACAGACGGTTCATCTCGGTCTGCTCACCGCGCACCCGGCGCCGCGCGGAAAACTGCCGCGCGTATCGCAGGCTGCCCGGCACCGATGCAAGGAAATCGGCGTCCAGCGAAACGATCACGTCCGCGCCGCGCAGATCGTAAACCGTGTTGACCGGCTGCCCAAACGCCAGCCGCGCTCCCGCCGCGGACGAATGGGCTCCGGCCGGCTCCCATTGATGCCATTTGGCCGCCGGAAAGGCCGCCAGTATTTCCTTGATCTGGTTCGCCAGCGTGGGCGAAGTCACCGTCTCGGTCAGAATCCGCAGACCCGCGCCGCGCTTGGCCTTCTGCTGCGTGATAGCTTGCTGGATGGCGCCCAGGAACGCGCCCCACGACCGGATCTCGCCTTCGAGCGTCAGCGCCTGGGAACGGTCCGGATCGTATAATCCCAGCACCGATGCCTGTGCATACACATCGCACGCGCCCTGGCTGGGATGATCCGGATTGCCTTCCGCTTTGGTGGGCCGCCCTTCGTGGCTTTCCACCAGCAATCCGGTGGAACCGGCGCCCAGCGGCATGGCCGTGGCGAAGAACAGCGGACGCCCCGGCACCAGTTCTTCGGGTTGCCGGACGTAAGGCGTGATCTGCTCCGAGGGCTGCCTCGTACACGCCGCCAATCCCGCCAGCGCCAGCGACGCCCCCATCAGCTTGATGAAGTTACGGCGGCTATCGCCGTCTTCCCACTCCGACGCGTAGCGCGGAAATTCGCGATGCATCAGGTCCTGGAACGCGTCCGTCTGAGCCAGATCCTCCAGGCTGCGCCAGTACTCGCGCCCGTGGGACTTCTCAAGCAGGGCACGCACGCCGTCCAGGTCCAGCTTGCGCGCGGCTTGCGGCGCGGCCTCCTCGTCGTGATTCAGCGGACTATTAGGTTCACTCATCGGTGGCAGGTATTACAACTGGTCAGCGTGCGTGCGTCTTGAATCTTGTATTCCGCCACCAGGCGGCGGCCCATGGCCTCCTGGTCTTCGGCGGGTTGGTATCCCATGGTGAAAACTTCCGCGCGCGGCCGCACATTCCGCTCGGGATGCCGGTGGCAGTCCAGACACCATTCCATCTGCAACGAGTGCGCCTGGTACATCAGCGGCATCTTGTCCACGCGGCCGTGGCAGGTCTCGCAGCCCACGCCTTTGTTTACGTGAATGCTGTGATTGAAATATACATAATCCGGCAAGTCGTGCACGCGCGTCCAGGCGATCGATTGCCCGCTGCGAAAACTCTCGCGCACCGGCTCCAGCATGGGGGCGGTATTCCAAATCTGCGAGTGACAGTTCATGCATGTCTTGGTTGGCGGAATGTTGGCGGTGTTGGAGGTTTCAACAGTCGTGTGGCAGTACCGGCAATCGATTCCGTCGTCCGCCACATGGTGCACGTGGCTGAAGGGAATGGGCTGGTCGCGCACCTGCCCTTCGCGGGTCACATAGCCTGAGCCGTTCAGTGTGGCAAAGCACCACACCGCAAACGCGAGAGCGAACACCGCGCCGTAGATCGTGATGCGCGAAAAAGTATTCGTGCTGTGATGAAAGATCTGAGCCATTCGTCAGACGTACTTGATATTCTATCCAACCGCTTGCGGAAACTTACGCCTTCCGTTCGAATAGATATGCGCTGGTCTCGAGCCGGCTGGCGCCGCCGCCGTCGTTGACCGCGAAGCGCGCGGGTCTGAGCTTGCCCGCGCGTAGCTCACCGTTCCACAGCGCCGCGCCGGCATACTCGCCGTCGTTGCGCAACGCGTAAAAATTCAGGTCCACTTTTTCCAGGCGCGTCATGTCGTTGTCGAAATTTCGCGCAACGCGTTTCAAAGCCTCCAGACAAGCTTCGCGCGGCGCCATTCCATGCCGCATATTTTCGATGACCGTGTGTCCACCCGCGATGCGAATATTTTCTTCGCCGCGCCCGGTCGATCCTGCCCCGCCCACGTCCTGGTCTACGTACAATCCCGCGCCGATAATCGGCGAATCTCCCACGCGGCCGGCAATCTTCCACGCCATTCCGCTGGTAGTGGTGACGCCGGACATCTCTCCCTTGGCGTTGCGCGCCATGCAGTTGATGGTACCGTGCATGGGGTGACCGGCCATCTCCCAAGCCCAGAGCAGTGTGGCTTCATCCGCCTGCGGAAACATCTGCTTGAGCCGCGCCATGGTTTTCGGCATAGGCGCGTCCAGGCCCGGCCCCCAATTGCTGTGGCCATCCGGATCGCGCAGCGACATTTTCCAGGTCAGCCAGGCCATCCGCGATTTTTCCGTGAGCAGATCCTGCTCGGGGTAGCCCATTTCCTGCGCGAACTTCCCCGCCCCGGCGCCCACCAGCATGATGTGGTCCGTCTGCTCCATCACCAGCTTGGCGATCTTGGAAGGCGTCTTATTCCCGCGAATGGAGGCCACCGACCCGGCCCGCCGCGTCGGCCCGTGCATCACGCTGGCATCCAGTTCCACCACACCTTCTTCATTAGGCAACCCGCCGTAGCCGACCGAAGTATCCTCGGGGTCCTCCTCGTTGATGTTCACGCCTGCGACCACCGCGTCCAGCGTGTCGCCGCCGGCCTTCAGAATCTCCATCGCGCGGGCACAAGCGCGCTCTCCGTTGGCGCTCGAGATGACCACCGTCTTGGAAGTCTGGGCGGAAGCCATCCCCAGCGCCGGCAGCAAGGCCGAGCCGAGCATGACCGCTCTGCGGCTAATCCCTTTCTCGTTGTTCATGCTTTGAATGAGCCATTATGGCACAGGACTAGCAGGATGATGTACTCCTTTTTTGGCTCCTTGTGGGGCAGGATGGCATCCTGCGCGCCGATTGTCAATCGGCGCAGACTTGCCGGGGGCTCAGCCCAGAACTGCCCGCGGTGCTCATGAGCAAAAGACGTATTAGCTCGTCTGGCGACCGGGTTCAGCCTTGCCGAGTTTTCCGTTGCGTTCGTGCCTACCGCCACAGTCGCGGATGACGGCGGCGGCAGCCCGCAGACGGTCAAGCTCGAGGGCACTGGCAAATAGCAGGCCCGTCCAGCTCTATTTCGGATGCGGGATGATGTCCACGATGTAGTAGATGTCATCCCGGATCAGGAAATACAAGCGCCAATCCTTGTTGACGCGGGCCTGCCAGAGATCCTGGCCTTCGTCGTATTTCTTGGCGCGGAGCGAAGGGTGCCTTAGATTTTGCTCCAGGAACTTCACCTGCTTGAAAAGGGCCTTCCGCACGCCGGGAGGAAGGCCTTGAAGGCTTTTGGCGGCGCGTTCGGAGTAGTCGGCCCTCATCGAGAGCGTTTGGCCTTTGTTGCGATTACCCTCTTCTTGAGCCCCGCCTTCATGTGGGCGATCATGTCATCGGCGGTCTCGAACGGGCCGAAAGTGCGCCCCGCTTTGATGTCGGCCAAGCCTTCGGCTAGCCGCCCGTCAATAATGCGGCGCTGCTCGGGCGTGTACTCGTCGTCCGCAGCCGGGAGCTTGGGAAGGATCGTGATCACTCCGCCAGACACCCTGAACTCAAGGTCCTGGCCGTTCTTGTGGCCGGCCCGCCGACGGACGGAAGGCGGCACTACCAGCGGAGTCGTGGTCCTGTTCTTGACGGTGACGGTCATATTAGTGGTGCTCCCTGCGGCCGCGCTCACTTCTCAAGGCCCGCTTTCAGTGTAGGAAGTTTGGTGCGTGTGGTCAAATGTCCGCGTCCCTACGGCTGCAGGCCGCCCCCCAACTCCTTCAACAGAAACGCGTCAATGTCCGTCCACAGCGCCACGTTGTCGTCAATCGACGACCCAATCCCATGGCCCGCGGTGCTGCTGGTTCGCAACAGCACCGGCTGCCTGGTTCCGCTGGCCTCCAGGCGCGCCGCCATCTTCCGCGACTGCATGGGGTCCACGCGCGCGTCGTTATCGCCGGTCGTCAGCAGGATCGCCGGATACTGCGTTCCATCCTTCACGTGATGGTATGGCGAGTAGGCGTACAGCGCCTTGAATTGCTCCACCTCCTTGACGGTTCCGAACTCCGTGACATTGAACGCGCCGTTGGGCGAGAGTTCCACGCGCAGCATATCGTAGATTCCCACCATCGAAACCACCGCGTGAAACATCTCGGGGTGTTGGGTGAATGCCGCGCCCATCAGCAGGCCGCCGTTGCTGCCGCCGAGGATGGCCAGTTTGGATGTCTGCGTATACTTGCGCTTGACCAGGAACCTGGCGCAGGCCGCGAAATCGTCGAAGACGTTTTGCTTCTTGGTCAGCATGCCTTGCCTGTGCCAGTCTTCGCCATACTCGCCCCCGCCGCGCAGATTGGCTTCCGCGATCAGCACGCCGCGCTCCAGCAGAGGAACGAACTGCGCCGGGTAAGCGGGCGGCAAGCTGACGTCGTAACCGCCGTAACCTGTGAGCAACACGGGCTGGTTGCCATCGAGCGCCAGGCCCTTGCGGTGGATGATATTCAGCGGAACCTTCGTGCCATCTTTCGACACCGCGAAGCGGCGCGTCACCACAAAGCCATCGAGTGGCACGGGCGGCGGGTTGCGCAGCGCCGTGGGGGTGAGTTTGCGCGACTTCGGGTCGAAGCGGAAGTAGCCGCCGGAGTCCAGATAACTGCCTACATAGCAGATCGCTCCGATGCCATCCAGATTGCCGCAATCCACGCTCGAAACAGGCGGCACACGCACCTTCAGCGGATTTCCGTCGCCGGGCAGGAACTCTACCTCGGATGGGCCTCCCGCCAATTCATTGACCAGCGGGCCGTCCTTGGTAGGCGCCACGGACTCGATCACAGCAGCGGATTCCGACACGATTGGCGTGGCCTGATCGATGGTCTCCGCCACGTCCATGTGCAGGACCTTGCCGTGCGGGGCGCCGCGCTTCGAGACGAGATATACGTCCTTTTTATAGCCGAAAGCGATCTGCTTGACTTCGTCGGCGGGACCGGCAAGCAGCCGCCAGGGGCGGCCTGGCGCCAGCAGCCAGTACTCGTGATCGCCGCCATCGCCGAAAGCCACGCTGACCCCTATGTACCGGCTATCGCTCGAAGCGGCGAATGCAATTTCCGCAATACGGGGAAAGTCCTTGCCGATTTCGTAAGTGTCGTTCTCGGGCTTGTCGCCCAGCTTGTGAAAGTAGACCTGCTGATAGAAATGCATATCGGCCGCGGCCCGCTCACCATCGCGCGGATAGCGCGTGTAATAGAAGCCGGAGTTGTCCGCATTCCACACCAGGCCGCCGCCCGCCGTGGCGTAGTTCACGCGCGCGATCACTTCCGGTAGCGCCTTGCCAGTGGCCGTTTCATACACATGCACGTCCCCGCTTTCGCTGCCACCGGTGGACAGCGATGCCGCCAGGTAGCGGCCATCCACCGAGGGAACCGCAAAGTCAATTTCAGTGAGATGCTGGGTGTCGATGGCGTCGGGATCGAGCACCATGCGCTCGGAGCCCGGATCGTCGAGCGAGCCCAGGGTGACCACGATCTGGTGCTGATGCTGCTGATCGCTCTTCATGGCGAAGATTTTGCCGCCGCGTTGCTCGATGGGGAAATAGCGCGCCTTGGCCGGCTGGAAGACCTGGCGAAGCTCGCGCGAGAGGGCGTCGCGATCCGGAAGCGCTTCGAGAAAGGAGCGCGCAGCGGCGTTCTGTGCGTCGGCCCACTGTTTCACGGCCGGGTCATCGAAGTTTTCCAGCCAACGGTAATCGTCGGTCACCTTGACTTTGTCGTAAGCGTCGGTGACTGGCTTCTTGGGAGTCTGCGCCAGCAACGAGCAGACGGTAACCGTCAAAATGAGTGCACTTCGCAACATGCAGTCAAATGTACCAAAGTGGGGCAAGGCCCTCGGCCGCAGGACTGGAGCCCTGCCCCAATTGACGCGCGCGGGTGGAGCGCGGCGTATACCTCAGTGCACTGTCTGGGTCAAGGCCGCAGACTTGTGCGGATTGTAGCTCTTATTACCCGCATACGTCGCTGTGATGGAGTGCGAGCCGGCTGAAAGAGTGGAGACCACCAGGCTTGCCGTGCCTGAAATCAGGCTTGCCGTGCCGATGACAGTCGAACCGTCCTTGAAAACAACGGAGCCCGCCGGCTGCGGCCAACCCGTAACGTTGAAGCTGTGGGTGACGGCTGCCGTGAACGTCACGGATTGCCCCACCGGGGAGGGGTTCGCCGAGCTGGCGAGCGTGATGAACGTGCCGCCGGTGTTGAGTTGTATTTCGAGACTGGCTGGCGCGCCGTTTTCCGCCAGGAACGGCGAGACGATGTCCGCCGCGCTATCGCCGTTGAAGTCTGCCAGTGCCGGAGTGAAGGAACAGTTCCAGGCGGCGCAGTTCCCGCCTCCGAAATAGTGAAAAGTCCCCCCCAGCGTGTACGGTGTCGGTGCCCCGAAGGTGCCGTCGCCTTTCCCAAGCAGCACATCGACGCTATTCAGCCCGTCGTCGGGGGCAACCAGATCGAGAATGCCATCGCCATTTAAGTCATAGGCAGCAAGCCCAACTGGAATGTTGCCCACCGTGAAGGCCAGCGGAGGTGTCTTGAACGTTCCGTCGCCGTTGCCGAGGAAAACGTTGATGCTGTCGCCGACGACGATGGCCAGATCCAGTTTCCCATCCCGGTTGAAATCGCCGTCAGCGCTTGCATAGCTGGCGCCGGCGCTCGTATACACGGGCGACTGGAATGTTCCGTTGCCGGTGCCCAGCATGACGTAGATCCCGCCGTTCACCCCGACGACGGCTAGGTCCACCTTTTTGTCGTTATTAAAATCCCCTGCAAAGATGTTCTGGCAGGGGGTAGGGAGCACCGTCGCGGAGCCGAAGTTCCCGTCGCCAGTAGCGAGCAGGATCATCACACCGCTTGGTCCGCAGATCGCCAGGTCCGACTTGCCATCCCTGTTGAAATCGGCCGCCGCGATGCTGGGGTTCGTAGCAGAGACTTGTCCTGGTAAGCCAAGAACCAACGGCGAATCGAACGTCCCGTCGCCGTAACCGAGGAGAATGCTGAAGGCTGGGTTGCACCCGCCGATGCTGGCGGGACAGCCTGCTGCGACGAGGTCGAGGTGTCCGTCCCCATTGAAATCACCAGTCGCTAGGTCTGAGATACCCTCCCCGTTGGGTAATCCGGCCTGATAGCCAACCGGGCTCTGGAAGGTACCATCCCCGCTCCCTAGAAACACATAGGCTGCCGACGCGCCGTAGAAGACCAGGTCGAGCCTCCCATCGCCGTTCAGGTCCGCAACAACCGAACCGGCTGGGCCGAGATCTGCACAACAAAGGAGGAATGTACGATTTCCTTGAAATGTCCCATCGCCATTCCCGAACAGCACATTGATATCACCGGCGCCGCCGTTTTGTTGCCCCTCTCCGGATTGAGCCAACACGGCCAGATCCTGCTTGCCGTCGCCGTTGAAGTCGTTGATCGCCCCGGCAATGGATCCCTGCCCGGTCGCATAGGACACCCCGGGCTGAAATGTGCCGTTCCCGTTGTTGATGTAGACAATCGCGGTCCCGCCATTTGTGGTGCCGGTCCCGAAGCGCCCTCCCGTGAGGACCACCAGATCCGTTTTGCCGTCGCCATTCAGGTCCGCCGCATACAACATAAACTCGTTGACATTTGTATAAGTATCCACGGTTGTCGCTGGCCCGAACGTACCGTCGCCGTTGCCAAGCAAGACCTGCACGTAAGAGTAGGAGGTGAAGTAGCCCCAGGAGCCCGTCGTGACCGCTACGTCTACGACGCCATCCCCATTGAAATCACCGGTGGACACGTATGCAACTGCGCAGACATCGTCGTAACAAACCGAATAATTCTGCGGAGAATCGAAAGTGCCGTCGCCGTTACCAAGAAGTACATCGAGGCCTCCGTACGTTTGAGCGGCCGCTAGCAGATCGTTCTTTCCGTTGCCTCGGAGGTCCGCAATAAAAAGAGACTGCGCGGCCGTGGGCAGGATCGTGGCCGGCCGGAACGTGCCGTTCCCATTTCCCAGCAGGATGGCGATCCCGCCCGTGCACGCCACGGCGATGTCCGGCTTACCGTCGCCGTTCAGGTCTCCGATGGCGGCGCTCACGCAACCCGTTGCACCCTCGATCAGGATTTGAGGAAGCGCCTTGAAGCCGCCTTTACCGTTGCCAAGCAGCACGTTAACGGCGTTGTAGTTGTATTCAACCGTAACAAGGTCGAGATTGCCATCGTTATTCAGGTCGTAGGCGGCCACGGAATTGGGGTTGCCGGCCTGGATGGTTTGTCCAGTCGCAAACAGCCCGTTACCCTTTCCAAGCATGATCGTGACGGTGTGGTCAGCCGTATCGGCCAGTGCCAGATCGGACCTTCCGTCGTGGTTGAAGTCGCCCTCGGCAAATGCGACGACGTTGGCGCTCACCGTGGTCATGTGCCCGTTTAGGAATTCGTTCGGACCCGTGGGCACGACCGCCGGCGTGTCGGCGGGACTCGCCGTAGCCGCCCAAGCGCCCATTCCAAGGAGCAGAATCCGTGCCAAAATCGATGACCTCATAGTTTCTCCTTTGTCCTTTTCACGTTGACTCGCCGGCCAACGGTCCACGCCGTCCGATGCGACCCGCGGCGCGCCCACCTTTTGAGGGCACATTCTATATCGCGACAGTTCCGGAGCGAAGGGGTCACTGCAACAGCGGCTATTCTCGCGGGGCACCAGCAACGTTATAATAGCTTTCACTCCGGCGGGGCGCTTCGCGTCGCCGGCTGGCTTACATGGAGCACGTATCCGAAGGCGTCACTGCCGTTTTGAACGAGATAGCCGACGGGCGGGAACACTCGCTGGACCGGCTCATCCCGCTGGTCTACGACGAATTACGGCAAATCGCAGCGCGGCATCTGCGCGGGGAGCCCTCCGGCCACACCTTGCAGCCCACCGCACTCGTCCACGAAGCATATATTCGGCTGGCGAGGCAGGGGAAGAAGGACTGGCGCACTAGGGCGGTGTTCTTTCACGTCGCTGCCAGGATGATGAGGCGGGTCCTGGTGGATCATGCCCGCGGACATCATCGCGCGAAGCGTGGCGGAGCTCCGGTGAGGCTCTCTCTCGACGACCTCCATTTGTTCTCCGAGGACAAAACCTGGGAAGTGTTGGCCGTAGACGAGGCCTTGAACCGCTTGGCCCAGATCGATCCGAGGCAGGCTGATGTAGTGGAGCTTCGGTTTTATGGAGGTCTGTCGGTGGAGGAAGCCGCGAAGGTTCTGGATATCTCTCCGAAAACAGTGAAGCGGGATTGGACTATTGCCAAGGCCTGGCTCTATGGAGATCTAAAGGCGCAGCCCCATGGAATTGACCCCGGTCCAGTGGGAAAGCGTTAAGAGCCTGTTTGACGGCGCCTTGGAACTCGCGCCCGAAACCAGGTCGTCGTACTTGAGGCAGGCCTGCTCCGACGCCGGTGTCCTGGAAGAAGTCGAGCGGCTTCTGGCAAATTACCAGGAAATGGGCAGTTTCATCACGGCTCCAGCCGCTGCGGCCTTCGCCGGGACCGCGAATTCTTCGGCGCCTGCGAGTCTGGCGGCTGGTGATGTACTCGTCGACCGGTTCCGCATCATCCAATTTGTCGCTCGTGGCGGCATGGGAGAGGTGTATGAGGCCGAGGATCTGGAACTGGGCGGTACAGTGGCGATCAAAACGATCCGGTCGGACCTGCTCGGCGCGCCCGTCGTAGGCCGATTCAAGAAGGAAGTCCAACTCGCTAAGCGGGTGACCCACCCGAACGCGTGCCGGATCTACGACCTCTTTCGGCATTCCAGCGCGATCGCCGGCGACCTTGGCGGCGAAGACTCCAGCCCCACAATGCTATTCATCGCGATGGAGTTTCTGCAAGGTGAGAGTTTGGCCGCACGCTTGCGCCGCGGCCCGATGGAGACCGGCGAAGCACTCGGCATCATCCGGCAGGTTGCTGGCGCGCTGGACGCCGCTCACACCGCGGGCGTTCTTCATCGGGATCTAAAGCCGGCGAACGTCATCCTGGTTCCCCCTGCCGAGTCCGGTGCCATGCGAGCGGTGGTAACCGATTTTGGCTTGGCCCTCCGGTCCGATCGGGGCGCCGCCGCGGCCAGCGGGATCGAGGGCACGCCGGCGTATATGTCGCCGGAGCAGTTGCTTGGCGAAGAACTGACTCCGGCGTCGGATATTTACTCGCTGGGCCTGATAATGTACCAGACAGTAACTGGCGTCCATGCTTTCGAGGACGGGGAACGCACTCTCCTCGGATTGACAAGGCTGGCTGGGAGC
>Ga0181535_10005748_pt1 | contig 13139 bp, 11 predicted proteins | sample PEATcosm2014_Bin_44_FD_119774 | JGI IMG/M metagenome (GOLD analysis project Ga0181535, IMG submission 119774) | Peatland microbial communities from MTU Mesocosm Facility, Houghton, MI, USA - PEATcosm2014_Bin17_30_metaG | ecosystem: Environmental > Terrestrial > Soil > Wetlands > Peat | place...
ACACATCAATTGGGTGCGGCGCCGACCAGCTTCTTCCGCCGTCGGCGGATTCCGTTTGCAGGATTTCGCCGGGGTCGGGCTGGTTGTGGTTGCGGATGTGGACAATGACGCGGCCATCGCCTGTTTCCGCCGCGTGCAACTCATGGTATTCTTCATGATCGTCTCCGGGACGGATGGGAATGCCTGCCAGCCAGCGCCAACTCTGGCCGTCGTCGAGTGACTCGCACACGCCAACCCGATGCTCTTTCGTCCACAACTCTTTGCCCGCGTACAGCAGCCGCCCGTCGGCCAATTGAACCGGCCCGTGCGGGCTGTTAACGATGGTGGGGCAGCGTGCCGACCAGGTGATTCCACCGTCGGTTGAGCGGATTATCCACTCACCCAGTTCAGCCTGGCGCTGGCTCCGGCTAATGCGGTTGTTCGCCGCCTCCCAAGCCTCCAATTGGCTGGCTGGCCACGCGCCAGGCTCACCCGGTTTCTTGCGCCGTGCTTTGGTTAGAATTTCTTCATAACCCAGAGACGTGAAAGATGTGACCAGGAGCGATCCTTTGGCTGTCTCGAGCACGCCGGCATCGCGGTTATCAATGGGACTGTTCATCAACACTTGCGGCCAGCACCAAGTCCGGCCGCCGTCGTGGGAAACCATCAACTCGACCCGGCCGAAGGGGCAAATGTGGTCCTGGCGGCCGCCGGAACAAACAAGCAACAAATCGCCATTGCGACGCCGCGTCAGCGTTGGCCAGCCATGGTAATACTGAGGCTCCCGGCTGACGACGCGCGTCTCAAGCACCTCGATGTCCGGCCCGGCATGGGCCGCAGCCGGCAGACCCACAGCCACTGCCGTGGCGGCGAGACCGGCGGCGCGGAGGAATTCGCGGCGGTTCAGATTAGGCTCAATTTGATTATTCATGAGATGCGGGGTGATGGTCAGGGTTTTGATGATTGGGGCAGAGCCTGCCCGAAAAATCGCAGCCAGTTGCCAAAAAAAATGGCGTCAATGTCCGGCTCGCGGTAGCCGCGCCGGCCAAGGATGTCCTCCAGCTTGTGGATGTCGTAGATGGTGTCAAGGTCGCCCGGAGTTTGTTCGGTGCCGAATCCTCCATCCAAGTCGGTGCCGAGGGCGCAGTGCCGGGCATTGCCGGCAAGCTGGCAGATATGGTCGATATGATTGGCGGCGGCTGCGATGCTGACCACCGCCGGAAGGGTTTCGCCTCGTTTCCAACCGGGATAGAGCATCCAAGCGTCAAAGGCCGTGCCGATGACGGCATCGCGCTGGATTAACAGGCGGAATTGCTCGTCGCTGAATTGGCGGTCTCCCGGCACCAGGGCGCGGCAGTTGTGGTGGCTGGCCAGCACCGGCCCGGAGTAGATGTCCAGGGCCTCAAAAAACGATTGGTCTGACAGGTGGGTCACATCCAGGATCATGCCCACGCGCATGAATTCCTTGAGCAACTTGACACCGGCGGGCGGCAGCGGGCCGTCGGTCGAGGTGCCAAAAGCGTATTGACCGCGGCCATAGTGAACCGGGCCGACGGCGCGCAATCCGTCATCCCACCAAGCCTGCACCTGTGCAGGCTCGATAATCGGGTCGGCGCCCTCCATGCTCAGAATGATGCCCAACGGGGGTTTTTCCGGGGCCTTGAGCCAGGCGTCCCAATGGGCCTTTAGCTCCGCGCGAGTGGTGATGAAGCGCAGGTGGCCTTGCTGTTCGAGCAAACGATAATAGGCCAATTGCCCTTTGGCGTGGGAATAGGCGATGGCCGGATTCCGGTAATCAAGATCCGTGCGTTTGTAGCCGTTGCGCACCGGCTGGCCAAGCCCGCTGTGGGCCAGGACGGTGGCCACGCAAAGGCCGACCCGGGCGCGCCGCAATTCGGGAAGTGTCAGCGTATTGCGTCCGCGGCTCAGTTCATCGGTCATGCCCTGTTCGGACTGCCGCACCTCGGCGACGCTGGTTAGCAGGTCGCGATTGTAATAAAGGGCGCTCCACGCCAAATCCAAATGAGAATCAATCAAAGGTCGCATAATTCTGTCCTCAAGCCGCCACACATTCCGACCGCTGCCGGCCCAAGCCGTCTATGGCCAGCGTCACAATATCGCCCGCTTTAAGATACCGCGGTGGTTTCTGCCCCATTCCAACTCCTGGCGGAGTGCCTGTGGTTATGACATCCCCGGCTTCGAGCGTCATGAACTGGGAAAGATAGTGAACCAGGAAAAAAACATCAAAAATCATTTTCGAGGTGTTGCCGATTTGCATGCGCCTGCCATTGACCTCCAGTGTCAAGGGCAGTTTGAGGACATCAGACACTTCGTCGGGGGTCGCGAGCCAGGGACCCATCGGATTGAAGCTGTCGGCGGACTTGCCCTTTGTCCATTGCCCGCCGCGCTCGAGTTGGAAGCAGCGTTCGGAAACATCGTGCGAAATGCAATAGCCGGCTATGGCTTCTTTGGCCGCCGCCAGGGAATCCAGGTAGCGGGCATCCCGCCCCATGACGACGCCCAACTCCACTTCCCAGTCGGTTTTCAGGCTCCCGCGAGGAATGAGGATCGGGTCCATGGGACCACACACGGTGTTGCTGGCCTTGAGAAAGACAATCGGTTCGGCGGGCAGCGCCATGCCGGATTCGGCGGCATGATCCGAATAGTTCAAACCGATCCCGATTACCTTGCCTGGTCGCGCGACCGGCGCGGCCCAGCGGGCGCGTTCGGGCACATCCGGAAGCTGGCCGGCATTAGCCGCCAAAGTTGCCAACCGGCTCAAGCCGCCGTCCTGGAAAAAGCGGCGGTCCCAGTCGGCAAAATGCGCCGAACAATCCTTGCGTTGTCCATCCTTGGTCAGCAGACCCGGTTTTTCCGAACCGGGCTGGCCGAAGCGTATCAGTTTCATCGTGAGGCTTTCAGGGTTGAGTGTTTTGAAATGGGTTTGACGCTGCCGTTCAGTTCACGCAGCGCGTCGTCCGTGGCCTCGAGGGTGCTGTCAATGTCAGCCTCGCTGTGGGCGAAACTGATGCTGCCCTGTTTGACCGGCACGGGGAAGAAGTAGCTTCCGCGCTCGATCAAGGCTCTCCGAAAACGGCCGTCGAAGGCGAAGTTGTGATGTTCAAGAACATCCCACCAACAAGACGGCTCCTGCCCGCAGAAATAGGCGCAACTGACGCTGCCAAGGCGGCTGATGACAGCCGGGACGCCATGACGGGCAAACAATTCCCGCTGTCCGGTCTCGAGCCGCCGGCCCAGGCGTTCCAGCCTGCCATAGACATCAAGTTTCGGGTCCATCAGTTTTTTCAGGCAGGCAATGGCCGCCGCCACCGGGATGGGATGACAATTGTAAGTGCCGGCGATGAGCACATGCTTGTGCGGGTCGCTAACCGTGGCCAAGTCCATATAGTCCGCCTTGCCAGCCAGAGCAGCCAGGGGAAAACCGTTGGCCACCGCCTTGCCGTAAGTGGAAAGATCGGCGAAAACTCCCGCAATCGGCTGGTAGCCGCCGAGACTGGCGCGAAAACCGGTTTTCACTTCGTCAAAGATGAGCAGGAAACCGTAGTGATCCGCCAGCGCCCGCAATCCCTTCAGGTAGCCCGGCTTCGGCTTGACGACGCCGATGTTCTGGAGGACTGGCTCGGTGATGAGCGCGGCGATGGGGTGGCGTTTTGCGACCGCTTCCACCGCCGCCAAATCGTTAAATTCCACGGAATGGGTCAGAGCCGCTTCCTCCGGCGGTATGCCGGCGGTGATGGGCACGCGGGGGTATTCATCGCCACGAATGGCAGAGCCGCCGAGTTGCTCCCGGGTGCTCATGAGGTTTGTGGCCACGGCGTTGTGGTGGCCATTGTAACCGCCCTGCATCTTGATGATGTGGGAGCGGCCCGTCCAAGCCCGCGCCACCCGCAAAGCCTGCGCGGTCGCTTCCGAACCGGTATTGAGGAACTGCACCTTTTGAGCGTGAGGCACTGCCCGGAGAAACAATTGCGCCAGTTGCCCTTCTTCGGGTGTGGGGCCGCTGCCGTAGTTGGACAAGCCGTCCTGCATGGCCTTGGTGACGGCGGCGATTTGGTCCTCGTCGTTATGCCCGAGAATGTAAGGGGCGAAGCCGGCGTGGTAGTCAATGTATTCGTGCCCGTCCAAATCCCAGAGCCGGGAGCCTTTGGCGCGGGCAAAGGCAATGACCGGCTCGGCTTTGCGGTTGAGGGAAGCCAGGCCTCCCGGAATAAGACGGGTGTTTTCGTTCAGTAATTTCTGTGACTTGCTCCAGTTCATAAATTATTCAATGAGAGGCGCGGCCGGGCTGATGGGAGGTTCGAGTGAGCCGGTTTCGACAGCGAGGCCGGGCATGGCGGAAGGTTTGACCAGCAGCAAGAGTCCGGCGCAGAGGACCAGGCTGACACTGGCGATTTGAAAAACGCGGTTCAGTCCGGCGAAATGGGCGTCGCGCAGCACGCCGCCGGCGTAAATGGCCAGGCCCCCCACTATGCAGGCAAAACAGTTCAGCACACCATAGCCCGTCGCACGGTAACGCGAATCTGTCACCAGGCAGATTATGGGCATCATGTTGGCGTCGGTGGAGGCGCGGGCCAATCCATAAAGCACCAACCCGGCCAGAGCCAGGGCGACAATGTTTGTGTTGGCGGCCAGCAGGAGGCCCGGGGCGGCGACGCACAAACCGATGACCGGCACCAGGATGCGTCCGCGCGGGTTGGTGCGGTTCCAACGGTCGGCCAAAGCCCCGCCCAGAGGCAACCCCACCAAGACAGCCGCCTGGAGGTAACCGGTGGCCGACAAACCTGCCACGCCCTGTGCCAAATGAAAGTGCTCATTAAAATAGGTCGGCATCCAGCCGATTAACGCCCAACCCGCCAAGCCGAGCAGTCCCCAATACACCAGGGCGACAATGAAACTGCCGCGGCTGAACAGGCTCGAGAGCGCGTCCCCAAAACGCACCCCCGGTGCGGACACTTTATCCGGCAGGCGCGGCGCGTCCCGCAAGACAAGCACCAGCAGAACAGAGCAGGCCACGCCCAAGCCGCTCAAGAGATAGTAGGAGTAATTCCACCCATGATGTTCGGCCAGCCAGCCGCCCAAGCCGCCCAGACCGGCGCCGACGGTGGTTCCGCTAATCAGTATTCCCGTCGCCAGGGAACGGGTGGGGCCGGGATGGTAGTCGGCGACAAGGGCCAGAGCCGCCGGGAGAAAAAAGGCTTCGCTGATGCCCATGACCGCGCGGGCTGTCAACAAACCATGGAAAGTTGTGGAATGGCCGGTCAGCCAGGTAATCGCCGTCCAGGCAAGCATGCCCGCGATAATGACCCGGCTGCGCCCCAAGCGATCAGCCAGGAAGCCGGCAAAGGGACTCAATCCGCCATACACCCATAAAAAAATCGAGGTCAACAACCCGAACTGCGCGTCGGTCATCGGAATGGCTTCTTTGACAGAGCCGCGCATGGTGGTGAGCATGACCCTGTCAAGATAATTCAGGCAGCCCACCGTCCAGAGCAGCGCCACCACCAGCCATGCGCCGGCCAGCCATTTGGAGTTGCGTGTCATTGCAGAAGATAAAGCAGTCCGCTGGCCGCGCCAATGCGCGCATCGGCTTGAGTGTTCTCCAGCAGGCGGGTCAGCCCGGACCGTGCCTCCAGCGCGCCGCACTGGCTCAACACCGTTGCCGCCTCCATCTGTTCATGGGGTTTGCCTTTGACCAGGTAACCGGCCAACTGCCGCCTGAATTCCGCCGCACTGGCCGAATTTCTGGGGGAGTGGAGCAGCACGGCTCCGAGCAAATATGGCCGGACGGCCGAGTCCTCAGGCTCGGACTTCAATCTGTCCTTGAGTTTTTCGAGGGAGGCGGTGGAAATGGGCTGGATTCTGCCCAAGACAAAACCCGCGCGCAGGCGAGCCAGGATGTTGGTCGAGTCGAGCAAATTGGCCAGACGCGTTTCATCGCCAGCCCGCTCGGACGAATTATCGGAAAGCACCAGCAGCCAGAGCAGGTAAACCGACGTCGCCTCATCAGCAGAGGCCAGCCACTGCTTGATGGCCGGGCGCTCGGCGGGGGTCTCAAGGCCGAGCTTGGCGAGACTCTCCGCCGCATGCAGGCGGTCAGGCGACTGCAAGTCGAGCAGGTCACGGCGTATCCGCTCTTTGAAGTTTTGGCGTTCTGCGGCAGTCCCGGCGGCGCGTGCCAGAACGCGCCAGACGCCGATTCGATAGGGCGGCGCTGCCGTGTCAGCCTCCGCTTCCAGCAATTCGGCGGCCACTTGCCGCTGGCCGTGATCCAGCAGGGCGTCGGCAGCGTGGATGCGCTGCCAGCCGGTATTCGAGCGCGCTTCGCTTTCGAGCAGGTGGATGAACCGCTGGCGCTGGACGCCGGCGGATTCTTTGGTGGCGCATCCCACGACCATCGTGAGGCAACCCGCCAAGGTAAACATTATCAGGGTAATCATCTTGATCTGTTCATTAAGCTGGCACAGGTTCCAGCGTTTTGCCTTCACATGACAGTTGTCTTTCTTTATCTCTGTTGACCAAGGTTTCATATACACCCTGCCATCGTTCCCGTGCATGTTCTTAAAAGTATGCACATTGTTCATAATATCAGTTATTATTTTAACCAATCTGGATATTATTCACCTCGGCAGCCAGTGAGATTTTGCATATCATGCAAGGCAAGTCAACGAAAATAAATAAAAACGTTGCAATTTAGGAATTAGCCATATATTTTCATGTGCAGCATAAGTATGAACAACTTTAACGCCAGTGAAAGCTGCGCCACTGAAAATGGAAATCTCCAGCATAAAGCCCGCAGGGAAGTCAAACCGCTCGCGCTGGCTGTCGCCCAATTGCCCACGCCGGCGCTGGTGATTAACGCGGCGATTGTCCGGCGCAACATCGCCCGGCTGGCCAATTATGCCTCCCAACACCGCCTTGGTGTCCGGCCCCATACCAAGACCCACAAGAGCCGCCTGCTGGCAGGGCTGCAACTGAAAGCCGGAGCCATCGGCCTGACGGTGGCCAAGGCCGGCGAAGCTGAGGTGATGATGCAGGCCTGCGATGATATTTTGATGGCCTACCCGGCAGTTGACCCGGCCCGGAGCAGACGTCTGGCTGAGATCGCGCGAACCAAGACCATGCGTGTCGCCGTGGATACGCCTGCGGCCGTCCAAGCGCTGGCCTTGGCTGCGTCAACGGCGGGCAGCACGATCGGTTTGCTAGTCGAGTTGGATGTCGGAATGGGGCGGACGGGCGTGGCGTCGGCAGAAGAAACGTTGAATCTGGCCAAGCTCATCACCCGCACCAACGGTGTCCGTCTGGACGGCCTGATGTGCTACCCCGGGCATATCTGGGCGCCGGTCACTGAGCAAGGGCCGCTGCTTGCCGCAGTCGCCGCCCGGCTCCAGGAAGCCATTGACCTGTGGACAAAGCACGGTTTGGAGGCGCGGATCGTCTCCGGCGGCTCGACCCCCACGGCCTTTCAGTCCCATCTGGTGAAGCCTTACACCGAAATCCGCCCCGGCACTTATGTTTTCAATGACATGAACACCTTCCGGGGCGGCTACTGCGCTTTGGAGGACTGCGCCGCCCGCATCGTTTGCACCGTGGTGAGCGACGCGGTAAAGAACCAGGTGATCCTGGATGGCGGCACCAAGACCTTTACCAGCGATATGTGCATTTCCGCCCGCGAGAGCGGATATGGCTATCTGGTCGAATATCCCGACGCCCGCCTCACCAGGCTCAGCGAAGAGCATGGCCAAGTCGATGTTTCCCAATGTGAGAAACGCCCGAAAGTCGGCGAGCGAATCACGGTCATCCCCAACCATATCTGTCCATGCGTGAATCTTCAGGACCGGGTGTGGTGGCTGGAGGAGGATGGCGAAGTCCGGGCGATCACGGTTGATGCGCGGGGGAAACTTTCATGATAGTCGATGTTCATAGCCACGCGTGGCGCTATCCGGACGATTTTACCGATGAGTTTCGCCGGCAAGCCCGGCAGGCCCGGGCGGGCGTCGAAGTGGATTTGACTGTTCGCTACGAAATGTACCGCGCCGCCGCCCCGGCGGAGACTAAAACCATTGTCTTCGGCGGCAAGGCGAAGTTGAGCGGGCTGTGGATCGATGACCAATATATCTCGGATTACGTGGCAGCCCACGCTGACACCCTGATCGGCTTCCTCTCAGTTGATCCAACGCAAGAGGGTTGGCAATATGAAATGGAGCGGGGACATCAGGAACTTGGGTTGCGGGGAATCAAGCTCATGCCGATGTACGCCGGCTTTCGGCCGGACGACGCAATGGTGGATCCTCTCTGGCGTTACGCCACGCAACATCGCCTGCCTGTCCTGCTTCATACCGGAACGACTTTTGTGGCCCAGGCGCCATTGGATTGCACTCTGCCCCGCCACCTCGACAGGGTCGCCATTCGCTTTCCCGAGGTCAGGATCGTCATGGCCCATCTCGGCCATCCCTTCGAGGGGGAATGTATCGCCGTGATCCGCAAACATCCCAACGTATTTGCCGATATCAGCGCCCTTTTCTATCGTCCGTTTCAGCTTTACCACAGCTTGATGCTCGTCCAGGAATACGGGGTATGGGATAAAATACTTTTTGGGACTGATTATCCGTTTACTACTGTCAACTCTACAATCCAGGGGCTGCGCAACCTCAACGACCTGGCGCGGGGCACGGGGTTGCCGAAACTGAGCGAGCCAGCCATCGAGGCGATGATCCAGAGGGATGCGCTGACCCTCCTGGGGCTGGAACAGAAAGGAAGATCCTCATGAGCGTCGAGCGTGTCGGAGTCGTCGGGTTGGGGCTTTTGGGCCGGGGCATTGCGGCTTGTTTTCTGGGACATGGATTCGAGGTCGTGGCTTTTGCCCGCAATGAGCGGCGGCATGCGGAAGCGCGCCCGCAGATTACGCAGATGATTGGCGAGTTGGTTGATCAGGCAGGATTTGACGCGCGGCTGCGAACCGATTGGGCCGCCCGCTACCTGCCGGCGACGGACCTCGCGGCTCTGCGCGGTTGTTCGTTCGTGGTGGAGAGTGTCGTGGAAGATTTGGCAACCAAACGCGAGGTTTATGACAGTATCGAGTCGCAGGTAAGCCCGGAAACGGTCATTGCCAGCAACAGTTCCGCTCTTCCCATCAGCTTGTTGCAACAAGGACGGAAGCATCCGGAGCGGTTTCTGGGCATGCACTGGGCTGAACCGGCGCACGCGACCCGTTTTCTGGAACTCATAGCTAGCGGGCAAACCTCCGAAGCGGCCCTGCAAACGGCCGTCGCTGTCGCCCGGCGGCTGGGCAAGGACCCCGGTATTTGCCGCAAAGAAATGCCCGGCTTCATTGTCAACCGCATCGGCTACGCAATGTATCGCGAGGCGCTGCACCTGTTGGAAGCCGGGGTGGCCGATGCCGAGACCATCGACCGATCAATGCGCAATGCTCTGGGACTATGGGCCTCGGTCTGCGGCCCGTTCCGCTGGATGGATTTGACAGGCGGCCCCGAACTTTATGCCAAAGCGATGGCGCCGGTGTTACCCACGCTGAGCAATGCCGGCCAACCGCCGGCCCTGCTGCGGAAACTGGCCGATGGCGGGGCGCGAGGCATCGTCAATGGCCGGGGGTTTTTCAATTACACCCCCGAGGAGGCGTTGCAATGGGAGGAACTTTATCGCCGGCACGCCTGGCGGGTCACGCAGTTGCAAAACGAGTATTTCCCCATGCATAAAGAACCGTTGCCCCCATCCGAACGCGAGCAGAAGCTCGAGTCTCTCGGCTACCCAATGAGCCGCCAGACACCCGAAGGCCAACTGGTTGACAACGTTGCCGTCGCCGGCAACATGGCTTATGCTTCGGGCCAGGTCCCTTTCGACGGCGACAAGCTTCTTGCCATCGGCAAAGTTCCCTCCCAGGTAAGCGTTGAGGAAGCCACGCGAGCGGCCGCGCTGTGCGCCGCGAACGTGCTGCGGGCGGTCCGCGCCAAGCTTGGCTCGCTCGAACGTATTGAGCGCGTCGTCCGTCTGACCGGTTATGTCAACGCCGACCCGGAGTTCACCGGCGCGCACCTTGTCCTGAACGGCGCCTCGCAGTTGGTGCGCGATGTGTTCGGCGGGCAGGGACGGCACGCCCGCACCGCCCTGGGTCTGGCCCAGTTGCCGCTGGGGGCAAGCGTCGAAGTTGAAATGATTTTCCAATTGAAATAGTAAATTAATTAATCATTATGCGTTTCAGCCGAATCAAAACTAAGTTGAGCCGGAACGAACCGGCTCTCATCACCACGCTCCACTACATCGACCCGACCCTCTATGAGATGACCAGTCTCATGGGCTTCGACGGAATTTGGATGGACCTGGAGCACCACCATTACAGCGTCGAGACCGCCGCGAACCTGATGCGGGCGGCGCGCGTGGGCACTTCAGACATCATCGCGCGTCCGGCCAAGGGGGAATATATGCGCATGGATCGGCTGCTGGAGGCCGGGGCGCAAGGCATTATGTACCCGCGTTGCGAAAGCGCGGCGGAGGCGGCGGAGGTTGTGCGCTGGGCCAAGTTTGCGCCCATGGGTGAACGAGGGGTGGACAGTGCCAATGCGGATTCGCCGTATTGTTCGGCGCCCATTGACGAATATTTAAAATTTGCCAACGAAAACACCCTGGTTATTGTCCAGATTGAATCACCGAGGGCAATCAAAGTGGTCGAGGACATCGCCAAGGTGCCGGGGGTTGACATACTGATGCTGGGGCCAGGCGACTTGAGCGTGCTGTCGGGGGTGCCTTATCAATTCACGCATCCCATAATACTGGAGGCGCGCCGCCGCGTGGCTGCCGCCGCCAAAGCAGCCGGCATTCACTGGGGCACCGTCAGCTCGGGCCCCGCTCACACCAGCGAGTTGATGGAGATGGGGGCGCGTTTCATTTGCCACAATGCTGACATCGTCATTATGAAAAACGGTTTGGAGCAAATCCAGGCGCAGTACGCGCCGCTCGGGTTCACCTTCGAGAACCGCCTTGCCGCGATGGCCGCCGACCTGAAAAATGGCGGCCCGGCCAAGCCGGCCAAGTCCGTTCCCGCCAAAGGGGGCCGCCTTGGCTCCAACGGCAGCGTGAAAGCTCCCAAACTGGCGGCCCACTGAGATCCATGAGCAATCGCAAATCAGTCTTGATCGTTGGGGTCGGTTCGATTGGCGAGCGCCACCTGCGCTGCTTCGGAGCCACAGGCAGGGCGGAAATGTCCTTTTGCGAGGTCAACCCCGCGCTGCGCCAAACCGTGGCCCAACGCTACGGGACGAAGCGCGTCTTCGGCCGTTTGGAGGAGGCGCTGGCGGAACGGCCGGCAGCGGTGGTGATTTGCACGCCGGCCCACCTGCACGTTCCCCTGGCCATTGCCGCCGCCAACGCCGGAGCGCACTTGCTGATTGAAAAGCCGCTCAGCACAAGTCTTGAGGGCATTGACACGCTGCAAGAGACGGCGGCAAAGCACGCGCTGAAGGTTGCCGTGGCTTATGTTTATCGCGCGCATCCCGCGCTGACCGCGATGCGCGAGGCTGTTCGAAGCGGGCGTTTCGGGGAGCCGGTGCAAATTATTGCCGACTTTGGGCAGCACTTTCCCCACTACCGGCCGGCCTACCGCGACACGTATTACAAGGATCGCGCCACCGGCGGCGGCGCAGTCCAGGACGCCCTCACTCACGCCCTGAATGCCGGCGAGTGGCTGGTGGAACCCATCACCCGCCTCGTGGCTGATCTCGGCCATAAAGTGCTGGAGGGCGTCACTGTCGAGGACACTGTTCATGTGCTGACCCGGCATGGAGGGGTGATGGGGTGCTTCCATCTCAACCAGCACCAGGCCCCCAACGAATCTAGTTTGACAGTCATTTGTCAGCGCGGCACGGCGCGGTTTGAATACCATCGCAGCCGCTGGCGCTGGCTTACCGAACCGGGACAAGAGTGGCATGACGAAGACGCCATCCCCTTGGAACGGGATACTCTTTTCGTCAAGCAAGCGGAGTCCTTTCTTGACGTTCTTGATGGCCGCCGCCCGCCGCTCTGCACGCTCGACGAAGCGGTTCAAACCTTGCGGGTGAATCTGGCCATCCTTGAATCCGCCGCGAGCGGCAGTTGGCAGGTCATTTCCAATGGAGGCCGCCCGTGAGTGAAAAATCCCCGCCCGCCGCCCAACAGCTTTTCGATCTGAGCGGCCGCGTCTCGCTGATCACCGGCGCGAGCGGCCATCTGGGGCGGGCCATGGCTTCGGCGCTGGCCGAGGCCGGCAGCCGGGTCATTGTCGCAAGCCGGACGCTTGACAAGGCCCGGGAGCTGGCCGGCAGTCTCGGCGGCGCGGAGCAAGGGAAACATCTGTCCGTCGTGATTGACCACATGGACCAGGCCTCGATTGAGCGCGGTTTTGCCGATGCGATTGAAAAATCCGGGCGTATTGACGTGCTGGTCAATAATGGACACGAGCCGCTGGGGGCTGATTGGAAGGACGTTACCGGGGAGCAGTTCACGAGGCAACTGGCCAACTTGACCGGCTACTTCCTCCTGGCCAGGCTGACGCGCGCCAATGCGGTGGCGCGGCATGCACAGGCAAGCATCATCATGCTGGGTTCGATGTACGGGCAGGTCGCCTCTTATCCGGAGGCCTACGAAGGGCTTGGCCCGGCCAGTCCGGCAGCCTATCAGGCACTCAAGGGCGGGGTCATCCAACTGACCCGGCATCTGGCGGTCTATTGGGCCGGGGATGGCGTGCGAGTCAATTGTATCAGCCCGGGACCTTTTCCTGCGCCGGGAGCTTTGCCTAAGTTGATCGAGCGGTTGGAGGCTCGTTCCCCCATGCACCGCATGGGCCGGCCGCATGAAATCAAGGGCGCCATTGTGTTTCTCGCCTCCGACGCCAGCAGCTACGTCACCGGGCACAATCTGGCCGTTGACGGCGGTTGGACAGCTTGGTGATATGGAAAAAATATCGCGCGAAATGGGCCGGTGTTCGCGCCGGTTCCAGCACGCCGAAGGCTGGCGCCGTCATCTGCATTGATATAACGACACGATTTACCGTAAGCGTCACGCCTGGCACCACTATTCAACCGCAAGATAGGCGTCATAGTATTCTGCTATGACGGATATACAGAAGTCGGATGGAGCCATATTAAAGACCG
>Ga0181535_10005749_pt1 | contig 13138 bp, 10 predicted proteins | sample PEATcosm2014_Bin_44_FD_119774 | JGI IMG/M metagenome (GOLD analysis project Ga0181535, IMG submission 119774) | Peatland microbial communities from MTU Mesocosm Facility, Houghton, MI, USA - PEATcosm2014_Bin17_30_metaG | ecosystem: Environmental > Terrestrial > Soil > Wetlands > Peat | place...
AAGCAAATACAAAAATTGATATTTTTTCATAATGCGGTACGCAGGGCACATGTTGCTCTGCGCATCTAAATAGCAGATAAAATGACAGTTGCGATTAGACAAGTGGGACCGAATAGCGTGACCCCGAATTCAAAGGATTTCAAAACTGAAGCGGCCCGTGAAAAGTCATCGATCAACCCGGGAGATTCTAGCCCCGTTCAATTCGGCTGTCGGAGTTTCTCATCGGATGATCCATGATCGTCCGCTCTTCGATTAAAAAAGATAGGTACTGAAAAAATGCTTGCGGCGAAGAGGGCGCTGTGCGATAACTACGTTATGCGAAGTACGCGAAACGTAGTAGATACCGAAAACGGGGCGGATTTGGGACACTATTCCGACCCACCACTTTTGGTTCTTGCCAGCCTTGCAAGTGGGCCGAAGCATGGACATTCGATGATCGAAGACATTGAGCGGCTTTGCGGGACAAGATTGGGTCCGGGCACACTTTACGGCGCGATCAACCGATTGGAGAAACAGGGCTGGATTGAGCCACTCCCGGCCGAGGAGCGGCGCCAACCTTATCGCATCACCGCTCAGGGCCTTCGAGTTCTTCGCGCAAAGTTGACCACGCTGCAGCAGTTCGCCGGATCCGGACTGAAAAGATTGGAAGTCTTATGAATCCAAAACTCGCTCGCTTGCTCACGCGCTTGTATCCGCGTTCCTGGAGAAAGCGCTATGGGGCGGAATTTGAGGCACTGCTTGAATCCGGCCATGGCGATATTCGCACTGCGGTGAACGTCGCTTGGTCTGCGCTTCGTGAGCACATTCTTCCCAGCAAAGGCCCCATGACGGATCGAGGTTCCCTTCCTGTTCAGTTCCAGTCGTGGTGCGTGCGGGCACCGTGGGCAATGTTCTGTCTCGCCCCGGTGATTCTTCTTGCCGGAGCTTACTTATTCGCCTGTCTGGTTCTATGGTCAGGTTGGCAAATCTATTCGCCGGGAGCCGATTCGCCGTTCGGTGTCAAAGTACACGGGTTCGCAAATCTTTATTTTCAAATCGGCAGGTATTGCTATTGGACGGCCCCGGTTGTGGTCGGTTGGGGAATCGAACTCGTCGCTATCCGTCAAAGAGCGAAAGCCGCTTGGCTGGTGAGCGGCTTGGTTCTCGTCGCATGGATGGGAGCCGTAGCACGGATTCAAGCAAGCCGCACGGCCGTTCCCGACGGACTCGGACATATAAGCATGGACTTTCCGCTTTGGCAGCCGTTTCAGAGTGCGCACGATGCCATGTTTCACGCCCTGACAATTCTCTCGCTCACGGTCCTGCCGTATCTTCTCTGGCGACTCACCAAGGTTCTATCGCCGATCTCCCGATAGCCAACCCGAAGACAGGATGGCTCTAAGGCCGGAGCTCTCCTATGTAGACACCGTAAGGCCCGAGCTGAATGCCCTGGAGCGACACGGGATCGGGCGCACCCGGTGTTTTGAGCAGCGTCTTGAGGGTTGCGCCTGGGCCAGGGACAGAAAGGCTGACCGATTGGGGCTCAGCCGTAAAGTTGACTGAAACTACCACCGACAAATTCCCAGATGCCCGGCGTACCCAGCTCAGGACCTTTGGGTTGTCGTTGTCGAGCAGGATTTCGGGACCGGCGGCCAAGGCCGGGTTGGTTTTCTTGAGCCGGATCAGAGCCTGGTACCAGGCGAAGAGAGAGTCGGGAGAAGCTTCTTCGGCCTTGACGTTGACGGTCGCGTAGTCCGGCGGGATGGGCAGCCAAGGCTTGGCCGATGCTGAAGTAAAGCCGGCGTTCGCGGCTGCGTCCCATTGCATCGGGGTGCGCTCGCCGTCGCGGCCTTTGTCCTTGGGCCAGCCAGTGAGGCCGACCGGATCTTTCACGTCCTCTTTGCGCGTGGGTGGCGTGGTCTTCATGCCAATCTCGTCGCCGTAGTAGAAGAGCGAGGCGCCGCGGCTGGTGAAAAGGATCGTGGAGATGACGCGCTCGATGTCGGTGTTGTGGACTCCATCGCCATACCGGACATCGAGGCGTGCGTTGTCGTGGTTGTCGAAGACGAGCAGTGGCGTGTGGTCGTCGAGGTGCTCTTCGGCGTCGGTGAGGCGGGCACGGAAGGTGGCAACGTCAAGCTTGTTGATGAAGCCGATCTGCGTGTCCATCGGCAGTTGGAATTCGGGGTGGTCGGGTGGGCCGTATTGCTTTTCGAGTTCGGCTACGTTGGGTAGATAAGTCTCGCCAATGAGGACGCGCGTTCCAGGAAACTTATTGGAGTCGAACTTATCCGCAAAGGCGCGCATCTCCTGCATCACCGGATGGACTCCGGGCAGGTTGTTGGTGCGCGTGTCGTTGAGGGCGATGTCGCCGTAATTATTAAGATAGGTATTGCCGTTCTTGTCTTTGAGGATGTCATCGTCAATGAGGTTGGGATCTTCATAGAGCGTCGTGATGGCATCGAAGCGAAAGCCGCCCACGCCGCGCTTGAGCCAGAAGGCGATGATGTCTTTGAAGGCCTGATGGACCTTGGGATTGTTCCAGTTCAGATCCGGCTGCTGGATATAGAACTTGTGGTAGTAGTACTGGCGCGTCTTCTCGTCCCACTCCCATGCGGAGTGGCCGAAGTCCGATTGCCAGTTGTTCGGAACTTCACCTTTATCTGTCGCGGTTTCGCCCTTGCCATCGTGCCACATATACCAGTCGCGGTAGGGATTGTTGCGCGAGGAGCGCGACTCCAGGAACCACTTGTGCTTGTCGGAACTGTGGTTCATCACCATGTCCATGAGGATGCGGATATGGCGTTTGTTGGCTTCGGCGATGAGGTGGTCAAAATCAGCGAGAGTGCCGTATTGCGGGTCAATGTTTTCGTAGTCGGAGATGTCGTAGCCGAAGTCGACCTGCGGCGATGGGTAGATGGGCGAAAGCCAGATGGCATCGATGCCAAGCTGTTTGAGGTAGTCCAGGCGATCGGTGATTCCGTTCAAGTCGCCGATGCCGTCGCCGTTCGAGTCCTGAAAACTGCGCGGATATATCTCGTAGATGACGGCGTTCTTCCACCAGTCGCGCTCGCCGGATGCGGCAACGCTGGTCTTCAATTCGGGCTTGGCGGCTGTGGCTTGTCCGATTGCGGTAAGAGATGCGGCGCCGAGAAGCAAAGCTGCGCCAACGACTGCGGTGTTTTTGGTCCAATGCATTGCGGTCTCCTGATTGTTTCCGCTGCTCGTGGATTCGGCAACGGTGCGACGCATGAAAAACTAACATATTTGGCAGGCGCGCGGGGACCTTCGCGGCCCCGGTTGTTTTCGTTCTTACTCCACCACGGCGACGAGCGTGCCAAACGGCGGCAAGGCTACGTGGTCCAGCGGAATTGAGCCAGATGTGGACGCGGGCGAACTGAAGAGCGGCGAGAGCTTGGTTGCAGTGATGCCCTTGTTGGTTAGATGGAACGCCACCGCATGAGGATGTGCGCTCATGTTCAACGCGACCAGGACTGTGCGGTTTTCTGTGCGGCGGATGAATGCAAAGACGTTGGGGTCGTCTTCGTTGACGGACTCCTGCGTGCCGTCACGGAGCGCGGGGTCGGTCTTGCGTAGCGCGAGAAGATGTTTGTAGGTGTTGAAGATGGAGTTGGGGTCTTTGCTTTCGGCGTCAACGTTGTAGGTGGCGGCGCTGGGCGGCACAGGCAGCCACGGTTTAGTTGCAGTAGTAAAGCCGGCCTCCGGTGATGCGTCCCATTGCATGGGCGTGCGCTCGCCGTCGCGGCCTTTTTCCTTGGGCCAGCCGAGTTTGCCGATGGGGTCATGCACGTCTTCAATGCGCGCGGGGTCGGTGGTGCGCATGCCCAGTTCTTCGCCGTAATACATCTGCGGCGTCCCACGCGTGGTGAGTTCGAGTACTGCCATCAGCTTGGCGATCTGATCGTTGTGATCGCCATCGCCGTAACGGTCCCACTGGCGCGGCTGGTCATGGTTCGAGAAGAAGTATTCCGGCTGGCCGTGCGCGCTGTTGTTTTCTATCTGATTAAACAGATCGCGAAAACGGTGAGCGGACAGTTCATTCACGTCGGCGATTTGGAAGTCCATCGGCAACTGCACTTCATCGCCGTTGCCGTACATTTTTGCGAGCGCTTCGACGTTGGGCTCATCGGCTTCAGTCACCAGCACCGGGTCGCCGGGGTACTTATCGACTACGCGGCGGACTTCTTTGAGCACGTCGTGAACCTCGGGCAAATCGTCGGTGTACTTGTGCTGGATGTTGCGGTCACCGTAGACATTGCGGCCGGGCAGATACGGATCGTCGTGAAGATTCGGGTCCTCGAAGAGGCGCGAGACGGCATCGATGCGGAATCCGGCAACACCGCGCTTCATCCAGAAGTCGAGCACGCCATCCATCGCAGTGTGGACCTCGGGGTTGCGCCAGTTGAGGTCAGGCTGCTGGACATAGAAGTAGTGGTAGTAGTACTGGCGGGTTTTGTCGTCCCACTGCCAGGCGGAGTGGCCGAACCACGACTGCCAGTTGCTCGGCGGCTGGCCTTTGTCCGTTGCGGTTTCGCCTTTACCGTCGCGCCAGATGTACCAATCGCGCTTGGGATTGTCGCGCGAGGAGCGGGATTCCAGAAACCACTGGTGCTGGTCGGACGTGTGGTTGATGACGTAGTCCATGATGACGCGGATATCGCGCTTTTTGGCTTCGGCGACGAGGTTGTCGAAGTCCGCCATGGAGCCATAGACCGGGTCAATCGCCGTGTAGTCGGAGATGTCGTAGCCGTAGTCGACGCCGGGCGACGGGTACATGGGCGTGATCCAGATGGCGTCGATGCCGAGGTCGTGGAGATAGTCGAGGCGCGAAGTGATTCCCTTGATGTCCCCGATGCCGTCGCCGTCGGAATCCTGAAAGCTGCGCGGATAGATCTCGTAGAGGACGGCGTGACGCCACCATTCCTGCGGGGCGGATTGTGTGAGGGATTGCGCTGCCAGTGGAGAGGTCGGGGGCGTCTTTTGGGGCGTCTGGCTGAGTGCAGCGAGCGCTGCGGCTCCAAGAGACAGGGACATCGTGTAGCTTCGAAACTTGCTGGTCCAGTGCATTGCGGCGGCTCCTCGTTCGAGGGTCTGATCGAACTGCGAATGCCCTCTTTCCGCTGCTCATAAACTTGGCAACGGTGTGAACACGCCAAAGTATCACATTGGGCAGCGAAAAGGGAGGATGATTCAAACTTCCGGCGAGGCTAGGATTATCGGTGCGAGCGCCCAGATTGCCCTGAGCCTTGGTTATACTGCTTGTTCTCTTCAAACCTGCCTCGATTCGGCATAGGGAGTCACGATGCCAACCTCCGGAACCCAGGGCAAATCCCTTCAGGGCCACACGCCGCGACGCGTCTTGTTCGCGCGAGTCGGTTCGATGACATACTATTCGGGCCCGCAACCAGATGATGAACGACCGCGCGGCGGAGGAGCCCACAATCGTACAAAAATTGGGCACGAACTCTTCAACTTCGCAAACTTTGACGGACGGTTGTTCGGATTTGTTCGCGCGAAGAACAACCGCATCAAGTTGGAGAAAATCGATCCTGAAGCGGCCGCCTCTGACCGCGTCGATAACGTCCTCGTCATTTTCGTTGCCAGACAACGCGTGGTGGGTTGGTATGGCCGCGCTGTAGTTCTTAGGACAGGGCAGGCATTTCCGAAAGCAATAGAGACAGAAATGACCCAACGCTTGCGAAAAGCTGGTGTCTGGTCGTACAGCATGTCACAACATCGCTTTGAGTGCGCCATCGAAGATGCTGTACTTCTACCGACAGATGAACGTACAGAGAAGGTACCGGGCAATGTGAAGGGTGGTTACGGCCAATCGAACATCCGATATTTCGACGACAGAGACCGGCGGGCCAGAGCCTGGATGAACCGAGTCTTCGAGTACGTGGACAACTACGATAAGGCAAACCTGCTGACGGCTCCCGTCGAACAAACCACAACCGAGGCGGCTGCAACTATTGCTCAGGAGCGAGTGGCTGGATTTCAATCTGATGCGGAGATTCGACGCGAGATCGAACTGTACTCCATGGGTATTGCGTACAAAAAGCTGAAGGCCGAAGGTTACTCGGATTTCAAGGATACTTCCAAGCAGAAACCTTATGACTATACCTGCACAAAACAGGGCCGCGGCTATTTTGTGGAAGTGAAGGGCACGCAAACTGAAGGGCGGAAGCTCATACTCACGCGCGGCGAGGTCGAGCACGCTCGAAGAAACCTAGATGCATGGATTCTGGTTCTCGTTCGGCAGGTCGATGTGACGGTCCGAAGAAATCGGGGCAAACGCATCATCACGGTGCGTCGGGGTTCCGTCACTTTTAAGGAGGGATGGAACCTTCGCGACGAAGACCTGGAACCTGTCCAATACATTTGGACAGTGAATTGAAATGATTCAGCGAATCGAGTTTTGTGCCACCAGCATGGACTCCAAAATCTGGTCGGAGACTTCCTTGACCGATCCCGGCGAATGGGCCAGGAAAAGCGTGCTGGTTTTGTCGCTTTCACCGATGGACTTGAGGGTGTCGAAGTACTGCGTGACCAGGACTAGTTGCATCACATCTCGCGATGTCGCGCCTTCGACGGCCTTCTGAAATTGCTCGATCGAGGCCTGCAGCCCCTCGACGATGGCCTTGCGCTGATTGGCGATTCCCTGCCCCTGGAGCGCCTTGCTCTCTGCCTCAGCTTCGGCTTTTTTGACGACCAGGATTTTGTCGGCCTCGCCGCGCGCGCTGGCGGCGACTTGTTCGCGCTGGGCAGCGTTAATGTCGTTCATGGCCGACTTAACCTTGGCGTCGGGGACGATATCTGTAACGAGCACGTTCACGATTTCGTATCCGAAGGCGGCCATGTCCGCATCTAGTTCCTGCTTCACAGCCGACGCAATGCTGGCTTGCGAGGCAAAGACTTCATCGAGCGTCATGCTGGGTACGTGACCAAGAATGACCTGTTCGACATACGATTTGATCTGCGCGACCGGGTCGGACAATTTGTAGAAGGCGTCGTAAGCTTTCTCGGGACGGACACGATTTTGCACGGAGATGGGAATGGTGACGAAGACGTTGTCCTTGGTCTTGGTCTCCATGGTCAGCGCGATCTGGTTGACGCGCAGACTGACGATGCCGGCCACAGTATCGATGTAGGGAGTCTTCCAGTTGAGGCCCGGGTCAGCCACGCGAAGAAATTTGCCGAAGCGCGTGATGATGGCGATCTGCGCAGTGTTCACGGTGAAGAAACTGCCCAGGATAAGGGTGAGGAAGATCAGGCCGCCAATCGCAAGCGGAATCAAGAAGAGCATATCCATAGCTGTCCTCCGACACGATGTATGGGTAACAGCGAATTGTACAGGACGGCGATTCAGATTGGGTTCGGGCCAACATGCGGAACAGCGTCAGTGCTGCGAGACAGGCGCGGAGGCTTGAGGTGATTGGTCAGGCCGTTGCGGGTGCGTGTGCTGCATCCCTTTCACATCGATGCCGAATTCGGGATTCTTGTAGGTGCCCGCGATATGGATCGGCACTTCGGTTCCGGCGCCGTCTTTCTTGAAGAAGCGGTCGGCAGGCTTGAGCAGCAGGCCTTTCCATCCGCCGACCATCTTCGAAACCGTGGCCTGCATCTTGGCGTTTCCCGTGAAGGCCAGTCCGCCGCCCTCCAGCGTGTACGTGCCTTTCAACGCAATGTCTGCGCCTGGAACGGAGAACCCCAGATTCGGCAGCGTGATGACCCCGCTCTCCAACCGGAAGTCGCTCTGCATATTGGCCTGAACGGTTTCATGATCCGGGGATTTTGCATCACGCGATCTTCCCTGCCCGCGGAGGCTGAGCTCTCCGATGCGGTCCTGTACCTTCGTGCTGGAAAACTCGGCATGATCGAGAACAAAATTGCCCTTCAAACCCATGCGCTCGTGAACCGGCTGCTTGCCGGGTGGAATGTGCAGGGAAGATCGCAAGTTCACGTCGCCGGTGAGAAGCGGCGTTGGTTCGTGGCTGGCGAGGTGGAGAAAGTCCTCGATTCGCCCGCCCTTGACTTCAATATTTAGGTCGATGTCGTGGCCGATGGAATGGCGAGGATTGCTGTCTCCCTTTGCGAAGGCCCGCACAACCTGGCCTCGTGCGGTGATGTGCGTTCGTCCCAACGTCGCATTGACGGGATCGAGGCGTGTGTCGCCGTTGGTGCCATCCACGATGGCATGGAACTGAGTTTTCAGATCCATCTTGTTGCCGAAGTGCGTGAGGCTGAAATCGGGTGTGTCGGTCTGGCCGTCGACGTTCAGATCGCGCAGCGTGCCTGCGTAGTTGCCGGTCGAGCTGAGCGTGCCCGCGATCCCTTTGAAGTCGCCGAGGTCGGCGTATTCAAAACGGTAATCGCCGGCGATCGGCGACTCGCCGGGGTCCGACACCTGCCAGGGGCCGAAACTGCCCTTGGTGTGAATCGTGCCGACGGGCTTTGGGTTGGTGAGCTCAGCTTCGAAGTGCATGGCATTGTTCGCCGAGATATCGGTCAGCTTGAAGCGAGCAATGTCGATCTCGAGCGGCAGCTTGCCGGGCTTGCTGGTCTCGAGGATCAGGCTCGCATCGGTGCATTCGACCGTGCTCAGCTGAAATTTGACCTTGAGGGAGCCTGGGAGAGGGGCCGGCTGCGCAGTGCCGGTATCGGTATTCTGCGCTGGTGCGACATGTAGGAAGCGCGATCGGGGCGGGAGGTGAATGTGAAGGCCCGCAAGATGAATAGCGCCAACCGAAATCGGCGTGTCTGGCTTGTAGCGCAAGGGCACGTGAAAGCTGAACGTGGCCAGGCTGATGAGGGGCACATTTGCTGACTGGCTCGGGGGTTGATTGGACAGCGCACCAGCAGCAGTGGGATTGGGCACCTCGACTCCGGCCACGGTAGCTGGAGGCCAGATACGCAGGCCGTGACCCTGAGCCCACACGCCCCACTCCCCGCGCAGACCATTGCCAAGCGAGACGTGGAACGTGTCGAGTTCTACGCGAGCATGGAAGTGGCTGGACAGACCCTCCACGATGCGCGCGCGTAGATAAGGTTCAGCCCTGCGCGCAGTCATGATCCCAACAATCGTAATGGCTGCAAGCACAGCGAACAGAATGCCGGCGGTCCACCAGAGCCACCGATACCGGCGCCCGAACGATACTTGCTTCTCGGCGAGTTCCATTTCTTCTCTTTGGATGCAATTGGCGGCTTCGCGCGTCAGACGTTTCTGCTTGGCGTTTCCTTATTAGACGGCCAATGGCATAGACTTCTCTAGACGGATGCGCGCACCCATTGAAAATCTTGTAAAGCTGCAGGCAGTCGACCTGGAGCGGTCCCGGCTGGCACAGATGGCGCGCGCCTTACCGGCCGAGGTTACGCAAGCGGAAGGCGCGCTTGCCGCCGCGCAACGCCAGGCTGCCGCTGCGTCGGATCAGCTTGCGAAAGAGGACTCTCTTCGCAATCGCATCGAGCGCGACGTTGCCGGACATCGGCAGAAAGCAGCGCGCTACCATGCGCAGCTCGATTCTGTGACAACGCCCGCGCAAGCTGCGGCGATTGAGCACGAAGTGGGGTTTGCCGAAAGCGAGATTGAGCGCCTGGATACCGAGGAGTTTGCCAGCCTGGAACGGACTGAGGCGCAGGAAGCGGCGCTTGCCGCAGCCCGCAGCCAAGTGGAAGAATTTGCCGCAACTCTGGACAAGACACGCGAGCGCGTTGCGCTGCGGCAGCAGGAGATCACCAGTGAGGTGGCAACGCTGCTGGCAGAACGCGATGGACTGCGCCAGCAGATTGAACCGGAGTTGCTCACGCGCTTCGACCGCATCGCAGCCAGCCGGGGAACTGGCTTGGCGCGCGCCGAGAATCAGCAGTGTACTGGCTGCCGGATGGGTGTGCGCCCGCAAATGTGGAATCAGTTGCGCGAGGGCGAACTGATGATCTGTGACAGTTGCGGTCGGATGCTCTACTGGGACGCCGCGATTGCTCCGGCGGCAAAAGCTCCGCAGCCTGAGCCGGCGGCGAGCGACGGTCACGCGATTCGGCGGCCTCGGCACGCCGGCGCTTGACGGGTTTGGCTTGCCGAATACAACAAACTAATTCCGTGAATACGGAGATTCGTACTTTCCCAGGTCTCAAGAGCGAGACCCGGGGCACCCAGGTTTGTGGGCACGATTAAAAAATGACGCAGTCAGGGTGCTAAATAAGCAATGGGCGGGGATTCGTACTTAAGGAGCCGGGGTTGAAGCGCGTCTGTGTTGACATGGATGAGGTGATGGCGGATACGCTCGCCGAGCACCTGCGCCGCTACAACCAGGCGTTTGACGATGCGGTGACGGTGGACGATCTGGCCGGCAAGGGGTTGTGGGAGATCGCGCCGCTCGATCGGCAGGGGCAGTTGCGCGCGTTTCTCGATGCCGAGGATTTTTTTGAGGACTTGGCGCTGATGCCGGGAGCGCAGGAAGTGCTGAAGCAACTTGCTTCGCGGTTTGAGATTTTCGTTGCTACGCAGGCGATGACGGTGCCGAATTCATTGGGCCCCAAGTACCGGTGGCTGCAGCGGCACTTTCCGTTCATTCCGCCGACGCACTATGTATTTTGCGGGAACAAGAGCATATTGCGGGCGGATTATTTGATCGACGACCTGCCGCGGAATTTGCAGCGCTTCGAGGGAACGGGGTTGCTTTACACCGCGCCGCACAATCTGACTACGACCGGATTCACGCGCGTGAATGACTGGCAGGAAGTGGCGGAGTATTTTGCTGGGGTGAGGGAGTAGGAACTGAGTTACTTCTGAATGACCACCATCCACGTGAGACTCTTCAACGCGCGATTCACGTGCGTCCACGCCGGCCATTTTCACTCATCGTCTGGCGAACTACTGAGTTATTCCGTAATTACGCGATCGGCCCATTCCACGAGCGAAACGAAGATTGCCGGGTTGCCGAACTTCGCTCCCCACTGGTCCAGGTCTGTTTGCTGAACCGAGCGTGCACGGCTGCAGGCGCCGCAGGCATAAATCTGAACATGTCTTTCAGCAACTTTCGTCATCGTCTGCTCTAACGGTGGCCAGCCCACTGGCACGACCGCGGCGGCAACTGATTTCCGCATCAGCGAGACTGCTTCGCCAAGCAAGAAAATCTGTACCGAATGTCCCGCTTCAGAAAGCGCGAGGCCATGAAGAAAAGGAAACGCTGCCTTGGTCGGATCATCGGAGCCCCAGGCACTCTTCATCATGACATTCAGGGATTTATGCGAAGTTTCTTGAGCCAACGAAGACGCTACTCCGACAAGAGGTAACGCAACTAACTGGCGAAGAAATGACCGGCGCGCCATGAGGACCTCCTAAAGGGAAGCCGAAGTATAGCATTCGGTCGGTTGAGGAAAAACCATCTTTGCCTGGATCACCTCCCAACGGAAGATTACAAAGCACCGGGTTGGAATCCTCGTCTACTGCCGGCTGCCCGACAAAGCCCATACAGGAATTCGAAGCCGGCGTGCATGTGCGCGCGCGGCTCGCAACCCTTCTCGAACGGGATGTTCCAGGACCAGGCGTGCCCACAATACTATGTGCATAAGCGATACGCCTTGCGTGCCAAATCTGGTACCTTGATATAGAACTCTGAATAGCCCTGTGCGCAATTTCGAGAAAACCCGAACGGAATTCCAGGAGATACTCGCCAAGCCCATTCGCGAACTCGGGCTCAGACTCGAGGGTTCTCCGCTCGAACGATTCGTTCAGCAGCTTTATCGCGAACTGGAAGCCAAGGGCATCCACAAGTTCCGTCCGCAGTGTTATCTCACCGATGAATGGGGATGTCCCTCGGGCGAGCCCGTCATTGGCATTCCGTTCTATCTGGCCAACCCTGACCTGGCACAGCTTGAGCGCGATATGAACGACCTCGAAGACGCTCGCGAGATCATGATGTATATGCGTCATGAGGCGGGGCACGCATTCAATTATGCGTACCAACTCTATAAGTCGGCGGAGTGGCACGATCTTTTTGGTCCGTTTCGCCGCGCCTATCGCGATAATTATCGTCCCATACCGTTCTCGCGGAAGTTTGTTCGCCACATGGCCGGCTGGTACGCGCAGAAGCATCCGGACGAAGATTTTGCAGAATCGTTTGCGGTCTGGCTCACACCTCGCTCGCAATGGCGAAAGCGCTACGAGGGTTGGGACGCGCTGGCCAAGCTCCAATACGTCGATCGCATGGCGCGAAAAGTCGGAGATGTCGAACCCATCCGGCGTCGCGGCCGCACCGATATCACCGTCGATGATATGGAATCGACGGTCGGCGAATTTTATCGTCTCAGCCTGCCCGAGGAAATTCCGGTGCAGGAACTCGCGCTGGATACCGACTTGACGGACATCTTCAATATCTCCCCCAGGCGACATAAGGGCGTGCGCCCCGCTGAGGAGTTGTTGCGTCAGCATCGCAAGCTAATCGTCGACAAAGTCGCGTATTGGAGCGGGGTGCAACGTCCGGTCGTCAAGCGACTAGTGGAAGCGATTTGCAAGCGTGTTGAGGACCTGGGTCTGCGCGTGGACGTTCGACGCGAGTCCGAGTACCTCACGGAATTCACCGTGTACACAACCGCACTTTCAATGAATTACCTGCTCCGTGGGAAGTTCATTCATCCCTGAGGCGTGCCGGCAGCTGCCGTCACGCCGATTGGAGGCGCATGACAGGAACGAAATTGAAGATTACCGTGCTGTACGACTTGTGGGAAGAAGAACCTGCTGCAGTGCAGGAAGAAGTTCCTGCGCCACGCAAGCCCAAGGGGCAAAAGAAACACAAGAAGAAGCCGGTGAAGCACGACCGCGAAGAGATCTTCGAAGCCTTGGAGAAGCTCGGTCATGAGCCGTCGTATTACGTTCTCGACGGTCGTCCGCAGTCGCTGCTAGGACTCGCCAGGTGTGGCGCCGATCTCGTTTTCAACCTCACGGAATCCTACGCAGGCGATGACACTAAGGAGATGCAGGTCACTGCATTCCTGGACTTGCTCGATATTCCCTACACCGGCGCGGGACCGCACGCCACCATCCTTGCCCAGGACAAATCCATCGCCAAGAAGATGTTCGCGTTCTACGGCATCCAGTCGCCCTATTTCGCGACCGCCTATCGCGGCCACATCGACCACG